>TARA_R110000787_G_scaffold170328_1_pt1 | contig 31486 bp, 35 predicted proteins | sample TARA_R110000787 | Tara Oceans TARA_R110000787 (sample SAMEA4397920) | marine metagenome | biome: Polar Biome; feature: [DCM] deep chlorophyll maximum layer (ENVO:01000326); material: water (ENVO:00002006), including particulate matter (ENVO:01000060) such as... | depth 35 m | reverse complement strand
TATCCCATATAGGTGACAGAGGTGACAGAAGGACAACATACCTAACCTAGGACTCCTTCCCTAACTGCTCCAGGAACGACCCTGATTTCAATTTAATTCATTATTATTCAAATAAACGCTTGCACTCTGAAACCAATAATCCTATATTAAGATTGTAGAACGAACCAACCAACCGAAAGACTACAAAATGGCAAGGCTAGGGAAGCGCGAAAGACAAGCGCTCAAAGTATCCAAAGCGGCAGGGAAGGTACGCAAGGTGCGTGTAGGCACAATAGCACCCGCCATACTAGGTATACGCTCTGCATGGGATAACATGATCCCGCATGGGAAGCCTAGGGCGGCATGGGGCTATGATGCGAATGTAGCACGATCATTGCATAAGCCTTGGAAGGTGCGCCATGTGAAGGAATAGATACGCTACCATAGTGGGCTAGGCCAGCGTGTGTTTCAACGCGGCAGTAAAGGAAAACAAAGGTAGAGAATAGACGTTAGCACTGCCGTGAGTAGTGTCTACGCCTGTACTCTATACAGGACTAGTGTAAACTAGTACGATCACATTTTGCACCGCTGGTGTATGGCTGGGACGCCGTAGTAAATCCGTGGACACTGGACTATTGTCTGGTGGATGAGTGCCTAGCTTCGCGTGGGTTTACAGCCTGCGTTATAAGTCAAGGGCTAACAAAAACTGTGTGTCTATACGTGGCACGGGGTCTATGTATTCATGGTGAAAAGCGACTGTCGCACACTATCTAAATGTCTGTGTGCTAATGCGGCCAGCTTTGATCCAACGTAGAACCAACCGAACCAACAAGCGTACAAGGCCAGCGCGGTGCAATACATATGTCTATATAGTGCTCAAGTGTGCACCGTAGTCATTCACAATTGAATGTAAATGGAGTGTATCACATGAGTAAACGTATCGCACAAGTTAACACCCTCGTTAAACGTGCCGAAGGACAACTGAAGTCAGCCAAGGACAACTATTGGAAGGCCGCCAAGCTCGCCATCGTGGAGTTTGAAGCGTCTGGTAACTTAGGCCCCTGTCAATGTATCCTTGATAGCTTCAATCACGCCGACCGTAAGGGTGTAGTCAAGCGTAGTGGCTACATCACGTGGCTTGCGTCCTTTGGTCCCATCATCCTGCATAAAGACGACATGAAGAAGCTCGTCAAGGACAAGTCGGACAACGCTGTTGAGCTCAACGTCAAGGGTGCATTGCGTACTCCGTTCTGGGATCTGTCTGCCAACAACGATGAAGAACTGTTGTTCAAGTCGGATGATATCTGGAAGGCTGTCAATAACATAGTCAAGCGCTTCAGTAAGGAGAACGCAAGTGCTGAAGATGAAGCAGCAACCAAGTCCCTGACACAGGTTATCAATCTCGTCAAGGCTAACGCACCGGACCTCGTAAGCTGAAGCTGAACCCTTAGCTAAGTCTACCTTGTGACTGCGATGCACACTTGAGCACTAAGTATACCGTCCAAAGTAAACCCTAAGTAAAACTATAGAGGATTAAAGTAATGCCTAAGTTTAAACGACCCACCTTAAGTCTTCGTAAGGGTGCTGATGGTTCGTCTGTTACATTCCATGCTACCAATAAGGCAGGTCAGGACAGCACCTTTGACACCACTGACTTTGACCGTCATAGAACACAGATCATGAGGGAGTTGGTCGTGGACTACTGGCGTCGTATCAACGGAGTACCTAAGTTGCACAACACAAGCGGGGTGAACCAATGACATATGACAACGATGACTTCAACAGAGGCTTGGTACTAGGGTTTGGTTTCGGTTTGATAGCCCTACTTATAACTTTAAGGTATGGAGGAGACACACTATGCAACTTGAATTAGACAACGGGGAGACAGTGGATGTGACTCTCATGAAGAACGGCGACAAGGTATCACTGCTGGTAGACCGATGGTATGTTGCATACATCAACCGCAAAGGTATGTTGGAGAGACATGGTTATATAGACAATTGTCTTAAAACTAACAGACGTGAACAAGTAAAGGTAGACAAAGGATGAAGTTACATACAGAACAGCGTAACATCCAGTCGAGTGGTATGGACAACGTTAAGAAGACGTTTGGTATCAGCCAGAACTCCAAGATGTTTCGTATCCTTAGTGATCAGATGTACTCCGACAAGCCGGGTGCTATCATCAGAGAGCTAGGGTGTAACGCATGGGACAGCCATGTAGCAGCTGGGCGCACTGATGTGCCCTTCACTGTTCACGCACCGAACATGCTTGAACCTTGGTTAGCCATCACTGATGTTGGTATCGGGTTGTCTCACGATGACATCATGAATCTCTACACCACCTATGGTGAGAGCACCAAGAACAACAGCAACGATTTCATTGGGGCCTTGGGCTTGGGTAGTAAGTCTCCCTTTGCCTACACTGATACCTTTACTATCAGTTCTGTGTTCAACAATGAGTTGAGGGTATACAACGCCTTCATCAACAGCGATGGTGAGCCTACTATCACTCAGGTTGGTGGTGTCATACCCTCCAACAACCATAACGGTATAAGCATACAGCTGCCAGTCAAGAATGAGGACAACAGTAAGTTCAGTGATGCTGTAACCAAGTACTACTCCTACTTCCCTACTCCTCCCACTATTACGGGGGCTGCTATCGAGTTGACAACACAAGACTACACCTTATCAGGTGATGGATGGGGTATGTCTGAAGGAGGTCGGCGTTACGCTACCACTAGACACGTAGCTCTGATGGGCAACGTACCTTACCCTATTGACCTCGATAACTTAGGAGTTAATAGCTACGGTAGCCCCTTAAGCAGCTTCCTTAGTGCAGTACGTTACTTCAATGTTAGGTTAGACTTTGAGCTGGGTGAGTTGGATGTCGCCGCCTCACGAGAGGCCCTATCATACGACGGTGCTACTGTCAGTGCTATCACTGCTAGGTACAAAGAGGTGCAAGGTGAGGTGTTGACCACCATGAAGGCCCAGATAGAGGCTTGCGATACTCTGTATGATGCCTGTCTTATGTTTGTTAACTCTTACAAGATGCGGCAGGTTATTGGTGATGACACTAAGATGTTCTGGAAGGGACAGGAAGTCACAGCTAACATCCACATTGACTTAGCTGACAGTGGTATAGGAGAGGTGGTTATCAAGCACATAAGCCACTCGACCTTAAGGAACCGTAAGACTTTAAACCTATCTAGTACCTCCTCCCTCACATACTACCGCCCTCTGGATGGCAATACTCTTGCTCCTAGCAACTATATTATGTTCCCTGTTCACACCAGTGGACAGAAGACTATCGTATTGACTAGAGACATTAACACCAAGGCTATACGTATGCCCTCTAGAATCATGGCTGCTTACAAGGCTGGAGCATTCGGTATTATACCTTCCTCTTACAACGACACCAACATCTCTATCCTACTGATGGAAGGGACTACCAAGGACATCAACCTAGTCCTTAAGAAGGTAGGTAATGTGCCTAATGTCGTGGACTTCTTTGATATGTGTCCTGACATTGGTGCTCCGTCGAGGGTTGCAAGTACCCAAGGCAGAGCAGCGTCGGCTAAGGTACTGACCTTTGGTCGTAGCAGAGTCAGCCATTGGGGTGTTGACTCTGAATACTGGACGAAGGCTGATGATATAGTCCTTGACAGTGCTAAAGGGTACTACCTTGACACTCGAAGCTCCTTACCCCACTTCAAGGGTAGTGATGACAAGCTTCAGCTGATTAGCAACGAAAAGCTAGCTAACCTCATGCGTAGCCTGTCGTTCACCTCCTTATTAGAGGATGACTTTAAATTCTACGGTATCCCCGGTTCATACAAGAACTTGATGCCTGCTCACCCCCATTGGGACTGTCTGATCTATACTATCATCACCCAGCTGAACTCCTTAGCTAAGACTAATAAGTACCGTAACCTTAAGCTAGCCTCGACCAACCATGAGGGGTTCAGAGCCTCTTCTGCCCTGCTACGTAAGATGAAGGGAAAGGTTACATTAGATAAGGAGTTCAATGAGTTAGTCAAGACTGTTAACAACTCACAGGAGGGACACGCTGAGTACACCCACCTTCAAGACCTAGTCAAAACCTTAGAGGGTCTACCTAATCTTCCAGTTAAACTAAAGCTTGACACTCCCGTAGATCCACGATATACTAGAGAAGTATTCGATAGATACCCTATGTTGCAATTGACTACTGAATTTGAATCAGCTATAAAAACTGTTCATGTAGTAGACTATGTAGACACAATGTATAAGTTAAACAAAGGAGTTGCAAAATGAATAACAACATGGCCTACATTATCAACAACGAAAGCATAACCGTCTTCAACGGCAGTAAGATCTATGTTGTAAGTCGTACTAACAAGATGGATGACGAGGTGAGTGCTGCTCTTCTCGCTGGTGATTGGGACTGTGCTATGCAGTGCATCGACATGGCTGATAACCTGCGTAGCTATACCAAGGGTAAGTTCCAGATCGAGAACGGTGCTGTCCTCTACAAAGGGGAGGTCATCGACGACGGCTTGACTCGCCGCATCTTAGACATGCAAGCAAATGGGGACAACATCGAACCGATGGTGAACTTCGTTGTTAACCTCCGGTCTAACCCTAGCAAGCGAGCAGTCGATGAGCTGTATGGTTTCCTCGATGCGAACAGCTTGCCTATCACTGATGACGGACACTTCCTTGCTTACAAGAACGTAGCTAGTAACTACCACGACCGTCACTCTCAGACCTTCGACAACAACGTTGGTCGTATCCCTGAGATGGACCGCAATGCAGTGGATGATGACAAGGATCGTACCTGCTCCACTGGTCTGCACTTCTGTTCGATGGAGTACCTCAAGGGCTTCTGGGGTACCGAAGGGCACACGATGATCATCAAGATCAACCCAAAGGATGTTGTCTCCATCCCCGAGGACTACAACAACAGCAAGGGACGCTGCTGCCGCTATGAGGTTATCGGTGAGCACACAGCAGCTGACTCTAAGGTGGAGGCGTTCAACCAGCCGGTTGTCTACACCCAAGCTGAGTACGAAGACAGCTACTGGGAAGGCTATGAGCACGGCAAGGACGATCAGCAACAAGACCTCTCTTCGTTCTAAGGTGTGACTGCTACAACAGGGCTGCTCCTATAGGGGTGGCCCTGTTTCTTTAACATGATTGGAGTATGGTATGCGTTGCCACATATGTGATGTTATAATGCAAGAGTTTGAAGTTGCTATCGAGGCTAACACAGGTACCTTTAAACCCTGTGCTAAATGCCGTCGCTCTAGTAACGAAGCGCTCTATGAGATGGAGCAGGATGCAGCGGACGCCTACGAGGAGCCAGTAGAGCCTGATGTACACTGATGCCACTCACGACAAGGAATACCCCGATAGCCATGTAGTATCAACCCATGGCTGTGATGTGTGTGGGTCCAGTGATGCGAACAAGGAGTTTGATGATGGTCATCGCTTCTGCTTCGTGTGTAACAAGGTGACTAAGAAATCAAATGGCAAAGTGAAAGGAGATAGCATGAGTGAAGACAACGAAGACTTCGATGACACTGAAGAAGCACAGCCAGTGAACGTACCTAAGTCCCTCAAGGTAGGCCCCTTGCCCGAGCGAGGGTTAACTGCTGGCTCCCTGAAGAAGTACGGTACTCGTGTGAAGCTGAAGGATGGTGTTGTTATCCAACACTACTACCCCTACGCTGATCGCAAGGACAACATCGTAGCCTGGAAGGTACGTGATGTATCCAACAAGACCTTCAGTATCATTGGGGACATCAGGCGTGGTGCCCTGTTTGGACAGGCTAAGTTCCCTCGCGGTGGTAAGTACGTCACCATCTGTGAAGGTGAGATAGATACCATGGCTACGTACCAGATGACAGGGTCTAAGTACAATGTCGTTGGTATTAAGAACGGTGCCGCTGCTGCCTACCGTGACTGCAAGAAGAACTTCGATTGGTTAGACACCTTCGAGAACGTGATCATCTGCTTCGACTCCGATGACCCCGGGCAGGACGCAGCAGCTAAGGTAGCATCCCTGTTCCCTAAGAAGGCTAAGATTGTACGCCTAGCTAAGAAGGATGCAGGTAAATACCTTGAGGCTAACGAGACACAGGAGTTTAACAGTGCGTGGTGGCGCGCTGAAGAGTACATGCCTGATGACATCATCAGTGGTGCTAAGATGTGGGACATCATCAACACCGCATCAGCTGAGGCCCGTTGGTACTACCCATGGGAAGGCTTGAACAAGATGACCTATGGTATCCGTACTGGTGAGCTTGTGTTGGTCACCGCTGGCAGTGGTATGGGTAAGACTACCATGCTACGAGAGATTGCTTACAATGTAATGAAGCAGTCAAAGGATAAGGTAGGCTTATTGTTCTTGGAAGAACAGGACAAGGAGACCGGCAAGGGCCTGATGTCTGTCGATGCAGGTATCCCCTTCCATCTACCCGATGCCAACTATACACCAGCACAGTTCAAGTCAGCATACGATAACACATGGGGTACTAAGCAGTTCCTTACCTTGAACAGCAAGATGATGGGCAACGACCTGACCTACGTATGCGACCGCATCAAGTACATGGTCATTGGTCAAGGGTGTAAGTTTATTATCCTTGACCACATCAGTATGATGGTGAGTGACCAGTCAGGTGATGAGCGTAAGATGCTTGACGAGATCACACACAAGCTCAAGGCCATCACAGTAGAGCATGATGTCAACATACACGCTGTTGTCCACACTAAACGACAGGCTGGTAAGGCCCTCGAAGAAGGAGGACAGGTGTCCTTGTCTGATCTACGTGGGTCAGGTGGGCTTGGTCAGCTATCCAACATGGTCTATGGCTTGGAGCGTGATGGACAGAGTGATGACCTGAAGCTACGTAACACCACCACTGTAAGGGTGGTTAAGAATAGATTCTGTGGGCGTACAGGCCCCGCTACCCACTTGTACTACGATGAGAACACGGGTAGATTACTTGAAACGGAGATGGATGAAGATGGAGTATGATGTAGAGAGCACACTAACTAAGCTAACATTAACCTTTGAAGGAGAAGAGATTAACACCTTCCGTAGTATTCTTCGCATTGTAAGACAGTTAGAAATGCCACACGAAGAAGAAGAGCTCAAAAAGGCTATAATTGATGCGGCGTGGGATGCCATGGTCATTGGTCAAGGGTGAGTGAACAAGTCTGCGATATAGAAGCCAACGGTTTACAACCAACCGTGATCCACTGTATCGTATGTAAGGACTGGGCTACTGGTGATGTTACACGCTTCACCCCTGTTAGAGGGGATGGCAACCGTGACCTGTCTGACTTCAATGAGTTTGCTGCAGGGGTGACTAGGTGGATAGGTCACAACTTCCTGAAGTACGACGCCAAGTATATCCGTAAGCTACTGGGTACCAAGATCAAACCCTCTAGCATCACGGACACCCTGATCCTAAGTAGACTGCAGAAGTACGCAGGTCGTAATAGGCATGGGCTGGGTGCTTGGGGCAACATCATCCCCGGTTATGAGAAGATGACTAGCCCCGAGAGCTGGGATGAGTACACTCCATACATGCTGGAGTACTGCACTAACGACGTTGAGTTGAACTTCAGGGTCGCCCAGTATCTAAAGTTAGAGGGTGCAAATCGAACTAACGAAAGCTCTAAGTTGGAGCACAATGTCAACTACATACTCGATGTGATGCAAACCGATGGCTTCACCTTGAACGTGCAGAAGGCTACTGATTTGCACCTAGAACTACACAACAAGGCTAACTCACTAGAGCTATTGATCATGCCGGGGAGTCCAGTGTGGCCTAAGTACCCCAAGAACGTGGGTAAGCTAGGTGTTATCACCCCTAAGTACCGTAAATCTGACGGTAAGATGTCTAAGGTGGGCTTAAACAGGTACTCCGAGGATGTCAAGGTGGTTGGTGGCCCCTTTCAGGCAGTTGATTGGGACTACTTCGACATCAATAGCCCTCGTAAGAAACTAAGGTGGCTTGCCCCTTGGTGGTCTCCATCAGTAAGGACGAAGGGATACCGCAAGCTAGCTGATGCCAAACGTAAGAAGCTCATAAGCAAGGAAGACTTCAACAAAGAAGAGAAGTTCAAGTGGGCCTTACATGAAACCAACCTCGCTACCATCAGGAAGGATGCACCTATAGCCCTTCGTTCCTTGGGTGAGTACGCTATGGTCAAGGCTAGAGTAGATGAACTCAATGGTTGGTTTGGTGCTCTAGGTGATGACGGCAGGGTGCATGGTAGTGTCCTATCGCCCGGCGCTATCACACACCGGGCTGGACATCGTTCACCTAACGTAGCCAACGTACCCGGTGCTCACTCTCCCTATGGTAAGGAGTGTCGAGAGTGCTGGACAGTAGACGACGTAGACACTGAGGTTCTAGTGGGGACTGATGCGTCAGGTGTACAGATGAGGGTACTAGCCCACCACTTAGGTGACCTTGATTACATAGACACCGTGGTCAATGGTGATGTACATACTCGTCATCTTAACATCATCCAAGACATCATAGGGGAGGAGAAGGAGAGACACCAAGCTAAGACATTCATCTACGCCTACGTACTAGGGTGTGGTATCGAGAAGACAAGTGGGATATGGGGTGTGCCCATAGACGCTGCTCGTAAGATCAAAGATGAGTTCCCACGTAGGGTGCCCGGGTTGCAGGATCACCTCGATGAACTTCGATTGTTTACCAACAGTCACGGCTACTACAAGGGGCTGGACGGTAGACATGCGGAGGTTAAGAGCGCTCACTTTGCGCTGTCTGTTGAGCTACAGTGTGATGAAAGCACCATCATGAAGAAGGCTATGGTAGATTGGTATGTAGCCTTGAAGAAAGCTAAGGTTAAGTTCACCTTATGCAACTGGGTTCATGATGAATGGCAGACTAAGACACTAAAGGAGTTAGCCGATGTAGTAGGCAAGGCTCAAATCAAGGCTATAGTGGACGCTGGTGTCTACTACAAATATAAGTGTCCATTAGATGGAGAGTATAAGGTTGGAAAGACATGGCAAGAGACCCATTAGATCGGTTTGAAAGTAACATAAACAAAGAAGGGAGACACACTGATATGAAATACTTATTAATCCTACTAGCTAGTCTGACCCTCGCAGCGTGTGCAGGGTTGACACCACCAGGTCAGAAGATTAACACCGTAGTCAAGGTAGGCAAGGCAGTGGTGGCTAAGCAGCTAGACACTGCCCTCGATACCAACCGTGAGTTTTCATGTAATGATATCACATACGGGGCTGAGGTGCGTGCTAAGACACGATGGAATGTAACTAATGAGACATGGGCTGACTACTGTGGGCGTACCAACCCACATCGATAAAGGAATGTAATATGTCTAAGAAGGTTGATAAAAGGCTTAAACTATCATATACATCTAAGATGCCATGCCCATCGTGGTCACTAGAGGCAGTGACAACCTGCCCGGGTTCACGTAAGCTGAATGGCACCTTAGTCTCTGTGTGTCAGGGGTGTTATGCTACTACAGGTTTCTACATGATGCCTGTGGTTAAGGCTGCAAGAGTTCACAATAGAGAGGACTGGAAGAGAACTGATTGGGTCTTCACTATGGTGCAGATGTTAGAGGGTGAGCTCTACTTCCGATGGTTTGATAGTGGTGACGTGTACTGTAAGGGGTTAGCTGATAAGATCTACAGTGTCATGAAGCAGACACCCGACACACAACACTGGTTACCTACACGATCACATAAGATACACAAGATTAAGCCAGTGCTAACCAAGATGAAGAGGCTGCGTAACGTAGCAGTGCGGTACTCATCAGACAACCTAGACAGTTACGCACGAGAGATACATGGGTCTGTGGTCCTTACGGATGATGGCATTGATAGTTATACACCTAGGCTAGAGGGTGACGAGCTATATATCTGTGGTGCATACTCACGTGAGGGTAAGTGTGGTGACTGCCGTACCTGCTGGGATAAGACAATCAACTGTATCGGCTACCCCATCCACGGTAGTAAGATGTCAAAGGTTGCTGGTGTTTCTAAGGTAACCAATAAGCAGAGTAGCAATTTAAGTAGCTTTACACACCCAACGACTCTGAATACGGAGACCCTGATGAGCCTGTAGGACACAGAGGGTAACTAAGTAGCATAGACCCCTATAGATATTAACTTAAAGAACTACTTAGTAGTACTATATAGTACTATATGGGGATGATGTCTCCAATTACAAGGGGGTAGGATGAAATAAAGTCTTATAAGAAAAGCTGTTGACACCTGATTAAACTGGTGATATACTATTATTACACTGCGAACAAACATACACATAGGAGACTACATAAATGTCTAGCATTCAAGGAACAACGGTTATCAAGGGTACGTTTTACTGGCCGTGTCTCGCTAAGAAGAACACCATGAAGAACAAGTACACCCTTGATGTCGGTCGTCTCTCGAAGAAAGAAGTGACTAAGTTGAAGGAGCTTGGTGTAGGTAACAAGGTGAAGGTTGATCAGCCTCAAGATGGGTACAAGGTGAACGCGGACAAGACCAAGTTCGTACACCCTGACGCCGAGAAGCGTGACCGACCTAACCGTGGTAGATATATCGTAGTGCAATCGAACTACCCTGTCACTCTCGTTGATACTCGTAAGCAAGAAGTTGACGCCAACATAGTTGGTGAAGGATCGGAAGGACAGGTACGTGTTCAGGCTTTTGCTTGGTCATTCGGCGGTAAGACCGGAGAGGCTGACAAGGGTACACTGGGCGCAGGGTTCAACAAGGTGGTGGTCAGCAACCTCGTATCGTTTAACGGTGGCGATGGTGATGACTCCGACTTTGACTTTGAAGAAGAGGACGAAGAAGAAGAAGAAGAGGATCAAGAAGAAGAAGAAGAGGATCAAGAAGAGGACACCAGCGTACCATTCGATACAGATGACGATGGTATCGATGGAGTCTACGAAGATCCCGATGACGACGACGACAAGTAGGTGACTCTAGCTCGCTAGTAACTAAGGGGGTGGGTATCGTGAGGTACCTACCCCTTCCTTACATTGGTAAAGGAATAAGTGATGGGTATCGAAACATTAGTATCAGACATCTACAACCTCTTTGACGAACCGGCCATGGAAGCGGACAAGGAAGCAGCGGAGGCACTAGGCAAGGCCATCGCTGACACCGTGGTAGCGAGGCTCACCACTCCTCGTACTGGTAGCTACCTGCGTATGTCTAACGTGGGTAAAGGGGACAGACAGGTATGGTATGATCTGGCTGACGACGATGAGGACCACCCGAGTGAGGTGCTGCAAGCACACACTAAGATTAAGTTCCTATATGGGGACATCCTTGAGCATTTACTCCTATTCTTAGCCAAGCAAGCAGGGCACAAGGTGACTGCTGAACAGGCTGAGGTGGAGATCGAAGGGGTGCTAGGCCACATCGATGCTGAGATAGACGATGAGTTAGTGGATGTCAAGTCAGCCTCCTCTTACTCATGGAACAAGTTCAACGATGCTACCCTGTTAGACGAGGGCAAAGATCCCTTCGGCTACATACCTCAGCTCAGTGCCTATGCTGAAGCTAGAGGTAAGGCGAGCGGGTACTTCTTAGTCATCGACAAGACCCTAGGTAAACTGTGTCTCATGGAGGTGGACAGCATGGACATGATAGACCCTGTCGAACGTATCAAACACATGAAGGAAGTAGTAGCACATGATGAACCACCTGCCCGTTGTCACGAAGCTGTACCTGATGGCAAGTCCGGCAACAGAAAGCTTGGTATCAACTGCTCTTATTGTTCTCACAAGGCTCGATGTTGGGCTGACATAAACGATGGACAAGGCTTACGCACTTTCATTTACAGTACTGGTCCTCGTTATCTTACTGATGTTGTGAAGCTTCCCAAAGTACATGAGGTGGTGGATGCCTAGAGGTAACCCAGTATTCAAACACACGGTAGGGGCTTATCGCAGTGGCTTAGAGAAGGTGACAGACACTTGGCTGAAGGACAGAGGGGTACCAGTCAAGTACGAGACGTTCAAGATTGAGTACACACAACCACCTAAGAACCGAGCATACACTCCAGACTTCCTACTACCTAACGGTGTGATCATCGAGACCAAGGGGTTGTTCACTGTCGGTGACAGAATGAAACACCTGTGGGTTAAGAGCCAACACCCTAAGTTAGACATACGTTTCGTGTTCAGTAACTCCCGAGCTAAGATATACAAGGGGAGTAAGACTACGTACGCTATGTGGTGTAAGAAGAATGGCTTTAAGTATGCAGACAAGGAGATACCAGAGTCATGGCTAAAATAATACTGTCACTGTTTGACTACACAGGCAACTGGAGCCAACCCTATGTAGATGCAGGTTATGAGGTGGTACGCCTAGACAAGCAGAATGGTGACGACGTAGTACTTACCCCGTATCTACTAGGAGGCGAGGTCCACGGTGTGTTAGCAGCGCCCCCTTGTACTGAGTTCGCTGGGTCAGGGGCTAGGTGGTGGAGAGACAAGGACCCTAAGTTATTGCTTGATGGCTTAGCTCTCATAGACGCTACGTACCGTATCGTTGCGGTACAACAACCTAAGTGGTGGTGCTTAGAGAATCCTATAGGTAGACTGCCTACCTTCTTAGGACCACCAAAGATGTACTTCGATCCGTGTGACTACGGTGACCCTTACACTAAGAAGACTGCGTTGTGGGGTAACTTTAATCAACCCATCAAGAACCGCATCCAACCTACACAAGGGTCTAAGATGCACCTCATACCACCAGGTCCTAACCGAGCTAACTTAAGATCAGCTACACCCAAGGGCTTTGCTAAGGCTTTCTTTGAAGCTAACCCATAAGAGGAAATACAACATGACAACACACTTACACATCCCAGACCCTCACGCCCATCCTGAGCACAGCAACATGCGGTTTAATCTCTTGGGTAAGTTAATCCTTGACCTTAAGCCTGATGTCGTTATCTGTGCTGGTGACCTGTTCGACATGGAGAGCCTCAATAGCTTTGACTCTGCGTCTCGTAAGGCGTGGACTAAGACGAGCTACACGAAGGACATCACAGTAGGTATCGATGCACAAGAGCGTATGTTCTGGCCTATGCGGAAGGCTAAGAGGCGTATGCCTCGACGTGTGTTCAACATGGGTAACCACGAAGCACCACGTATTGAGCGCTGGCTTGGTACGGAGACAATCATGGAGGGTTCAGTCGGTGTTAGTGATATGGATCTTGACTACTATTGGGATGACGTGGTTCCGTTCCTTGAGCCTATTATTATCGACGGTATTGCTTATTGCCACTACTGGGTCTCTGGTGTTATGGGACGAGCCATTAGTGGTACCCGCCCTGCCTCCCAGATCCTACGTAAGGAGCACATGAGCTGTACCAGTGGGCATTCACATACCTTAGACTTTGCTCAAGAGCATACAGCCTCAGGTAATCGCATCCAAGCACTGGTTAATGGCTGCTTCGTGGACTACGATAGTCCTTGGAACAACAAGCAGAGTAGCTCGATGTGGCACAGTGGTGTTGCTATCAAGCGCAACGTAGATGAAGGGCAGTACGACTTGCAGTTAGTCTCCATGGCTTCGTTGTATAAAGAGTACGGCGATGCTAAGTAAATCACAACGGCAGTACATCACCAGTAGGTACGACCCTGATGAGTTGGTTGACTTACTAGGTGTCAGTGTAGACGAGATGCTTGACGCCTTCGAGGCTAAGGTGCTTGAAACAATTGAGGCAGGGGACATAGAGGATGAGTTGTACCACAGCGATAGCGGACTCAACTGATCTATACCTCGACAGACAGAATCGTAAACAAAGGCGGCGAGCTAAGATGGCTCATAAGCTACAAGACACGAGGTACAGACCTAAGGTTGTGAAGTCCATAGTTAAGTACAAACGTGATCGCACATTAATAAACGAATACGAAGGAGAACTCTAATGGACGGAATTGAATTAATGCTGGGTACGGCAGCGATGGACAAGGGTGATGCAATCTTAATTATGTGGGAGGACAACACCACCTGTGATGATGCAGGGTGGACGGAGTGTGACATCGTTGAAGAGATGCGGCCTATGGAGGTCACGACAGTAGGCATCGTTATCAACAGCGACTGGGAACAGGTGACCATTGCCCACTCCCTCCAAGAGGATGGTGAGTACTGTATGGGTGCTATCAGTATCCCGTACACACAGGTTAAACGTATCACGTTCGTTACAGACTCTGGTGGTCTTCCAGTGTTCGTAGGGGGTAAGTAGAGTTGGATAGTTATCAATCGTTCATACACACTAGCCGTTATGCTCGTTGGCTGGAAGAACCACAACGCCGGGAACGGTGGGCTGAGACTGTAAACAGGTTAGTCTCCTACCTGCGCAACCATGTGTATACCAAGTACAACCTAGCCCTCAACCCGTCTGAAGAATGGTACCTTCGTGACTCCATCCTACACCACCAGAACATGCCGTCTATGCGGGCTGTGATGACAGCGGGGCCAGCGTTAGATCGTTGTCATGTAGCTGCGTACAACTGTGCTTACCTGCCTATCGATGATGTCAGGTCCTTCGATGAGATGTTATATATTCTTATGTGTGGCACAGGGGTGGGCTTCAGTGTTGAGAGGGACTACGTGTCTAAGTTGCCTGAGGTGCCTACGTTAAAGGATGACTTGGTAGGTCATGTAGTTGTACAGGACTCTAAAGAAGGGTGGGCTGCTGCTCTAAGGTCTGTCCTCGCCATGTTGTACGACGGCTACCATCCTACGTGGGACACCAGCCTACTGCGACCAGCTGGTGCTATCCTTAAGACCTTCGGTGGTAGGTCCTCTGGCCCTGCTCCGTTGGAAGATCTGTTTAACTTTATTGTGGAGATATTCCGTGGTAACCAAGGTAGAAAACTGTCAAGTCTCAACTGTCACGACATTGCCTGTAAGATTGGAGACTGCGTGGTTGTTGGTGGAGTTAGAAGATCAGCGCTCATTTCCCTGTCGAATCTACAGGATCAACGAATCCGAGATTGCAAATCTGGGGACTGGCACAGAGATTATCCTTACCGGGCTCTTGCCAACAACTCCGTATGTTATAGCGAGAAGCCAGACATTGGCACATTTATGCGCGAGTGGCAAGCTCTTTATGCTTCCAAGTCAGGAGAGCGTGGAGTATTCAATCGTGCTGCTTCCACTGCTAAGGCTGCTCAGAACGGCAGACGCCGTACGGAAGGTGTACTCTTTGGAACGAATCCCTGCTCTGAAATCATCCTTAGACCTTATCAATTCTGCAATCTTACAGAGGTGGTCGCACGTAAAGAAGATACACTGGACAGCCTAGTAAAGAAGGTCACTAGGGCTGCCATCTTAGGCACCTTGCAGTCTACGATGACTGACTTCAAGTACCTACGTAGCATCTGGCAGGAGAACACAGAGGAGGAGCGACTGCTTGGTGTCTCCATTACAGGCATCTACGATTGTCCTCTCCTCACCCTTGAGAACAAAGGACTCGATAAGACACTGGAACATCTACGTGATGTGGTGATTAAGACTAACAAGGACTGGAGTGAGCGCCTTGGTATACCTCAAAGCACTGCGACGACTTGTGTCAAACCTAGTGGAACCGTATCACAGTTGGTTGATGCAGCGTCTGGGATACACCCCCGCCATAGTGCCTACTACATACGACGGGTACGAGCAGACAGCAAAGACCCACTTGCGGCCTTCATGGTCGAGCAAGGCCTTGAAGCCGAGGACGATGTCTACCGAGCCGATGGTTCAGTTAAAGTATTCTCTTTCCCGGTCAAGGCGCCCGAAGGGTCTATTACTAGAGATACCCTCACAGCGTTGGACCATCTCGAACTGTGGAAAGCATATGCCGACCACTGGTGCGAGCATAAACCTTCCATTACGGTTAGTGTTAGGGAAGATGAATGGCTCGATGTTGGAGCGTGGGTATACCGTAACTTCGACCAAGTATCCGGTATCTCCTTTCTGCCATACTCTGAACACACCTACGCCCAAGCGCCATACGAGGAGTGCACAGCAGAAGAGTACATTCAGTTGCTAAAGGATACCCCTACTATCAACTGGGAAGACTTCGATGGCTACGAAGCTAAGGACAATACAGCAGGTTCCCAGACTATGGCGTGCTCTGCTGATTCATGTGAAATCGTTGACTTAACATAAGGAAACTACAATGGTAGCTGTTATCGGCCACAACCACGAATACACTGAAGAAGAGCTAGATACTATGCGACGACATAACCCACCAGAGACACTAGGTAGCATCTATGAATGGCAGAAGAGTACCTTCGGTGCTCCTAAGGCTACTGCTGTGGTTGGTAAGTTGGTGGAGGAGATGACTGAGTTGATGGCCGAGCTTGACGGTGGCAACGTAGCTGCTGCTAAGGAGGAGGCCATCGACACTTGGATCGTACTGGGTGGGTTGCTTGGGGTCATCTTCGAGGGTGACTTTGTTGCAGCTAACAAGGAACGAGACCGCAAGATGAACATCAATCGTAAACGCGACTGGAATGTGAGGAATGGTATTGGAAATCATAAATGAGAACTACAAAACCCTTAAGATAGCGCTGGATGCAGCGTTCAACAGAGCCGCTAAAGGTAAGGGGGCTGACCGCCATGCTAATGGTCGCCCCTTTGACCAACAACCCATCCTCAGTATCCAGCGTGACCTTGGGTCTACTCAGTTTGCTCTAGGGCAGATCATGAAGAAGACTACGGAGCTTACCAAGTTCAATGATGATGACGCCAAGAAGGAACTGCTAGACATCATGGTCTATGCAGCTGCTGCTTGGGTCTACTTGGATCAGAGGGAGAAGCAGCTGGAGTTCACTATGACCCCTCCAGATCACCGGGATATAGGGATCTGCTCTGCTCCTGCCGTTGCACATAACAGGTACGGCGAGTTAGTCTAACTTACAGAACCTAAGTAGCTTGCTAATCCAATGGGGTTTCTCCTCAGTGTCCTTTGCCCTAGGACCGAGGACTGTGGTGGGACCCCATTGGAATCTATCACCACTAAGCACAGCGTTGCCACCTTCAGCAAAGTCAGCTGGAGTGTACTCATTAGCACTGCTAGTTATCTTTAATATACCAACAGAATTAAGCAGATAGGCTACTAACTCACTACAGAATACGCTGGACATATCCGGCTGATTAGTCAGTAGCCCTGTCCTATCCAACGCAGACGATATCAATTCAATCTGGTTAGTCTCGTAAGGCCGTCCATTGAACTTCTGTAGGAACAGGTTCAATGTTGCATTCGCATCGGCAGGCCGCTCCCCCTCAATACTACGATGTGCTACCTTACCTTCATAGGCAGCTATACGCTTATCTAAATCTACTCGTGTTACCCCCTTGATTGGGACACCGAAGTCAATAGACGGCAAGTCAGACAAGGTGGTACTCTCAAGCAACACCAGTTTGTCTCCGTTAGGGACAACGATGCCTACATGGGACCACTCTGAGCCTGTGCCGCGCTGTATAACCTTCGAGATAAGGCCTTCTCCGCTGAATAAGAGGATGTCGTAAGGTTTAAAGTTCATGCTATAGCTTCCCTAAGTTGAGTTTGAATCGTGAGCCTTCGTCTTCTGCTGTAGTAGACCCGAACAGACCACCGAACCTACGAGCTAGGCCGTAAGTACCTACGCTCTTCTCCTTAGAGTACTTCCATAGGTGTTCAAGTTTGTCCTGTAACGTAGGGTACTTCTTCTGGAGAACCGCAGCGTCATTGAAGTCGTACTTATCAGTGACAATGGTGTTGCCATCCTTGTCTGTGTGGTAGGCAAACTGGCCTAAGGTAGTCTTAATCAACCCACCCCCACTGAAGTTGTTATCGAAGTCTACGTCTTGGCTGATGTACACACCATCCAGCTTATCTGTGTAATCCTTGGTATACTCTACGTTGCCCTCCGTAGAACCTGTGCGCTTCATGTTGTTGTTAACTAAGGACTTGATAGTTTTTAACTCTGTACTGCTGAAGTAGTCTTCGTCTCTTACTTGCCCTTCGTCAATACCCAGCACATCAGACGTGATAGCACGTACATTAGCAGGGATAATACCAGCTAACATAGACCCTTCAGTGTCTGGCTCAGAGGGCTGCACCTCTGCTGCCTGTGCTGAGCTTATAAGGCTAAACCCACTAGATGCTGCGGTCTGTTGGTCTGGGGCTTGTACCTTGAGACCACCTAGCCGCATACCCTCATCCAATGTTGCATCTTCGTAAGGCATGGTACTGTTCTCCATGAAGATCATAGCCTTCATCAAAGGTCTAAGGGCTTCAGGGTCTGACAGGTCTATGTTGGAGCTAGGTTCTAAGCCCATACGCGCAGACACCACCTTAGCATAACGTGCTGTGTCGTTCTCAGAGGGAGGTGCCCACCTACTAACCACACCAGCTATACTATCGATACCATGCTTATTCTTGTAGGTCTGTAGGACCTTTGTCATAGCACGGATGCCCATCACTGGACTCTCGAACGCAATGAAGCCATTGTTGGGCTGTTGTGACGACATACCTCCCCACTGCTCTTGACCCCTACGTATGTTACCGGGGTTGTTCTGGCGTAGGCCCATGGTTATGACCCCCTCTACCTCCTGCTTAACCACAGAGTCCTGCTCAATCTCCATGTCACTCGCAACCACCCCCCAGTCCACCGTGTCTAAGTAGGAGTTGACTTGCTTCTCATCCCAGTCTATTGGTACATCTTGTTGGACCACCATATCAGGTAGTTCAACGTCAATGGTATCGAAGGCCAATGCTGGAATCTGCTCAGTCTCTACGGCAGAAGGGTTAGCTGCCCCTGTGCCGTCTAAGGGGTCAGTACTAGATACCTCCATGCTACTCACCCCCAGTAGAAGGAACATAGTTGCGCTTATAAGTGCGTTTCGCATTAGGTTTCTTAAGCCTCTCAATAGTTGCATCTCCTATGCCTTGGCGTATCTTAGAAGCATCGCGTATACCACGTACTAAGCTGGCCTTCGCATCCGCTAGGGTTCTTTGGAACTTAACACTCATCAAGGCCCCTCGTCTGTCCGTCTCACCTACCAGATCAGAGTTAGCACTGGCAGGTATGTCGTTTGTCTTAAAAGGTATGCCTGTTCTAGTGGTGGCTGTGTTGATAAGGTAGCTTTTAAGTTCCTTACCATTCAGCTTAGCTAGGCCACCATCGTACTTCTGCAACCTAAGTACATTACGAAGCACTCCGTTGATAGTAGATGCAGCTTCTTGTGCTTGTGCAAACTTAGCTCTATAGTCATTTCTAGCCCCTTCAGCCATACTCACCCGGGCATCAGCGAAAGCCTCAGACACAGGAGTTCCTGAGTTAGCTGCAAGGTCTTCAGGGTTACCGAAGGGAGACGTAGGCGTCGGAAAGTCTAAATTAGCAGGGCGTGTAGCAGACATGGTACCTTCAGCTGCGTTGTACTCTAACCTGCCCTCTCCTACCTCCTGTACTGCAGCCCACAGAGCTTGCATAGACGCCGTAATCACACCATCAGCCACAGCGTCACCCAACGCAGGATCTACCTTGTTCGCTTTCTCTAGCATAGTATGGAATGCATCAGATGTAAAGCTGTTAGCGACAGACGCTGTGTTCTTAGCATCCTGTGCATACTCTAAACCTATGATGGACTTCAGTGCAGTGTGGTTAGCCCACGACCTAACGTCCGCCTCCCCTAAATCCTGAGAGGTAGCGACTTTCTCTATAGTCAAGGCCCCTGCTTGGGCTGTATCTAAAGTGGTCTTAATCTGCCCTTCAGTCTTCAACCCTCTAGCCTTACTTGGATCGTGGATCAGAGACAAGTACTGCCCAAACTTCATCTTCCTGTTGTTAACCTCATTGCCTGTCAGACCTGCGGTGTCTTCGATAGCCTTGTCCACTATGCCCTGCAGCGCATCGATGTCAGCAAAGTTGTTCAATAGTCCTTCCTTAACCATTGAACCCATCACTCTATCCCCAAGGATCGAAGAGGTGGCTTTAAGTAGGCGAAGAGACGTAGGCCCGTTCAACTCCATGACGCTTGAGAAGTGCTTTAGGACATCAGCGTTGGCCTTGATAGCAAACACACCCTTCTCAGCATCGAACAACTCCCTAGCTAGGTCATTATCCTGTTTGATCAGGGCGTCAGCTTCGTCCCTACCTCCTTTGTCTAACACTAGGTAGGAGGGGAGCAACCTAGCCTCTGATGCTATCTTGTTGGTTGCGTTATTAACTAGACCAGCTAATTCGCTTTGCAGATCAGTGATAGCGTTACCACCCAGAGAGATAGCGGTGTTAGCCATAGCTCCTATGCCGTCTACTGCGACCATCATCCCAGAGCGCAAGTTAGTGTGGGACTTACGGAACAACTTGAAGTGATCGTCCCGGGTTAAGTTATCCTTCTTTAACTCTAGGTCTATCCTGGCGTTCTCCATCTTAGCGTTTGCAGTCTTGACTGCTACTTCTCGCCCGTATGTAGTATACTCTTCTACCGACTTACCGGGGCCTAAGACTGAAAAACCAACAGCTTCATACTTAGCTTGGAGCTGAGTAGCAACGTTAGACGATGCAGCCACAGATACGTTAGGCGCGGCTGCACCAAGAGAAGCCTTAAAGGCCCCTTCGATGAGACCTTCACGGCCAGAGTAGGTTTTGTTTAGGTCCCTCTGTAGCTCACCGAGTTTGATGCTGTGCTGGAGAGCAGTAATCTTCTTCTGCTGCCTAGCCTTAGTTAGAGCTGTAATACCAGAGATAGCTGCATTGGAGGCCTTACTGTCCTGCCCTGCGTCGTATTGTTTGAACGCAGAACCGATAGCGCTACCTACACTAGCAATACCCTGCCCCATAGCAGCGTCCGCAAGCCCTGTTTCAGGCTGGGCGAAGGACCTAGCAGGAGCTACTGCAGGAGGGATCTGGGGTTCATTGAGGTTCTCTTGGAAACTAGCCATTTATCAGACTCCTATTGGGTATTGCGGGCTGGTTGGTTACGAAGGGGATCGGGGCCGAAGTGCCTCATGATCTGACTACGCATCTCTGTCTCTTGATCCTTGAACTGAGGCAACCGAGAGCCTGCTCTGAGTACCTTCTGGCGGGTGGGCCGGTCGTACACTTGAAGGACACCAGAGATCTGACCTAACTTACTACGGAAGGTCTCCTTATCTCCTGCACCTCTAGCTCTCCACGCTTCTATCTGTAGTTTCTTAACGACCTTAGCGAGTCCTTTGATGTGCTCCTTGTCTGCATCTAAGATGTTGCGTAGATGGTCAGTCTCAACTACATCCCTGAGGGGTAGGCCGAGGGCTGCAGCCAAAGCCTCCATAGTAGTGGCTTGAGCTAGGGCCTTACCTGACTCCTGAGACACAAACACACCGTACTTATACACATGGTAGGCCTTCTGTGCCCTTGACAATGTGGATATGTTGTCTGCGATGTCTAACATAGCCCTTTCAGTGACATCGATGACACTGGTGGTCTCTGACATAGAGGCGTGGAACACATCTATTACACCATTGACAAGGTCAGACGCGTAGTCAGCAGCCACCCCGAAAGGAGCACCACCTACGACGTCTAAGAAGCTGGTATCACCGGGGCCTTTACCATTTAGGTCATCTATGAGGCCAGTGAAGTTAGCACCAAACGTCGCTAAGCGCTTACTGGCTGCTACATCAAGCTCACTGCCAGAGATAGCGTACAACATAGAGTCAAAGATGCCACCTAACATAGCCCTGTGGGCTACGCTGTCTGCCATGTTGTCCTCCTCGAACTCCAGACCCAAGACATCCTTGGCGTATTCAGCCATGGCCCGCCCAGCAGGAACACCAGCAGCGCCATACAGGAACAGCTGACCGAAGAACATCTTAAACTTCTGACCTGACGTCCACTGTGTGCTGCCCCCCATCATCTGAGGCATCACATTCTCCATGAACCGAGCTTGGTACGACAGGAACTGAGTGGGTACAGCAAACCAACCTCGCTGCCACCCTGCTGCCGACGCACTCACCATGTTGATAGTGTACTGGTCTGTCAGGTTAGCCAAGGATGCAGCACCCTCTGGCCTACCTAGTTCTTCTACAGACATACCTTTCTCTCTTAGGTCACCCCAAGCTTTACGCCATGCATATACGCGGTTAAGCCGCTCAGCCTCATAGAAGAACATACGGCCCTTACTACGAACAGCAGCTATACCACTGCCTATGATGCTTGCATTGATGCCACCATAGTGATCCGTGAGCACCATCTCACCACCCGGGTGAGCAGCACCAGACTTACGCATACCCTTTGTCATAGCCTTGAACTCTCCCGGCTCCATACTAGACATCTTAGCCGCTGCGTTGAGTATGTTGTCATTGGTATTAATGACTGCCCACCGTAGAGCTGCTGCATCCCTGAAGTACCGAGGTGCATTAAGGGGGTCAATAGTCATCATAGCGAAGGCTGTCTGTGTCTGTACGATTAACTGAGAAGGCTCCCACATCCCCAGCTTAGAGTCAAATGACAGAGACTTAAAGGCAGCAACAGGGTCTGCGGACTGTAGGTTTAATAGACCCTTAGACACCTTTTGGTTAAGAGGGACTCCTTTAACAGAAGTAGAGGGTACAACCCCCTCCACCCAATCAGCCAGCTTAACCATACTCTCCTGCATAGCCCTACCGTGCTTGGTAGGGTGACCAAGCTGGTTCTGTAGGGCCATACGGCTACGCTCAGCTGCTCTACGTAGATCCTGCGGTGCGTCTTCACGTAACTCAGACTTCCAGAACCTCTGTAGGTCACTGAGACCATCGTCCTTTGTCATGATACTGCCGAACTGATTGAGCCAGCGCTGTACTGCATTGATCTTGTAGCTCAGGGAGCTTGCCTGTTCCATAGCATTCTCTACTGCACGGTTGGCAATGGTAAAGGGGTCAACTGTTTGTGCTAACTCGTCTTGAGGACCCTGTAGTGCATGTCCTTTCTTGGAGTAGTAGAGCATACCGTGATCTTCTAACCAGTCAGGGCGTCCATCGTTGACTACCTGCATGTCGATCACTTGGTCATCAGCATCTCTGATCTCTTTGTAGATGCGAGGAGACGCAGAACCCCTGACTAACTCAAAGGGCTGGTCAGGTACAATCTTGCCTCTGCTAATCAGCTCAGCATACTCACTGATGCCATCCTCAAACCCTGCTTGCTTCAGGGCGCTATCAGTAGCCTCCCGTAAGGTCTCTTTAAGAGGCTCATCAGCTACTGTATAGCTCCTATAGGCCACCCGCGCTCCTTCCATGCGCGTGATGTACGCGTTAGCAGACCCTGCTGTAGGGAATACAGCGTGTGTCTTGGCATTCTGGATATACTGGCGTAGGTTACCAGCCTTAGTCTTAAGAGTACCCACCACCCCTTGTTTAACAAACACATCGCCATCATAGATACGGTGACCACCAGCCGAGTAGTTCAACTGACGGTACTGTAGGGGCTTAGTTGTCATGGCTCCTTGCTTAGCGAGCACGTATTGCACCTGCACACCATCGACTAGCACCTTAGTGTTTTCTAACCGATACAGTTCGTCACCTTGCAGCAGCATCTTCTGTAACTCAGAAGGCACAATGTCGGCTCCGCTGATCAGCTCATTAGTCTGGGCGTTGTATACCGTGGTCTGCCTCATATCATGTGGTCTCTCTACCTTCTTTACGTTCTGAAAGCCAAAGGATAACCCCGGGGTGTCGAGCTTACCTGTGGTCACACCCTCAGAGACCTTACGAACGTACTCTGTGTGGTTGCGGAGGTAGTACTCAGCATCATTAAGGTTCTTCATGCTGAAGTACGTAAGAGTTTCCTTGTCGGTAGGCCCTCTGCCGTTCGCCTGTCTAAACTCCCCTTCAAACTCAGTAGGAGTAAACCATTTCTTCTCTACGTCCCTGCCTCGCACCCACACACTCGAAATAGCCTCTCGGGACTTGGAACTCAGACCACCGATGTCCCTTAGAATGGGCTGAAGGGCTTTATGGAGAGCTGACACGTTGAAGTTAGCTGCCACTGCTCTCTTCTGCATGTACTCAGGCAGTATAGATGCAGGACTACGCAACCAAGCACCCATAACGGTGCCATCAGTGACATCAGTGTACTTCATAGTAGCGAAGTTCTTCTCACTGACATCCATCTCACCACGTACGAACCACAGGCGGCTAGTAGGGTCTTGGTACAGGGTACCGTCGCCTACGTTGGAGAACCTAGTAGCCAAAGCGCCTTTAGCGTCTCCCTCTCTAGCAAAACCATGACCGTCCTTACGCCCAAGCAAGTAGGTCAGCTTACCCACGTTATTACGCATAGGCACACCGTTCACCAACTGCTGGGGTGTATGGAAATCAGTCACAGCCTTACCAAACCGGAGGCTAAGTTGTTCTAGTGTGGCTTCATAGGCCAACTCCATCTCATCCTCTGTTAACCTTGGAACCGTAGGATCTCCGCTTAAGAACTCTCTGCGTAGATTACTGATCACCTCCTTTTGGACTTCTAGCTTGCGTGCAATAGCTTCACCGATACCAGGTCCACTCACTACACTGGTTGGGTCTAAAGCGGAGGGCATGAGACTCTCCACCGCTTCATCTACAGAGCCTACTGCCGTGGTAGCAAGTTCGTCTGCAGTTGACTTCTCAGCTTGTAAGGTTGCATGGGCTACATCAGCTGCTGTCGGTTTAGACGTAGCTCGCAGGATAGCAGCCTTGGACAACTTAGCACCCAAGGTGACTGGGAGTAAGCTGCCTAGGTCTACTATGTCGAATGCATTATCTACACGGCGATCACGGTGAGAGATACCAGCCAGCTTGCTGACTATGTCCTGCGCTATAATAGGGTTCTCAGTTATAAACCCTGATTGGTTCTTGATAGTAGCAAAGGCTTTAGGGTAAGCCTCGTTGAACTCCTCACGAGACAACCCCATCAGTATCTCACTAGCCTTACCCACGTTGGAACCAGAGAGAGACCAGAAACTAGCACCGGGAAGATCGTCAGTGGCTGTGAGGGTGTTAACAGGTATGAGCATAGCTGCATAGTTGACTATGGTGGACAGTAGGTTGTCGTCACCACTCTGCTCTGCAAGCTTCTGAGCCTCACGTTGGATTATCAGGGTGCGTTCAAGCTGGTCCCTAACCCAATCAGTAGCATCACCCATCTCCTGATCCTTAAGCATCAACTCAGCAGATGCAAGGTACTCTGGGTGCTCTAGAGCCATCGTTGCGATGTTCTCTAATGCTTTGCTCTCGAGAGTATCGTAGTTCTCCCGCTCAATGACCTCTTGTGTCAGCTCACCGAAGGACTTTAGGAAGGCTACATCTTCAGGGGAGCGAGTCGGAGCAGATAATACTTGTGCAGCCTCAGCATCAAGCACTTGCATAGCTTCTTGACTGCGCTGAATAGCCAACCCTGAACGATAGCTCTCCGAAGACCCTGTACCCAGCGTAGCTCCTGCCTCTTGCCGTCTAGCTAAGAACTCAGCAGCCTTATCAGGGCTACCGGGGTCCATACTGGCTGCTGCTATTAAGGTAGCTTCCATATCCTTACGATCATCCGACATCACCACTATGTCTTCAGGATCAGACAGACCTATATCGAAGTCCACCATGTCCTTACCGAGGTCAGTAGTCATGTCTTCAGTAGTAACGTTCTGTACCATATTTGTATCCCTTAGCTGAAAGCCTTACTGATCGCCGCAGAGTTCTTTAGTACGAAACCACCAGCAGAGCCTAGCGCAGACCCAAAGGCTGAGGTGCCGCTGGGGAGTGGACGGTTAGCAATACGTGTAGTCTCACTTTGTAACTGGGTGACTTGGCCGGTAAGATTGGTTACTTGGTTAGTGAACTGGTTGTTGGCGTTCAACTGAGAGGTGATGTTACCTCCTACCCCGGGAAGAGTAGACCCTGTAGACCCAATAGCACCACCAGCCCCTTGGGTTACAGCAAGCTGTTCAGACGAAGCAAGCTTACGTCGTGCATCAGCAGCAGCGGCCCTCTTCTGCCGAGAAGCAATGACGTCTTGCCGCCTCTTCTCTACTTTGATCCGTTCATCGTCCTTGCGCCCAGCCTCATCAAACCTAGCCTGTGATGCTTTCTCTCTCTTCTTAGCTGCACTAGCCTGAATCTTCTGGCTGACAGCACTCAGAGCAATACCAATTCCGATTGTTATTGGATCAGCCATTAATTCAACTCCTTTGTATACACTGCTTCTACGTAGGAGTACCCCATGTACTCCAAGAACTTAGCGTGGTCTGCGTTGGGTCTGGTAGTTGTTCGGATGTAGTCAACCCCGTCGCTCTTTAAGACCTTCTCTATGAACTTGAAGAACTTTAAAGATATTATACCACGCCGATATGAGGGTTGCAAGTATATAATGTCAACAGCCCCAGCTACTTTACCCTTACTATGGATGTTAGGGGATAAGAAGACTACACAGTAGCCTACGAGTACTCCTTCGTCTCTAGCTGTGATAGTACGGAGGTGCCCGTGACCCTCAATGAGTAAGTACTGCTCCCAGTCAGGGTCTAGGGGGTTGTCACTCTCTTCTACTTCTAGGTAGTGGGCTGCACCTAGTTCCATCGCTTCCTCTCTAGTCTCTGCGAAGGACTCTAGAGCAAATGTGATGTTATACGCTGGGGTTTTGTTCGACAATGTATTCCCACCCATAGATGTTAAAATCCTTACCTGCTACGCTGTCCATACGGAGAGACAAAGCTCGCCCCTTACCCCGTACCTTCATCTTACGCATGACTACAGGAGAACCCGTAGGTACTGCAGTGATGATCCCCTTGTCCAGCTGGTACTTGATAGGGTATATCTCTTCCTGTGTGGTCCACTTACCAGACTCACCAGCGTCAGCCCAGTTCCACTTAGCCCTAAATAGACAGCCACCGGCAGACGTGGTGGCCTCTGGTTGTTCTATGCGTTGGAAGAAGAAGTTGATAAAGGGTGTCTGCTTGTTACGGAGAGAACCTAGTAAGTCATAGCCGGTCTCTAGGAAGCTGGAGTAGGTGATACCAGCTGTGTCCTGTGTATACCAATCAACGAACGCCGTACTATTAAACTCCCCGAAGGTCCAACGGTTATCATCAGTGGCCTCAGGTGCGATTATCAACCACTTCACATAAGTGTTGTCGGTGACCGTACGGGCGTTAGTACTGCTCTGAGTGGCTGTGATCTGGTCACCACCTGATGTAACAACTAAGGTCCCAGCTGAGTCTGCCACGTTCTCTATAGTCTGGTTTAGAATGATGGCTGGTATCTGAATGCCACCAATGGTATGTGGGCTAAGAGCTGCTAAGGAGCCTATCTCCCAAGGGTAGAAGACCCCAATGCTGGTATCCAAGATTAGGACTGAGTCAAACTTCCAACGGTCTAACCCATCTACAGGTGCTGTGGAGGAGTAGTGCCAGAATATACGCTTAGTCTTCTGGTCGTAGACAGCACGGCTGTACACCTTAGACAAGTTAGGTATATCTTCTAAGTACATAGTCTCGATAGTCTGTTGTGTCATCGACTCAGCACTAAGACTACCACTGACTTGATCTATTGACAAACGGTAGATACCATCCTCAGACCACCAGTGTACAATACCACCAGCGTTGACAATAGAGTCACCACTGACACAACCCACCGAAGACACAGCACCAACAGCGAAGTTGGTAGCAGCGAAGGAGTCATCCCCTGAGCCACTGATAGACCACACTCCGTTGTCAGCAAAGATGATAAGGAACCTATCGGTGACGTACACACCCTTAACCGCGCCTATCTCAGGGACAACGATGACACCGCCGTCATTAGGCAGCAGCTCATTGAGGTCTTCAGAGGTAGGGTCGGAGTCTTGGTAGCACTTACCTATGCGGTCTCGTTTGGTGACAACCTGAGTGAAGAAGATGTGCCCATTGATTGTGTTGGACTCGATGCCAATGTAGAACACACGTCCAGCAAAGAAGACTGCGAAGGTAGGTCGGTTCTCTTCAGTCTCTGTGTCAAGGCCAGAGACACCACTGACAGTAGACCTATCCTTATTGAAAGGGTCTACAAGGAAGTGACCCCTAGGTGCTAGGTTGTTACCAGCTTCAAACTTGTTATATTGGGAGATGAAGAAGTCATCGTTAGCGTCCTTACCAATCCACCACTGCTTATTGTTGGCAGGGTAGACTGCTTGAGACGAGAAGTATTGGGCTAGGGGGTCAGGTATGCCGGTACCGGGAGAGGACCACCCTTGGTTCTTTAGGTTGTAATCGTGCTCTGGGATGAAGTCACTAGGATGTTCCTCTGGCTCCAGCCCATCATCCAGTCCATCGAAGTCACGGATAAGCAGGTTTGTACTGGTCACTGTGATGGTGTCTAAGCTGGGGGTATACTCGATATAGAAGGGATCTATACGCTTACCAGCAACGAAGCACAAACCTTTACCGCTGGTTATGCTAACAGGATCAATACCCACCTCAGTAGCACCGGGGGCTGCGAAGTCCCCGATGTCTATGGTGAAACTCTTGATACCTGCAGACAGAGCTTGGAAGCTAAGATCGTAGAAGTACAGGGTCTTGTTGATCTGTACTACAACGAAGTTACGAGTGCCGTTACCAGCTACAGCCTTCCACACACCATAGGCTAAAGCTTTAGACCGTATGTTAACATCTAGCAGTCCATCAGCAGCTATAGTTTGGTGGGAGGCTTCATAATCTATCCCTTTTCGACGTCTGCGATTGCCTTTCCGCAGAAGCACACAATTAGACTCATCTAACGACGCATTCTCAGGGAACGTCAGAGGGCCAGCCTCAGTAATGAGACCAGCCACAAATGTATTTACTGTCTTAGCGCCCGCAAACCCGTCAGTCATATGCTGTCCTCTTTAAGCGTCTACCAGCTCTTTCGCTATCGTCATCTCTTTGCGTTCAATCTTGTCCGCCTTAGTTCGTTTGTCTACTCTGTGACCTGAGGCAAGGAGGCGAGCATGGGCCTCATCAGTGAACTTGAGTCCTGTGAAGGAACCATCCAGTAGTCCTGGCAGCGGTCCCTTACCCTTAATGCGCACAAAGTGCATCAACCCTTTGCCGGGGTCCCACTGTGCAGCATAGTCACCGTACTCTTTAGTGTTAGAATCGTCATCTTCAAACTCATCAAAGTCCATAAGTTAACTCCTTCGTCCATAGTTGGGTCTATGTTGTTGATTGGCTACTCTTACTTTGTGCTTGTTGTTCTGGTTCTTAGACTTATGTAGACTGGCAGTACCTGCTGAGATCTGGTTAGCCTGTTGTTTAAAGTCAGCGAAGCATACAGTCTTAGCTGCAGCGAACAGCAGGGGGAACGAGTCTACATCCATGTCTGGGACAAACACATCAGAGATTGTGAAGGCTGGCTCCTCAATACCCCAACATTGCGTGTTGTTGTCTGACAGGGTTGTGTTGATAGTGGCAGTGTACTGATTGAATACAATATGATCATCATCAAACGATGTGAACTTAGTAGGGTTGTTGGTGTTCCTGATTAGAAGCTTCACACCATTCGTATACGTAGCATCTGACATAGTTAGGATCTCAGAGCTGTCAGAGTCACGCCTGTTAGTCAGGTGCAGGAACTCCTCAGGTGTACAATAGGGGACCTCTGTAAAGTTGATGTCGGTATCAGTAGCTGAAGTCCTAGCATCAAACCTAATTGATTCAATGCTGGTAATCGCAGCTGGTACCTTCATTATAACAGGGAAAGCTGCATTAGACAACCCCTGTAGCTTAAATAGAGTACCATGTTCAGGTATTTCTTTATTGGTTATGAGATCGTAGTAGGTGCGCTGGATCACACGAGCCACCTGTAGGGACTCACCCGTGTCTGTGATGCTGTTGACCTCGTCAGACTCCATAGCGCTCAGGATGTCTTGGGTCATCTCCAACAGGGTCATTTTAGGCATTGGGTAATCCTTTTGTGATTAGGGCTATCAGCTTATGCCCATAGTTGTAGAAGAACAAAGAGGCAGCAGCAGAGGACGCAGCCCACATACCAGCACCAATGTAGCTACGGCGCTCTAAGGTTGTCACCCTCTTACTTAGGACCTCATCCTCTTTACGCCCTCTACATATGCTGGAGTGGACAATGTCCAGCTTAGTAACGATTACAGCAACAGCAGTGGTAAGCTCTGCTACGCTGGTGTTTAGGGTTTGGTTGTGCTCTAACAACTGAGGAACTAGGTCGTCGCCTATGTGCCTCTTATACTCCCCTCCTGCCATTAGGAGTTCTTCATACCGTACAGGGTCATGTCTCCGTTGGCTACGTTGCCAGTCTGGAATAGCAACCGTATGCCACGCATCACAGCAGGAGTAGCCCGCATGACCATGCCTGTACGGTAGTGTGCGAAGTTGCTGGCCGCTTCAATCCCACTTGACTTGACACTCATCGTGGCGTAGTGAGCAGCCTCTTCAGGCCCTTCGATGTCGATGCAAACCTGCGTACGGGCGTGTGCGTCGTTGCCCATTGCCTGCCCGGCAGAAGCTGACCCAAGCAGCTCTACAATCGCTGCACCCGTCGACGAGACACCTGCAAGAGTTCCATTGAGTAACCCGTACAGTGCGTATTTGTAGTCTGATGCCCCTGTATCATACGTCGTTCCATCCTGACTGGTGAGAGCTTGCAGCGTCACGTCGTCAGTTACAGGCTGTACCCACCCTCGTAGCTGGAAGGAGCGGTACGCTCCATAGGTAGATCCATCCGTGTCTGACAGGTTAAAGCTGTACGTAGCTGCGGCACCTGTGATACGACGTAGGGCTACCACACCCCCGGGAGCTACCGCCCACACAGGGTCTGCAGCGGCTCCTTGCGTCTTAAGGAAGTACCCGCTAGTCCCAGCAGCTAGCCGGTTGTACTGAGTGCCATCCCTAAACAGAAGGTCACCCTGAGCGTCACTGCCTACGCCTATCTTTGATCCATTAACAGCTAACGCAGCTATCTTAGAACCCGTTACTGCGTTGTCTGTGATGTTAGCGGTCACTACCTCGTCAGTAGCTAAGGTGCGAACACCAGACTTAGATTTAGTTAAGGACATTACTAGACTCCTGTAGGTTTAGGATATTTACCCTTTGCATCTCTAACCGAAAGCTGTGTCTTCTTCCTTTCCACTGCCCTCAGACACGCTGTCGATCAAAGACTTAGTGAAAAAGTCTAGCGCACCAGATAACTGGTCTGTCTGGAATTGAGCCTGTTGCTGTTTAGCCTGTAAGTCCCGGCACTGCTCGATAATGTAGTTTTGCTGAACACTCATAGTGTCGCGGCTAAATTCTTCGCCGTTAATGGTCACAACATTCTTTGCTTCGTCTGCCATTAGTTTAACTCCAGTTTGCTGGGTTGCCAGTTGCAGTTGTCGGTGTCTGCTGAATATCAATGCTCTCTTGTATACCAGCTTGTAGGCTGGCCTCAGTATCGTCTTGTTCTTCAAGACCCGCCAGAACCCACGCCTTAACTTGATCCTGTGTCACATCTGCAAAGGCTGTGAAGTCGGTTGCATCTGGCGCACCAACCCCGACGCTGCCATAT
>TARA_R110000787_G_scaffold78645_4_pt1 | contig 31493 bp, 17 predicted proteins | sample TARA_R110000787 | Tara Oceans TARA_R110000787 (sample SAMEA4397920) | marine metagenome | biome: Polar Biome; feature: [DCM] deep chlorophyll maximum layer (ENVO:01000326); material: water (ENVO:00002006), including particulate matter (ENVO:01000060) such as... | depth 35 m | reverse complement strand
TAATGGCAGGATATATTTTAGCGTTAGATCAAGGGACAACGTCAAGTCGGGCTATATTGTACGATGATCATGCGCGCCCAATTAAAATAGCACAGCAGCCAACGGTCTTAAAGACACCGCAAGCCGGCTTTGTTGAGCAAGATGCCCAGCAAATTTGGCAGACGCAAATCAGCTGCGCTCATGACGTTATTAATCAGGCAGGGCTACTCGCCACCGATGTTAGCAGTATCGCTATTACCAATCAGCGTGAATCTATAGTCATGTGGGATAAGCAAACAGGTAAGCCACTTGCCCCCGCTATTATTTGGCAAGACAGGCGTACAGCGAGCTACTGCGAAGCGCTTGCTGCTGAGAACCTAACCGCCACGCCGCAAAGGGGTACGGTTAGTAATAATAGCCAAGGTGATATGGCAAGCGAAGTGCAACGTATTACAGGTCTGCGTTTAGATCCATATTTCAGTGCCAGTAAAATCGCTTGGTTATTAGATCAAAATCCTAAATTAAGCGTACGCGCCAATAAAGGCGAGATAGCAGTTGGCACCATAGACAGCTGGCTGATATATAAGCTCACAGGTGGTGAGCATGTCATCGATGTGACCAATGCTTCTCGTACCTTGCTATACGATATCCATAAGCTGGCATGGTCAGAGGAGTTGTGCGCCCGATTTGGCATACCCATGAATATTTTACCTAAAGTTCTGCCATCCGATGGCGACTTTGGCAAAACCAAAAAGGGATTATTTGCCAAACAAATCCCAATTCATGCAGTATTGGGTGACCAGCAAGCAGCACTTTTTGGTCAAGGCTGTCTTGAGACGGGCATGGCTAAAAATACTTATGGCACTGGTTGTTTTATGCTGATGAATATCGGTCAAAAGCCGCTGCTTAGTGAACATAAGCTACTCACAACTATTGCATGGCAACGAAAATCTGCACCAACTCGCCCAGACAATCTCTCGTTCGAACAGATCGTCCAATCTGGCAGACGCATGCTACAGCCGCCAAACAGGGACGTAACTTATGCGTTAGAGGGCAGTGTTTTTATGGCGGGTGCAATTGTACAGTGGCTGCGTGACAACCTAGGTATGTTTCAAAAAAGCGGCGAGGTAGAAGACTTGGCTCGGCAAGTTGAGAGTAGTGAAGAGGTGGTTTTGCTGCCAGCATTTACGGGATTAGGTGCCCCTTATTGGCGCTCAGATATCAGTGCCAGTATTACTGGTATGAGTCGCGGTACGACCAAAGCCCATATTGCAAGGGCAGCACTCGAGGCGGTTGCTTATCAAACATACGATGTGCTCATTGCCATGCAAAAAGACAGCCCGCATCCACTCACTGAATTAAGGGTAGATGGGGGCGCGGCAAATAATGATTTGTTGATGCAGTTCCAAGCAGATTTATTGAATGTGCCGGTACTGCGTCCAAGAGACACAGAGATTACTGCAAAAGGAGCCGCTTTACTTGCTGGCTTAAAAACAGGTTTATATGATGATACAACGATGAAGGCCTCATGGCAGGTAGATCGAGTTTTTGAGCCTAGTATGTCTATAGATGTGCGTGAAAAGCATCTGTATAAATGGCAACAAGCTATCAGTAGAGCATTAATAGTGCCTTGATTACCATGATAGATAGTGTTTTGCTTATTACTTAATAGCCGTTTTTCAATATTATGTAATCGACTTGCCTAGAGACTATGTCAGTTGACAAAGTTTTGGTACAGATACAGACTGTAACGCAATACCATCGTGATTTTGACACAGTTTACATATTCGACCTATCTGTCTTTGAACTCAGTTCCTATACTTTAGAAGATTTAATAAAACGCTTAATCTGGCTTATATTGCTATTAAGTGGATTGATGATAAATAGAATATATAACAAATCAATTAAGGAAGATATTATGAATAACGATGGCCGTATTACAGACTCGAATAACCGTGTGATTACTGATGACTATCTTGAAGTTGGTGATAGAGAGCGTATTATCGATGATAATGAGCGCCGATTGACTGGTAATGATCAGACAATCAACAATACTGTTATTAGACATGAAAATGACAACATTATAGAGGATCATGATGCGATTGATCGTACTGCTGTCAAGCATATGTCGAAAGAAGCAAGAAGTGATCTGAATGCTGATCCAATCACAGGCGAGCCAGGCTCGCACCCTGTAGGTACAGGTATTGGTGGTATTGGCGGCGCAGCAGCAGGTGCTGCTATTGGCACGATGGCAGGCCCATTAGGCACGCTTATTGGTGGAGCAATTGGTGCAATTGTCGGTGGCGGTGCAGGTCATGCAGCAGCCGAAGCGATTGATCCAACGCGTGAAGAAGCATATTGGCGTGCAGAGTATGCCAATGCCGATTACTATCAAGAAGGTCATGATTTCGATCGTGATTTGCATCCAGCTTACGCGGTAGGCTATGCTAACCGTGCACGTTATCCCGCTGATGCCCGCTTTGAAGATCATGAGTCAGATTTAGAGCGCTCATGGAACAATGTGAAAGGTGAATCACGTATGGAATGGAATGAGGCACGTAGAGCATCTCGTGATGCATGGAACCGCATTTCTTAATGTATTTATGCTGATTTTAATAAGATATTAAGTACTCAGGTCAGATAGTTTATGAAAAGTAGTCAGCGATTAATATGCAAGTGCTGCTAATAGTATACTTGCTTCAAGTAAGTAAACACGACTAAAGCTTACTGTCTTATTACTGGGTTTAGTTCGATTGTAGACATTTTTTGTTAACAGACGCAATAATTTGAATTTATGCTATTTTAAAGCCTCCAAAGATTTCTTTGGAGGCTTTTTTACTGTATATTACTATGTATGAATATATAATATGCTTTATTGTTAAAATTAGCCAATAAGTAATAATTAGAAACCTTATGTAAAAACAATTATAGAATAATAGGCAGTTTATGACCAATAATAATGAAAGTAATCATAAGCAGTTTTATATAGCAACTGCCAACCTGCTCAATTTTGCCAATCCCAATCGTCTCTATTATCCAAACGCACCTGCATATACTAATCACGAATACGAACATAAGTTACGCGGTATCACAGATCTACTGTCAAAGGCACATGCTGATATCATTGCGGTCCAAGAAGTATGGGACAGTGAAGCGCTCGAAGCTTTAGCAGTATCATTGGGCTTTAAGCCTGAACATGTCGTTATTCCACTGGCAAGTAATGACAGCGTAAATTCCTATACGCAAGGTAAAGGGGCGCAAAATACACCTGCTGTCGGTATTATTAGTCGGTTTGCGCACTTAGAGACCAGTTTGCTTGAAGAGATTGCCCCAAAAGCGGTCATCGATATCCCTGATGTTGGTCCTTATCAGCGCTTTAATCGTCCGCCCCTTGTATTGCGCGTAGATGCATTTGGTCAGCCGATAACCATTATTACCGCTCATCTAAAAAGTAAACGTGCTTTTTTCTTACGTGATGAGGCCGGTAATTTATTAGAAGATATGGATGATCCAAATATTCGTATTCGTGCCAAGTTGCGTAGTTTGTGTATGCGTGCGGCAGAAGCGGCTTCTATCAGGCTTTCTATCATAGATAGGTTACAGCATACTCGTGAGCCCTTGATTTTGCTTGGTGATATGAATGATGTGACTGAAAGCGTAACCACCCAGCTGATGACTGAGATTGGCGAGGTCAACTATGACAAGAGCATGCGAGACGTCGCGCTGTTTGATGCTGCTCGTATTCAAGCCCGTTATGGTTGGATGAAAGATGTAGCATATACTCATATCTATCAAGGTATGCCAGAAGTGATTGATCAGTTATTTGTCTCTGAAGAATTTCTACCTGATAGTAAGTTTTCGCTCGGTCAGGTTGAACGGGTTGACTACTTTAATGACCATTTAAAGTGGGATTATGCAGATAGAGTGATCGACCATGGTATTATAAGAGCGAAAATAAAGCTTCACAATTAACACTATTTTATAATTAATTAGTGAATTGTTTTTAACCTATTCTTGTTCCTTGCTTGATAGTGTACAAGCGTTTATTATGCCTCTTCGTTGAGTATAGTAGCGGTGTTATCAATCCATATATGATTGATAGAAATGGTGCTTTGATTTAGGGCGCATACTATCCGATGAACACTATATTTTTAAAGATATGACATAACATTAAGAGATTTATCATGAGTGAAAATAAAGACGACAAAATTGAAGATGTACTAGTAGATTCGGAGCTGGCAAAAAAGCTGGTGCCGAATAAGTTTAAGTTTACTAGCCAGCAAGGACGCGCCCGCCGTCAAAAATTGTTGATGGGTGCTAAAAAGTTGAGTGAAACCCAATCTATCAATGATATTACGCTTGCCGCTGTCTGCGAAGAAGCGGGTATTCCACGGGCGTCTGCTTATCATTTCTTCCCTAATATTGAAGCCATATTTTTGGCGCTGCGTTTTTTAAATGCTATTGATATTTTAGATGTATTGAGAACCGTTGAGACGGTTAAATATGATAGATGGCAAGGGTATCTTACAGCGCTGATTGATCGCTGTGTACAAATTTTTGATGAAGATCAAACCAAAGCCAAATTAATTTATGATACCAATACGCCTGATTTTGAAGGCGACAGTTTTGGCGAGCATATGGATCACCAAGTAGTAAAATTGGTCTATGATCGTTTGGCTGAACGCTATGAAGTGCCTAAGTTTGAAGATATTCAAGATGTGTTATTGATTACCTTTAGTATCGTGAATGCGATCTTTACTGTTTCTTATCGTCGTCATGAGCGTATTACCGATAAGTATCTGCAAGAAGCTAATACGGCATCTATCGCTTATCTGCGTTGTTACTTGCCAGAGAAGCTACCGCGTAAAGACCGTTAGTCTGTCTATTAAGTTTTAAAGACAGACATTAAAAAAATCCGACATTTATATGTCGGATTTTTTTGCTAAATTTTTATGTATAAGCTTTATAAAATACTTATAGTGAATAAAATTTCTACATTTGATCAAGTGTCGGCAATACTTGTCCATTACAGCGCTCACCACTTGCATCGAAAGGCGAGTATTGCTCATAATAACGTACGATAAGCCCTTCTAATGCCACGTTTTCTTTAGAATTGTGAGCATTAACAAAAGCTTCACGTGCTTGTTCAAGCCAGCGGTCAGCCATGCGAAATTGACTGCCTGCCTGCCGTGAATTATGTTCACATTGGTCGGTCGCTGCCCAGATTAATGCCACTTCACTAAATGCTATTTCACGGGGAGCGCTTGCAATACCACCGCTGTCTTTGAGGGCACTTAATGTTGCCCATAAATCAGGTCGCATTAGCGCTGATGAGGCAGATATATTTTGGATAAGAACAAGATCGTTTTCTGAGCCTTTTTTTAATGCTTGCAAAATAGCTTCTGCAGATTTTGCCGCTTCTAATCCAGCAGGTGAGCGACTATTCATACTGTCTTTATGGATGGCATAGTTGAGCCAAGCTTGGGCTTTATAAGCAAAGTACTGTTGCTGCGCAGTTTTATCTTTTTGCTGATAATGCTGCAGTTCTGCTAGCATACAGCTCATCGCCCGTTGCTGCGAATTTTGGTTTTTATATGTCGCTTTTAAATCCTGACTCTGGCAGTAATCAGAGGTGTCTATAGTAGTGATATTCCCACTTTTTTGAAGAGTCGTAGCTGTGGTTGATACGCATGAAGTCGTTGATAATAGCAAAACAGCTGAAAACGCAGCACATATTGGATTTTTATAAGTAGCTACTTTAATAGTAGAGTAAAGCATAACGCGAAAACCTTGTAGTAAGCTGATAAGTATCGGTGCTGGCAATTTTGAGACTGATTTTATCGCTTATCAAATGCTATAGTCAATTTACTTCAAAAATATAGTGCTATTGGAATAAGATTTTGAAGTCTTTATCTTGCTTTAGTGCATGTGAATAAGGAAAAACGATTCCAGAAAAACGTCATTCAAGATGGTGCCTTTTTAATTGACCGTCTTATAATGTAGAGGATACAGGTGCTGCACGTTTATTTTTACGTCGGTCTTCACGCTTAAATAGATCTTCATCAAACTTGAAGCGTAGTCTAAAGTAAGCGCCCTCGATGGTAGTATCGTCATAAGCGATGTCTTCATCTTCAAAGCCCATGAAGTTATAACCAAGCGATAACCATAAATTGTTCATTGGACTATAGCCAACTTCAGCGCCAACTAAATAGGCTAGGTCATTTGCTTGCTTATTCCAATAAGTACCTGCTTGTAAACCAATATCCCAGCGCTCGCTAATATCATATAAGCCGCGAGCGTACACAGCATGAGCGGTATTGTCACTTGCGATACCTTGAGCATCGTATTCGGTATATTTACCTGCATAGTGACCTGATAACGTTAATGGGCGCGTTGGATGGTAGTTACCGCTCCATGACCAAACAATAGCATCCTTTTGATAAGGGTCATCACCAGTGGCATTATCATCTAAGCGATATTCAAGCTTGGCCAGCATATCAAGCTGATTGCTATCGTAATCGCGATAGGCAGCACCAAGTTGAAAGCGATTGATAGTCCGATGACCATCATCATAATCAACTTTTGAATAAATATCTTTGGCTAATAAAGTAACTTCATCGCTATAACGATAAGCAATGCCAGCACTACCTAATAAGGTGTCACTGGTATCGCCCCAGCGTTTTTCTAGGCGCCCTGATGCTTTGTAATTTTCGTTAGCAAGGTATTCAACGCCAAAACCTGCTGCAGTTGAGGTACTGTCTTTCTCACCCTCTAAAGATTCGACACGCTCGAGTAAGGTATTAAGCGTCAAGCCTTTTTGCACATACCATTTATTCTTTAGACCAATGGCAGCTTCCGCTTCGCGAGCACTGATGGCATCACGTAGACGGTATTCACTATAAACCTTGCCATCTTTCATATAAGTGGCATCAAAGCCGACAACAGTGCGTTGACGCTCTTCAGAATCGTCTAAACCATAGCTGCCAGACAAGCTATTGATTAAATCATGGCGAGCATAAAGTCGACCTAAATTACCCAGTGCTGTTTCACCGCCGATAGAGGTTGCGTTGCGTGAACTGTGTTCAATATCTTGCTCATACTCAGCAAATACCAATGAGTTATTTAGCTTTGGCAAATGCGCGGTTAGACGGGCGCGGGCAGTGGTGCCTTCGATATCTTTTTCAGTGTTGCTGACGTTGCTTAGCGCAGATTGATTGATGATGTCATCATTTGCAAAAGTATCATTAGTAATATCCACCACATCTGTTGCTGCTTGGATATTACGTGAAGCACCTTCTTGTTTGTAATAACGTACACCGACTTCACCAACGATATTTTTGCTTAAACGCTGTTCGATACTGGCCTGTACGCCTTCAGTACTTGCATCAGTAATATGATCTTCTGTGCGCACGCCTTCAAGTTTAAGCGCAGTCTTTTTCTCGTTTAAAGTGTGGATGATTTCGATGCCAGATTCGGTGCGACCAGCAGTTTGTGGTGACGCGCCAGTGACAAAACCGATATCGGTATCGTTATGATAGGCTTTTGCACGAGTATTTTTCTTATCATCATAGTCAAGCTCGATACGTAGAGCGTCACCCTCAGCATTATCGCCTGTTAGTTTGTCCGCATTGATCTGATTGCTTGGCTCGAAATTTGGATTCTCAGCTTTGTTTTTGGCATATTCTGCGACCAGTTTTAGCTTGTCATTAAACTTAACCACAGTATTAGCGCTAGCAAGCTCTTCTTTATTAAGTGGATCGTCACTATTGATATAGCTGCCACCGATAGTGATTTTATCAGTCAATTGTCGTTTAGCAGCGACGCCACCTACCCAATATTTCTCACCACCTTCATCAACCTCGACAGTAACGCGTAAGTAGATAGGGTTGCCATCGATATCTTGGCTAGCAATCGGTGATTTTAGATATAAGCTACGGCTAATAGGATCAATTTCATAATCAGCAAAGCGCGTCAAGGTCTCACGGCGCACAATACGTCCAGGATTATTAGCATCACGGGTGATTACTTCTATAGTTTCTGAATTTTCTAATACTGCATCAAAATCATTAGCAAGCGGGTAAGGACCTGAAATGCCCAAACCACGAGTTTCATTGACACGCTGGGAGGTGCTGGTTTCAGCGGCAAAAGCAGTAATACGCGTGTTGCTATCTTCAAACTGGGCTTTGACACCAGTCAGTGTACGATTGTATTGACCGAGCTTAATACCTTCATCGTTGTCAATTTGAGTCTTTAAGTCGCCATACATGGCAAATGAGCGACCTTTATCTAGACGTACATATAGCTTGCTCGTCGATTGCGCATCAAAACCTTTGGCTGATGAGTCGCCATAAACGGGATAGTATTCGCCCGGCTCGATATCACGGAACAGGCGCTCGCCTTTTTTGTCGCTGTCATAAGCAAGCGTTAATAGATAATCACCGCGTACTTTGCCTTTTAAGAACATTGCCGCACGACCCGTCGCTGAGTAATCATCGTTACCGGCTATTTCGCGTAATTCTTTTTCAAATGCACCTTGTGCGTCAGTGATATTACTACCATCAAAGTCTTTGAGTGCTATCGCGCCTTCAACGATACCAACAGCTATTAATGGACGCAATTGAGCTGTAAACTGTAGCGGAATTACTTGCTTAGTACTGCCTGTATCGATGATCATCTCACCTTTACCGGGTACGCTTGGCGCAGTCACGGAGATCAACAGCTCACCACCATTGACAGTAACTTGCGTGCCGGCTTGATCTTTACTGCTGTCTGCCAAGTTGATACGACCAATATTGGTATCAATGGTGATAGGAGTTGATGCTATATAAGGACGACCATCACGATCTTTTAGACTGATAACGATTTGATAATCGCTGACGCCGTCAGCTGCCACCAATTGTTTTTGGGTACGATAACTAATAGATTGTAAAATATCCGGTGTTAATACCTTGATAGTTTGCTCAGAGATAACTTTGCCATTCACGTCGGTTGCGACACCGCGTAAAGTATTAGTGCCACGCTTTAAATCGACCGCGTAATAATCAAATGCGGTGACATTTTGCTTTTGTTGTTCAGCCGTTTTACCGATTTGTTCTCTTGATATGGCTTTACCGTTGGCATATAGAGTGAAAATAGAGCCCAGTGGGGCTTGTACCTGTACCATTTGTTTATAAGTGCTGAGCTGCTGACCTTCACTCAAATTAATGAAAGAGACATTATTAGTTGCCACTTCTTTAAGGTATTCTTCTAACTCTTTTTCTACAGGAGGTGCAATTTTAGTAATCGCCATCTCAACGCGATTTGCAGATGGGTTGACCATTTCATTGACGATGGCTGAATCGCATTGAATCCCTGCATCTAAAACATCGTTAGATTTACAGCCGCTGGCATTGATATTGTCTTTATTGTCGCGGTTATAGTCAGGATCTAAAGTTAGCTCGCTTTTAACCGCTTGCTCTAAGCGATCGTTTTTGGCACCGATACTTTTGCTACGCGCAACAAGCTCTGCGTTTAAGCGTTCAGTACTGTCCGCCATACCGCCAACGATGCCGAAATCGGCACGATGTAACTCGCCATATTTGAGGTCAACGAAACGGCTACCAGCATCACCAGTATTACGGTTGCTTTGAGTAACCAGTTCTGTAGCGTTTGGAATAGTAGTGCGGTCAACTTTGAGGACGTGGGTTTTAGCACTAATACCATAAAAGTTATATTTACCTTCAGGATCGGTCACTACAAAGTTACCATTTTCCATATAGAGTCGCACGCCAGCAACACCAAGCTCACCATCTTGTTTTTGCTGGATGCCATCGCGGTTGATATCGTGGTAGACCTTACCAACGATGATGCCGTCTGTATTCATAACACCGCGATCGACTTCTACTTTCCACTGGGCTTCTCTTGATACGAGGCTTTGATCTTGCTCAGTTTTAGCAATGGCAGTCGCACGGTTAATGCCGTCACCGCCTAATGCTGATGAACCGATGAGGACGCGGTAAGTAATATCTTTACTAGTTTTGGCATCCATATTCCCCAGACTTAAAACTTGATACTTGCCATCGGTTTTAAACTCAGTGGTTTGCGCTTTATCAATGCTCACACTACCACCAACGTAGTCAAAGCCGCGCGGTAAAGCATCCTTTAACTCAACGTTATAAGCCGTACTGGTACCATCATTTTTGATATTAATCGTATAGTTAACATAATCACCGAGTGAGGCAGTTTTGACATCACCTTCTTTGGTAACTTGCAGGGTTGGGCTATCATTAACGATGGCGATATTGCTACTGATAGCTTCTTTAATTTCCTGTCGTATACTATTTGAGTCGATATAAGCATCTAACGTAGCGAGTAAATTATCACCTTCTAGCGTCTGAATAATATTGTCATGAATGGCATTAGCATTATTTTCTGTCGGTGCTTCTAGACGGAATTTGCCAGTATTATTGCCAGTCTCAATAGCTTTAAGTGAATAATTATCACCCGTTTTAGAGGAAGTAATAGTTATCCATATTTCATCTCGTGCGCTATCATGGACGTTACATTTAGCACAGCTGGCTTCAAGATAAACATCTTCACCTGCTTGAGATGTTCTTCTGTAACCATCCCATGAATAAAGCATAAAATCGAGTCGTGATTCAACGATAACAAGATCGTCAGCTACTAAAGCGGTAATAGAAGGGTCTTCGACAACAGTAGCGCCAAGCTTAATACTAGCAGTATCATCGGCTTCAGCATTGGCATCAGATAATGCTTGTATAGTAAGTTCAATGCTCTCACTTTGACCTAAAGTAATCTGAGCAGTTAGATTGTTATTTAACTTAATCTCTTTATCAACACCATCATCGAAGCGTCCGTTGTTATTCAAGTCTTGATAGAGTTTTATGTTCGATAAGCTACTAGGTACAGTCAGGTTCAAATCGATAGTCTGATCACTGTAACTGGTATTGGTTAGGAGATTTTTCCAACTAACGGTCGAGCCAGGGGCGATAGTCTTTGTTAATGGCGAGGTTAGGCTAATACCATATTGAGGAAAAGCAGACGATTGAACACTCACTTGGTTAGAAGTGCTAGAGATAACGATGGTAGCTTGACTATCGACGTAGTAGCTTGCGTTAGCGATGTTAGTGATAGTCTGTACAGCAGTATTAGGTGCAGCAAAAGCCATATTTGATTGCATAAGCAACATAGCAAGCGTCAGAGCCGAAACCTTGGCTGTGCCTGATATTAAGCTTTTAGACGTATTGATTACACTAGAGGTCATAATAAGTCGCTTATCCAATAAAATATAAAGGGGTAACAGAATGGAGCGTCTCTAGCTTGACCAGTTAAAAATGATTGGTTCAAGCTAGAGAGTTGGTCTATAAGCATCTTGTGAAGCTCATAGATTATTTAATTATTAATTAGTACCTGTTTGCGAAGGTTTTGCAGCAAATACAACGTTGGCTGTTGTATTAGCAGCGATACTTGCAAAGGTAACTTGTAACGACTGACCAAGGGTTTGACTAGTGGCTGTTGGAGACGCTGAAAAGCTATTAGCTTGATAAGTAAGTTTGCTATCTAAAGTATCTGAAACGATAAGATTGTTAACGATTTTTGTAGTATCAGTAAAAGTGTTTTTGGCTTCTAGTTTATAGAAGACACACTGATCAGCATTAGCAGTTGCAGGGTCAGTCGACCAAGCAGCAGCAGCAACACCAGGGTTAGCATTACAATCAGCAGCTATCTGATATTTTTTCAGATTAACGCCTTGCAAGGTCGTAGTAGAAGTTGTGGACAGCTGGTTACCAGGAGTACTAGTAGGTGCTGCTGTACCTTGAACCGGACCTCTAGGCTGTAGCGCGACTGCTATGGTTTCGAAATCACCAATGTTATTTACATTGTTTGTTGTAGAGTTTGGATCATTGCTACCTTTGCCTGTCGATAAAACCTGTACGCCAATTTTGACAGAGGCTCCTGGAGCTAGGCCTGCTCGCGTGCCATTCACAAGAGGAGTAGCAGCGTTAAGATCATAAATACCATTTACGCCAGTAAGTTCAATCTCTCCAGTATTAAATATACCGTCGTCATTAGCATCTACGAACACGCGAGTAATACTAATATTAGGATCATCAGCAATGCCATTATTTCTAGTTGCAGTCGGTTGAATAGATAGTTTGACGGCATTGTTTGTGTTACCAGACTCCGATGCTTCTGTCACACCACTACCGTTGTTGGTAATAGTATAAGTATAAGTATTGCCGATGACATTGCTGGTTGCAGGAGTAACGAGAGCAATTTCTTTATTGGCACCAGGAGTAATATTAATCGCGCGAACTTGATTACTGGTTGTTACTGACGCATTGGTATTGTCATCTTTACCTATTAATGGCTTACTTGGATCTTCATAAGTACTTTGAGTAAGGCCACCTGGCGTTAGACCGTTATCAGATCTATCGATGATGTCAGGATTGTTTGCAGTCGCATCGTCTTTAGTGTTATCTCTAACAACAGCATAGTTAATAAATGAGCTGGCGTCAGTGGCGCCAGTCGCCTTTTTGGCACGGAAAGTGACGGTGATGGTTTCGCCGACTTTGACATTTTGACCAGCTACAGTGATTGTTTTATTGCTGTTCGAGAGGACGGCTGTACCTGCTGCACTACCATTAGAGGCAGTAACAGTAGGCGCTACATAGTTAGCTTCTGTTGTTGACGCTATTGCTACTAAACCTGTAGGTAGATCATCTGAGATGGTTATTGCAGTACCATCGATGTTACCTTCGTTTTTGACAGTAATAGTGTAATCAACATAAGCGTTGGTATTGTTTAAATCTAAGTTTTTAGTACCAAGATTGGTAGTAGCCGATTTTGTAATAGCATAAAGTGGCGTTTTGGTTAACGCATTATCAGTGTTAGTTGCCGTATAAGTAGTGGCAGCGGTGTTACCAGTTTTTGATTTTAGGTAAGCACTTTCAGCGGTTACGGTTAGAATACCATTAGTATCTGCAACACGTTTAGTATCGGCTTGGGCTGTAACAGTAATTAACGCTTTTTCGCCTGGCGCCAATGCAATCGTACCACCGTTAGCAACAGTTACTGCACCACCAACATTAGTACCAGCAGCATTGACTTTTTGATACTTGATGACACTGGTGGTGAGACTGTAATCAAAATCATCACCAGTTCCATTTGGAATGTTGGCAATATTCACAGTATAAGTATCGTTGACGTTACCGCCGTTAGTAAGGGTATGAGTGAAATCGACCGTTGAGCTTGCTTGGGCATTAATAGGGCGATCTCTACCAAAATCATCGTTAGGAGTATTATCAACAACAGTAGAAATTAAACTAAAAGAACCCGTTTCAGAAACATTCACGGTGACTACATTTGATTCTGCAGTTTGTGAAGTTGTACTGCCAGCGACAGTGTATGAAGCGGTGGCTTTGTTTGTCACGTTAAAAGAACCAGAAGTACCACCTGTTGGGGTAGCAGCATTGGCAGCAGTAATACCCATTGCAGTAACAATACCAGCAGTTAACATGGAATATTTGAATAAATTAGATTTCATAAGGTAAGTTTCCTAGAGTATTTAAGTAAAAAGCGCTATAAGTTTGCTATTCAACGATGGTATTTAGTGATACAACGGCGGTTTTCTGTGCGGGTAATAGCTTGATATTCCAACGTAGGGTACGGTATTCAGAAAACGGAATTTTGACCATCTTGCCATCGACTTTACGCATCAGTGGCATATCCATATAGTTCTTGCCATCGATGCTGGCTTGAGCACTTGATGGATTTGCTTCACCAGTAAAGGTCATATTGGCGGGGATAGGTAAGACAACTGCTAAGTCTTGAATATCTTTATTGATGATATTGCTATAAGTGGCCTTATACTGAATAACAGTACCTGCTGGAGCAGTACGAACGGGCACATAGCTGGTTTTGCCCGCAGCGTTTTTAATGACTTGATTGGCGGTTAGATCCATTTTTAAAGCGTCATCGGCATGAGCGGTACTTAACAAACATACTGACGCTAAGCTAGCTAGTAATGTGTTGCGTAAAACATTAAAACCTTTCATATAGTATTCCTTGTTTACACTATTGCTATTAATGAGACTTAAATGTCATCTTATATGATTCAAAAATCGTAATCAGTAATCTATAAAAGTTTAGGTAATGTCAGATTTTTTATTAAAGCTATTGTCACAAACTAAATACAAAATTTCACTATAAATAAGACAAACGGCATTTTGAAGTGACTAAACGGTAGAAGCCCCATCTTTCAAGATAGGGCTTTTGTTGAAAAAGGCAGAATTTTCAGTATTGGGAATAATGCAAGAAAAAACGATGACTAAGGATTTGCTGTGGTGCCATATTTGGTATTGAAGTAAAAAACGCGATTGGTTCTTGCATTGATGGTAAGGGTTCTGGTTTTGACTTCACCATTTGCTCCAATAGCTGGGTTTTCTGCAGCGTTATAATCAGTGGTTGAAAGTGGTGGATTGGCAAGTACGGATGTGACTTGAGCGCCGTTTACCCCTTTTTTCTGCAGCACATCTCGCATCACAAAATCGCTGATCACGATATTTGCACGATTGGTGGCGGTAATTCTATAAGCAATACATTGCTGTGGAGTAATATTGCCTAAAATAGAGTCCATGCTAAATCCAGTTCTTGGATCAGAAGTAGTCGGTACTGTAGTATAATTTAAAGTACTGGCATTACAGTCATTTACAAACTGGTATTTCTGTAATACCAAAGCAGCATTCGCAGCGATGACTCTACCGAAGTTATTATCTGGATAATGGTAAGTGGTATTTGCAAATGCAATCACTTTCTTATCACTATTGGTACGGATAGTATAGACATTACCTGTATTATTATTTTTTTCTATTAGACAGAGATTATTGGTATTGCCACTGATGGTAGTAATAGGAACATTTATCTTATATTGACCGATAGTAGGTGTGCTACCATCAACCAATTGCGAACCATAAATAGATCCATTTGTACAGTGAGTAAGCTCAACAGTACTACTAGCAATACCAGCTTCAGCATTAGGTGTAGTGCTATCGAATATACCGTTAAAGTAATTAGCGTTATTAGCATAAGGACCTGTTGTAATATTGGCGTTAGTAGCATTAGTATCTGTGATACCACCATTATCGTTAAAAACAATACCTGAGAAAGTATATTGTGGCGTATAGCAGTAGCTATCTACTCGAAACTGAAACCTTTGACTTGTAGGAGTAGTTACATTATTAGTATTAGTGTAGCTAAAAGTGACCGATCTGATATCCTCGCTAAATAAGACAGATCCTTGACAATTTGTATCAAGAGCAGCAGTGCAGTTAAATGACGCATTTGTAGAAGAGGTCTGAAGCCCATTTCCTAGCTCAACGACACTAGATCCAGATATTCTTTGAAAAGTCCCTTTAATCTTAGTATTGTTTCGAGTTATGCCAGTGATGCTGACTAAATCATCCCAACCTGTCTTATTGCTGCCTATGTTCTTATCGATATCAAACGCGCTTATGGCAACATTATTTAAATAAAGAGAGTCGCTATTCCCGGTGTTTTGAAAGTCTAAAGTGATCTCAGAACGAGATGTCAGGTCTTTGAAGTTTCTATTAATATCTATAGCAGGATTGGCACTGGTTCCTGTAACCATAGTAGTATTACCAGAAGTATTAACGTTGATCTCTTCAATGGTCATTTTGATTTTCAATGGAATAGACAAACTTGATGTGCTTGTCATGGCTTGATAAGTATTTGTATCAAAACTCTCTTTGAGCTTGGTGTAGTTGCTGTTATCGAATATTCCTTTGGTTGAACCAGCTGGACATGCTAGGTTAGATCCAGGATTGGGGGCAAGTGCAAATGATGAATGACTGATCGCAAGAAAAACCATCGCTGTCATCAACGCCAATATTCGATATAGATATGTACCAAATAATTGTGAAGCTATTGCATTTACGAAGCGCTGAGTCTGATACATATTGCTATCCCTATAAACTGATATTCACTAACAATCATTTATGTAAATACGCACGATAAATATAACCAAAAACCTGTGTATATTACGTAATTCATCATATTAAGCAATAATTTTGTAAATTTCTTAGAAAACGGATGAATGGCAGATTTAATATGACCAAATACATATATTTCTGCTAAATATTATATTTATCACTCATTACAAAGTATCTCCCAACAAACCTCCCGAATATCTCAAAAAACATAATCACTATTTATTTTAAAAATACTTGTCATATTGGCATTTCTTTATAGCTATAAACAATACGTGAATAAACCCCTATAATAGAGCGTCAATATCATTTGATGATGAAAGTCGCATATCGGCTGTCGTTTACTTTTACTACGATGTCTGTTTGAACCCCATGCCAAGCTACAGTTGCTGATTATGAGCAACTGGTCTGTAATAGCCAAGACATATAATGGAATGACGAGATGCAGCAAGGAAGGCATTAGGTAAATCGTTTGCTTACGAAAATATGTATAACTCTGTGATTTAATAATACCCTGCCACCGTGTAGGGATGACTGATAAAAAAGGATTAGAGAAGATGAATTATTACAAGGATGCTGATAGCAGCGAAACGCAGGAATGGCTGCAAGCTTTTGAGTCTGTGATTAAGCATGCTGATAAAGATCGTGCGCAGTTCTTATTGAAAGCCTTATATAATATGGGGGTGCAAGAAGGCCTACCATTTAACCGTTTAGATACGGCCTATATCAATACTATCGCCGTTGAAGATGAGCCCATGTACCCAGGTGACTTGACGATCGAGCGCAAGATTCGCGCCTTGATTCGCTACAATGCCTTGGCAATGGTGATGCGCGCCAATAAAAACGATGACGATTTGGGCGGTCACTTAGCCTCATTTGCTTCTAGTGCGACGCTATATGAAACTGGTTTTAACCATTTCTTCCGTGCTGCCAGCGATCATTTCGGCGGCGATATGATTTATTATCAAGGTCACTCAGCACCAGGTATGTATGCACGTTCTTATCTAGAAGGTCGCTTGACTGAAGATCAGTTGGATAATTTCCGCCGTGAAGTCGGTGGTAAAGGGTTATCAAGCTATCCACATCCTTATTTGATGCCGGACTATTGGCAGTTCCCAACGGTTTCGATGGGCTTAGGTCCTATCATGTCAATCTACCATGCCCATGTACATCGCTATATGGAAAACCGCAAACTGCTAGAGTCAGAAGGTCGTAAGATTTGGGCGTTCTTAGGTGATGGTGAAACAGATGAGCCAGAAAGCTTAGGTGCTATTTCTCTTGCTGGTCGTGAAAAGCTGGATAACCTGATTTGGGTCGTTAACTGTAACCTGCAGCGCCTCGATGGTCCTGTTCGTGGTAATGGTAAAATTATTCAAGAACTTGAATCCGTATTCCGCGGTGCAGGCTGGCGAGTGATTAAAGTGGTTTGGGGCGGTAACTGGGACAGTCTGCTTGCTAATGATGATACTGGTGTCCTTAAACACCGTATGGAAGAGACAGTCGACGGTGAGTATCAGCTATATGAAGCGCGCGATGCCAAATTTACCCGTGAGCATTTCTTTAATAAGTATCCTGAATTAAAAGAGATGGCAGATGCCTTAACGGATGAAGATATTTCACGTCTGAACCGTGGTGGTCATGATCCGATGAAGGTTTATGCCGCGTTTAGTGAAGCCATGAAAACCAAAGGTCAGCCGACGGTTATTTTAGTGAAGACCGTCAAAGGCTATGGTCTATCCACCACCCAAGCGGTTAACAAATCGCATCAAGTCAAGAAGCTTGATCAAGAAGCATTGGTGTACTTCCGTGACCGTTTTGATTTGCCATTTACTGATGAGCAGTTAGAAACGCTACCGTTCTATCGTCCAGCTGAAGATTCAGCAGAGATGAAGTATCTAAAAGGTCGCCGTGAAGCCTTGGGTGGCCATTTGCCAAATCGCCGTAGTGGTCATATTCCTTTGAATATCCCTGATTTATCTATCTTTGATCGGGTTTTAAAAGGTAGTAACGGTAAAGAGCAATCAACCACCATGGTGTTTGTGCGCCTATTATCAGCAATGCTAAAGAACAAAGACATCCAAGATCGCGTTGTACCTATCGTACCTGATGAAGCGCGTACCTTTGGTTTAGAAGGTATGTTCCGTCAATTGGGTATTTATTCTGCCGTTGGTCAAAAGTATACACCTGAAGACAGTGAAGCCTTGATGGGTTATAAAGAAGCCATCGATGGTCATATGTTAGAAGAAGGTATCAACGAAGCGGGTGCAATGAGTGCGTGGATTGCGCTGGCAACCAGTTATTCAGTGAATGCGCTACCGATGATTCCGATGTACATCTACTACTCTATGTTCGGTTTCCAACGCATTGGTGATTTGGCTTGGGCGGCAGGTGATTGTCAAGCACAGGGTTTCTTACTTGGTGCTACGGCAGGTCGCACGACGTTAAATGGTGAAGGCTTGCAGCATCAAGATGGTCATTCGCAAATTTTATTCAACGTCGTTCCTAACTGCGTGAGCTATGATCCGTGCTTTGGTTATGAGTTGGCAGTGATTATGCATGATGGTTTACGCCGCATGTATGCTGAAGGTGAGCGTATTTATTACTATCTCACCGTGATGAATGAGAACTATGAGCAACCTGCAATGCCAGAAGGCGTTGAAGAAGGCATCAAACGTGGTATGTATCTGCTAGAAGATAATGGTTCTGCGCAAGTTCAGTTATTAGGTTCTGGTGTTATTTTACGTGAAGTGCAAAAAGCGGCACGTATCTTAAAAGACGAGTTTAATATCACATCGAACGTCTGGAGTGTGACCAGCTTTAATGAGTTGACACGTGATGGTATGGCGTGTGATGACTATAATCGTCTACATCCAATGGATGAAGAGCGCGTGCCATGGATTACTGAACAGCTTGCACCGCACGAAGGTGTGGTCGTTGCCGCAACGGATTATATGCGCAACTATTCAGAACAGATCCGTGCTTGGTTGCCAGATAGCCGCCCATATACCACACTAGGTACTGATGGTTATGGTCGCTCTGATACCCGCGAAAATCTGCGTAGTTTCTTCAACGTTGATGCCGCCCATATTGTTGTTGCTACCCTAAAACGCTTGGCTGATGAAGGCGAAGTAGAAATGCGTCTGGTTAAAGACGCGATCTCTAGCTTGAATATCGATATCGATCATCCGCCTGCATGGCAGCAACAGCCATATTATGACTATTCTCCAGACGCTCCAGCACCTGGCAACATCAATCCGATTCCTGTACCTGAGTTTGTCGCTGAAGATGATGATGAAATCAGCAGTGAAGGTCGCGCCGAAGATCAAGCCGATGCAACCTTACTTAATAATAATGATGTCGAAGAAAAATAACCATAAGACAAGGAAATGAAAAATGGACATTAAAGCCCCCGATTTGGGTGTCGATAGCGCCGAAGTCAGTGAAATTATGGTTGCAGTTGGTGATGTCATTGCAAAAGACGATAATATTATTTTACTTGAGTCAGACAAGGCTTCAGTTGAAGTGCCAAGCTCTGCTGCTGGTAAAGTGACTAAAATCAGTGTTGCGATTGGTGATCAAGTCAGTGAAGGTATGGTGCTAATCGAGCTTGAAAGCGAGACTGACAGTCAAAGCGTAGAAACACCTGCTGCTGACACTCAAGAGAAATCTCTTGATACTGAGCAAGAAGAACCGCAAAAAGAAGAGCAGAGCGATAAGGTAGCCGTTGAGTCAAATACTGATCAACCTGTTGAGCAAGAAGCAACAGCGACCACGCATGCGCTCCCAGATTTAGGCGTCGATGAAGCGCAAGTATCTGAGATTATGGTCAGTGTTGGCGATATGGTCACTGCTGATCAGTCTATCTTGCTGATCGAGTCAGATAAAGCGTCGGTTGAAGTACCAGCGCCACAAGCCGGCAAAGTTGAGAAAATACTGATACAAGTAGGCGATATGGTTGCCAATGGGCAAGACTTTATTGTCATCATCGCTCAAAGCTCAGACAATGCTGATGCTGCAAGTGAAACCAAAGTAGAAGATAAGCAGTCGCAAGATGCAAAACCAGCGGCTAGCGAACAAAAGGTAGATTCGAGCCAGAAAGCGGACAAGGAAGTAACGACTGCGCCTAAACAAGTAGTTAATACTACAACTACTGCAACGAGCAGTACAGGTAATAAGCTGACCGAAGCACAAGTCAATGAAAAAATGGTTGATGTCTATGCTGGTCCTGCTGTGCGTAAACTTGCCCGTCAGTTGGGTGTAGATATTAGCCAAGTAACAGGTTCAGCACTGAATGCACGTATCTTAAAAGAAGATTTGTTTGCTCATGTAAAGCAAAGCTTGACGACAAAACAAGCTGCACCCGATACTGGAGCCGGTGTATCTAGAGCCAGCTTACCAAGCTTACCTGATATGAGTAACGTTGAGATTTGGGGCGAAACAGAAACCCAAGACTTAACTCGCTTGCAAAAGGTGTCGATTCCACAGCTGAATTACAACACTTACTTGCCACAGGTGACGCAGTTTGATTTGTCTGATATCACTGAGACAGAGCAGCTTCGTAGTGAGCTTAAAGGCAGTATGAAAGCTGAAGGTGTTGGACTGACAATTTTAGCCTTTATTGTCAAAGCAACGGCTTATGCATTGACCCAGCATCCACGTTTTAACAGTCATTTAAGTGACGACAATACCCAAGTCATCCTACGTAAAAGCGTAAATATGGGGATTGCAGTAGCAACAGATGATGGCTTAATCGTGCCAGTGATTAAAAATGCTCACGAAAAAGGTATTAAGCAAATTGCGATTGAAATCGGCGAGTTGGCCATCAAAGCCCGTGATAAAAAGCTAAGTACTAAAGACTTGCAAGGCGCAAGCTTTACTATCTCAAGCCAAGGTATCTTGGGTGGTACGGCGTTTACGCCACTGGTAAACTGGCCACAAGTTGGTATTTTGGGGGCATCAGAAGCGACTATGCAACCGAAATGGAATGCTGATAAGCAAACTTTTGAACCGCGCTTGATGTTGCCATTGTCATTATCATATGATCATCGTGTGATTAATGGGGCTGATGCGGCAGTATTCACGCGTTATGTTGCAACATTGCTTGCTGACCCGCGTCGTATCTTGCTATAAATTTTAGTATTACTTAAATTTTATATAAAAGAAAGACTATCTTCGGGTGGTCTTTTTTTTGTGTCTGTTATTTAAGCAGAATATAGATAAATAACAGACACAAAAAAACCAGCTTATCGCTGGCTTTCTATTTATGCTATTTAGCTTATAATTCTGATAAATTAGAACTGTTTTACAAAGGCAATGCCATAAACCCAAGGACTGATGTCGATTTTGCCAATATCAGTACCATTTAAAGTAGCGTCAGTTTTGATGTCCATATAGCGGGCATCAATACGGAAAGACTCAGTGGCAGCAAATGGGATATCAAGACCGATATGACCAGCAACACCAACGCTATCATCAAGCTTTAATTCAGTACCTACAACGTTTGCTTTTTCTTTAAAGAACATCGTGTAGTTTACACCAACACCCACAAACGGTTTTACATTCATAGATAGGTTATAATCATCGAAGTGATATTGTAGAGAAAGCGTTGGTGGTAAATGCTGAGTTCTACCAGTGATCTCATTATTTAAGGCATCAGTTAAGGTAAAGTCATGATGAAATGGAATGGCAGCGAGTAGTTCAACACCAACGTTATCAGCGATAAAGTATTCACCACTGATGGTTGGACGGACATCGCCATCAACATCTACAGCATAATTTGTGCCCCCTATAGTGACATCACCATTATCATTTTTAGGATCAACATAATGCGCACCAGCGGCAACTGTCCAAGTGCCTGCAGGCACAGCAAAAGCAGTGGTCATAGTAAGTGCAGTAGCAGCGGCTAAAACTAGGGATTGTAGTTTCATCGTTTAATTCCTCAACGTTTAGATAATGGTCGCTAGCTCATGAGGGATGTCATAAGTTAGCAACATATAATGTTAGGCTAGGGATTAACCTGTAACATCTGCTATCTATTATAGTACAAATACCTTACTAGTAGTAAGGTATTAAGCGGAACGTTCAGATATTTATGCGTAAAGTTACAATCAGAAAGGTTTGGATACGTTAAAGTTTATGACATAACCTATTTTGATTGTAGGTTTTTGCTATTATTGATATGCCATTATTTTATAAAGGGATCGGTTATTTATTATGCTTGGCTACTGTAGTAATTCTCCACTGCGCTGTGACAACGCTCTCTCATTGATAGTGTTAGACCAAATAGATTCTTGTTGCCCGATCTGTGGCTTATCCTTGCTACCTGCCCAAAAACGTAGTCATGAGTGGCGCGCTGAAGAGCGGTTATTGCGCATAGCGTTTTTCGCCGTTGCTATCATATTGGTTTTGGTTGTCTACATTTATTATACAAAGTTAGTATAATCAGACTCTCATAACGGCTTTTTTGTTCATCCAAGCTCGGTGTTACACCGCATAGGGACGGCATGTTATTCCAATCTATACGGCGCTTGCGTCTTTTTGTCTATAATATTTTGCAAAACGATGAGCATGATACGCTCTTTAGTCGCTGTGTTGATTATTTCCTTATTTTTTTAATTATGGCAAATGTCACTGCGGTGATTGCAGAGTCTGTTGATACTTGGTACTACCCTTATCAAGAATACTTTACGTGGTTTGAAAATTTTTCTATTGTGATATTTTCTATTGAATATTTGCTTCGCATATGGAGCGTTGCTGAAGCTAAGCCAAGCAATACTACATGGCGACAGCGCTGGGATTGGCTAAGAAGTCCATCTGCATTGATTGATTTGATTGCCATTGTCCCTGCCTTTTTGAACTTCTTTGTCAGTATAGACTTGCGTTTCTTGCGTATTTTACGTCTGTTTCGTATTCTTAAGTTGACTCGTTATTTTGCCTCATTGCGTATTTTGTTGGTGGTTATTAGTAAGGAAAAAGGCTCCTTCCAAGCGGTTATTTTTATCTTAATAATCATGATTGTGACCGCTTCTAGTGGTATCTACTTAGTAGAAAATCATGCACAGCCAGAGGAGTTTGAATCGATACCAAAAGCCATGTGGTGGGCGGTAGTTACTCTAACAACGGTAGGTTATGGTGATGTGACGCCGATTACCAATGCTGGCAAAATATTAGGCGCTATCATTACTATATTGGGCGTTGGTTTAGCAGCGTTACCTGCTGGTATTTTGGCAACTGGCTTGGCAAATGAGCTCAGTCAGCGCCGTGAAGAGCTTGAGCAGGATTTCAGGGGACAACTGATTGATAGTGATTTTGATTTGGTTCAAAATCAGATGATGATTGAAAAAATCCGCCGCGAGCTTGGCTTAGATAAAGAGCAAGCGCAGGATATTGTGCTGCAAGTGCTGCGTGAGCAAGAGCTTGAGCGCCGTGAAAGAGACGTGCAGCAAAAGAATTTTTGTCCACATTGCGGTGAGCGCTTATAGTAAAGGACTATAGTCAGGGAAAAGTAATATTGATACATCAAGTACTGCTGATATTAATTTTTCTTGCTTGCTGTGCCTACACAGACAGAGGCTGCAAAAAATTTATACCAGCAGCACTGTAGCGTTTTTTAAGATATTTTAACTATATCAGTTATCACAGGCCTTCTTCTATATCGAATCGCCTATATATAAAATTAAAAATGGTCAATGGCTTTGTATAGCGATTGACCATTTTTAATTTAGCGCGACGCAGTGTCTTAGCTATAGATTGCCTGTGGAATAGGCAAGGCGCGTGCCAATTCGTGCGCCACTTGTTGCGCCGCTACTGCCAAATCTGTTGCAGGGAGTGGCAGGTTCTGTAAGGTCAAATGCCAGTCATCTACTTCTCGGCGCAAGTCTGCCACCCAAAGCGTCACGCAATCACGCGGCAGCTGCTTTAAATTAACCTCAAAAGAGCGGTTACCTTCATCATCACTCAGATGAATCTCACCCTTTTTAACTCTGGTAAAGGGCTGTCCGTAATAGGAGTTGGCAATCAAAGCAATGTGCGTGATATGAGCAGGAATTTCATCCAAATACAGTCTGATTTGCTCTTGATCAAGGGGTGCAAGGTACATCGCTTCTGTACCGCGGTCTTTGCCATTGAGGCTATCACCTTGATGGCGAACCGATTCGGCTTTGTCACGCAATTGTTTAAACCAGACGATGTCGCTGATGGTGCAGTTGTCATCATATAACACGCAAGCCAAATCAAGATCCATGGAGTTTGCATTTTTATTAAAGCGCTTTTTTAATTTTTTAAATAAGCCTTTTTGCTCAACTTTGGTAAATTCATAATTGAGACCAAAAAACAAAGTCCCTGCGTCTAGACCTAACCCTCTTAAACTGTCTGAAAGTAGTGGTGATGGGGTAGTGGTCGACATAGTATTCCTTTTTGATGCTTGGATTTTTTTATGAATTGTTAAGGTAGCTAAGGCAGCTATACAAGTGTAATAAAGACAACGTAAAGACGGATTAGTGGCTATCTAATTCTTTATCCAATACTGCTTGATGTAATAGCTCTGGCTTGGCATCTAGCAGCCCATTACCAAAACCTCGTAACCACCAAACCAGCTGAGAAGTGAGATTCACGGTTGCTTGTATGGTCAAGCTTTCATCGCTATTGATGGTGACAATTTGGTTATCACTGAGCTTACTTTCGGTCAAGCTCTTGCCTGCTTGTTTGGTAAATTGTAGCTCAATCGCTGTGTATTTGCCATGATTGGGCAATTGACTAAATAGGGGATGGCTAAAGCCCATGCCACCTGCATCTAGATAATTATCCAGTTGGAAGTTGTCAGGGGTTTTTGCGGCGCTCTCTAATATCTCAACCGTGGCAAATCGATGTAAGGCAAAGGTGCGAATGATATTTTCGCTATCATCAGTCCGGGTTGCGAGCAGATAAATAATCACCCCGCGCTGGATAATAGCGATAGGGTTTAGGATGTATTCGCTGGCTTGGGATTTATTGCTGCGGGTATAGCAGGCTTTGATTTGTAATTGATAAAACAGCGCATGATAAATATTGTCTTTACTGTCCAAATCAATATGCGGGGCAATCAAAGGCTGGGTCGCAGGCTCAATACGAACTCTGTCAATCCATGAATGAGTGACTTTGCTGTTTTTAAGTTGGCGCCGTGCCAAATCAAACCAAGGGAATAGTTCATCTAAAATAACTGGCGGTAACAGCTGGCTTAGATTGGCTTCTACCATATTAAAGGCGACTGCTTGCGATAAATTCATATGCGGTAAGCTTTGTAGTGGTGCATCGTCTTCCCAGCGCCAGCCTTGCGGGTTGGCGTTGTTTTTTTCGATAGGAAAGCGTTTGGCAAGGGCGTTTAGGTCGCGCTGTACTGTGCGTAAACTGATATCAAAACCTGCCAATATCAGCTGTTCATAGACATGGGTTGTGCCGACCCAGCGATTGCGCTGCAATTGCGACAATACTTGCCACTGCCGCGCAGTTGTCGCAGCGCCATGACGACTATCTGCTGTATCATCAGAGGTTTTATTGTCTAAAGGCGCAACAGTATGCGTCCCTTCATCAATGGCAAGCTGAGAGTCGAGACTGTCATTGTTGGTATGAGCAGTGTCGATATGAGATACAGTCATAAAAAGATAACCTTTGTAAAATCACGAGTATGAAGGCAGTCGGTTATTGATATTAATATGAGCACGACGGCAGCAGTGGATTATCATCGCAGAAAAGCAGCATAACGTCTAGGGTGCTTCGTCTGTGGCAATGCCATTGTCTTCATCAAGCGTTTTGTCTTTATTAACTGCTTTTTTCTTGTCTTCTTCTTTTTGCCGTTTGGCTTGACGCTTCTTTTTGGCTTTCTTTTTTGATTTTTTATCATCAATATCATCATCTGTGTTTTGGTTTTCATCCCATAGCATCAAACGACTTAACACCTTACCAAACAGTGTCTCTTTGCGATAGCGACCTTTCTTATTTATCGTATCGATAGGCAAGCCCGTCATTAATGTGAGCGCTTCGCTCAGCGTGTGCACCCCATATATATGAAAACTGCCCGCTTTGACAGCGGCAATAATGTCATCACGCAGCATAAGCTGTTTGACGTTTGCCATCGGGATGACTACGCCTTGCTGTCCAGTCAATTCTTGCTCGCGGCAGGCATCAAAGAAGCCAGCAATCTTGGAATTAATGCCACCGACGGCTTGTACTTCACCAAGCTGATTCATAGACCCTGTGATCGCAAGAGATTGATTGATCGGTACGTTTGCTAAGGCAGACAATAGGGCACAGCCTTCACTGACAGTTGCGCTATCACCATCGATATGCGCGTAGCTCTGCTCAAAAGCCAGTGAGGCGCTAAAATTTAATGCGTGGTGCTGACTAAATAACGCCCGTAAGTAGCTGGTCATAATCAGCATGCCTTTGGCGTGTAAGCTGCCGCCCAAATCAACGTCGCGCTCGATATCTAGAATTTCACCCGTACCGATATTTGGCTGAATAACCGCCGTGAGACGGGCAGGCATACCAAACTCACTATCGGCATAACTCACCACGGTTAAAGCGTTGACTTGTCCAACCGCCTCTCCTTGGGTCTGGATAAGCTGCTGACCGTTTTTGAGCTCATCCCAATAGAGGTCGCGCAAATAGCCTGAGCGCTCATCCATATCCTCAATCGCTTGCACTACGTGCTTGGCACTGACGATGTCTTGTCCGCCCAAACGCGCATGGCGATTAGATTCATGCAACAGTTTAATAAGTAAGTCACTGTGCAGACTTAGACGATCTTGGTCCTCTGCTTGTAGGCTTAAATGCTCAAGCAGCGCAGCCTGTGCCCTTCTATCAAACGGATAAAGATTGGCATAGTCGATGATGTCTGCCATCTTTCCAACCAACGCCAGCTCGTGCTCATGGGTGCGCACTACATCATCATGAAAGTCAGCACGTACCTTAAATACCGCATCAAACTCTGGCTCAAGCTCTAATAATTCATAATATAAATCAGCTTCGCCTAATAAAATAACCTTTATATCAAGCTCAATCGGTGCAGGCGCTAAAGACAAACTGCCTGTTAAGGTCAGCATTTGCTCAAGGCTTGAGAGTTTGATTTTACGAGACTGCAGTGCACGCTTAAGACCCTGCCACGCATAAGGGTGCTCAAGCAGATGACTGGCTTCTAGCAACAGATAGCCACCATTGGCGCGGTGTAGGGCGCCGGCACGAATCATGCTGACATCGGTGGTGACCGTGCCTAATTGGGTAATTTGCTCTACATGACCCAAGAGGTTTAGATGAGTGGGCAGGTCTTCAAGGATAACCGGCGCACCACTGTCAGGCTCATGGCTGATAACGACATTGACAGCATAGCGGCTAGGCGTCGTGGCAAGCAGCGCCGTTACAAACTCTTCATCATCGCCATTGACGATACGCTCGACATGAGTAACCATATCAGCAAAGACTACCTTTAGATACTCAACGACAATTGGATGAGCGCTGAACTGCTCATAAATAGGTGTGAATAACGGCTGCAGCGCCCGCTTTGCAATATTGCGATGTAATGATTCAATGGCATCATTAGCTTCATCTTCTAATTGCTCTAAAGCAATGGTCAGCTGGCTAAGACGTTTTTGCATATGGTTTTTTTGCGCAAAATTATTCAGCTCAGTCTCATATTCACTGCTGTATGCCTTATTGCCAGCTTTAACATCGCTCTCATCGGCGCTAGCGGTAGCCGCTTCCTTATTGTCATCGATAAGGTTATTATTTTTACGGCTATGAGAGAGTTTGCCTTCTTTATCATCCATCTCGCTCGTTTCTGCGGCAAGCTGGCTTGGATGAACAAAAACGGCTTTATTATCAAATGAGCGAAAGGTTAACGCCAAATCATACTGCTTGCCCTCAGCATTGAGCGCATCATAGGCGTGGCTTTCTTTTTGATGGGTGTCATTTTTGATGGCTTCAATTTTGCTTTGATACTGGTCGCTACGAAAACGTTGACTCAGTCGTTTTTTGGCTTGTTGCCACAGAGTATTGACTTGTTGTTGCAATACAGCGGCCTGACCAGCAGGTAAGCGTAGGGCTAATGGCGTACGAGGATCAGTAAAATTGTGTACATATACCCAATCATCCGGCGTCGGTGCATCGGCTGCGATAAGACTGAGCAAGCGACTAATCACTGTCCGTTTGCCTAAGCCATTTTCACCAGCCGCAAACACATGATAGCCACTAGCATGAATATCGAGTGCCGTATGCAATGCCTTAAGCGCCCGCTGTTGCCCAAAACCAATATCTAAATCTGGGGCGCTGCGGGTATCGGTTGGCAGTAGGCTAGGTTTACTATAACGTTTAAGTTGGTTTGCCGCGATGAGGCAGCGCTGTGAGACCTCTGTAAATATAGGGTGAGGCGTCATAGGTGTGTCCGCAGTGTCGGGGTTATTTTCTTTTTCTGCAGACTTATGAGCCGTTCTTTTGCGTTTTAAGCTTTGATCTAATTTCTTCTTAGCTAAAGCATTGTTATTCAGGGATTCTTTACTTACTGACGGCTCTTTATTAGCTGACGGCTCTTTAGATAAATGCTTATCACTTGAATCACTAATAGGCGTCATAGCATCAGCGGTATTATCGGTGATGTCTTGTTGGTCTTTATTCAGGGGTATGTTGGGCTCTTCAGTCATAAGTGTATGATCAGTCGTTTCTAGTAGTTGGATGGTCATTGAGTTTTAATGCTTGGTTTTAGTACTGGGTTTTTATATTTAAATATTTATGGTCAATTTTTAATAATGGATAGAACATCTTACAAGATATAGCCATAGTTTAAATAAGTCATTAAGCGCAGTTTTGTATCATAGGTAGATGAAGGTTTTATTTAATAGGAATGCACTTACCTTAACTTCGATATGATAACTTTACGACTTACAAGAAGAATAACGGCTCACTGTCAGTGTAGATAGTATAAGATGACGGACATTGGCGCAATCTGTAACTATTCAATGGGCAGCCTGCATGATAAAATAGACGGTTCACGTATCAAAACTGGATAATTCCTTGTATGTCAGACACTACTAAAATCGCTGCATCATCTGTTAGCACAGGCAATATCCATATTGATCCAACTGGCTTTGTAAAGCTTGGCACGCAATTACCGACATTGGCAAATGTCTTGGCACAAGCGATAAAAGAGCTCGGTCTAGCATTGAGCGCGCCGCAGCAACGCACGTTATTATTGTATTTAGACCAGCTTTTATTATGGAATAAAGCGTATAATCTGACCGCCATTACTGATCCGGTAGAGGCACTTATCAAACATGTTATCGACTGCTTGGCTATTATAACGCATTTACCATCAGGGTCGCTGCTTGATATCGGCACGGGCGCAGGCTTACCGGCGGTTATTATTGCGATTTGCCAGCCTGAGCGCTCATGTACCGCGCTTGATAGCAATCAGAAAAAAATTCGTTTTATTAAGCAAATCAGCAGCGAGCTTGGTCTGAGTAACGTGCAGCCCATCGCCTCGCGCATTGAGGCGCATGAGGCCAGCTACGATGTGGTCACCTCGCGTGCGTTTGCCAGTTTGATAGATTTTGTTGACTCAGCAGAGCCCAGATTAGCAGATGGTGGTTACTTATGTGCGATGAAAGGTAAGGCTCCGAGCGATGAGGAGCTGCAAGCGTTGGATGATAATTGGCAGATTAAGACCATTAAACTTAATGTGCCACGTTTACATGATAGTCGTCATTTAATTGAATTGTCTCATAAAAATGTCTAAGCTATGAGCACAGCATTTACCATAAAACTGTGTTTTTATGGTGAAACATCCTTTGTGCTAATGTTTATGCCTTCAGTAAAAGAGCCCGTTAGTAAAATCAGTAATAGATCCTAATTAAATTGAGTGAGTGTATGGAAATCATAGCGATTGCGAATCAAAAAGGCGGCGTGGGTAAGACCACAACGGCGGTAAATTTGACCGCCAGCTTGGCTGCCAAACGCAAGCACGTACTGCTCATTGACTTAGACCCACAGGGTAATGCCACTAGTGGTACGGGCATCGATAAAAATGAGCTCGCATTGACGATAGCAGATGTGCTTCTTGATGGCGTATCTTTATCTGACGCTATTGTCAGTAGCCCTGCAGGATTTGATGTCATCGGTGCCAATCGTGATTTGGCGGGTATGGACATCACATTAATGAGCAAAACCAACAGCCATGAGTTATTTAAGACGGCAATGGCAGATTTGATTGATGCGCAAGCAGTGGCACAAAAACCCGCCTATGATTATGTGATTATAGATTGCGCGCCAAGCTTAAACTTATTGACGATTAATGCTTTGGTGGCAACTGATAGCGTTATTATTCCAATGCAATGTGAGTATTATGCGCTAGAAGGGTTGGCGGATTTGTCGCAAACGATAGAGCGTTTAACAGAATTGAACCCTAAGCTCTATATTCGCGGCGTGGTCAGAACGTTATTCGATGCGCGTAATACGCTCGCCCGTGATGTGTCTGCTGAGTTAGAGGCGCACTTTGGCGACGTTATGTATCAAACCATTATTCCAAGAAATATCCGCTTGGCTGAAGCGCCTGCGCATGGTCTACCGGTTATTGCTTATGAGAGATGGTCAAAGGGCGCACGTGCTTATCAAAAATTGGCCGCTGAAGTCATAAAACAAAGTCGTTAGTTATCTTAGGATAAGACAAAATGACGAATGATAAAAAAGTAATGGATCATTAGAGCAATCAGCTAAATAACAAAACATTGAACATTGAACATTGTATTCATTATTAAATTTAAAAACATTTGGCTTTTATTTTAGCGTTAGAGGATAGGTAATCATGGCGAAGAAAAGAGGGTTGGCTGCCAATCGAGGCTTGGATGCCTTATTAGGGTCAATCAAAAAAGAAAAGCAAATTACCGCCTCTGCCTTGCAAGACGATATGGCTGCGCGCGAGGATGCTTTGCCAGCTGAGACAAAAGCGACGGGCAATGCTGCTGAAACTGCAATCAATACGAATTCTACGTCCGCTCAATCTGCTGCTTCTGAGCCAAAAGACAATAGTCTGCGTAAAGCTCGCACACCGCGTATGATAAATAAAACTGCGGTTAAGAGCAATCGTGTAAATAGTACAGAAAATAGCGGGTCTGAGGACCAAATCAGTTTGGTGCAAATCGATGTCACGCGTTTGCAAGCGGGCAAGTATCAGCCGCGCCGTGATATGAGTGAAACGGCACTGGCAGAATTGGCATCTTCTATCGAACAGCATGGTATCATGCAGCCGATCGTTATTCGTCCATTATTGGCGAATGAAGACAAGAGTGAGGCCTTGGTTACGCATGAAATTATCGCTGGTGAGCGCCGCTGGCGTGCGGCAAAAATGGCAGGCAAGTCAGTCATTCCAGCGATTGAGCGTGCTTTGTCAGATGAGCTTGCGATTGCCCTCGCATTAATTGAAAATATCCAGCGTGAAGATCTATCCGTGATTGAGCAAGCAGCAGCATTACAGCGTTTTCATACTGA
>TARA_R110000787_G_scaffold66380_1_pt1 | contig 31537 bp, 32 predicted proteins | sample TARA_R110000787 | Tara Oceans TARA_R110000787 (sample SAMEA4397920) | marine metagenome | biome: Polar Biome; feature: [DCM] deep chlorophyll maximum layer (ENVO:01000326); material: water (ENVO:00002006), including particulate matter (ENVO:01000060) such as... | depth 35 m | reverse complement strand
CTTCGCCGGTATCTGACCCAAAACAGCTTTGACCCCGATCTGGTGTTTCTGCTGGAAGACATCGCCTCGGCGTCGCGGCTGATCGCCGGTCTCGTGCGTCGTGGTGCCTTCGAGGGCAACCTTGGTGCCGCCGGAGAGATCAACGTGCAGGGCGAGGCGCAAAAGACGCTCGATATCATGGCCAATGACGTGTTCGAGCGTGAGTGTGCCAACAGCCCGCGGCTGGCAGCACTTGTGTCGGAAGAGGTGGAAGAGGTCACTTGGCTGAAAGAGCCGCAAAAGGGCGACTACCTGCTGTATTTTGATCCGCTGGACGGGTCGTCAAACCTTGATGTGAACCTGTCGGTGGGGTCTATCTTTTCGGTCATGCAGGTGCAGGCCGATGGTGACCGCAACGTGCTGCACAACGGGCGCAACCAGCTTTGCGCGGGCTATGCGATCTACGGTCCCTCGACCATGTTTGTGGTCACCAAGGGCGACGAGGTGGCGGGCTTCAGCAGCGATCCGGACACGGGCGAATTCAGCTTGACGCACCCCAAGATGACCGTGCCCGCCGAGACCTCGGAATATGCGATCAACACGTCGCGCGCACGCTATTGGTATGCCCCCGTCAGCCGCTATGTGGACGAGGCCGTCGCGGGCAAGGAAGGTCCCCGTGGCCGGTCGTTCAACATGCGCTGGACCGCGTCCATGGTCGCGGATGTGCACCGTATCCTCACGCGTGGCGGCGTCTTTCTGTACCCCGCTGACAGCAACAACCAGAAAACCGGCGGCAAGCTGCGTCTGATGTACGAGGCGAACCCGATGGCGATGGTGATCGAAGCGGCAGGCGGTGCGGCGTCGACAGGGCAGGGCGCGATCATGGACGTCACCCCCACGGCACCGCACCAGCGCGTCCCGGTGATCCTTGGCTCGCGCGACGAGGTTGCCGTGCTTGACAGCTACCACAAAGACGCCGCCGACAGCTAAGCCGATGTTTTCGTTCTTTTGCCCCCAGGCACTGTATTTCGGGCGCGGGCAAGCTGCGCAGGCCGCGGCGTTGGCCGCAGGTTTTGGCCATCGTGTGCTTATCGTCCATGGGTCGAACCCAGCCCGTGCCGCTTGGTTGATCGAAAGCTGTATTGATACTGGATTGGACGTGCAAACCCAGGGCTGCCCGGAAGAACCAAGCTTGCCTGCGATTGAAGGTGCGTTGGCGTGTCTGAAACAGCAATCGTTTGATGTGGTCGTCGGTCTGGGTGGCGGATCGGTCATCGACTTTGCCAAGGCGCTCGCCGCCTTGATCCCCTGCGATGGCACGCCGCTTGACTACCTTGAAGGGGTGGGCGGGGGCCAGCCGCTACCGTGCGCGCCCATACCGATGATTGCCGTACCAACGACGGCTGGAACCGGTGCGGAGGTCACCAAGAACGCCGTGATTGCCGTGCCGACCCATAACGTCAAGGTCAGCCTGCGCGATCCGCGTATGATACCCGATATCGCCATCGTCGATGCCGCGCTGATGGAGGGTGCCCCGCGTCGGGTGATCCTCGCGGCGGCGCTGGATGCGATTACCCAGGTCATTGAACCATACGTATCGTCGAAATCCAATCCGATGACCGATGCCCTGTGCCGCGCTGCAATTCCTGTGGGCCTGTCGGCCCTGCGAGACGTGGTCGAAAACGGGACCCCCAAAGCGTGGGACGATATGGCGTGGGTAAGCACTTGCGGGGGCTTGGCCCTGGCCAATGCGGGACTAGGCGCGGTGCATGGATTTGCCGGAGTAATCGGCGGTTTGACCGGGGCACCGCACGGCGAGATATGCGGTGCCTTGCTGCCTGCCGTACTGGCATCCCACCTGCGCAAGGCCAGGCCCGGTTCCGAAACTCATCGTCGCCTGGATTTCATATTGACCGAACTCGATGATCAATTCGCAACAACCAGTGCACCCGGTTCTGGCTTGAAGGCGCTTGACGCCTGGTCGCGGCAAATGGGTCTGCGCAGCCTTGGCGCGCTCGGGGTGGGGGAGGCTTTGCATGCACAGATCGCCAAGGCCGCTGGAACGGCTTCGTCGATGAAGGCAAACCCGTTCGCCTTATCCCAAGCCGAACTGATCGAGATTTTGTCTGACGTCCAGTGACGCCAGACATTTAGCGTAACGGCACCGACGTGACCTTACATGCATAAAAGGTGCCCGAAGGTCGCCGGTTTAAATAAGGCAAAGAGCCGTGCACCTCTCGCGTCGGTGCGCCCGGATTTTCCCGTGTGCATGGGTTGCGTGCTCCCGGTACAAATGCCGCGGCGTTCGACACAAGCGTCAATGCGGTCTTTTGTGTATAGGGCTGAAGTCAGGCGCGGCCCGTCATTTCAACCCACCGCTGCCCCACAGCCGGCAGGTCTTGGGACGGCTGGAAGCTACCGCTGAGGTCGAACTGCGCCGTTCGCCTTGCAGTGACCAATATTATTTGCCCCGACCGATGTGGGTAAACACAGCGCGGCATCCATAGGTCCAGGTTAACGTGACGAAAGATAATCGGCCGACACATAGCCCGTGATTTGAGGTGCGGCGGTAAGCGAGACACGGCACCACAACTGACCTATTTCTGTGACACAGTCCCGGCGATTCAGCGCGGTTCCGTCCGGCAGGCCCAAGATAACGCTAAATCCAAGCCCCGGACCTGCGCGCAGCTTCAGCAATTCGTCTGGGCCGGTACCTACGACCAAAGTGCGGTCGGCGGCAATGTTGCTGCAACCTGACGCGAGCATGAAAGTCAAAATTACCGAAATGGTGCTGCGCTGCATGATTTAACCTCGTTCGTTTTCCTATCAATAGACCTGTTTCAAACCGAAGCCTAGCAATCTTCGCCGCACCTGCGGCTTGTGTCGGACATTGCTGTCTTGCGTAAATGGGGCCTGATCGACGCGGTGCTGCGCCCTGTCTTGATGTTCGCCCTATGACGGTGGTGCGCTGGTCATTCCCGCGATCATCGCGCCGAGTGCGACAAGGTGGACCAGCATCAACGCCTTGTCATTCCACAAGGCACCAACAGCAAACCACCCCAATACGCCGATCAAAAACAGATAGAGGTTCCATGCCGTCCATCCGAAGCCCGTAGCGGTGTAGCCCATGATCTGGATCATCGAAGCGCCCCATTTAACCCCGAAAACCAAGCGGTCCAATCGTGGGCGTCCAATGGTGATATCAGACGGCACGGGTCAGACCCCCGTCGATACGCAGGTTTTGGCCAGTGATGTAGCCGCCCCCTTCAGAGGCGAGAAACGAAATCACCGATGAGACCTCTTGGGTCTGCCCATAGCGCTGCATCGGAATGCGCGCCTTGCGATCCTCGGTTTCCGGAAGGCTGTCAATGAAACCGGGCAGCACATTGTTCATGCGAATGTTGTCAGCGGCATATTTGTCGGAATAAAGCTTGGTGAAAGCTGCAAGGCCCGCCCGGAATACGCCCGATGTCGGGAAGAGCGGGTCAGGCTCGAACGCCGCAAATGTCGAAATGTTGATGATAGTACCGCCGTTCTGCGCCTGCATCACGGGGGTGACCAACCGTGTCGGGCGGATAACGTTCATCAAATAGACTTCCATGCTCATGTGCCAATCATCGTCCGAAATCTCCAGCACCGGCCCTTTGGGGCCATGGCCAGCGGAATTGATCAGCGCGTCCACCCGGCCCCAACGTTCCATGGCACCTTGCACCAATGCGGAAATGTCTTCGGGACTGGTATTGGAACCTGTGACGCCAAAGCCCCCCAGCTCGACGCCAAGCGCCTCGCCTTTCCCCGACGATGAGAGGATACCAACCTTAAATCCGTCTGCGGCTAATCGACGGGCGGCGTCTGCCCCCATGCCACTCCCGCCTGCGGTGATGAGCGCTACTTTTTCTACTGACATTGTTCTCTCCGTTTGTGTGTTGGCGTATAAATACTATACGTGGGGTGATGTTCCCCCTAAGAATTGATGTGTCGTGCCTGTAGGAATACTATTGTCATATGTCCCAACTTCCTCCTCTCAACGGACTACGCGCTTTTGACGTGGCTGGTAGGCTTCTGAATTTTCGTGCCGCTGCGGATGAACTGGGCGTCACTCAAGGTGCGGTCGCCCAACAGGTGCGTCAGCTTGAGACGTATTTGGGTGTGCCACTATTCGAAAGGCTGCCCAAAGGGTTGGCTTTCACTTCAGCAGGGCGGAGCTATCACGTAACCATCGGTGCCGCGTTCGACGCGCTCCGTAGGGCAACCGATCAACTGAGACCGGAACCTGGCAAAGTACTTGTCAGTGTCACGCCAACATTCGCCGCCAAATGGTTGATCCCTAGCTTGCCGGACCTATCGTCCAAACACCCCGATATCGATCTGCGCATCATGGCAACAGAAAAGGTTTCGAGCTTTCACAGCGACGGGATTGACCTTGCTGTAAGGCAGGGAAAACCACCCTTCGGTGCTTCCCTCAATGCTCATCTTCTGTTTCGTCAGGAAATTATCGCCGTGGCGGCACCAAGCCTTGTTGAAAAGTATGCTTTGCCTGCCACGTCACACGCCATCGCATCGATGCCCAAGGTTCACGACGCGCATGATCTGTGGCCGGAATTTCTGGGATTGTTACAAGTCGAGGATAGGGGAGGTCGCGGACTGCGCCTTAGTCAGACATCCTTGGCCGTGGATGCCGCGATCTTTGGTCAAGGTGTTGCTTTGGTTAGCCGTTTTCTGGTGGCGACAGAGCTTGAAGCCAAGCGATTGCTCCAGATCACACCACTTACCCTCTCGGGCGAGCAGGATTTTTATCTGCTTGCCAAGCGACAATCCAAGCAGAATGCCGCGATCGATGCTGTGGTGACGTGGTTCCTGGAACGGGCTGAAAATTAGATATTTCCTAGCCTTCGACGACCCCATTAACGCCCGTCCCAGCGTGCCGGCACAGCGTCTGCGGCTCTCGATATCCGTGCCCCGCTCTCAAAGAACCCTAAAGGGGCGAGACACGTTTAGAAAAAAAGGGCGAGATCAAAGCGATTACGCCTTGTTTATGTGGCGGTTTTTTTGATCGATTGGGAAAGTGGCGGAGACGAAGGGATTCGAACCCTCGAGACCCTTCCGGGCCTACTCCCTTAGCAGGGGAGCGCCTTCGACCACTCGGCCACATCTCCACCGACGCGTATAGCCAACAAAACATAGGGATTACAAGGCGAAAACCTCCAGTTTTGAAATTTTCCTGCTTGGGCAAAAATACCTTCAAAATGGCACACAGTGGCACAGAATGGCACTGGGTTTGGGAAACATTTGGTCAACTTCCCTTACAGCGAAAGCGCCCTGAACTGCGTAAAGACAGTTTTGAGTTGCCGATCACCAAGCGCGAGGGCCAAGGATCAAAAAGCGTTTCCGTCATCACTCATTTGAACCGATCTCCTTTTTCTAAGGAGGTTTGGTCATGAAAAGCGCCAACGACGATCCAGGTTCGATAAGCACAAAAGAGCTGGCTGAATATTGGAGAATGCCATCTGTCAGGGCCGCTCGTGAACTTGCACGGGCACTCGGCCTACGGCGCGTCAAAGGCAAATTCCCTTGGTATTCGGTCTGGGCAACTGAGGGCTTGGCTCCACCGCGACGCAACAGGTGGGGAGAATTAAAGCTTCCGCATTGTACCGCAGTCGATGTGGCTGAAACACTCGGTGAGTCTGTACGATCTGGAAGGCGGCGTGGCATTTCAAAGCCTGATCCGAGTTTCCCAGACCCGATCCCGCTCCGGAAAAAGCCGATGCTCTGGCGAACAGCCCAGCTGCGCGCTTGGCAGGCAGGTTTGCCAGTCCCACAGTATCCGGTGGCTTCGACGGCAGCGCGACGCACACCAAAACCCCTGGCCAACCGCACTCAAGAAGCTCCGTCCAATACCTACAATCCGTTCGCCGAAGCACGATCTGCGGCCACCGGGAACGGTTAGATGACACCCCCGACGAACAACGGAAAACATGACAACCACCCGGCAATAGTGTTGCGGCATTTATTGAGCAGTGTTTGTCAATTTCCGCTTCGTCCCAACGAAGAACGGCCAATCTGAACAATGAAGGGCCAAATGAGGACATAACACCTATGACATATAATCCTTTCGAATTTATCTCCCACAGCGCTGAGGCAAAGGCCGCATCCAACGCAGAAAACATGAAGGATGTGCTGAACTGGCTCGACAGCGATGACTGTGACCTCGCCCTGACAGTACGTCGCACCTACTCCCAGGCAGTGAAGAAAGAAGTACGGCTTCTCAGTCGCAGTGCAGATCGGATCCCAGCATGCTCTATGTATTTCCAAAGTGAGTTCCCTAACAGGAATTACGAGAGATCTTGGGGTAAGACGTTCTCCGCCGCCAAGCGCTGGAAAAGAAACGTTTCTGCAGCCATCAACGGCGCGACTGGCCTGATAGCCGAACATCGGGCGCGCAGGTCTCGGCAGGATAGCTGGTCTTCATTCCAGCACGTGTTCAAAGAAATTTACACCTCAGGCTCAAAACCTACGCTAATATCCAATCCGAAGCAGCTTATTAGCGTTCAAAGTTGCGCAGATACTGCCAGAAAATTGAATTTGGAAACCAGCGAGATTGATTCGGAGCTCGCTCTTCAACTTTACCACTCCGCTCCCACCGCAGGGGCAAAGGAGTCTGTAGAAAAAACATTTGAGCTCCTCGACAAAGCTCGGAGCAGTAAGGATCCGCGCGTGCAGGGACTTCTACCTGTTCAGCCCATCTGCTTTGAGAAACCAGCGCGCGCTAACGCTGTCGAAATACCCGAACGCCTGATGCACGAACTAAATACTTGGGTTGAGTTGGCATCGCGCGGGCGCTGGTCAATTACTGACAATCGATACACGAATGGAATTTCCCATCAGCCCTTTATCAGCGCGGTAAAGAAAGTCCTTACAACAGCTGAATTAGCGGGGGCAGTTTCACTCGCTGAGCTTGACACAATTGCGGCCGTCTTTAACAAAAATGTTTTGGTATCAGTCGTTCGAAAGCTTCGAGATCTCGACAGAGATCGGGAAGACGGCGCTATCACACCTCGCACTGCCCGAGGTTACATCGAAAACCTTGTTCCGTTCCTGGAGCGCAATGGCGAGGATGCTTCAACCGTCAGAAGCATCCTCGATACGGACACTTGGCTCAAAGCTGGAGCTCGGCGCAAAGGCGAGATGGTGCCACACGTTCGGTCCTTCTGTGAAAGCGTCGTGAAAGACATGAATGCCAGGTTGCGGTTTCTGTCGCTTCACATCCAATTCAGGAAAAAGGCAAGCTTCCACCTTCGAGCCGCACAAAAAACGACAGGCCGGGAAACCGAACATCATCTTCAGAAGGCGCGTCGCTATGGCACATGCGCGGCTTTCGCAGCTCTGGAAACCGATGCTGTCCCGGCCAGGGTATCCAATATTCTGGCTCTGACATACCGCGGCAAGTCTCCTTGGTTGTTTCTGGGCACTGGAAAGTCGGACAACGGGAGAATGAGCATTCCTGGGGCGTTCGTGAAGAACCGCAAGGGCATTCACGCAGTTATTCAGGCGGCGAGCCCATTCCGCGGGCTTGAGACGATGCGTTGGTTTGAGACCAAAATTCGCCCCCTTTTTTGCAATCACAAGGATAACGACCACTTCTTTCCTGCAGTCATAGATCCAACGAAGCCTCTACCGTATGGAACGTTCAAGTCATGGTGGTCTGACTGCGCCGCTAATAGCGGGTTCCCTGGGATGAACCCTCATATGTTCCGCCACGGCCAAGCTTCTATTCTTGTCGCACAAAACCCAGGTAACTGGTCACTCGTGTCCGCTCGGCTGGGCGACACAGAAGCAGTATGCCGCACCACTTACGCCTGGATCGACCACGACAAATTAGTGCTTGCCGGCCAGCAAGAACTGTCTAAGGAGCTTCCTCGTGCCGCATGAGCCAATCAGTTCCGATGAAGTTCTCTCTGTTCGCGTTGAAGGAGGTCAGCGAGGCAAGCACAGCCTGCGTATACGACGGTTTCAGCGCTGGCTGGAACAGCATGATATTATTGGCATTGATCGCTTTGTTCTACTGGGTTTTGCCAAATCTGTTGGTACACGTGGGGTGCTCTCATATCTGCAAGAATCAATGCTCCAAGTGCTGCCCGATCGCCGCCACTTTGAAGTCGAACTTGCTGCAGCTGTGACCGATAATCGGCGGCGGGTCGATGGCAAGAAGATGCGTAGTGAGATCTTGCAAGCAGAGTGGTGGCACCCGTTTTTGCCCCAAAGAAATATGGATCGACTTCATATCCACGAAGTCAAACGACTGGATGACTGGTTACACTTTCTAAGTGATAAAGAGATCCGGTCACCGACGTCACAGGACTACATGTCCTTTGCGGCCAGGTGGGCCTCTGAATCCGCCCTGATCGCTCTACAGACCGCGTTTAATAAGCTCGATATCCCCAAGGTGCCGTCAATCGAGGAAGAACTCAATTTAGCTATTTCATCGCTACGAGCTCGAAGGCAAGGAACAGGGTCTAAGTATCGCGCCTCCTGGCCACATGCACTTTCGGTCAGCAGGGCGGCCCTTCCAGAAAATTGGAAAGACATTCTCGACCTTATCGAAAACGGAAATACTGAAGGCATTCCGATTTCTTCTGGCTTTCTGCCAACCGTTGAAACGGCTTTGCGGACACTCTGTTACTGTTGTGAAAAGTTGGAGTTGCCATTCGATATCGACAGAAGCACAACGCTGGCTCTTGTAGCGGAACTGCAGAGTCGGAAAGCAACAAGTTCAACCATAGAGATAAACGTTTCTGCTTTACACCGATTTGCGCAGGTTATTCCGTCGTCCGAGGCTGTTTTGAACGACCTCTCGGGAATTGCACGGGACTTTCACCGGAAGAGAAAGAGGGACATTCCTAAGAAATTCGAAAAGTTGGACAAAATCGGGTCGGTGAGCAACATACTGGGGCGGGCAACCGACTTACTCGCGGCTTCCCGCAAACAACGATCTCTGGAATTGCGTATGGCGAAGCTGAACGCCGCAACTGCCTTGGCGCTTTTTACTCTGGTGCCCCTTCGTGTCGCGGACACCAACATGCTATGGGGGGAGCAGTTGACGCACACGGGCGTACGATATCGCCTTGATCTTTGCACACAAAAATGTGGAGTAGAGTTTCACGGAGAGATCTGTGACTTTGTCTCTCCCTTTCTTGATGCCCTTCTGCTGCGTGGGTGCGACGAACGTTTTCTCAGTATGAAGCGGAACGAGGCGCTGCAAAAACAGCTCCCCTTGTTTGCTCACTCCAATGGTAGGCATATTTCACGGAAATGTGTCGCAAACTATTGGCAGCGCCATATTAAATGTGGACCGCACATTGCACGCTCCCTCGTCCACACGGAGCTCGGTAGAATGGGGCGTGATGGTGTCGAGATGGCTCTATCTCTCTGTGCACAGCGGGACCCAAAAACGGCTAAATTCTATCAAGGGAAAGCCATGCATGATGCATTGCTGCTTGAATCTAACCAGGTACTTATTTCTGGCTTTTCAGAAGATTTAATCGCAAAGCACTTCCCTTCAATGAGTAATGAATGAGACGAGGTCGATTCAGCATCGAACGGTGGCGTAAAGCCTCTTGGGTTTCGGTGTGCTTTTCCAAATCGCAAGATCGCGATGGTGCTGCATTCGGCCCTGAGCCGACATTCACCCACCACGCCGATGCCGCGCCGCAGCTTCACCAGACCGGCCATTCATCTATGGCGCAGCATTTTTCGAGGATAAAGGTCAGAAGAGCGGGACCTTCCTGCCGTTCGCTGCTGCCGCACAGTTTTCGCTGAGGTTGCGAGGACCTTCCAAAGGAAGGGCGGAAACCAGGCTTTCGCCGCAAGTTGCACCAATGTCAGCTCACCAATGTCAGCTATTGAGCCGCGAGCGTAGAGATAGGTTGGCTCCGCACCAGCTCTTATCGGCCTAAACCAGCCCCAACCGTTCATCGCTGGCACTGCCTGAATACTTATCCCGCGGCGGCCAGGGTCGGTCCCGCCAGTGCGGTAGGAAGGCAAAACTTGACACAGTGCGGCCTTCGACCAACGCGCCGTTTCCTGCGCCAAGCGCGTAATCGTAATAGAGCTTCACGATCTCTTCCTTGCTAACCTGCTGGGCCGCAGGGTGCGTCATACAGGCGTCCTTCCACGCCCGCACCCGCCGGTAGTCCCGCGTGTCAGGGAGTTCAAAGCCCTCATAGTAGTCGAGAAACCAAAAGCGTTCGAACATCGGGGTGAACACCGCTTCGGCGAGGCCAAAATCATCGAACAAGAAGGGTTCTTGTCGGCTGTGGTGGCACAGGAAACTGTCGATGTCGCGGTAGATGGTGAGCAATTTTTCTGCATGTGCGTCGCGTTGGTCAGGCTCTTGGTTCATGACAAAGAGATATCCTGCCATGGTAAACGGCCCCTCACGTGCGATGAGCATGGTTTCCACGGCATGTTCCAACGGGTTGGCTCGTCGGAGCGCCGAGCCTTCGATGACTTCATCGAGATAACGAAGGATCACCAAACTCTCTTTCAGGACAGCGCCATTCGGTGTTTCCAAAACCGGCAAGGCTGTCGTGCCCTGCGTTTTGGCCAGCAGGGCCGGGTCGCGCGGTTTTGTTATATTAACAACACGGAACTCAACGGCGTCTTTCTGTCCTCGCAGCGCCAAAAGGATCTCAAGGCGCTGCGAAAAGGGGCAGACGGGGATGTGATAAACGATATGTTTGCCGGTCATCAGATCACTCCAATGGCGGACCGGTGAAGGTCAAGTGGTGACGCTTTGCGGACTTTTCGACCGCAGGCATGTCTTCGGGAATGCGGAACTGGCTTTCTGCCATATCTGCAAAGAAGCCTTCGAATCCGCCGGGCGTCAGAATGACCAGATGCCGCGAAGGTTCATTGCCGGTGACCTTGAAGGTATGGTTGGTGCCGCGCGGTATGAAAATGCTCTCGCCCGGTCCGACGGTTGTCTCTTTCCCTTCGATCCAAGCCGTGCAGGTCCCGGACAGCATCACAAAGGTTTCGTCCTCATTGGCATGGATGTGACGTGGTGGTCCGCTGCCAGCGGGGGACCAACTATCCACGATGGACATGGCGCCATTGGTTTGGCCCGACGAGAGGATTGTCTTGTATCTGACCCCCAGCCATTCGATGGCCTCGGTATCGGTTCGCAGGTCTTTCATCGCTTCACTCCTGATTGGGGGATTGAAACGAAAGCGCTTTCGTTGACAGGAGTGTAGCCGGAGGGGACGGAACCTGCCAAAGTGTATTTCCTGATATAGGTTATCGATGAAATGAATTTCGCAACCTTCGACCTAAATTTGCTGCGCGCGCTGGATGCCCTTTTGACCGAAGGATCTACAGTCGGGGCGGCGAAACGGCTGAGGCTCTCCCAGTCCGCGGTTTCAGGCGCGCTATCGCGCTTGCGACATGCGCTGGACGACCCTCTCTTTGTTCGGCACGGCAATCGGCTGGTGGCGACGGATTATGCCACCGGGCTCACCGGACCTGTGCGACAGGAGCTTGAACGGATCGAAGTGATGCTATCGCCACCCGCGCGGTTCGATCCTCAGGCCGCCAGCGGGACATTCCGCATCACAGCAAGTGACTTCTTTGCCGAACTGCTAATGCCACGGTTGGCCGACACTTTGCACAAGGAGGCACCCGGAATTCGCGCGCAGTTGGTCGATCTCGTGGCTCAGGACTATGTTTCAAGCCTCGAGCGTCGCAATGCTGACCTCGCCTTGATCCCGGACATGACACTCCCGGATTGGGTCAGCCGGGAACCGCTCTTTCGTTCGCCGTTTCACGTCATTGCACGGCGCGACAATCCTGGCGTTGCAGGGCTTGAGACAGGCCAGATAATGCCCCTGGATACCTTCTGCACGCTGCGACATGTTTTGTTTTCGCCGGAAGGAAATAGCGCCTCTTTAGGAGATGCCGCGCTTGCGCAGGTTGGCAGAAAGCGTCAGGTGGCGATGACAGTTCCGGTCTTCTCAGGTGTGTGTCGCGCGGTGCGCGAGAGCGATTTGGTCGCCCTTGTCCCGGCGCAACTTGCGGCCGATGTAGCTAAGACTTTCGACCTTTGCGTTTTTCAGCCTCCTATGCCGATCGATCCGCCGTTGATCGTCGGGATATGGCATAAACGGTCAGAGACGACGGCCCTTTCAGTCTGGATGCGAGAGCAAGTGTTTGGCCTTCTGAGGGCGCTGGACCAATCATAATCACTGCAGCCTGCAGCAAGTTTACCGACAGAATCAACCGGACCTTTGTTGCGAACCGCATCATTGTCGGCTTCGGGCCGGACAACGTCGCGGACCACGAAGTAATATTCGCTATTGCGTCAACTCTCTTGCGATCGCAGCGCATGACCCATCCGCTTGGCCGCGTCGACCGCTGCCTCGCCGCGCAGCGGCCATGCCTGCGTTAGTCCTTCTATGATCACCAGAAGCGCGGTGTCAGAACCACCCAGTTCAATCGCGCTGGCGGCCCGCGTCGCAACCTCGGACTTGTGGCGTTCAAGAAGTGCGCGAAGGGGCAGACTGCCGGGATCGGCGGCAACTGCCGCATGAAAAAGACAGCCATGTGAAGTCTCGGTCTCCATCCATTTACCAACGCGCGACAGGATCGCTTCGAGCGCCTTTTCAGGTTCCTTTGGCAGATTGTCGAAGACACGGGTAACATAGCGCTGATGCCGGTTTTCCATTGCAGCCAACACCATTTCCGCCCGGGACGGCGTGTATTTGTAGAGCGTGCGGAGGCTCACGCCCGCAGCATCCCGCAGGTCCTCGACGCTGGGCGCGGCAAAGCCTCGGCTGGCAAAGGCGCGCTCAAGCCCCTCGGAGATCTTGCTTATCATATCACTCATACTTGACGATGTAGAATGATCTCTCTACCTACGCAAGTAGAGTAATCATTCTACATCGGAGCATCTGCCAATGACACTTCCTGAAACGATGAAAGCCGTAGTCCTCACTGGCCATGGCGGGTTGGACAAACTCGAATGGCGCGAGAACGTGCCCGTCCCTAAGCCAAACGCAGGCGAGGTGCTGATCCGTGTGGGTGCATCGGCGGTGAACAATACAGACGTGAACACCCGAACGGGCTGGTATTCGAAAGCCGTGCGGGGCGACACCGGTTCGGCCGCCACTGACGGCTATGCAGGCGCCTCCGATGCCGACGGCGCATGGTCCGGTGCGCTCAGCTTCCCGCGCATCCAGGGCGCTGATTGCTGCGGTGAGATCGTTGCGGTCGGTGACGATGTTGACACGGCGCGGATGGGCCAGCGCGTGCTGGTGCGGCCCATGCATCGCCCATCCGGCGCTGGACCAGATGCGCTTGTGACCTTCGGCTCGGAGCGCAACGGCGGCTTTGCCGAATACGCGACCATCGACGACGAACACGCGCTGCGGATCGACAGTCCGCTCACGGACATCGAACTCGCGTCATTTCCTTGTGCCTTCTCCACGGCCGAGGGCATGATCCAGCGCGCCGAACTGGGCGGGGAACGAGTGCTGATCACTGGGGCATCTGGCGGCGTCGGTTCTGCGGCGGTGCAACTCGCCAAGCGACGAGGCGCACATGTCACGGCTTCTACCAGCCCGGCCAAAATGGAAGCGCTGAGAACGCTCGGTGCTGATGCGGTGGTGAACCGCAGTGATGCCTTTCCGAAAGAGGCCTTCGACGTTGTGCTCGACTTGGTGGGTGGGCCGCGCTGGCCAGACCTGCTCGATGCGCTGGTCACACGGGGGCGCTACGTGACCTCTGGCGCCATAGCCGGTCCGATTGTCGAGCTTGATCTGCGGACGCTCTACCTCAAGGACCTGACACTGATCGGCAGCACTCGGCAGGACCCACGCGTGTTCACTGATTTGGTCAGTTACATTGAAGCGGGCGAGATAAAGCCGGTGGTCGCCGAAACCTATCGATTGCGGGACTTGCACGCGGCGCAGAAAGCGTTCCTGGAAAAGTCGCACATGGGCAAGATCGGGGTAGCGATTGCAGGCTGACAGCCAGGAGAATGAGTTCGGAGCCTTCGACAAGAGGCACGGCCTGAGCAAAGTTCCTCGAACCGGACCTGCGCGGCCTAATGCGTCAAGGTCCGGTAAGGGGTCGGCGGCAACCTTCAGGAAGGGGCAGAACGTGCGCCTTCGCTGCTTTTGCGAGGCCGCAGCGAGTCAACTGCGAAAGCCGACGTTCTTAAAATCACACATGATGAGGTTATGCTGCCATTCTGGGGCTGCTCAGAGCCCTTTTAAGTCGGAAAACCCGATGCAATGCATTTCAGACTTTGGCGGATACGCAGGCGAAGGTGTTTTGTGATGTGCTTTCAAGCGTGGCAATGTAGAGATTATGGATCACACGACGGATTTCTTGCAGAAAATGTTTGTGCGATATGACCTTCGGGTCTGTTGACCGGCCAACCAACCACCTCGCCAGCTGGGAAGACGCCAACAAACTCCCCGCTCCCCCTTTGGGGAACGGGGCTCAACACGGCCTATTCGGCCGGTAGATGATCGGTCGTGAATAACATGTCGTCTCCCGCTCCGGTGTGACAAGCGATGCAGCCTGCGTCCAAGCCCTTGGCCACTCGGCCAGCAAGACGCATTCCCTTCGGGTTTTTGTCCAGCGTTCCATCGGGTAGGTATTTCACCCAAAACCAATCCGCATTCTCGGGGTCAAAACCGGCTTCGCGTCGGAACATGACCGTGACCGCAGCAAGGTGCTTGTCCGGATCGCTAAGCACTTCATCGGCACTCACGCCTTCCGGACCATAATTGCGTTTGATGACAAGGTCGCCCGAATGGTCGTCGACACTTGCCTTGGTGTAAAAGGTCTCGAGCATCATGCCATGCGGCGCGACCCCCTCGTAAGGAAAGCTGCGCAGCATCCCGTCACCGGCAAGGTTCATCTCCTCCATCGCGGACCAGAGACGGGCAGCGTAATCTGCATCTGTATCGGTCCCAAAAGTGGCATCCTGAGCGTGTGCCAGCCCGGCCCCCATGGCCAAGGCCGCAAAGCCGGCAAGGAATTTTTGATGGCGTTTCATGTCAATTCTCCCCTCTGTTGATCCTTTAACGTAGCGTAAGTTCAACGTCATGAAGCATCACGATAGCTTGATGCGTCCGAGAGGAGATCGGCGGCCCTCGGGTTTGACGGGCGACATGGCTATCGTCAGAGTGTCATCATGCGCCTGATGAACCTGACCCTATCCGCCTTCACAATGCTGCCCGCTCTTAGCCTCAACGCTGCGCAAGATGTGGATGCCGAGACCCTTTGTGTGCGCAATGACAGCGGACGGTCGTATCTCTTCGCCGTTGAAGCCCTGGGTGCCGAGCGTCTTGTGCAGGATATCCCCGCCGGAGAAAGCCTCTGTGCGAATGGTGCGACGCCTGGGGCCACCGGTGTCGTGTCGGTTTTTGAGGATATCCATGCGCTTGAAGGCTGCTCCCGTTTGGTCCCCGTGGGCCAGACCGAGATCATGATACGATATGTCGATTTCGATAGGTGCTTTTGGAAGTCGAACAGTAACTGACACGGCGGCTGGGTCTCGTCCGGCGCTGATAATCGATCTGCCGGAGCATGGAATTCGAAGAGCCACTGAAAAAATCCATATCCAGCCCCCAAGCTGACCACCAAGCACCGCTGCCCCCCGCCGTCGCTCCGTTTTTCCGGCTATGCGCGCGGCCGAAGAGCCGATGGTGGGCCAATCGTGATTAGAGTGATCCGCCATGTCTTCACCCCGCGCAGCAAGACAAGGCGGCCACGTCCTTCTCGAAAGTCTGTGCCGCCAGTTTCAGCCCTTCGACGGTAGTCAGATAGGGCATGATGGTATCGCCAAGGTCCTCGTAGGTCAGCCCGGCCTTCAGCGCCATGGCCGCGGTCTGGATGCTGTCAGCACCCTCTGGCGCGATGATCTGCGCGCCGAGCAACCGTTTGCTCCCGGCCTCGGCCACCAGTTTGATCAACCCGCGCGTATCGCGGGCCGCCAGCGCACGCGGCACGGCGTCAAGTGGCAGAACGGAAGTCACGACCTCATGGCCAGCGGCACGGGCCTGCGCTTCACTAAGCCCGACACCGGCCACCTGCGGATCAGAGAAGACGACCCAAGGCATGGTCGCGTTGTCGTAGGTGCGTGTCTCACCCGCCACAGCATTCCGGGCGGCGATCTTGGCTCCATAGGCGGCCATATAGACGAACTGATCGCGGCCAGTGACATCACCTGCGGCCCAGATGTTCGGGTTAGCGGTGCGCATATGAGGATCGGTCTCGATGCCCCCGCGCGCATCCACCGCAACCCCTGCGGCCGCGAGGTTCAGTCCGTCACTGTTTGGCACACGGCCGGTTGCGAGCACGAGCCGTTCCGCCGTTAGCACTTGGCTATCCGAGAGATGCAGCGCGATGGCGGCGTCTTGCTTCGAGATGCGATCATAGCATTTTGCACGCACCAGTCGGATGCCCTCGTCGGCCAAGTAGCCCTCAAGCGCCGCTGAAACCTCAGGCTCCGCTTCGGGCAACACACCGCGGCGGCTGACCAGCGTTACGTCGACACCGGCCCGCGCGAAAAGCTGCGCCAGTTCCACGCCGATATAGCCCGCGCCGAGCACCAACATGGAGGATGGCAATGCGGTCAACTCAAGCGCTGATGTGCTGTCGAGTGTGTCGACCTTCTCAATCCCCTGAATCGGAGGCACATGCGGGCGGGAGCCGGTGGCGATGATGACTTTTCCCGCCGGGAGGAGCCTGCCATCGACCGTCAACTTGCCTTCATCGTCGAATGTCGCCCGGCCTTCGACGTAATCGACATTCTCATGCCGGGGCAGAACATCCGCGTATTTCGCCCTGCGCAACTCTTCGACCAGCGCCTGTTTCTGCGCAACTGTAGCCGCCCAATCAGTCACGCGGGCCTCGGCCTCAATCCCATCAAACCGACCCGCCGCACGCGCGTGATGCAGGCTCTCGACCGCGCGGATCAGGGCTTTGGACGGCACGCAGCCCACGTTAACGCAGGTGCCGCCGATGGTGCCTGCGCCGATCAGGGCCACGCGGGCACCGGCCTCGGCGGCGGTAATAGCGGCGGAGAAGCCAGCGGAGCCAGCGCCGATCACGGCGAGATCATAGGGGCCGTTCTTGGGCGAAGTGCTGTCTTTCATGAGGGTCTTTCCGAATTGCGGCGCTTCCAGAGCGCGTAAATTGTAATACCGATGAAAATGGCGAGCGCGGGCAGCAGCACGTAGTCGAGCCAGCCCAGCAACGCCGACAGTCCGACCGCGCCGAATAGGATCACCAGCACAGGCGTGAAGCAGCAGAGGGCAGCGATGACCGTGCCGATAAGACCAACCTTGAGCAGACGGCTTTGGTTGTCGGGTGCCTTTGCCTCATTCACGATCCGCTCTCCGCGGCCAATGACGCGCCATAGCCCACGCCGGTCACGGCGGCGACGATGGCCTCCGGGTCGGTGAGCGCATCGTCATAGCGCAGGACATAGAGACCGTTTTCAGCATCGCCCTCGATGAACTCAAGGATTTCAACGCTTTCGACCCGCTTCATGGCGGTGGCAACGATGTAGCTGCACGAAGGGCAAGTGAGCCCCTCGACAGCGACCCGCGTGGTGGCCTCTGCGGCCATTGCTGCGATCGTGTTTGTCGAACGAGTGATGTCATACCAACGACAAGCAATGATCGCAGATACTGGTCACCCATCTTGGTGATCCGCCCCAGCTTCTCTTTACCGCCGCTGGATTTGTTGGCAGGCGTTAAACCCAGCCATGCTGCGAACTCCCGGCCGTTTTTGAATTGGTGACCATCTCCAATGCTGGCGATGATCGCAGAAGCCGTCACCGCGCCGACGCCGGGTATAGTGCGCAGCAAACGGACACGCGCATCTTCTTTGGCCACTTGTTTGAGGCGCTCTTCATACCATCGGACCTGCTTATGCAGAGCCATGAGCTGTTCTGACAGGTTGCGGATCACCTCGTTGGCGATGTCTGGCAAGTCGAGCACTTCACCAAGAGTGATGTCCTCAGCAAATCCAATCACACGGGCCAGCCCTTTAGGAATGAAGATGCCGAACTCCGCGACCAGACCACGCAGATTGTTGATGAGTTGCGTTCTTTGGCGCACCAAAAGGTCACGCGCCCGATGTAGCGACAACAGGGATTGCTGCTCGACTGTTTTGGTCGCAACAAACCGCATGGTGGGTCGGGTCACTGCCTCGCAAATTGCTTCGGCGTCAATGGCATCAGACTTACCGCGTTTGACATATGGCTTCACATACATCGGCGGAATCAGCCGAACCTCGTGACCAAGAGCTGTCAGTTCACGGGCCCAATGATGCGCACTGCTGCACGACTCCATGCCAATCAGGCACGGATCCAGTTTTGCAAAGAACGGCAGAAATTGCGCTCGTCGCAGCGGCTTGTTGAACACGACTTCTTCGCTCGCGGTGATCCCATGGACCTGGAAAACGTTCTTGGCCAGATCAACGCCGATTGTGGTAACTTGCATGGGGTGGCTCCTCTCATAAGCAGATTTTGACAACTGCACTATGGCGCATTGCGACGCCGGTTGAAGCAGGAGCCATCCACCCCATCAGCAGTGAAACCCAAAAAGCCAACTTACCGAGCAGCATTTTCGCGAATTAGACAGAAACGAGGTCGCTTGATAACTTGGGCTGAAGTTTGCGTCATAATGGAGGGGTGGAATGCGAGTTGCAACTATGGCGACCGGCGGAATTGGCGGGTTCCTCGCCGTTAAGCTTACGAATAGTGGGCATCAGGTTGCTACTATCGCTCGCGGAGCCCATCTGGCCGCGATCATCAGGAACGGCCTAACCTTGGAGGACCCTTCTGGCGTTGAGCTTGTCCATCCCTGGGTCGCGACAGATGACCCGTCGGAAGTGGGTGAAGTCGACGCAATCATCTTTGGCGTCAAAGGTGATGCACTGGAGGCAGCGGCACGTGCCTGTCTGCCCATGTTGGCGGCAAACACTGTAGTCGTGCCGTTTTTGAACGGTGTCGAGGCGTCCGACCGACTGATCAAAGTTCTGCCCGAACAGAATGTTGCAAACGGCATGGCCCAGATTTCGACCACTATTGCGTCTCCGGGGGTAATCAAAAAAACTGGCGAGTTCAACGTGTTCACCTTCGGCGAGCGCGACAACAAACCATCAGAGCGAATTGCCGCTTTGCAGCAAGCTATCAACGATGCCTGTTCGTCGGCACCAGCTACGGACGACATCGAAAGAGACGTTTGGTCAAAGTTTGTTCTTTTTTCTGCCGTTTCAGGAATTACTGCGGCTGGCCGATGCACCATCGGAGACATCGTCTCCACACCAGAGCTCGGAGAGCTATTCCGAGGGGTTGTTTCGGAGACTGCCGCCATTGGACGCGAATTGGGCGTGTCCTTGAGGCCAGACATTGAAAGCCGGACATGGGCTGCGGCAAGCGCTCTACCGAAGAATATGCGTGCGTCCACCGCCATTGACTTGGAAAACGGTCAACCACTGGAAATCGAATGGATTTCAGGTGCTGCCGCCAGACTGGCCAAAAAGGTTGGGACAAACGCAACAATCAATGAGGCACTTTACGCGCTCCTTTTGCCATATAGGCACGGCGACCGAGGGGCGGCTTAGTCCGCAGACCGACGTTTGAGCGATGAGTATGCTGCGCGATGCACGAATGGCTGGTTCGACGGGCCGCAGCGCAACATGTCTACCAAAGGGTGAAAGGCGGCAATGGGCCGTAAATGACGGCGCATTTGTCCAAGACCATTGGCCCTGATCCCTGCCATGTCGCAAGTCGGCTTCGCACCCGGAGCGAGCGCCGGATTAACCCGTGAGACGTGCGTGAAGTTCTATCGGGGCGATCAAACCGCTTCGTATGTTTCGGACCATGTGCTGGACTTTCAGCGCAGTATCATCGCCCATGATGAGATGTAGGCCCAGAGCCGGAGGCCCGCCTGTCTGACTCTGTGCAGCGGCCAGGTCCGCAAAGAACTGCTTGGCAAATGCCGTGCGGTCGATCCGTTCAGACACCTCGAAACCAAAGGATTTCAAAGCTGCCTCATAGGTCTCTGGCGACGCCAGCGCGCTCTGATCCGAGGATGAGGCCCATGGCGCCGGATAGTCCATCTGGCCCTCGCCAACCTGCATCACGTCATAAATCGAAAAGATGCCGCCGGGTTTGAGCACGCGTTTCGCCTCGCGCGCAATGCCGACTTTATCGTAGATGTTCATACCGACGTGGATCATGTAAACAGCGTCCATTGACTCAGAGGCCAATGGCAGATCGAGCACGCTGCCTTCGATCAATTCGACCCGGTCCGAAAGTCCGGTCCATTCCGTCATCGCGCGTCCAGCTTCCACGAACTCGGCCGTCAGGTCGATTCCGGTTACATGGGCCCCGGTGGTCGCGGCGACATAGCGTGCCGGTCCACCCAAGCCGCATCCCAAATCCACCACCCGGCTTTCTGGGGAAAGTTCCAAAGCCTCCACAAACGGCTTGGTGGCGACACGGCCGCCAATGTGAAACTCGTCGACCGGGGCCAAGGCATCGTGGGACATCGGCGGGGTCAGACCGATCGCGGCGCACGCGGCGGAAACCCTCTTCAGCAGGTGCCCGGAATGATAATGAAGCGCGACATCGTTAGGATTTGTCATTCGGAAACCCCCAAGACTGATCTGCACATAATACACCGGTTATCCGAAATGTCAGCTTCGCTCGTTGACCGACGTTTCAGCCAACAAATTGCTGCAAGATGCACGAAAGGCCGCAATCCGAAAGCTGCTCCGCAACATTCTGTAGAGCGGCCAAAGACCGGTATGGGCCGGAAGTCGCCATGGCCAGGGTTGCCAATACCTCGTAGAGTGCAAAGGCGACCCCTGTGTTCTTACCAATGGATCGGGCGGGGAACCGAACCTGTTTGACCGCTGTGTCTCCGGTTTGCCTGAGTATCAGACGCAATACCCATATCGTCGAGCCTGTCGCGCGGTAAAGATTTCAGATCGTGGGTCTCCTTTGCTATGCGGCGCGCTTGGCGAATATCTTGAAACAGCGTCGAGACATGACTGGCGAGAGTGATGCGAGGCTGTGCGAAAATACGTTGCATGGGAAGTTCCTCCGATAAGTTTGTTTCCACCCCCTCACATTCGCTCACGCGCGTCAGAACTCCGCAAAGTTCGACCCGCTCTTGCAGAATGAAAGTGTGATACCATCGTCAAAACTCGCCAACCGCTGCGCAAAAAGTTCTGCGTCGCCTTAAACCCCTGAGACTTGCAATGCCGAACCTTGTCTTGCACCTTTCCGGACCTTTCCGCGCTGAATGCGATGGCGCGCCACTGAATAGTCTCAGTCGGCGTGCTCAAGGACTGCTGGCCTATCTCGCTTGTCAGGCAGAAATGCGGGCAGAACGGAACGCGCTCGCAGACCTTCTTTGGTCGGATCGAGGAGAGACGCAAGCTCGGGCGTCCTTGCGGCAAGAGCTTTCGCTGCTGCGCAAACAGGTCGGAGAAGTTCTACAGGCGACCCGGCAATTGGTATGGCTCGAACCGACAAAGGTGAAGGTGATTGAAGACTCTGATACTTTCTTGAAGGGCTTTGATCTAAATTCCGAGGGATTCGAGGAATGGCTTCGTGAACGAAGACAGGCATCAGCTCGGTGCACCGCTTTTTCTGTAACCAAAAAGCAAGATAGCCAGCCGACGCTCGCTGTTCTGCCATTCATAGAAATTGGCGCCACAGAAAATGACATGTTTGCTGAAGGGGTTGTCGAGGAAATAACTGGCGCGTTGAGCCGAAGCCGTGACTTTGATGTAATCGCGCGGCAATCGACCTTCATGCTGCGGGGTGAGGGCTTGGCAGTGCCAGAGATAGCAGAGCGGCTGTGCGCCGAATACTTGCTCGAAGGGTCGGTGCAGCGATCAGGCGATAGGGTGCGGATCTCTGTCCAATTGGTAAATGGCCGGGACGGGCATGGACGCTGGTCTGAGCGGTTCGACGATGATCTCGATGACCTCTTTGACCTTCAGGATCGAATTGCTGCGCATGTAGCGGGTCAGTTGTCGCCTAATCTCCGTGCCGCCGAAATCTGTCGGGCAAGGAGACACCCGCCCGAAGTGCGCAGCGCGTATGATCTTGTTCTGACAGCACTTCCCCATTTTTGGGTTCATGATCCAATCGAAAACGAAAGGGCGCTTGAGCTTTTGGACCGGGCCATTACAAAAGATCCCACTTCGACGCATGCGTTGGCTATGAAAGCTTGGTGTCATGCGCAAGAATGCTGCTATCTTTGGTCGACATCTCCGGATACCGCGCGGGCAAAATGTCGTTCGGCGTTCGACCGCTCCCTAACAATCGCACAGGATCACCCTGCAACGTTTACAGCTCTGAGCGCGGCGGCCGCTCTGGCCCTCAGAGACTTTTCCCTGTCAGAAGACTTGGCGCGCAGGGCATTGGACCTTGATCGCAACAATGCCTGGGGGTGGCTACGGCTTGGCTGGGTCTCGGTCTACTTAGGGAGACAAGAGGAGGCGTTAACGTATTTCGACCGGGCAGAAGACCTTAGCCCACTCGATCCATTCTTGTTCAACATTTATTTCGGACGTTCGGCAGCCCTGCGGGCACTTGGCCATCTCGACAAGTCGTTGGCGTATATAGAAAGAGGGCTTCGAGCTGCACCGAAGGCAAATTGGGCCTACCGAATGAAGTTCGGCACACTGTGGCTGATGGGCGAACATGAACGGGCAATTGAAGCGGGAGAGACATGGCTCAAAGCACACCCTGGACTGTCGACTGAATTGTTGCTCGATGGACTGCCATCATGGGACCACGATCCGGAATATTTGGAGGTCTTGCGCAGATTCGCCGAGATCATACCATGTAGTGAGGTTACAAAACGTTAGCCGTCCACGATGGAGTTGGCGACGCATCCCCAGGTTGTATGTCGCCTCTCCGGGAGCAAGAGACCTCGGAGATCTATTAACGTGCGAAGTTACTTTTTCTGGCTCCCGCCGTGCCACAGAATGCTGCGAACTTCAAAAGTAGCACAGTATGCCGAATGTCGGTGCTCAAGTCTCTCAGTGGTCAGTTTTGTAATTTGTCGCGAACGCATAGCAGAAGGGAGTTCAGCCCGAGGCTCTTTCTTGGTCACACCCTGTCCCCGGTTCTAAGTATTCCAACCGAAGCGGACCTGCACCGCTTAATGCTCCAGTGTCTGGCTGGAGCCGCAAGCAGACGCGTGACGACGAAGGGCAGAAAACTGTCGTTGCTACCGCAATTCCGAAAGGAAGAGCCGCTGAAAGCCGCCATTCAAGCGGCATGCGATCGCCCCAATCTCCCTTTCATTGACCGATCACCGCATCTGCTTCGAGCTCGATAAGCCATTCTGGGTTCACGAAGCGGTCGACAGCCATGATCGTGCCGACGGGGCGGATTTCTCGGAAATACTCCTTGCGCACATCAATCGCGGCTTTCCAATTGGCGATGTCAGTCAGGATGACACGGGTGCGGACTACATGATGCAGGCCTGATCCGGCTGCTCCAGCGCGGCCTTGATCACCTCAATGCACTGCCGGGTCTGCGCGGCAATATTGTCTAATCCGACAGTATTTCCCTTCGCGTCGACCGGGGCGGTGCCACCAATTGAGATGAAGGGGCCAACTCGGACGGCGCGAGAAAATCCGACGATGCGCTCTATCGGGTTGCCATTTGAAATCAGCTCTCAATCGAAATCTATGCTATGCTCCTCCTTGGATGCGTAGAATGTAACATGGATCGCACTCCCTCACCGTTGGAGGCGCAACATTGACACAATCGGAATTCGATGCCTGGAGTGCCGGGCAGAGTTACGAGCACTACATGGGTCGCTGGAGCCGCAAGATCGCTACGAGGTTCCTCGAGTGGGTCGACCCGCCCGCAAATCTCGCGTGGCTTGAGATCGGCTGCGGCACCGGGGCTTTGACTGCGGCCGTCCTGTCTCAAGCGAGCCCCAGCTCCATTCTTGCCACCGATCGATCCAACGATTTCGTTGCGCATGCGAAGACGGAGATCAAAGATGACCGAGCGACCTTTCAAGTAGCCGACGCGACCGCATTGCCTTGCCCCGAGGCCTCTGTAGATGTGGTGACGTCCGGTCTGGTCTTCAACTTCATCCCTGACACGAAGATTGCCCTTGCGGAAATGCGCCGGGTGTTGCGCCCGGGAGGCATAGCAGTGTTTTACGTCTGGGATTATCCCGGTGGAGGCATGGGTTTCATCGATACGTTCTGGAAGGCTGCCACAGAGATCGATCCCGACGCAGCCGATTTGGATGAGTGCGCGCGGTTCCCGTTTTGCCAGCCGGAGGGGCTGAGCGAGCTCTGTGCTCAAGCTGGCGCCGAGTCGACGATCGCGGCCATCGAGGAGGAGACCCAGTTCCCAGATTTTGACGCCTTTTGGCATCCCTTTACCCTGGGGGCGGGTCCGGCTCCAGGATACGTTCAAAGTCTTTCCCACCACCGAAGGAAGCAGTTGAAAGACCATCTGGCCACGAAACTCGGGGGTCCCGGGGCAGTCTCCATGCCCGCAAGAGCCTGGGCGGTGAAAGCACATTGGCCAGCGACGGATAGCTGACAAAGGAGTGATCAATGGCAAGACCTTTGGAGACGGAAACCTTCGCGGCATTGGAGAAACGCGAATGGGCAAAGGCGGACGTCGCTCAATCCTATGCCCGGGTTTTTGCAAAGGCGGCGGACATGGTTGCGCCGTATCTTACTCAGGAGGTTAGGGCGACCAAGGACATGGATGCGCTGGATCTGTGCTGCGGTCACGGCAATGTGGCCGCCACTCTGGTCAAGACGGGCGCGCGAGTGACGGGTCTCGATTTTTCGCTCGCCATGCTCGACATGGCGCGCGCCGCAGTGCTCGGTGCTCGCTTCGTCGAAGGCGATGCGATGAACCTGCCTTTCACTGACGCCTCTTTCGACGCGGTGACGATCGGCTTCGGAATGCCCCATGTGCCGGACCCGCCAAGAGTTTTGGCAGAAGCGCGGCGTGTTTTGCGCCCGGGTGGTCGGATCGCCTTTTCGGTCTGGTGCGGACCCGAAGTGGATACTGCGCTTGGATATGTTTTTGGCGCCATCGCGGAGCATGGCGCGTCGGAGATCATCCTGCCACCAGGCCCGGGTGCAAATGACTATGCAGACTCTGCCCTGGCCTATCCCCCGCTGGAAGCGGCCGGCTTTGCCGGATGTCGTCAGTCCGTGGTCGCCGCGGAATGGCAGGTGGAAGACCCCGGAGCGCCTTATGATTTTTTCTTGGAGGGCACTGCACGGGGCGGGGCGTTGTTGCGCCCGCAACCCGCGAAAAATGCAGCGGCAATCCGGGCCGCTGTAGTTGAAAGGGTTCTTGAGAAACACGGATCAGGTCCCCGGTGGCGCGTCCCAATCCCGGCAGTGATCACCGCAGCCGACGCCGTTTAACTGATCAGCGCTTTTTGCGACCTTGGGAAGTTCGATGATATCTCTGTTAGTCCATGGGCCGTTCGCTACAGGCATACCTTTGCTGCAACTGCGAAGCCTTCTGCGGGCAGAGCGGTCAGTTTGGGCTGATTGTGTTGAAAAACTCTGTTTTTGGCTCTGGTCGGTCAAGTTTTTCACCGTACAGGCCGAAGAGCATTTGGCGGCGAGGGGGTCGGCTAAATTGGCCTTTCGCTGCTCATGTGCCAGATCTCTTCGCCTCACGAGAAATCTCATCTGACTTATTGATATGACGGGCATTTGCCAGAAAATCACGCTGTCTGAATTTCGGAGTTTTTCAACACCATGGGCGGAAACCGGACTTTCGCCGCGCTCTGGATAGAGGTCTGCTGTGCGGACCTTTCAGACCTTCGCTGCAAGTGCGCCAATGTCCGGTTCAGCGAACCGCTCAGCAAACGGTGTTTTTTGGAATGCGATAAATGGGACGTTGAGGATAGTTTAGGTGTTGCATGATGTGCCTGTGGACTTGCTCTAAAAGCGTCCCCCTATCCAATTGGTGAAGCGTTGCCACATACCGCCAAATTCAGGCGTATCTATGTTTTTTACGCTATCAGTTACACTTCCAAGAGTTGTGATACTCGTGTCCCAAGCAATTTGCGGAGATTTCTTTATACCCAACCAAACTTCTTGTTTTGTAGGAACTTGCAAGGCGCAGACTGCACTTCTGTCGTCTGAACGAGCAGTATCAGGATCGAGGGCGACTTGAAGATCGTAAAGATCAGTCATGTTATCACAAGCTGCTTTGAGTTCGTATGCTGTCGCAGCAACGACAATCGCAATTCCGTAGAACGGAATACTTTCACCCGGGATACTGGACACGTTTGCGAGAGTTGATCGTGTCGTCCGAGTCATGGTGCTATCAAGAACTTCCTGCGTGGCCTCCTTAATTGTCGTCGACCGACCTCTGAATGTAACAGCATCAATTCTTCGGATACGCGCATTCTCTGTGACAAGACTGGATGCACGACGTTTTTCGACGTCGAGATCGGCTCTTAGCCGATTGTTTTGTGTGGTCAGGTCAAGAGTTTTGGTTTTTGATCGCCCCATAACAGTAGATGTTGTTCCGGCAATAGCTGAAATTGCAGTGCTTGTGATAGCAGCCAGCGCTGTGATTGTATGGCTGGCGACGAAAAATCCGAGGAAAAGCAAAAAGACCAATATGCGGCTTGTCTTAAATATAATTTTGAATGAACCGATTGAAAGCGTCAGAGTTTTCTTGAACATATTTACCAATCAGATCCTGTATATTTGAATTCTCAATTTGAAGCCAAAGTGCAGAATAAAGAAGACATTTCAATGGGCGAAAAGCAAAAGGCACTCAAGACTGTTCCAAAAACCCTCGTTATTGGCAGGGCTGAGAAACGGTCGATTTCCGGCTGCCAAAAACCCCGTTCAAAACTCAAGCATTTGTTGAAGGTTTTTGGCTGTCTCGCAACAGCGGACATCCATGGATCGTGCAGCATCGGTTACATTGGGCTCATTCCCGGCCTTATGTATCAAACGCACCAACAACATACCTTATAAAAACAAGGCTGTTAATCCATAATGGGGCATGGAACACACGATATTCGGACTGATCAAAAAGCGCGGCGAGATTGCAGGCCAGCACAAGGTCGCGGTTAAGGCTGCGGACGTGCTTAAGGCTGATCTGGACGCCATAGACCGCGCTCTGGTGCTGTGCGGCTATGAGGACGATCCCAAGGACATCGCGCCGCGTGGCAAGTACAAGCAGCTATTCGGGCGCAATGAGTTGAAGCTGACAATCATCAACACGCTACGCCAAGCCCCTGCGGATGATGAAACGATAGCGGCACATATCATCGCTGCGAAGGGATGGGGCGATGATATCCACGCCGATGTGCTAAAGCGAGTGCGTGATGCGCTTCAAAGGGCGCAGAAAGACGGGCATGTGGCGCAGGACTTCGGGCCGGATGGGTGTTTGTGGCGGTTGTTTGTTTAGTGTTATTTCTTTTTGCTATCCTTCGCCGCAGGCACACGCATTGGCCTAAAGAATATTGCGGCTGATACGCCAATAGCGCCAACAACCGCCGCCGCATAAATAGCTTGATCAAAAACCACCATAAACATGCAAAGTCCTATCAGAGACAATAACGCCAGAAAGCCAAATATCGGACCCATCAGGTCAACTGTAAATCCTCTACGGTTGTTCTTGGCCGTCTCTGATATCATGAATTTTTGTTCAGCTTTAGCCATGTCGATTGCTTCCCTTGCGCCGCCGGGAACAACAGACTCCAGCATCTGCAATTCCTGTGCGGAAGGTAGCTTGCTTTCGTTGTAATGATGCTCTGACAGTACCGCCACTACACTTTCCACCGCTTGGGGGAGAGCCCGATTTTGGACAATATTTGCCAGTTTTTGTTCTAATTCAGATCTCAGGCTGTTAGATACAATTTCGCCGGTCTTAGCCAGCTTCTTTGGTTCTTTCATGCTTCGCGCTAACCTTACTCACACCGTGACTAAGGTATCCGTTCACACGGCTCCAAGACACTTTTACTGTATTTTTGCCAATTGTAGGATGAAAGTGGGTAGATGCCAACAAAGGCAGCACGAAAAAACCCGACAACGCGCCTTTCGCGAAGCGCGACCTAAAATCATTATTGTTTTTCATCTCACCCACCATTTTGGTACCTCAACTTGTTGTATCTAAGTTACATAGGTATCCCAACTTGTCCTTCGATCAAGTTAACAACAATGTGACATATATTAGCGTAGACATGCAATACCAGTTGATTGTGGCCATTTTGTGAACTCGATTCAAGCCGCCCGCTGCCAGTACCCCTTCCAGTTGCGCGACACAGGCGCTTCCATCGCATTGCTGACCACGATCCGCGCCAGCGTACCGTTGTCGGTGCGGCGGTTGTCTTCCAGCCATGCAGCGTGGTTTGCATACTGATAAAGGTACTGCGCGGAAACGTGGTGGTGCTGACCGACGACCATGCGGCGCAGACGCGAGAAGTAGCTTTCAACCATATTGGTGTGCTTGCCATGGTCGCTGTAAATCTCAGAGTGGTTCACGCGATCAACGTGGTAGCCCATATGCAACTCATCCCAATGTGACGCTTCATCCGCTGACATGGTGGACATGCGCGAGACGTTCTCGTTTGCCAGCGCTACGCCTTCGCCTTCGGACATACCCACGAACGGCAGGGTGCGGCCTTCACGCTCACGCATGGCTATCACGACGCGGCGCTTGCCTGTCTGGTGGCGCTTCAAGCGACGGTCCTTGCGGTCCTTCTTGGCGTTCTCAGGGCGGATATGACCGCCGAAGTATGCGCCATCAATCTCGACGTGACCTTCCAGCACTTCGCCCGTGTGGACCTCTTGCGCCACGGCTTCGCGCAGCTTGTGGGCCAAAACGAAGGCTGTTTTGTATTGGCAATCCAGATCGCGGGAAAGCTGCACCATGCTGACGCCTTTGGATGCGTTCACGATGATGCAGATCGCGGCCAGCAGGTCCACAAAGTCCATCTTGCGGCTTGCAAAGATCGTACCGGACGTGACGCTAAACTGGTGCGCACAAGCCTTGCACTTAAACTTGCGGCGCGTGGTGATCTTGTAGGTTTCATCATGGCCGCACTGAGGGCAAACCGCTCCGCCATTTGTCTCAGGCCAGCGCATTTCGCAGAACGTCTGATAGGCAGCATCTTCGCCAGCTTTGTAAACCGAACGCAAAGAAAGCGTGCGGGATGCTGCTGAAAGGAGGAAGTGCTGTGCCATTGTATCTACCGTGATTACCTATATCACAAATATAGTACATATAGGTATGGTTTACAATGGTAAAAATCACATTTATAGTGCATTTATCATAAATGGAGATGAAAAATGCCAGATCAGAGCGATTGGGAAGCCAAAGCGGCCAATATTTTGAAGGCCGAGCTGAAGCGGCAAGGCGTTACCTACGCCCAGCTTGCAGAATTAATCGGTGATAAAGAACCAAACGTGCGCAACAAGCTGTCACGCGGAAAGTTTGGTGCAGCTTATATGTTGCAGTGCTTGACTGCGATTGGGGTTAGTGACCTGCGCCTTTAGTGCAGATCGTCGTCATCTGGCAGGTCAATGATTTCATGCACATTCGTCACGGCGTAGACGGATGGCTTTCCGCCTACCATTCTGACGTTCACATCTACAACGAAACCTTTTTTGTAGATGTTGTCTTCTGCTTCACGGATTTCATGTTTGATCCGTTCTTCGGTCATTTCCGATGCATACATCAGGGCAAGTGCTTTGCCGTGAACCTCTTCGATGAAAACCCTCTCACCGGAGCGCTTGCCAACTGTTGCGTTGCCAACGTCAGATCGAGTAAACAACATCAGCACCCGCTCATGGTCCGCACCAGTCGGATTTTCGAGTTCCTTATAGACACCATCAATAGTTACCTGCGCTTTTTTTGCTTCGCTGGTAGAAAATTGAAAAGATGCTCTAATTTGGTTCTTTCCGTCTTCAAAGGTTACAGCCTCAAGTGTCGAATTTGCGTTAGGGTCTCTTGCGATTGCCTCAGTCGCATCAACCAGTGTCTTCAATTCGCTTTTCTTCGGAGACCAATCGCCCAAATTGCCGCCAACAAGTGAAGATATGCGCTTTCCCCAAGTGCGAACAAACTGCTCCACGATAATAACTTGATCCATTTGAGCCACAAATGGTGCCGCAGCGACGACATAAGGGATTAGGTCGGCCTCAATACATTTCTTGCGCACTTCTTTGACAAAAATTCGCGCTTCTGGATCAGCATCTGGGTGATTTTCCCTGATCTCACGGCGATACTCTTCCGCCAATGAGGTGAACGCCCCAACAAAGGCATCTATCTCGACGGGTTCTTGAGTTTGGATGCGTAGTCGCAAAATTGCAGGGGCTTCACTCATCGCACGGTTGTAAGATATAAAATCTAACATTCAAATACCCCTAATAATTTTTCTGGAGCTTGGTGCGTTTGATACATAAGGCCGCCTTAAAGGTAAAAGCCCTGAAGTCCGGGCTGAAGGTCCGCCTCGGTTTTGGGCTCCGGTTGCTTGCGAGCCAGCAGTGAGCCGCCGCTCTCTGCCGTTAATTGCGGTACCCTCAGTGCATGAGACATGAGGATGCCGAAATGTCACTGCTGCGTAGACGTCACGGTGCGTTTGCTGAGGTTGTGATTCTGCGGAAACCGTCCTTATCTTCGGGACCCACGGCCTGGCGTCGAGCGTCAAGGCGGAATGTCTGTTTCCGCGCTTAAGCGAGGATACGTACGCACGTGCAGAGAAAGCCCGTTTATCGTCTTTGGTGTCAATCGATGAGAACGGCCCTTACCGGCCGTTAATTCTCGATTATGATGCTTCCTTGCAGCTTCATTGAGCCGGACATCTGGAGCTTATTGGTCTAACCTGATTTTACTGAGCAAACCACGCGGAGTTCTGATGAGTTTAAGCAAGCAAAGGCGCGGCCAAATTGGAGTAAACACCGTAGAAAAAGTCGTACTTTCAGAGTGGGATGGTCGGTGGCAGGCACTGGAGGCACAAAATGACGACGCCATAGACGGCCTCATTTTTTTGGAAGACGGGGGTGAGTTGTCCGGCCAGATTATCTTTACCCAAGTGAAGTGTATGGAAGTGCAAAAGGGTAAGGATGGCCAGTATAGAATTCCTATTTCACAAAAGAAATTGTCACGTAACCTCCGAGCTTGGCGGAAAGTTGTTGGAGCCGCTATTGTTGTCCTTGTTGATCCAGACAGTCTTACGGCTCGATGGGTCGATGTTAAGCCAAGCCATTCAAGCACGCCCGCCCAAATACTTGTGCCTGAAGGGCAAATCTTCAGCGGTTCAGCAAAGCAGTCGATCAGCGCACTTTGTGGGAAGTTACACCAAGATTTACAGGCTCAAAAGATCCATACCTTTGCAGAAGACTTCATACATCTCCGCTCTGCGGAGCACGTGCAACCCGCCTCCAGAAAAAGGTACATTTCCTTAGAGCAAAGTCCCATATTCTTGGGTGGTAAGTAAGCGGTGCCTGAACCCCGTTGTCAGTTCAGCTTGACGGTTTT
>TARA_R110000787_G_scaffold16622_55_pt1 | contig 31572 bp, 26 predicted proteins | sample TARA_R110000787 | Tara Oceans TARA_R110000787 (sample SAMEA4397920) | marine metagenome | biome: Polar Biome; feature: [DCM] deep chlorophyll maximum layer (ENVO:01000326); material: water (ENVO:00002006), including particulate matter (ENVO:01000060) such as... | depth 35 m | reverse complement strand
CTGCTGTCTTCGCCAGATCATACCCGCAGCCGATCCGTCCAAGACCTGCGATCACCACGCTAATCGACAAGCGACACACTCCCGCCGGAGGTGAGGGCACGGCTGATGGCATCGGCCACCCGGATCGTTGCCAGACCATCCTGCATCGACACAGCCGGATTACGGCCCGTTGCAGTCACCTGAACAAAATCATCAATCATGTTGGCGCAGGCGCCGACCAGACGGCCATTGACCTCACACACTTCTGTCGTGTTGGGTGATGTTGCCCGATCATCACTGCCGCGCAATACAACCCCCTGCGACCAGGCTTCGACCTCCACAGACCCGGCATCACCCTGAACATCGAACAGGCAGTTACGGGAATGATGGGCTGGTGGTGTCGCCCAGGAATTTTCAATCCGCCCGACCGCACCATTCGAAAAACGCAGATCCGTGAACAGACCGTCTGATGCGGCGCTGCCACCGGCAATCGTCTGCGCCGTCACCGAGACAACTTCCGCGCCGGTAATCCAGCGCATGATGTCGATATCATGCGGCGTCAGCCAGAAGGCCGGATCGCATTTTCCGAGAATACGCGCCGCCGCAACCTGATCTGCATTCCGCCGGGCATACATCTGGCGCACCGCGCCGACATTCCCCATGGCAATGATCTGCCGCAGGGCAGCATAGCGCGGATCAAAACGAACGATGTGACAAAGCGTCAGCAGGCCCGAAGCAGCCTCAACCAGTCCGGCAATTTTCAGGGCTTCCGTCAGATTGCCGGCCATCGGCTTTTCCAGCAGCACCGGCAGTCCCCGCTCCACCGCCCAGCGGACCGGTTCAAGATGCGCCCATTCCGGGGTCGCCACGATGACAGCATCAAGTCCTGTGACAGCCGCAGAAAGCGCCGCCAGATCGCCGCCACTGACAACCGGCACCGGGAACAGACCGCGCAGCCGTTCAGCCGAGGGTTCCGTATGACAGACCAGTCCCGCAAGTTCCGCCAGTGGATGCTGGTCGACCAGCCGGGCATAGATTTCACCCATCCGGCCCGCGCCGATAACGGCAATCCGTGAAGCTGTCAGCACCGGATATTATCCACCAACATAAGGATGACGAAAAACCGCAAGATCGCGGGCATCAAGCGCCGCCTGCACTGCCGCCCGGTCATAGGGCCGGGCTAGGAACTCATCAGCAATACCATCCGTGAATTCAATCCCGCGGGAATAACGAATTTGCTCCGAAATGTCTTGAGGAAGCGGTTCAAGATCCATCAGGCTGCCGTCTGCAATTCGCTCAGCCAGCCCCTGATGCGCTGACCTGACTGCGCGCATGCCAAGCTCAAACCCTGCGGCCGGCGCCTCACTCGGAAAACAGTGAAACAGAACCGCCCCTTGATCCAGCCCCTTCGACAGACGATGAATCGTCGCCCCAACAAGCTCGGGACGGCCATCATACATCGCCCAGAAATTACAAGAGTGGCCGCGGAATGCAGGGGCAATGCCCATATGAATGTTGATCGCCTTCCGGGAAACCAGAAAGTCACACATCGGGCCCCGGATAAAGCTGGCACCAAACACCACAAAAACATCAGCATCGGCCGCGTCGCCCAGCATCTCCGGAGTCATGTGACTGACATCGCCGTAGAGAACTGGCATGGTTTTCTGCGACAAGAATCGGCTCTGGCCAAAGACAGCGGCTTCCGCCGAGGTAACTTTTTCCCAATACCGCTGCATCACCTCCGACTTGCGAATGAAATCAGCGACCACTCCAGTGAACAGGGTATTGCATTCGTGAACAACATGAATGTCATCGGCAATAGCCGCGAGGGTTTCCACCAGCGACAGATGCCGGGGCTGGTTGTTGGTAAAAACAGTGATTTTCATGATCTCATCCCGAGGAAAGTCATTACATCCGCATGGTCATGGCGCGGTTGAAGGAAACGGGAGGTCTGACCAACTTCCAGTCGCGCCGCAAAACCTATCTCGAAGCCAAGATCATCTAGTATATCCAGCGTCCGGTCGTCCCACATGTTGCAGGGATGCGACATCGCTCGGGGCGATGTTCCTAGAAGGTCAGCCAGCAGACGGTGCGAAGTGACGTGCTCATCGCGCAGGGCACCATCCGATAGCATCTCGATCCGGGTCGGATGTGTGTGGGAATGAGTGCCAACCACATGACCTGAACCAACAAGCCCAAGCAGAGTTTTCGCATCCATCCAGAGCTTGCTGTGGATATCAGCCATGGCTAGCGAACTCGCGTTGATCATCCCTTCCATCACCGCATCATACCGCGCCTCTCCGAGGTGAACATCGCGCAAATAACGAAATTGCCGGTCAGTCAGCGAGTAGAACGGAAACTCATCGAGATAAGTGGCAGCTTCGGTACTGCCCATAATGGTATCCAGCCCCTGCCCATGAGGTGTTGCAGCGAGGTAATCAAGGAAAGCCGCAAAGAAAGAATCAAAATCGGGAAACTGCACCGACCGGAAATAGCGATAAAGTTCCAGCCGTTCCGTCACGCCCTGAAGGGGCGATGTATAAACAAACCAGAATGCCCTGATGCCAAGAGCATCAAGTACAGGCCTAGCAACATCGTACTGACAGCGCAGATTGTCATCAAAGGTTAGACAAAGATCCGTCGGCTGAAGTTGTCCGACACGGGCGCGTTCCATCCACTCACCAGCATCGAGGAAATGGCGGAGCCCGATCCGATCTACAATTTCATACAGTTCTTCGCACGATATCGAGCCCTGCCCGACCGGATGACTGGCATCATGAAAGTGATGAAACAACAGTCCGTGGCTGACCGGAAAGGCTTCCGTATAGGTGAGACTCTGATTTGCCATGGTCTATCTGACATCCAGAGCCAGAGTTTCACCCGGCGTCCGGCGTGCCAGTGTGACCGCATCCAGCAGCGCCACGATTTCAGCCGAGGCAAGAAGCGAAACCGGCGACTGACCGGTCTCTGCCATATGGACCGCAGCCTCCATCATGTTTTCATAATAGGCACTGAAAGGGTCGATGCGAACGCGATCATGACCGTCCTGCCCGTAATAACCGATCTCATAAATTTCCGCGCAGTCGCGCAGCAGATGCCAGTCCACCCGGCGACCGTCAGCAAATTCCAGAATCGCGATATCTGCCCCGTCACCCGGATGCACCACAACGGAACGGATACCTTCGCCAAATACCGTCTGGATCATTTCTGCGGTGTGAACCCCGTAGAAATGCAACTCCCGGCCCTTTGGCCCGAGATCCGGCCATTCCGACAGCCCCGCCGCCTGACCGGACCGAAAGCGCCCCAGACGATCAAGTCCTTCGCAGAACGTCAGGACTTCCGGGGCAAACCGGTAGGCTGAGGCACAAAGTGCCGGAGCACCGGTCCTCTCAAATGCCTCGACAACGTCACAGGCCCGACTGAAAGAGGACGCCAGTGGCTTGTCGATAAAGACCGGCAAGCCCAGACCTGCCATCTGGATCGCCAGATCCGGATGCTGGTCACCCCAGCGGCCACAGATCATCACCATATCCACTGCGTCAATGGCCTCATCCAGTGTCTCGCAGGCACGTACGCCATGATTGGCCTGCGCAGTCGACAGGGCAAAGTCTTCATCCCAGATCGTGACCACACGGGCACGATCCCGGAACGGTGTGTCCGACCCGTTGATGATATTGATAAAGGCTTCGGGATGCGATGAATTCGCCTGAAGAACTGCAATCCTGATCATGGGGTCTCCGACATTTCTGACAGGGTCCAGTCGGTGCTGGCCACATGCCTCAGCGCATTGCCATCACGGTTCAGATAGTAGACCGAGGTGACCGAACCATCCGCATTGACCACCGAGGCCGGATAGCCGCAGTCCCAGTTGTCCGAATCATCCCGCAGCGTGATATGCGACACCGGCACAAGTTTGCTGCCCTGAAACTCACAAATTGCGGCACGTACGCCATAAGGCGGCCGACGATAACCATACGTACAAAGGATTCGTCCATCAGGCATCAGACAAAGATCCGCAGGCTGCCCGAACAGACCCAATGGCTGCACCGGCTCCCAGGTAAAGCCCACATCATGGGACATGGTCCAGCAGAGATCCCCAACACCGCCTTCGGAAACAAAGGTGTCATCGTCGGTGACAAAACCGGAATCGGCACGCACGGCGGCAAGCAACGTCACTTGATCCAGTGCGATCACCGAAGTTTCATTATAGCTGACCCCTTCCCGGTAGGGGATGTTGAGCCAGGGGCGTCCGGCGATCTGCGACGCGTCCCCCCAGGTTTCACCCTTGTCCCAGGACCGGATCATCATTGCGCTTTCAACCTGCGCCGGATAGCCGCCATAAACCGGTAACAGCCATGCCCCGTCGGTCGTCTCGATCACCGGGCTGCGGGAACAGGCCCGGGCCAGTTCATCATCGTCAATACGAGACGGGAGAGGCGTCCAGCTCTCCCCGTTATTCCGGGATAACAGGAACCCGTTTCCGGCCATCTTGCCAACCTCGGCTGTGCGCGGGAAATGTCGTTGTACCGGTCCGTTCAGTTCTGCCCGGCGACTGACCGGAACCAGCTTCCAGCGTGCATATCGCAACAGCAGTGCCCCGTTCGACAGGACCGTCAGCGACGGGTCGTTTACCGCAAGTCCATCATTTGACGATTCCCAGACAGTCTTTGACGGCAACCAGTCCTGATGCCCGGCAGGCCGGCGGGCCAGCATGACGCGACTGTCGGTATCCTGATGCGTATGCGTGCCTGTAACGGCAGCTTTTGCGGTTGCCTGTCCGGCCTGACGAAACACCGCCCAGTGACCGCCTTTACCGTCACTGCAGATATACGGGAACGAAGCGTAGCGATCAGGTTCACGATATATGATGCCGTGTCTCATGTTTCAGACCGTCGCAATTTTCATGGGTACCAGGGGGTCTTTCGGTTCCAGACCGATCCGGGACCGAATGATGTCGAACGGATTCAGTCCGGTCATTTCGATCAGAATGTCCATTTCCGCCCGGGGATACTGCCAGGAACCATCTTCTATCGACCGAAGTCGGGATTCAAATTCATCCGGCGTCGCCACACATATTTCCGGCACATCCCGGAACATAGTGGGATGTCCATCTCGCGGAGCAACTTGATCATAAACGTCATACATGAAGGTACAGACGCCAAAACCTATTGCTTCCGAAATGACTGTTGAGTCATTAGAAATGGCATACCGGCCCTTCAGCATCAGAGCATAACTGTCTTCCCGGGTCTCGATCAGATTGTCCGGTCCGGCATTGATAGCGTCGATAAAGAAGTCGGCCGTTCCGTGTCCGAACTGACTTTCCTTGATTTTGCATAGCAGCTTCCGGTCCGGGAAGCGGCGGGCAATCTCCTGTACCGCCTCGACATAACGCTCAGCCTCGAGATCATGCGACAGATAGACAATGATATCATCCGGACGCTGATCCCCAAGACGTTGTAGCAGATCACGCGGCAACCCGATCGACCCGATACCGACAATTTCGGTATCCGGTGAAAAACTGCTGGCATAGAAAATCTCGAAGAACTTCCGTGTGAAGGTGAAATACAGGTCAAAATCGAGATAGCGGAAGACCGGCGAAATCCGGTTCGGCGTTGGCAGTCCATGACCGATTCCGAGGGAACGGGTACCGATACGCCGCAATTCCTGGGTTCTTATCACATGCTCGCCATTGTAATCATCACGGGCCAGAAAGTTCTTGAGTTCGAACCGGTTGAACAGAGCCCGGAAGACAATACGCCAGTGCACCAGCGTGACAGTCCGGCGATACAGCGAGGGGGAATATCCTCCGAGCCGGATGAAAAGCCGTGTCTGGTCACGCAGCAGCAACCACAGCATCCCCGGCAGCTGAGCCAGCGGGATAACCCCATCCGTCACCAGACAGTGATCCATACTGCCAATTCTGCCCCGGTACATGTTCTGAAACTGCTGTGTCCGGAAGACGATCAGGCACTCACTGTCATCATTCACCATCTCGCGGGTGACATAGAGATGTCGCATCACCTGCAGCAGATCAGCCCCCAGAAAGTAAGCCTTCCGGACTGGCTGGCGGAGGACCAGATGACGCAGCATCCAGACAACTGAAAACAGAATACCAGACAGCCAGACCCCTGCATTCAGCAACCTGCTGCCTTGCCACGGACGGGGGACCGTGAAGGCGACTGGCCTGTCTGAATAGGCTTCGACGAATGCTTTCAGTTCGGGAAGCAGTCCAAAAACACGGTCTGCAGGATCAAGATCACGCAACGCCAGCACCAGCCAGTGAAGATCAGCGTAATGCGTACAGATCCTGTGACGTGCGGCCTGCGCATAATCCGGTATGCGTTTGTCCAGGTCACGCATACCGAAGAAAGCCTCCTGCGCCGACTCCAGCTTCATATAGGCGTCAGTATAAAATCCGTAGGCTTCAACGCCGCCCTGTTTCTCCTGAAACCTGACCCAGTCCGGATGAATATCAAAGGCATCACCGGTCTTGCCACGCGCTGTCAGCCAGCCGCAAAGACGGTTCATCCAGCCCCTGTTCGCCCCGATCAGCGGCCAGACAGACAGTACAACCGGCATCCTGCCAGTGAAGGCCAGATAAAGCAGCCGCGGCACCAGCAGTTCGTTCAGGATGAAATAATCACGGGTCATAAAGTCAGAATCTTTTTCATCCAGAGGGGCAACCAGAACCGGCTGGTCTGCATGTTGAATTTCTTGATCGCAGTAACGGCCGCCTGAACCTCGTCGCGCTGCCACCAGTCCTCAAAGGTTGCGGCCCGTTCATTAAGCGCCTGCGCTGCCTCCTGCCCCGTATCGAACAGCAGACCGACACGCCGCAATTCATCAAACATCGGCTTCGCATCTTCATCAATCGGCCAGTGCAGATCTTTCCAGAAGCCAATAACCGGCGTTCCGGCAACCAGCGCCTGATAGAATGTCAGACCGGGATGGTCGACCACCATCACGCGACAGCTTCGGGACACCCGGTAAAATTCCAGCTGCTCCGATATCTGCCGGACCCCGGGAAATTCCTTCCGGAAATAATCGGCGTCCAGCGCCGCATGATCGACTTGCCGGTAGGGGCGGTACAAAAGATCTGATGCCAGATCTGCCGAAACAGACCTGATGAACTCTGCCCGGTCGGCCCGGCGGTCATGACAATGCAGTTCGCCATTCGAGACCAGCCGGGTCGGGAGAAACGGTACAATGCTCGACACCAGCAGGATGGCATTGCCGGATCTTCGATGACTGTTCAGCCAGGGTGCAAGCTGCGGTGCCGGGAAAGGTTCAAACCGCCCGGCATAATCGCCATGCCGCCGCCATCCCCAGGTCAGGAAAGCATGCTGATTGTACTCGATCATGCTGCCGAGGTTATAGGCCCGGGCGAGACCGTAATTACACCCATGCTGAAGGTGAATCAGTCCTTCACCCTGATCAATCCGGTGCGCAACCTCAAACAACCTGTCCGCCGACATCTGATAGGAAATTGTCTTGATACTGAGTCGTCCCCTGCGGGTTCGTATTTTCCGGGCGGCAGCATCGTTACGCGCAAACTCATCGCCGCAGGGAAGCAGCAGAGACTGTTCCAGCACCCTTACCAGATAGTCATAAATTTCTCCGCCGATTTTTTCTCTAAGGGCAGGATCAAATCTGGCCCTGTGGCTGTAAATCTTTTTCCTCGCCGGAATAACTTCAAGCCAGAGATTCAAGATGGCATGCGCTGCGGCACTCAGCAGTTTAGTCGTCAGATTATACTCGCTGCCCATATTGCCGATCTCACAGCGCCCGAGCTTCACGGTCTGGTAAATACGCTGCAGCCGCGAAAAATTTTGCCCATTATCCGCCGCCTCATCCTGGGTATCTACCGGTGAATTCTGACGCAAGACCCGTTGCCCGCCGGCCGTTTCCAGAGCCAGGGCCAGCAGCCATGCGTTATATCGCCGATCACAAATACCACGGCGGTACATATCGCCGATACTGGTAAACCGCCATGTTGTCTCCCCGGGCGGCGCCATCACTGAGAGCTTGTCTCCCTTCGCCTGTCGCAGCAAATATTCAGCTTCCTGATAACGCATCCACGCCATCTGAACCGTCTCCAGCACCCACCGGATCAGCAGCAAATACCAGAATCCCGGTGATCGGTCAGATCCATGTCGTTCCTTCAGCCGCTCGGCAAAAAGAGCTGTCAGACTCTCTGCGATTTCTCCGGTCAGACTGTCTGCACCGGCGATTTCTTCAACTGTCGTGACCGGAATGAAGAATTCGTAATCTTCCCAGTCAGGCCATGCCGCTTCCTGACCGGCCAGTATCCATGGTCCGGGAATCAGGTCAGTAGCCGGGTCAAAATCATCCGGAATGATGTCGCAGATAACCCGGCGGACCTTCAGCCCTGTCTTGGCAGACTGAGTATTTGACACCACCTTCAGCATCCAAGCCTGACATGATGATAGAGCCTCAGCTCCGCGCCAAAACTGAGTTTGAAATAGCCACGCATCGGACTGTTGACACCTTCGAGGTCAACTTCCCTGACGTCTTTCGCAAGGGCACAGAATGCATCCCACAGCACAGCCGTGCCGGTGTGACCGTCACGCAGGGCAGGATCGTTCGCACCATAGAGATAATAAGCGCGACGTGCATCCAGACCAAAGACAGCGATACTGCCGGGTTGTCCGCTTGCCGTTCGAGAGACAAACATGCGCAAAAGCCCTGCATCGGCCAGAGCGGCCATAGTGCCGGACACTTCCTTCGTTGTTGGCTCCGGCGTCAGTCCCTGACGTTCGAAGACAGCCTCGTAGAATGATTCGAACAGGCCGAGATCAACTTCTTCAACAGTCGTTACGCCGGCCTTGGCCGCATATCTGATTTCCTGTCGGCGGCTTTTGTTTGCCAGTTTGTAAACCGGGTTGTCATTCAGAGGGCCGGCTGCATCCGCGCCTGTTATATCCAGATAGGCAGTATAGCGCAGGTCACAGTCATATTTAGGGCCATCAGACCCGTAATTATGCCACAGAAACGGACGAAGATCGGGCAAATCGGGATGTGTTGACAAAGCAATGGCGGAAAATTTTTCCGGCAATTCGGTAGCGATAAAACTCAGTACCCTGAACTCTTCCGACAAAGCCTGGGCCCGGTTCTGCTGAGGATCCGGACCTGCCAGCATCGGACCACTGTGAATGACAAGCTCGTGCAGATCAGTACGGGCATCCGATGTTTCCATCAGCAGAACAGCTGCCTTCGGCTCATTTTTCTTGAGAATATAAAACGGTCGGAAACAGCCCGTCAGAGCCGACAGAAAAACCCGCTGACAAAACAATGTGCCCTGAGGCGAGCTATCGACAAACTGGTCCCAACGGTCATCCAGTTGAGCCGCTTCGAGACGATAGTCCGTCAGGTCCATCATGCCGCCGCGATAGAAATTCTTGGTATCTGCGCCGCTCATTTAGATAACTTCGTCTTCCGTTTTACAGCTGGCTTTCGGGCACCTACCGGTCTCGCCGGAGTACCAGCCAGACTGACGTCACTGACATCTATCTCACCGGTGCAGACTGAATTCGCTCCGACCTGTGTATAATCACCCAGCTTGCAGCCACCGATTGCAATAGAACCGGCCCACATGGTCACATGATTACCTAGTTCAGGTACTCTGCCCCGCCTGTCTGAGCCGATTGTCACGTTCTGGTAAATTCGACAGAATTCACCGAGCTTGGCATTGTCATGGATGACGATACCGCCGTAATGAACAAATTGCAGTCCGGCACCGGCTTCGACGGTAATGGGCATTTCAATGCTGAAAAAAGCGCAGTTCAGCGTATGCCAGATACGCGCAGGTATCAGCAACGCCCGCCGCCACAGGCTGTTCACGGAAGCGAGTGCACGACATATACGATAGGTAATGTTCACCGACAGCTGAGGTTGCGTCACCCAGCTGTTGAACCAGCCTTTATTATAATAGACGAGCATATCAACCCTAAGCCGCTCAAGCTCGGAATTCCGCGGCATTCTCTCCGTCAGCACATCATTCAGTGTTGTTATCGCAACCCGGGGCGCCGAAGCACTGATCCATGTCTGAATCTCGCGGAAGGCAATGGATGCAATGATAACGATCGTTTCCGAGCCCAGACCGCGTAAATAGTCCGGCTTGTGAACATCTTTTCCCAACAGCTTGTCTTCACTGTAGTAGCTGTCGACAAAGCAATCTATACGATCACCCAGCAGGCTATAAGCCGTCTGTCCGCTTGAACCGGTCCCCCAGACAATAACATTCTTATATGCGGAAAAACCGGCACTTATGTTTTTTTTGGTTTTGGACCGGTACACTTCACTCATCCTCCGGTTCGGCATCGCCTGCATAAACAAAGCGGCGACCGCATATCACCGTCTGAAGGCGGTTTTTATAGGAGGGGGCATGAAAGCATCGAATCCGGTATTCCAGTTCAGCCGCATCAATATCTGCTGGAATCTGACAGATCTTGATAAAATCAGCACGCTTGCGATATCGGTCCGCAGACCATTGCCGGTCAATGGGTTCAAGATTGCCCGCGAGGATATCGTCCAGCCGCCTGAACAGTAATGCCAAAGCCATATTTTCGGACTGCCGGTCAATATCAGCTGGCAGGCTGTCATCCGGAAGCTTCTTCTCGACCACGTCCAGAATAGCACCGGCATCAACTTTCCGCGTCATCCGGTGCAGTGTCGCCCCGGAAACAAAGGTACCGTCATAAATCGTCCAGTGCTGCGGATCCTGTCCGGGATGCTGTGGTGTCGACGGATGGATGTTATAGGCCTGTTTCGTTCTTGCGAGATGCTCATCCCGAAAGACAAAAGGGTTAAGAAAAGAGATAATAATGTCCGCTTCCGGCGCTTCCGCATTATAGGCGTCGCGGGCAGCCTGATCGGTCAGCGAGAACCGCCGCCATTCCACATCACCCCGAAGTCCCGTGCAGCCATCAAATGCCGCATCAGAAATCGCTTTGTTTCCCGAGAAGAAATGAACCTTCATTTCGCTATCTCCCCTCGCCTGTTTCCAGCAACAGTCCGTTCTCGGCAAGAGCTGGTATATGCTCTGCCAGACGCGCGACCGTTGAGTCGTTACGCTCGGCAATTTCAATCAGGTCGGTGTTGCCGTCAGCATAGGCCAGCAGGGCCATCCGGTCGTAAAGTGCGGTTTCCTGATGCGTCCGGTCACCCAGATTAGGATAAAGGCCGCGTGGGCCGAGCTGCGGTTCACAGGGAACTGTTGCCCGATAAGTCCGGTTGGCTTCCAGTGTCGTGATAATCTCGACATACAGATCATAGGAAGCCTGCATATGTTCCGGCCGGACAAAATCGAGGTCGTCCAGTGACGTATGATATTCCGGGTAGTCGTGATATTTCGAGCGCAGGACAGAAGCCACCGGCAGTTCAACACCGGGCGAGCAATATTGCCGCTCGTCACTGGCCCGGCGGGCATAGGTCCAGTGCTTGAACGGCTCTTCCCGTGAGTTCAGCACATGCAGGGCCGCCCGGTCTGCCAGAGTATCCCCGGTACGACTTTCCAGAAACGTCGCCTGATCCGGACCGCCGACGCAATTGACCACATATCCGGCACGCACATTGCGGCGCAGTGTTTCCAGGTGGCGGCTGATATAGGCAATCGAGCCGATGGTCTCCGGCACAATGACAATGCGATAGCTGTAGCGCCGCTGTGGCAGGTCCATCAGATAGCGCGCCAGCCAGGTTGTCAGTACCGGACCCGAAAGTTCATTATTCGCCATCGACGGATGGCAGGAATAACTCGACAGCAGAATTTCCTCGTCACTGTCGCCGGGGATCAGCAGATCGGCGTAAGTGAGACTGCCCGTACCATCCAGCGTCGTATCAACAACTGCCCGATAGGTATCTTCCGGCATCTGGTCGAGCTGCTTCTGGGTCAGGCAGAAGCCCCAGTAGCGGCGATAGTAGGATGTAACATAAGGTATCGCATCCGGCAGGTCGGGCAGCGCGTGCAGATGTTCTTTCAGTTCCGTCAGTGACAGGGTTACATCCACCGGTTCGCTGTAACCGACCAGATGCAGGTTGTTGACCTGAAAATCGATGACCCGTTCACCGGCGGAATTTTCCACCCAGGCATCCCGCACGATCCATTCCGGCGGCACCGTCCAGTCAAAGCATTTTGTACCACTGGAGACTTCATGCAGGGTGAAAGGCACGAAGTCCGCAAACCGTGACAGGGTCTGGCGCAGCCCCGGGCCGGTCAGACTGCGGCAGATTGGAAACAGTTCCGTCATCAGCGAGTGCATCGCTGTGCCTGCGTTATCGGTCACATCCGTCATCCTACTGACCCTTGGCCGCATCCAGCCGCATGACACGGCTCAGGGAACACACGATCCGCAGGTTTGATTGCAATGCCTTGCCAAATCTCGGGCGATCAACGCGCCGGTTGCCGCTGACCGGGATTTCATGAAAGCGGGTGCCCCGGCGGATCGACTGAACGGCAAGTTCAGTTCCGACACCACCGACATGGTCGAAGCCGCCATTCCGGCGATACAGGTCAAGATGGTATCCCTTCATGCCGCACAGCGCGTCAGAAACACCGTAACGCCAGCGGAACAGCAACCCCATGAGGCTTTCCGCGATACGCTGGCGACGCGGGCGAACCCCCAGAACCAGTGGTACATCCTCATCAATCAGCAGGCGCCTGAATTCACCAAGCAGGGCCGGGTCATGTTCGCCATCCGCATCCATGGTCACGACGGCCTTTGCGCCGGATTCACTGGCGGCAGCACAGCCGTCACCCAGACTGGCCTCGTAACCGCAGGAGGTTTTATGGCGCACAACCACAGCCCCTGCCGCTCGGGCGACATCACCTGTACCGTCGCCTGATCCGTCATCGACAACAAAAACCTGACCAAATGCCGTTGCCGCCTTCACAACAGGACCGATGGTCGCCGCCTCGTTCAGTGCCGGAATTACGATGGCGAGTTCAGGTCGGTCCATCGAAGATGGTCTCCTGCTGGAATGTCCCGGGTCGCAGTCCGCCCGACCACATCAGGCTGCCGATAAGGGGCCAGCCCATCTTCCGGACAGGGACGCAAGGCTTCCAGATGGTCATCCGTCAACACTGTTCCTGCCGGAATATCCATTTTCGCCCGCAGCGCCCGCCGCTGAATGACAACAGTTTCCTGTTCATTCGCCTCAACCCGCTTAACGCCGTCACCGAGTGCATATTCAAGCTCACGCGTGCGATCGATCATCTCGCGCCATGTCGCCGGATTCATTGCGAAATGGTGGTCAGGACCAACCCGGCTGTTATCGTCGGTGTAGTGTTTTTCGACGATCCGGGCGCCCAGCGTCACCGCCCCCAGCACTGTCGCATGGCCGAAAGTATGATCGGACAGGCCGAGCACCATACCCGGCCAGTGCAGGGCATAGCTGCGCAGTACATTGAGATTGATGTAGCGATAGTTCTCCAGATCACCGGTGTAGTTGGTGTTGCACTGCATCAGGCAGATCTGGCTGTTATGCTGCAGGATCGTCTCAACCGCGCCCTCGACTTCCGCCATCGAGGTCGCCCCCGTCGCCAGCATGACCGGCTTTCCTTTCGACGCGATACGTGCCAGCGAGGCCGGCCAGGTGATATCGCCCGAGCCGACCTTGTAGCCGGGGATGACATCGGCGAAGGCATCGATGGCTTCGAAATCATAAGGTGTCGTCATGAAATCGATACCGGCATCCCGACAGGTCTCAATCAGCATGTCGGTCCAGTCGCGCGGGCAGTGATACTGCTCATAAACTTCATAGACCGATTTTTCCCAGGTCGACTGGTGGCTCTGCTGTCCGCCCATGTTGCGGAAGCCGTAATCCGAGACGATATCCTTGGCCAGAAAGTGCTGGAACTTCGCACAGTCCGCACCCGCCTCCTTGGCGGAATAGATCAGCGCCTTCGCCCGTTCCGGGTCGCCATCATGATTGGCCGCCAGATCAGCAATGAAATAGGTCGGCTGATCCGGCGCAATTTCACGGTTGCCCATCTTCAGGCTGGTATCATATCGCATTGCGCTGTGCTCCTGCTTCAATAATGGCATCTAGAACTTCCGGCAGGTCCGGCATCGGATATCCCAGCAGGCTTTCAGCCTTTGACACATCCAGCCCCAGACTTTCGGCCCGCCGTACCGGCAATTCCGACACGCTGCCGGTTCTGGCCTGCGTCAGGCGGCGACCATACCGAACCGCGAGTTCTTCAATCAGGCGTTTCTTTGAATAGACATCACGGCAACCAACATTGAACAAACCCTGCGCACCGTGATCGGCAAGGTCGAGAATAGACCCTGCCGCGCGATCGACATCGATTGCGGAAATGAAGGAATCTTCAAACAATGTTACCGGGCGGTCCTCCAGAACGGCATCCAGTGCCCATTCTGCAAATGTGCGCCTCTCCCATCCCCTGAAACCAAGGATATTGGTGCGGACAACCAGTCCCCCCGCCTGCGCCATGACCATCGCCTCTCCGGCAAATTTGGTCCGGGCATACTCATTCATGAAACAGACCGGGTCAGTCTCGGAATGCCGTCTGTCGCCGTCGCCGGAAAAATAGTGATCCGTCGAAATATAAATCGGCCGCGCCCCGGTCCGCGCGGCATGTTCAGCAATCACCCCCGGCGCACGGGCATTGATGGCCCAGGCCCGTTCCGGTTCCTGCTGGCACTGCCCGATATCGATAATCGCAGCCGCATTGATGACCACCGCCGGACGTACCCGGTCAATCACGTCACCAACCGACGCATCATCGCTGATATCGACTGTAACATCCGCGCCATGCCGTGCCGCCCCCGTCACAGACAGCCCGCGTGCAGCCGCAACAGAAACCAGCGCCTGACCAAACAGGCCGGTCGAACCGAATATCAGAATATCTGTCACGTGGCAGCTCTCGGCCATAGCGCCGGATTGACCACGATGTCAGGCGGTGTTTCGAGATTGCGGATCATCGAAATGAATTTATCAGGCAAGGCCTCATCTTCAAACAGGGCAAGATTGCGTTGTAACTGCATGCCGTCATCGCAACCGATCACCAGCCTGACATCCGGAAAACATTGCCGGACATAGCCCACCGACGCGGTCAGCGGATTGACCCCATTCAACTGGCAGATATCGCGAACGCCCTGCAGCCAGGGCTGCATGAATGCCAGCCTTTCCGGAGTCTTCAGCGGGTCTGCCAGCAACAGTCCCTGCAGGAAGACGCTGCGGACATGAACTTCACAGCCAGCAGCAATCGCCTTATCCATCAGGCCGCTGGTTTCCAGCCCCCGGTCGAGCAGGTTGAACGGCGCCTGAATGATGTCGATGCCATCTGATTCCAGTGCCTGCCGGAATTGGTCCTGAGTATAGACAGAAACACCAATACGCTGTGTCAGTCCGGCGTCCCGCGCATCACGAAGTCCGGCACCCGCCCCGTCATTCCAGTCATAAACGACAGCGGGGTCGTGATACATGCAGCCATAAAGCGGCTGCCCCAATTGTCTGACACTCTCCTGACAGGCCGCAAGCACAGCCCCCCGGTCGCGATGATCAACGTCGGGGGATATCTTCGATATGATGCTGAACTGCCAGTCCGGGTTTTCACGCAGCACTTGTCCGATGATTTCCTCGGACCGGCCATAAGCCTGCGCCGTATCCAGCGTCTGCACACCGGCCCGCGCCGCCGCAGCCAGCACTTCATGCCCGTCCGCCGGTGCGTCATGCGCGTTGGTTGCACCGTAAGTCATCCCGATCTGGACAGTACCCAGCACGAAGGCCGGGCTCGCACCAGACAGCATCAGGCGTCCTTACCCGACGCTTTCAGCATCTCGCGCAGCTCATCGGAAGTCAGAATCCAGGGATTGGTTCCCGAATTATATTCGAAGTCGTCAGCAACCGCCTTCCCGCCTTTCTCCTCTGTGAACCCCTTGCGGCTCCAGAACTGGAAGTTCGGCTCAATGACATAATAATCGTCAAATTCGATGGTATTCCGGGCATCTTCCAGCGGCACCATAACTTCATGCAGCTTCTCACCCGGGCGAATGCCGACATTCTCGATACCGCAATCCGGCAACATCGAGCGGGCAAGATCGACTACATTCATGGAAGGCAGCTTCGGCACAAAAACTTCCCCGCCGATCATCCGCTGCAAACTGTTAAGCACAAAATCAACGCCCTGCGGCAGGGTAATCCAGAACCGCGTCATCCGCGGGTCGGTGACCGGCAGGGTTGTCGCACCTTCATCAATCATTTTCTGCCAGAATGGCACCACGGACCCGCGACTGCCCATCACATTGCCATAACGGACAACAGAGAACCGCGCGCCGCCCTTTCCGGACAGGTTATTCGCCGCAACGAAAATCTTGTCCGATGCCAGTTTGGTCGCCCCGTAGAGATTGATCGGGTTGGCGGCCTTGTCGGTCGACAGCGCCAGAACGGTTTTGACACCGGTATGAAGTGACGCATTGACGACATTCTCAGCACCGTGGATGTTGGTCTTGATACATTCGAACGGATTGTATTCTGCCGCCGGCACCTGCTTCAGCGCAGCCGCATGAATGACAACATCAATACCGCGCATTGCCATTTCCAGACGGCTCTGGTCGCGGACATCACCGATGAAATAGCGCATTGCCGGAAACTTCGATTCCGGAAATTCCTGCTGCATTTCAGATTGCTTCAGCTCATCCCGGCTGAACACCACAAGCCGTTCCGGCTGGTAGTTGTCGAGGACACGTTTGACGAAGGCACGACCGAACGAACCGGTCCCGCCAGTGACAAGAATATGCTTATCGTTGAGCATCGATTACCATCTGCAGATTATCAAAAGGATGTTGTGAACGTCAGGCAGGCATGAAGCCGCAGGCATCATTCCCCGGCGGTGGCAGTCAGATCAGGCTTTTCAACCTGCTGGTCCTGCCGGAAACCATAGGAGGAACCATACAGCGCGGCTTTGTCTCCCTGACCGGGAGCGTAGGCAATACCCCGGCGCCGGTTGGCGGAGGTAACAACAGCGAAGGCCCGCTGATACTTGTCATTCACTGATTCATCGCGATTCCAGAGCGCCCGGTAGGCGTCTATTCCACGAATGTTCAGCGCAAAATCAACCGGCCTGTCCAGCTTCAGGTCTGTCAGCTTGTCCGCGTAGTTGCCGGCGATCCAGGCCATGATATCGAAGGGCGATTCGATCAGCAGGGTTTCATCAACCGGCGTGTCGGCAGGGATGAAGGAGTCCAGAACGATCTGGCGCACAACTGCAAGTTCCGCCAGGAAGTCTGCCGGCACCTCACCGCCATTTCGCTCCCGCAGGATCTCAAGCCCGGTGTCGATGGCTTCATCGACACAGGCTTCGAAATGACCATTCTCGAACAGACCGATGATCAGTTTGTCTTCCAGCACATAAATGCCCATCAGCGGCTCGTCTGCAGCCATCTTCCGGCGGACATATTCGACAACTTCTTCCGGCGTATCGTGCAGAAACTCACGCATGCCGGTTTCAAATTCGACCGACATCTTGTGCAGGATCGGTGCTTTGTCCTCGGTTTTGGCGATATCCAGCAGGATTTCAGTCGAGCGGACACCATGGCATTCAAACAGGAACAACAGCTCTTTCAGATAGCTGCGGAAATGGGCAAAATCGAACAGGGCGATGAGCCTGTTACCAAGGAAATACTCTTCCTCGGTCATCGTATTGTTTTCAATGACCCACTCATCAATCTCGATATTTTCCATGTCCGGATGCTGGGTGTAACCGTTCTCGGACATCGAGAACATGGTCCGGACACCATATTTCGCGCGGTCTGCCGGGTCATCCATCTCCGAACCCTTGAGGACGCGAAGCTGGTTCATCGCAATTGATTCGAAGCGGAAATCCAGCAGCTTGTCGATGGAGGACAGATAACTGTCGAGGCTTTCCCCAGGCAGAGCGAAAATCAGTTCTGAAACCAGCGTGAGATCATTCTCGCGGGCATACCCGATAGCCGAGGAAACCACGCCGTCCTTCAGATTGATCCGCTTGATGTTCTGCAGCACATCATGGGTTGCAGACTGATAGCTGATATTGAACGGCATCATGTCGCGCAGCATGTTCGAGATATGCTTCACACGTTCCGTCGGATGCTTGTCCGTGTAGATGGAAACGGAATGCGGGAAGCCGGTCCTCTGACGGGTATCCATCAGATATTCGGCGATCTCCACATCCCGGTGCAGAATGCCGAAATTCTCATCCGCAAACCGCATGTAGCGGTTCTTTGCCCGTTTCTCGATATAGTCGATCTCGTCGCGCACCCGGTCCATATCGAAGGCCTTGACCTTCGACCAGGTATCCTTGCCGGAAACGCAGAAGGTGCAGCGGTAAGGACAGCCACGGGCTGTCTGAATGATCGGCAGATAGTCGATATCGTCGAGAAAATAATCCATCATGCCGCCGAGATAGGGCGACGGAATATTGTTAATGTCATCCTCGAAGCGGGTGATAACCGAACCGACGGGCTGGGTGAAATCCGGATCAACGGAAATACAGCCTTCGACAACCGAACCCCGGACCTTCTTCGCATCCCCGAGACTGAGAAAAGCCTCGATGATATTGGCCGTCGGACCTTCACCTTCGTTCGGCATGTAAAAATCAACTTGCCGGTTCGAAAGGATTTCCTTGTTGGTAATATGCAGATTCTGGGACACATCCGGCCCGCCAACGGCGATCAGCGCATCCGGAAAGATACGGCGCACATAGGAAGCGGTCTTGAGCGTCAGCTGGGTATTCCAGGAATAGGATCCGAAGGCCACCATATCGGGCCGGTAATCCTGCATCGCCTCATGCATTTCCTCGAACTTGCGAAACTGATGAATGGTGATGGCATCACCGAAACGATGTTTCAGATAAGCCGCCACGAAACCCATACCAATCGGCACCGAATTACGGATATACCGATAGTAGGAATTCTGCAGATCAGCGAGGAAAATGCGCATGTTTCGTACCTTGTGTCATATCGCGCGAAAGCTTGATTCCACGCATGCTACCGCAGTGCAGGTGAAAACGCACCTACACGATTACAGCACTACCGAAACAATTCCGATCGCTCAGCTTTCGAGCGCCAGCGCTCCGGCATTCATCCGCACCCGTACCTGCCGACCGAGAAAGTCCATCAGCAGGGTAACGCGTGCCTGGTCGTCTTCTGCGTCGAAAACGGCGCTGAATTCTTTCAGCGGGCCTTCTTCGATACGCACCTTTTGCCCCCGGTCCATTGGCCGGGCGGCAATCTCGATATATCCGTCAGCATTCTCCCGCGACCGGATGTCATCAATGACCTTTTCCTTCAGCGGTGCCGGGCGCCCACCGTCGCTAACGATATGCAGCACACCGACCGTCGAGTTGATCGCCCGCCAGCCGCTTTTTGCCCCGTCAATTGCAACAAACAGATATCGCGGAAACAGCGGCTGTTTGACGATATCGGTCTTCCGGGCATGCCGGCGCTTTTTCAGATAGGTCGGTAAATAAACGCTGTAGCCCTGCCGCAACAGATGAAACGCGGCCTTTGCTTCTGCCCTTGGCTGGGTATGGACGGCGAACCACTGCAACATGCGCCTACTCCGCCAGAACCGGCTGGCTGCGCGTCACATGCAGCAGAGGCGGAGTGAGAATACGGTCGTCGGCAACGTCCGCACGCAGACGTTCAAACATCTGCTGTGGCGCTGTCATGTCCGCAACCAGAATCACATCAAAAGCCGGCGCCTCCGCAAGGCATGACACAACCTGATGTCCAAGCATCACCTGACGTTCAGAATCCGGGTCAATGATGGCGACAACATCGAGGGCAAATTCACGGGCACAGAGATCTGCAATTTCACAGAGATCACCTGACCCGGCGATCAGTATCCTGCGCCGTCCCGATTTGTCGCATTCTGCCAGCAGCGCCAGACACTGGTCCTTGGCGGCGCGGAAAAAACTCAGGGACTGGGTGAGATAGAAGGTCGTCAGCCGGCTTTTCTCTGCAAACCCCTGCGGCGTCAGATAATAGGCATATCGCTTCGCCGGAATTTGCTGAACCTTGATGAACCCCTTTTTCACGCACCGTTTCAGATAGGCATTTGCCAGTCCGAGTGCGACGCCAAGCTCGGTCGCAACAGCGCGCTGCGTGACATTGCTGTCCTGCTCAACCGCATTGAGCAGGCCAAGCGTCAAGGCAGTTTCCTGCAGATCGGCGGTTTGCTGGCTGTCTTTGACGTTCATAGTATGAACAGATATCGCGTTCACGGCATGAACGTCAAGCTTTCACCATCCCGGAAGCTTGAGCCGGGGCTGTCCCGTCCAGTCCGTGTGACCACGCCGGACAGGGTCGTCATCAAAAGCGGCCGGATAAGCACATCCGTCTTCTACCAGCCGGACAATGATTACCATTTCATCAACTGCGGAAGACTGAGCCAGTGTCCGCGACATTTTCCGCTGCGTGCGGCTGAGATGAACAATCTTACCGCAACCATCCCGCAACAGCTTCATCACCAGCTGATGAAACCGACCGATACCCGTCCCCTCAACACCAAGATTATCCACATCCTCGTACAGCTTCAGGACAGGGCCATTGCCTTCGTCGCGAACAGAGAAAGCCGGATTGTCGATCAGATGAAACAGAATATGAGTGGCACCAAGTGCAGTGAGGTCTGCGAGAAAACGGCGGGGGTCGGTATCGTTCTGACCATTTGAAACCAGCCGCTCCATATCGCTGCTGATACGATAAAAAGGCTGACCCAGATAGAAGTTGTTGCGGCGTTCCATCAGAACCAGCAGATCATCGTCGGTGAAATTCTCTGCCATCCACTGAACAGCGTCATAATCGAGCAGGTCCTGCTGTAACGCAGTGGCCCTGTCCGATCCGGAGATGATATACCCGGCCGTCGTCCGATGGAAAAAGGCCCAGCCACCGGCCTGAATTCCGGCAGACAACAGCAGCACCAGCCCCAGCAGCGCACAGGCCAGCCGGGACCGGCAGGCCCGGTGTGCCGCCACCCCCAGGACAAGCATGACCAGCGGAATAACCGGCACCAGATGCCGCACCCGCTGCGAGGCACCGAAGAACCACCAGAGAACGTAAAACAGCAGGACGATGCCGGAGAATATAAGTCCCAGACGGGCAGCTTCCGACCAGTTCGCCGCAGAACGGAGAGTACCCTGCCTGCACCGCCGGATTGCGGCAACAAGACTGATCGGCAACAAGGCAAACAACGCCGGGCCAAGCCCTGTCCGGTCAGCTTCAAACCCTGGGTTTGTCGCCATGAAGACATGATAGGGATAGGTAATCAGTCCGATAAGATCGCCTGGCAGGACAGCCTCACTCTGCAGGATGCGCTGACTAAATTCAGCCGCATGGCTCGCTCCCCAGTAGGGCGGGCCGGCAAACATCGGAAACAGCGGCGTTCCGGTTTCAAGCCAGAGCCAGCCATACCACTGACCTCCGGCAACCACACCGGCGATTCCCGCGGCTGCAATCCATGAAGGCCGGCGCAGCACTGCGACAAGCATCAGGCCTGCCGCTGCCGCATACAGCAAACCGGTGAATTTTGCAGCCGCAACACCGCCGCATAACAGACCCGTCAGAACCGCACGGCCAATTGTCGGGTTTTCCCGCATCGAAAAAATCAGAGCGGCAGCCGCGAACGTCAGAAGAGCAATCCGTGTCTCTACCTGTCCTGCGCTGAGACCATAAATAACAGCCGGCATCGTCAGGAAAATCAGTGCCAGAGCACCGGCCATCCAGCGGCCACAGAGCGGGCGGGCAACACCGTAAATCAGCAAGACCAGCACCCAGACAATCAGCTTCGCCGTTGCAAGCATGGCGAATTCGCCACCCAGCTGCAGGGGCAGGGCATAGAATACCTGAAACAACAGAGGCGCCGCACCGTCAACAGCACGCGGTATCAGAAACAGCTCACCACGCGCCAGAAACTGCAACGGCAGGGCAAAATGATAGGCGTTACTGTCAGCATCGAATACCGGCATTGACGCCGCCAGCATATCAACCGCAAACAGCACCATCGCAACCACAAGCAACGGCCAGATACCCTGAAGATCTGACCCGAGGTCATGGACCAGTATCCGCCATTGCAGGGTCGCATAGAGAATGCCCGGCAACAGAAGACCGGCGAACCAGATCGCCGAAGTGCTGCCCGCAAGCAGCAGCCAGAACATCATCCATCCGAGGAAGACCAGACCAACCGCAATACGCAGGGCAAGGCCGGTTGCCCCAGCCTGTAATCCGGCTTTCAGCAGACGCCCGAGGAGATCCCCGTACCCTGCGGCAGCCGTAATGATCAGCAAAGCAACGGCAAGTCCGGCGAAGTTCGTCATTGAAAGCCCACCAGTTGCAGAGCCCGTTCAATCAGATCCCGGAACCGGTAGAGATAGATCGCAATGATTGCCAGCCCCGCCAAAAGGGCGATCACTTCGGCAGGGCTGACTGTTTCTTTTGGAGGACCAGACTTCACCATCCGGGATCAGTAATCGACATCCGTTTTTGATGCAACGAAGACGATCTCGCTCAGTTCGTCGAGTTTGCCGAGCTCCCCGGTAAAGGTCGTCGGTTCGACATCCTTTTTCAGCACAATGTCGAAGGTCACTTTTTCGCTCATTCCGTCACCGGAACCTTCAACATGCAGCAGTTCTGAACGCTTGGCGTATTTAGCCAGCACGTCGCTGTATCGCCGTGCTGCGCCCTCATCACCCGACGGCTTGCGGAACCGAAGGATAAACTCGCTTTTGTACAGGCTGCCATAATTCGTGAAGTCGAGCACAAGTGAAGCAACCGCCAGAAAGCCGGTGCCAAACAGGGCAAGAAAGTAACTGGACGTACCAGCTGCCATGCCCGCTGCCAGTGCCATGAAGATGTAGGACATATCCTTCGTGTCCTTCACCACCGACCGGAAGCGAATGATCGAAAGCGCACCGACAAGCGCGAAGGCGCGGGCGAGACTGTTGCCGATCACCATCATGACAATGGCGACAATAGTTGCCACAAATACCAGCGTGATCATGAAGGACTGAGAATAACTCATGCCCTTGTGGGTATATTTGTAGATCGAACTGACCACGATACCGAGCAGGAATGCCAGGCAGATATTCAGAACAATTTCGGTCGACGAGTAAACGACGAAGGAACTCAGGGCGTCAACAAGCGCCGAGCTATTTGTTCCCTGCATATCAAAACCTCTATTTGTTATTCGAGACGGGCTGCGAGGCCATTGATTTCCATGCCCCGGCAGAATTTTGAAATGGACAGACGGCGCAGACCATATGCCTGAACTATGCGATGAAACCAAGCTGGTATTCGGCGATTGAACTTGATCTCGACGATTGTCCGGCCGGGCTCTGCGAGCTTCCAGGGCGGTGTCGCATCCGGAAACAGCTGACCGGTCGCTGCTGACCGAAGCTCAGAATCAAAGGTTACGCGGAAGTTCATATCATAGTCGCTGACATAGGGGCGGCGGATATAATCAACCAGCACAACCGGCGACAGCCTGCGACGCAGCGATGAATACAGGAAGGTTTCCAGGAATTCCGTATCCTCCTGCCCCTGCGGAATGCCGCCAAGCAGGTATGGATCCAGAAACGATCCCAGTTCCTGACGGGCAATCCGGGCCCGGCGTTTATAGACGCGCTGATTATAGCGCCCCTTCATCTCCAGAAAGATCGGTGTCTGGCCATCATCGTCATGAACATAAGTTCTCAGACGGTATTTCCGCCGGTCAAGCTGACCATCGATTTTCTCATAATAATGGGTGCGTTCCGGATCGTCGAAATAGAGGGACCGCACGATATAGGAATTTTCCATCTCGCTATGGGCAAAGCCGTCATAACGCATGAAATTCGATATCTCGTTCTCAACCTGTTCACGCATGTCCGCATCCAGGAGATACTTGAACTCATAGCGAGAGAATTCCTCGACCGCCCCCCGCCGCATGATGTCCGGGGCCATTATCGCGTTCTTCCCTGAGATGAATTGGACATGGTACCGCCTACTGTCCGGCCGTTTTCGGAGCATCAAAAATCACGGCACCTTCCGTTGTCACCGGGCCGGCAAGCGTTCCCTTTCCAACGGTGATCCGTGACTTCACATCGGCAGAGAACCTCCCGGCTCCCCCATCAGCCCTGAATTCGGAATTCTCGCTCATGATCTCGCCGCCATTGGCATAGCGCCAGTTCTTCTGATAGGCCGACAATTGCAAGCGGTTCCCTGCAAAACGGCTGTTCTCGATCCGGGCCACTGAGCCGTCTTTGGACTGCACGCCGATTTCGTTATCCGTAATGTCGACATCCACAATTCTGGCTTTCGACCCTTCACCGACTGAAACACCCTTGTCCCCGTTTCCAGCCAGCCTGATCCCACGGATAACCGCATCCGATGACATCAGGTCAATCGCGTCATTCCCGCTGCGTTCGATGACACCACCCTCAATTGTCACTCTGGAAATATCGATGTCGATGGCATCGGACAGAGCATTTTCCATGGCGATGTCGCGGATCATCACATCCCGGGCATAGATGATGTGAATCATGTCATCCTCGACCGCATTATCCGACAAACGCAGATGATCGAGCAGGATGTCTGAGGTATCATGGATCGAGAGCATCGCAATAAACCGCGACAGTCCTGCCCGTGAGCCGGTGCCTCCGGACAATGTCACATGATGCAGTTCAGATCCGCTGGCTGCCGCCCCCTGAATCGCAACCACGCCCCAGTTCCGACCCGGCTTGTCTGATCTGAATTCAACAGGTGCCGTCTCCGTACCGGCCATTACAGTGCGGCCCCGCAAAATCAGTGACGCACCTTCAGCCATTCGTATTGTCGTTCCGGCCTCAATACGGACCGGCCCCGTCTCAATACGGACATCTTCAATCAGCAGATCGCCAGAAAGAACCGTTTCCGCCACAGGTGCAGGCGAGACAACCGGATAGTTCTGCCGGTTCGGGGTCTGGCCTTCTGCCGTACTCGCTGGAATATCAACCGGGTCATCTGCGCCGAGCAAAGTCAGCGATGACACGCGCAGGGACGGCTGGTCGAACAGCAGCCTGAATTCCGCAGGCACAACCATCGGTGTGCTGCCGTAATTTTCCTGGATGGTCTGCCGGACACCACCAACCCGGTTAAAGTTCCCGGCAAACCGGGCATCAAGCATCAGGGCATTACCTGTCATCGTGACCGGCAGTTTCATATCTCCTGCATCAATGTCACCGGACCCATTGCGATCCCAGTATACCGACGGAGGCGCATCCGTATCCACGGCGCCCTCAACTCCAAGACGGAACGGTCCGGCCCCGCCGACGCTGCCACTGATGACCGCCAGCTGACCCGGTGCCGACTGCCACTGAACCGGTTTCGCGACAGCCAGCCGTCGCTTCAGCTCATCCCTCACAATCTCATAGCCATTGAGAAAACGATCAATTTCGGCGACCGCATCAAAACCAAAATAAGACTGCGACCCAAGCGCCTGATAGACAGCCGAATCCCGGGACAGCGACATCTGCAGCGCGTCCATTCCGTCACGCATCTCGCTGATGGTTTGATCAAGGCAGTCACTTTCCAGCATATCCTTCAGCGCTGCCATCGTCGCTGTACGGAACTCCGGGTTACGTTCCAGCCGGTCCAGTATACCAAGACGGCTTCCTTCATGGAAAAGGGTCACGTCATCCGGCTTTTCCACACGGATCGCCTGAGGGTCAATCGGCAGCGGCAGAACCTGCCCCTTCCAGATATCGACAACAAGGCGGTTATTATGCAGGGCATCATATGAATGCTGCGCCAGAATTTCATAGGCTGCAAAACGGGCCCAGTAAGACCAGTCGACAATTTCACGCAGCCGCTCAAAGGCAACATCCCCGGTCAGTGCTTCCTGCGCGGTCTTCATGACATAGTCCAGATCGGACATATCGGCTTCAACGTCCCGCGCGCCTGAATCCAGCGTGTAATTGTTTACCGAATCCTTGCTCCAGAGCGCCGTGTTGGAATAAAGGTCAAATTCCACCCCGTAACGCCGCTCGCTCATCCGCTGTTCCCCCTTGTACAGGTTAACAGGCATCAGCCTGTTATTTCGGAGGAAGTTTTCATCAAGCTGGTCAACAAGCGTATGGACGCCCCGGGTTTCCCCGTTCATCACCAGTTCAATCATACGGCTGTCACCGACAACCAGCCCGCAGGCCCTCGCCAGCCGCAGATAGAAATGGGTATCAATGAAGATCGGATCCTGTGGAGAAATCAGATTGAATGAGCGGACTGTCCCCAGCATACGCTCCTTGCTGGTCTTGATACGCCAGGACTGCTTTTCGTAGAGCCAGTTAAAGGGGTTATCCCCGCGATGACGGACCTGAACATTTCCCAGCGTGCCATCCGGAAACAGCATCTGGCCTTTTTTCCAGTTCTTAGCAGAGCCTGGCAGGTCACTCTGCAGGTTCTTGAGCCGGCGTTCGCTGACATACAGTCTGACCTGTTCAAGGCCCGGTTTTGAGCCGCCAAACAGGGAAGCATCAATGGCGTTGACCACCCCGTTCAGTCGAAAAGCGATGCTGTCGAGCGGTTCAATATACTGGTAAAGCGACTTATGGCTGGCCGCCCATTCCCGATAAACATCGCGGACAAGTACCGCCGGAATGCTGAACAGCGCAGCAACCAGCAGAAAAACTGCCGCAATCGTCAGGGGCGACATTCGCTTCACGGGTGGCATCCCGGCAGGTTCGTGAGCGCAGCACGGGTAACATCGACAAAAACCAGTGCCTTGTCGGCCCGGACCGGGCCCAGCTTCGGCCAGCCAATTCTCAGCTGATCGCCAAACTGGCCCGTCAGCATGACCCTGTTGTCATCCAGCACATAGCCACTCTGGCTCTGATAGACCAGGCCGTCGCTGATCCGCGCGGTACGCAGACCCTTTTCCAGCAACACAATTTCCCGAATGGTCAGGATCACTGATGGCGCTGTCGCGAAATGCAGCATGAGCTCTGATAATTCAGCACCCTCTGTCATCTGGAACTCGAGAATATTTTCCGCTTCCGGAGTCAGCGCGTTGTACTCAATAAGGTTTGTTGTTTCATCAGCACCCGGAATTTCAGCAATCACCCGGCGCATGCCCACACCTGTTGCCAGGGGGTTAAACTGAAAGGGGTGAGACCCACCCGCTGTCGCTGTGCGATAACGGCGGCACCATTGCGCAACAAGATCGCTGTCATCCAGACGTGCTGCGGCCTGAATAGCTGCCCGGTAGATCATTTCATCCGTAGACATCAGTTCAGCAGCCCGCTTCAGGCTGTTCAGGGCTTCTGCCGGGCTTGCTGTGGCAAGGGCCTGACCCAGCCACATCTGCGGGCGATAGAGCTGCGGGTAACTGTCTGCAAGTTTCCGCAGGAACGGTGCCAGAGCCTGCCGCTCGCTGTCCAGTGCTGCGGCCTGCATGGCAAAAGCCGTGTTCTCGATCAGGGCAGGTACCTGCACACTCTGATCGACATCATAAGACTTCGACCAGCCGAGTTGCCGTTCGAGTGTTGCACCGGCAGATGAGAAATCACGTGTAACGACGTCCCGGCGGAGCGTAAAGAAGGTCACAATTCCCGGAGCTTCGGAAATCACCCGAAAGGCCTGATATCGCAGCCCCGGCGACAGGACCAGCGTCACGGTCACAAAGACAGGCACAGATAATAAAGCCAGAAGCAGCACAAGCCGAAGGTAACGTTTCAAGACAACATTCATCCTGTTTTCACGCGCATCAAGCGGCGTCTCAATCCTCGTGTGTTAGTCTTTGTTTTTTTTCTTTTCAATCAATTAAAGTCCGCTGAAGCACCAGTTGATGCTCACCCGGCGGTACCGGCAGCCCGACAAAAGCAGCATTCACAGCAATCACTTCGGCAGGCGCCCCGTCTATCAGGTATCGCCAGCCATGATCGATCGGCTCCGTCACAACCAACAGCCCCTGACCGCTACCTTCGACCTGCAGGACAATATCGGATAGATGGCCGCTGACCCTGTGAATGATAACTTTTGATAACGCAGCAGAACTGGCTGCGAAGTCGTTGTCCCGCTCAATTACGGCAAAATTATGTAAATCAGCCGCAGGCTGCGCCAAGATCTGTCCGGCGGCCTCTGCCGCTGTGTCGGCAATCGCATAACGGGTCACTGAATAAACTGTCGGCAATGCCTGTTTGTTGCGGAAAGCCGCAAGGGCCGTATGGCCCGACAGGTTTGAGGCGATGCTGTGCTCAATCCGCTGCCTCAGATCATAGGATGACCAGTCGCTCCATTCGGCCTCGCCTTGCGACACAAAAAACGCTTCCGGCAAAGCCGTACGGCTGAAAATCCATTCGACCGATGTCAGGGCAAGAAAATTGCGCAGAGTTGCGGCCTGGCTTCCAGTCATCAACGCATCGTGCAGCAGCATCGTCGGCCCCAACGAAGCGGACTGATACCCCATATCGTCACGCCCGGCCTCAGGCAGCAGTCCTGCTGCCCGCATCAGAACCGCGAAGCGGTGCGGCAGCCACTCAGTCCGTCCCAAAGGGGTTCTCAGACCATACGCCGCGAGAAACCCGTTCGGTTTGTCGAGAATGACCGAACGGGGAGGTAATGGCTCTGCCGCAACAGTCCGGGCAACCTCGCCAATCGCATAGTCCTGATACAGCGCCCTGAAACTGCCATCAAGAACCCAGCTTCGAGCCGCAGATCCATAGCTTTGCAAAGCAACAACCAGCGCAAACACAGCCAGCGGCGCATGAACCAGACGCCCGGCCATCCTGTCACTCAGTTTTGCCGAAATCGCAGCACCATAACGGGCTGCAAGTCCCGCTGCGGCACAACCTGCACCGATATACAGTAACGGCATGACCGGTCGCCAAAGCTTCGGATGAAAATAAAGGCCCGGCATTTCAAGAAGATCGAAGAGTACCCATTGCCAGATCACCGGGAAAACGACCTGAAGCGCTGCTAACCCGAGAATAAGCCACAGCAGACGCCTGAATCTTCCGGTCACAGCCCGCAACAAAATCGCTGCAATTATCAGCCAGAAAGCGGCACAGGTCGGATTTGTCTGCGGCCAGGGCCGAAGCTCGAACAAGACTCTCGGATCGACATACTCAAACGCATATTCAGCCCCCAGCAGCAATAGCCTGCCAACCGGCTGACGTTCAACGATCCAGCCCCGGTCTGATGTCACGGTCGCCATGAGGTAATCCGCGATATCGCCGGTCCGGAAACTGTAGATCGACAAAATGACAAGCAGGCAGGCCACTATCCGCCACCGAAACCGGCCATCACCCAGCGTCAGGATAGAAATCGTGAGAACCAGCGCGGGAAACAGGACGAGGAATTTTACCGGCACCCACAAACCGAGGAGGACAGCGGTCACGACCAGAAGAAGCCCGCGCAATATCGCCGGCTTTCTTAGAAATTCGAGCGCCAGAAACAGGACAAGCGGCACAAGAGCAACAACCGCATATCCGAAATTACCGTTGATAATCGACGCGCCGCCGATCAGGGACACCAGCGTCGCCCATTCCGGAGACAGATGGAAATGACGTTCCGCCAGCAAATACAGGCTTGTTGCAGCCGCCAGTGTAAGCCAAAGCCAGTTCAGGCCATTGGCCAGCCAGCCTGGAAAAACAGCAAAAAGAAACAGCTGTGCCGGCGCATGGATGCCGATTTCATAAAGATTGTTCCCCATCGGAACAGCAGGCAGAAAGCCGTTCCCGAAGGAACCAATGTCGGATGCCGCCATCATGAAATAGGGAACCGAGTAATCACCGATATCCCCAAGCACACCAACAACCGAAAACGGCCCCGCAATAAGTCTGGGAAGCACAAGGGCTGTCAGAAAAAGCAGCAGGAACAGCAGCCAGCCTGAGGACCCTCGACCGGCAGAACCGGAAGATCTGATCGTCTTGTGATTAGCCTCGGATTGACTTCCCATATGTCCGTCGCATTCGATCCTGACTCAGAGCAAAGGGAGCGGTACTCTCGGTCGCCCCGGAAGGCAAGATGCAAACCTCCGGCAGGCTGGCCTCCCGGACATCGTTCCTCGACAATCTGTCACACGCAGATTATGCAGGATTGTAGGCTGGTCCGGCCTGTTCCCGCAACAATCCAGAGAACCATGACCCCGGCCCTCTCCCGCAATGATGTTATCCGCGACCAGACAACCGGCAACCGGCTGGTTGTTATCGTCGCAACTGCTGCAATTCTGCTTTTTATCCTGGCGCTGAGCATGGTCCGTCCCGAGACAATGGAGGCCGGAACAACATTACTGGTCGCCGGGACAATTTTTATCTGCCTGCTGCCTTGGCCACTCTGGCTTGCCGGGATAGAGAAAACCTCGGCACCGCTGTTTCCAGCATTTTGCACCTGTCTCGCCATCTATTTCGCAGCATCACCCTTTCTCGCCCCGCTTGGCTGGACCGACGGGTCCGTCGTGCTTTATGAGATCGCCGAGGTAGGCCCCTTAAATCTGGATGCCTATGCCGTCTTCAGTGCCTCAGCTCTGGCTGTGCTGACCGGATATTATGCCGCCATCTGCGGGCCATTGAGCCGGCTGCGGCCCTTCCTCGGACCAGAACCCGCATTCAGCGGATATTTTCGGGCAATACTCTGGATCATAGGCGGGATCCATCTTGTTTATTCCTATGTTCCGGAAGTCAGAAGTCTCCCGTCAATCGGGCAGCTACTCGACCCTGCAGGACTGTTCGCTGTTGGGGGCTTGTATCTTGCCTGGCGGCGACAACGGCTGACTCTTGCCGAGAAGCTGATCTTTCTGTTCGCCCTGCTCCCGCTTGAAGCCTACGCCGTATTGCGCGCTCTGCTGATCACTAAGTTTCTGCTGATCACCGCCTTTATGTTTTTTCTGTTCCTGTATGAACGACAACTCCGCCTGATGCTGATTGCCGGCCTTCTGGGCGCAACATTGCTTGGCGGATATCGCTATACAACAGCCAGTCGCAGTTTTGGCGAGGTGGGTTTTGAACGCTTCAGGGTGGTCTATTCCTCAATCATCGACGACCTGAACAATCCGCTTCAGACAAACCCCCGTACAGGCCTCAAACGTCTGGACATACCTCCGGGCGCAGCCTCCCTGATCCGCCGGGTCAGTCAGTTCTGGGTTTTCCAGCATGCCTATGACCGAACACCAGATCCGGTTCCCTACTGGCGGGGCGAAACCCTGAAGCCGTTGATAACCGCAATGATTCCACGCGTAATCTATCCGGACAAACCGCGGGAAGTTGCCGGCAACAAATTCGGCATTCGCTTTGACCTGCTGACAGGTGACGATCCGCGCACCTCGATCAACATACCCTGGCCAACCGAACTTCTGGCAAATTTCGGACCGCTTGGCCTGATCGTCAGCATGGGCGTCATCGGTCTCTGTCTGGCTGGCCTCTTCAGATGGCTGTTATCCTCAGCCGCAGGACCCGTGACCACATTGACCGGGCTCACCGTATTTCATCCGCTGGTTTATCCGGAATCAAACATCTCTATCATCGCAGGGTCCATACCACTGCTCTATATCTGCCTGACGCTGCTCTGCTTCATGGTCTGGCTGTTTACCGGGAGAGAACGGTCATGAGGGCTGTTCGCTGTATCGGCT
>TARA_R110000787_G_scaffold5761_2_pt1 | contig 31618 bp, 46 predicted proteins | sample TARA_R110000787 | Tara Oceans TARA_R110000787 (sample SAMEA4397920) | marine metagenome | biome: Polar Biome; feature: [DCM] deep chlorophyll maximum layer (ENVO:01000326); material: water (ENVO:00002006), including particulate matter (ENVO:01000060) such as... | depth 35 m | reverse complement strand
ACGTGTGGCCGATTACACTGCAAAGCCTATGACAGGTAACTGGGAGTGGGAGAGTTTAATAGCATGAGTGAGCAACTAGAATTAGACTTACGTGTAACTGTAACTAAAAGTATACATGAGTGGGCGAGAATACAAGACGAGATAGATAGACAGAGACTACGTTTAATAGATTGGCATGCAGCAACAGAGTCCTTTAGGGGAGGCGTCTCAGATATTAATTTTGATAAGTTACATAAAAGGATAGTAATAACATGAGTTTACAGGGTGGAGTTGACGGAGATGTGCTAGTTTACCGAGCAGGCTTTGCTGCTGAGACTAGTAGATACAAAATAACTAATGAGAATTATCTAGGTAAGCCTCATTATACAGATACTAAAGGAGAAGCTAAACAGTTAGTAATTGCTTTTGGATGGGAAGGGCGTACTGACATAGTGCGAGAGGTAGCACCAGAACCTTTAGAGAATTGTTTGCACACTGTTAAGTTACAGTTGAACAAGATCAAAGAAGCGACGGGCTTAGATGAGATGATAGTTTACTTGTCAGGTAGTGATAATTACAGGCTCCAAAGAGCTACATTGCTACCATACAAGGGTAATAGAGCATTACCACAGCAACGCCTTGATTGGATAGCTGAAGGTAAATGGTTATATTATCTTGAACATGCGAAGTTTAGTGGACGTGGCAGACCGTTTCATTACAATGATATCAAGCGATACTTGACTGAGCGATGGAATGCAGTTAGTTGTGATAGGTACGAAGCAGATGATGCTTTAGCTATGGCACAGACAGCACTAGGTGATGAACATATCATCTGTACTATTGATAAGGACTTGAAGCAGGTTGTAGGTAGCTTCTATGACTTTACTAAGGATGAGTTTGATAGTGTTGACCCTCTTACAGCTCATATGAACTTGCAACACCAGAGGCTTACAGGAGACATGTGCGACTGTATCTATGGTATCAAGGGCATGGGGCCAGCTAAGTCTAAGAAGGTGTTAGAAGGCTTACCTGAAGACATGATGGATGAGGCAATTTTGTTAGAGTATCAAGATTGGTTTGATCGTATTAAGCATGACGAGAAGTATGCTAAGAAGAAGATGCCAATGGATGATTATCTTGTAGAGAATTATACAGCTACAGAGTATATGGATGAGGTTACAGACTTGGTAAGGTTGCTGCGTAACGAAGCGGAATATGATGCAATGATGGAGAAGATTACTAATGGGCAAACATAAAAATGGAGTATTATCATGGCTAGAGGGTCTGCAAGATGGGCTATCAAGGGATTACCTTACAAGTTCAGAAGCAAATTTGAGTGTTCGATTGCCGACCAACTTATTGACAGTGGTCTTAAATGGGAGTATGAAACTGTTACTTTGCCTTATACTTCTAATGTTCGCGGTGTGTGTAATGATTGCGGGAGTTCTAACGTTCATAAGCGCAGGAGTTATACTCCTGACTTTAGGGTCATACTACCTAGTGGACAGGATTATTTCATAGAGGTTAAAGGTAGATTTACTTCACCAGATAGAACTAAGATGAAAGATGTAAGAAAGTGTTACCCTGATTTAGATATTAGGATGCTCTTTCAATCTAACAACTCAACTGGGGAAACTAGACATAAGACATATGGGGGATGGTGTGATAACATAGGGTACGAATGGTGGGTTGTAGACATTCCAGAAGATTGGTTTGAGTCATGAAAAGCAGACTAACCATAGGTGAGATAGAACAACTAGCGCAAGAAGCATGTATATTTGCTAAAGAATACGGTGAGGTTATTGCATTAGACGCTATGAAATATGATTCAACATTACACAAAGAGGATTTAAAACTTTTGATGGCATATACACAACGTAAATTACTTAAACAAGAGGAGTTACATTAATGAACTTTAAAGATGAAATAAAACTGTTGTCGATAGCAGCAGTAGGCGTGATTGTGATAGTCAATCTCTGTGCAGCATCAATATACTTATGGCTACAGGTGTTAACATAATGGCTAAATTAACATTCATTGACATAGAGACAAGTCCTAACAGGGGTACGTTTTGGCGTCCCGGATATAAGATCAATTTATCTGCGGATAATGTAGAACAGGAACGAGTCATACTTAGTGCAGCATGGGCTCACGATGATAACGAAGTTCATTACACGGACGCTTTAGAGTGGAAGAAAGCACCTAAAGATAGTCCTTACAAATGGGAGTTAGATGATTCACAGATATGCAAAGATATATTCGCAGGTTTAGAAGAGTCAACGGTAATGGTGCATCACAATGGAAATAGTTTTGACATGCCTTGGATTAATGGTCGTTGTCTTATTAATGGACTACCTACTCTCCCGCCCTTTCGGAACATTGACACGTATCGGGTTGCGAAGCGGCAGTATAATCTTAATAGCTATCGTCTTGATTACATTACGAAACTACTTGGAGTAAGTGAAGAAGGTAAGCTACACACTAACTACCAGCTATGGCTAGATGTAATGGCAGGTAAGAAGGAAGCTTACGATTACATGGTCAAGTATAACATTGAAGATGTAGAGTTGCTTAGAGATGTGTACAACAAGCTTAGACCGGGAATGTCAGGGATTGTATGGGCTAACTTAATCGATGACGAGAACAGTGCTTGTCCTCATTGTGAGCAGAACCATAAGAAGTTACATAAACGTGGTACAGTACCTAACAAGTCAACGTACTATCATAGATACTTCTGTCCTGAGTGCGGAACTTGGTCGCGAGGGCCGAATATAAGGGTGAAGAAATAATGGATAAGATAGTTGAGATATTAAGAAAAACTGTTAGCGATAGGCAGGCGGGGAAATTTCCAGAAATGCCTTATGATCGAATAGCTGACGAAATACGTGCTGAGATTGACAAAGAATATACTGAAATAAAAGAAAAAGCGTGGATGTACGATGACCTGTGTAAATAAAAGGATTAGCAAATGATGAAAACATGTAGTGTACAACGAAGACATGCCCACCAGCTACGCTCTAAGTTCGTAGATGACTTTGTAGAGTTTTACGATAAATGGGGGTATAGTTTATTATTTAGACGACACGAAGGGTGGAAATTGTGCGAAAAAAGAAAAACGCACTTAAAGCTAGTGTAAGGTCTGCTTTATACAGACATAGAATTGAAAGAAACAAAAAGAAAGAGGAGAAGAAACAAGGTGTCAAAGAAACCATTGACGGTAGAGATAAGCGTATATGATGGGATGGAAGTACATACTACAGCGTTTACTACTACTGTAGACAAGATGCTGAATATCCCTGATATAGAGTTTGCACCAGCAGTTAAAATAGTATCAGAGCATTTAAAGGAGCATGAGGAGCATGAAGCTAATAAAAAATAGCTGTTGCGAATGGGTCGTAGCAGTAGCGTTAAGCGCATTTTGCGTAGCAGTATTTACATTAGTAGTAACATTATGGGGTAACGTGTGAAGAAGATTGATAAGATTTTAGGCATATTTGATAAAGCATATAAAGAGTTAGATATATTTATAACTAAGACTAGCGCAGAACAGTCTAAGATTGAAGACAAGCAAAGTGCATTGCAACTAGATTACGATCTGAGGGCAATGGATATCAGTCGAGCGAGTACTGCAATGGGTAAACTTAAAGAAATTATAGGAGAGAAGTAGATGTCACAAACAGGAATGAAGTACAGCTTTAGATTAGTAGATCAAAACAACCGTAAGGTATGTATACAGTTTGTAGGAGGTAATTGGACTTTGATTACTAGGACGTTATTAGCACCAACGTCAGGTCATAAAGAATGGCATGAGGAAGTTGATAGGCTAAGTTCTGATGACTTAGGCGAGATGAACTTTCAGATGCTAAGGTTATTTGGATCAGCCCCAGCTCCTCAAGCGTCTGGAATCCCAATCGTTAAGTAAAAATGTGAAGCACAAGCAGGGTTTGGGAGAGGAGGGCCATTCCCTGCAAGTGCCGCACAAAACTTGGAGAAATAAATATGATTGATGTAACATGGCTACTGATAGTAGCAGTGATAGTTGGTGGAGTAGCATACCTAGGGGGATACTTCGATGAGTAAGAAATTCAAGGGGCCATTCGCCCCATCATTTCAAGAGTACTTAGCTATGCAACCTACTAAGACCTACGCATCTGAAGCAGAGATGTATAAGGACATTGTAGGTAGACCTAGTGTCGTTCTTTCAAAGAGTAACATAAAGGACTTTGAAGTGGACAGTACTGGTCGTGTTATATTCCCTACCAGAAGGAAGAAATTACTTCCCACTCTTCGTGTTGATGTAGTTTACACCGAAACTCGCACTTACTATGATGCCGAACAAGGTTGTAATAGGAGTGAACAATTCACCAATCTTGTCAGTCGCTACAGACACAGCTAACATCTCCCCATTCATTGGGCCTAGCCCGAAAGACTCTGCAACCAATAAGGACAACGTAGTTAGTATGTAAAGTGTATAAAGCCCTGCTACTCTATTGGAGAGGTCACGCCTCATCATACCATTAGGGTCTAGGGTCTTTATCATCAGAGTCTTGGCTTCAGCCTTCTCTGTATCAGTCTCTATCCACTCAGAGGCTATAGCTTCAATTGATTTGAATGCTCCCCCAGTAAATATACTTCTTAAAAGTCCTATCATATTTCACCTTGACATGCTGTTATATTAAATACTACTTTCTTTTCTTTGAACGAGGCAATATATTGTGCGTAACGTCCCTGTCTTTGTTTGTACTCACATAGATGTACTAAAATATAATCTGGATTAATCTTATGTACTATACACGGTGAGGGTTCCGAACTAAAGCATAAGCTAAGTAATAAGGTAGCAGTAAGCTCTACAGCAGCCACTATCTAAACCTTCCATAACTCATACTATAATGATTACCGTCGTTAAACCTACCACCCCATGAATTATCTTCATGCAGCAACTCCCAGTACTCCCCTAACGGCTTGTGTGCCTCTGTAGTGGTCTGGTATACTCCATCTATAAACAGATTAAAGTCCATAGCTAATCTCCTCTTATGTAAACTGTGACGCCTTCCGTAAGCAATCCTAGTACCCCATTGTCCGTGAGATCGAGGATCTCTGTAAGCATCCCCGACAGTTAGAGCGTATCCCTGCTCGTATGCAAATGTAATTAGTTTACTTATATTGAATGTAAACACCCTTTGCTTCTCGCCTAAACTCATTAGATTCATCCTCTTATAATGGGCTATACTTTAACATCGCCTCGTGTGCTGCTTTCTTCGCTTCACCCCTGTGAGGGTTATCATACCATGCGGAAAGCTTATTAGATGCTGCCATAGTAGTTGCAGCTTGTGTAAGTAACTGTGTTCTGATACGCCTACTCCAAGGCTTATTTCCTGATCCTGTCATAAATCTAAGAAAGGAATCATTAGTAAGCATCTTACCTAACCCATTATACTTTATAAGCTGTACAATAGCCTTACCTTCGAGCCGTGAAACACCAGCCATTACTGTGCTACCTAACAAAGATGACCCAATGTCACCAGAAGAGTTAAAGTATTGTACTAATGGCCCTACTTTTCTAATCATTGCCATATCTTTCTTACCAACAAACAATGCTCCTACAGGAGTATCAATGACTGATTTTATAATCTTATTCATTTCTACAGCATTGACTAACTTACCATTCTTATCAATACCACGATTAGTAACACGGTCTACGATCTCTTCCATAACGCCTTGTCTAAACGCCTGCTTAGCGGCTGGGTTCTTCTTCATAAAGTTTTTTAGCTTTACTACGTCGCCTTTATCGTTATTAAAGATAACTTTCTTAACCATATCACCTACAGTAGCCTGCTTGTCAACTGCTTTGAGAATACCAGAGTCAGTTAAGTCTTGAAGTTGTCCACCAACTGCACGAAGCATGTTTTCATCTGATTTGTTAAGTAATAGTTTCTTAGCATTCTTATCCATTTTATCTAACCTAGAAACCATAGTAAGAGGCTCATCCATTAAGCTGGCTTTATACTGCTCCTGTACGTTTCTCCACATACCTTTAGTTTCTTTGGTAGTGTTAAACTTAAGCAACGCTTGTATCTGTTTGATAGAAGATTCATCAGCACCGTCAATAATTCTACCGATCAACTTAGAACCAGAACCACTTCTCTGTCCTGTCTTAGCAATGTCAAGAACCATTTGTGCATCCATTAAATCAAACCGTTGCTTAGCTAAATCATTAGCAGCTTTATACGCTTGTATAGCAGCAGGGTTCTTATTTATTGGATTTCTCATAGTCTTTGTTATAACACCATAAAGTCTTTGTGCTTCATTCATTTCATGTGTCATAGCACCATTAGCATCAGTAGGAGTCTTAAGATCATACAACTCTCCACGTATCCTAATCAACTGATCCATATCAACTAGCTCTTCATCTAACTCATTAATAAGTTTTTTGAACTCAACTATAGTAGGGGTATCAGCCTGTATTGGGCGCTTAACCTTATGAGGAACAATCTTACCTCCTCTACGATATATGTCTTGTCCTTCTTTCTGAAGCTTTGTGACATTAACCATACGCTTCTGATCAGCTTCTGCCATGCCTTTCTTCATGCCAGCTATGTCTAATTGAGGAGGTTCTATTGCTTTTGCTTGCTCGTATGCAGCACCAACCATCTCTTGTGAGTCAGTCTTCCATGTATCATACTGTTTAATTAATTCATCACCAGCATCACCCTTACTTATTTGAGTGACTTTAGCTTTGGCTTGTGTAGCCTGCCAGTAGTTAGTTAAGTCATTCTTTAAATGACCGTCAATAAGATAATCACTTTGTCCAGAGTTGATGTTTCTTTTTAGTTTAGCCTTAATCTGATTCTGTGCTTGTTCTACATAGTCAGTGATCTTATTAGAAACAGAGTCAGCTTGTGCCTCCATCTTTAACCAGCCTTTAGACTTAGTTACAGAACCAATAGTAGGAGCGTTTATTCCTAATCCTCTTGCCTGTTGGATGATCATACGTTGTGGCTCAGACATAGATAGGAAACCTTCCCCACTAAGTGCATTCCATGTTCTACCACCAATCATAAATAGACCTGTACCTCCAAGAGAGAAACCGCCTTTAATCATAGCTTGTGTGAACTGCTCAGACACAGCTTGCTCTTGATCCATTCCGTAGAATGATTCTATCTGTTCTTGTGCCATGTCACCTACAATAGCACCGAATGCTGCTTTAACCCCTGTCCATAGTGCTCCAGCCCCTTTAGACTTAGCCATTGCAAAGCCTACTTCACCAATCAAAGCTCCTGCATCAGAACCTAGCATATCCATAAAGTCTTCTGAAACGTCACCGACACCTGAGACACCCATCTTAGGATTAACTGGTTCCCAAGGGTCTGCAAGTTCCATCTTAAACTTAAGAGTGCCATCTCCATCTATGCCAAGCTCTCCGTTAGGATAAGCAGTCTTAAACATTTCTTTCTTTGTTGCAAAAGTATCTGCAGCGGATAACTTAGCGCGTAAAATATTATCTGTTAAACCATCCTTTGTTACTATGTAATCACCAATACCAGCTTGTAGTTTATTAAAAGACTGTTGATCTGTCATGTACTCATCGTGAACACTCTTTAGAGTTTTTTCAGTCTCTTTGTCAAAGTATCCGGGTACATCTAAGTTAGCAGTGTCATGCCACTCGTCACCAATCTTAACTACAGGGTTCATACCCTCGTCAATAATCTTATGCCCCTGTATAGTAATATTAGACATACCTTCGTCTTCATACTTCTGAGGATCAATAGTATTAGTTACAGGTTCAGCGTTTATATATGAATGAGCATAGTTGTCAGGATTGAACTCAGGCGCATCACCATATTGTTCTTTCATCATCTTGTCGTCTAGCCGCTGTAGTCTCTCCATTGTAGACTCTTTTTCTTGTTCCGTGTCGACTGCACCCATTGTAACTTTGCCCATCTTAGCTGCTTGGTTTTTAGCAAGCCTCTCTTGCTTAATCTCTGCAAATCGTGCAGGATCAAGTCGCTCCATTTGTGCATCATCCATCATAATTATTTTCTCTGCAATATTTCACTATTAGGGAAGTGGAGCTGTGACCAAGCAACTGCTACTTCATGGTCTTCAATTGTGCCTTTACGTTCATGCTCTCGTTCATCCTCAACATACGAGCGACGAAAGTCTGTAAAGGTTCTAAGTTTACCATCTAGCCCAAACTTAATAGAAGTGAAGTCCTTACCATATGTATCATGGTGCTCTTGTAACGCCTGTGCATGAGTCTTATCTTCCATTTGAATACGTCTACCAAAGCCTCTATTAATATCGTTAGACATCTCAGCTTGGTGTGCTTGATATACACTAATGATTTTGTTAGCTTCTTCTGTGTTACCTGTGTTAGCTAATCCTTCTTCAAGTACTTTAGCATCTGAGTTAGAGATACCCTTACCACCAGCAAGAATTAAAGAACCAAGGAACCTCTTATGAAAGTTTGCTATTACTTCCTGCGTAGGTAATTCACCTTGTCCCATTACCCAAGGAGGCATCTTATCAGCAAACCCTAGATCAACAGCTGCTTTAGCTGCAGCGTTTCTAAAGTCTTGGAAGTTACCTGACTTAGCACCAGCAGCGTATAAGTTAAGCTGGCCTCTAGCTATATCAATAGCTTGCCCATTAGATGAAGTGTCTTCAATCATCCCTTGATAAATCTTATTGGATGTCTTACGTGCATCCTTATTATTAGGGGGAGCATTAGGATCAACCAGTCCATCTGCAATAGCTGCACGATTCTTTTCTGCAGTTGAAGCATCTAAATTAATCTTAGACTTACGCTCTTTAGAATCAAACGCTTTGTCTTGATCTAAATCAAATTTCTTTTTATCAGAATCAAGTTTTTCACCACGTTGCTTTTCTTTAGCAGCTTGTTGCTCAGCAGCTAGCGCTTCTTCTTTGTTATCATTCTCAAACATTGCAACACCAGCATCAGCTACTGCCTTATCCTTAGTAGCCTCTGCAGTTTGCATTCTGTTCTTAGTATTCCGTTTCCACTCAGACATCTCAAGCTTTTTAGCTGCTTGGTTTTGTAACCGACCAGCAGTAACAGCTGCATTATCTTTTTGAGTAGAAGCATGTGACTCTTGTATTCTATTTACATCGCCTGCCCATCTAGCCATTAGAGTACTCCCTTAATTAGTTTATTCATATTAACCCCATTGACCCCAGTTTTGTGGAGGAGCTGTACCCTGATTAAAGGTGTACGGACTTGCCTGTGTTGGAGGAGGTGTTGTATTACCCCCTAGTATTTGTGCTAGTGACCCACCAATCTTACTACCCGCTTGTGCAAGAACATCATACTGAGCAATCTTAGAGTCTGCTTGATTCTGTCCTGCCCCTTGTTGTACTTGTGCAGCAGCGGTATTACCTTGTGATAAAGTATGTAGTCTACTAACTTGATTACCAAACTCTTCGCTTGCAAATCCTTGACCATACTCTTGAGAAGCATTTCTACCAGCACCAGAGAATCTGTTACCAGTTGCAGCAGACTTACGCCTTACAGCTTCTTCGCCTAGATTAAATCTAAACTGAGCACTTGGATCCATTTGCATTGCAAGAGCTGGGTTAGCCATCAACTGATTCAGTTGCCCTGCATACCCTGCTTTGTATTGGGCATTTGGATCAGCTAAGCCAATAGCTTGATCGTTTGCCTTCTGTTGGGTACGTGCAGCTTCTTTGTTGCTGTAGTATCCGGCAGCACCTTTAATAATGTCACCCCCACTACCTTTAAGGATATCCCCTAGTCCACCGACAATACCTTTAGCTCCACCTAATGCATGATAGCCGCCTTTTAGTAAGTCACCAAGACCACCAAGACCACTTAATGCACCTGATCCAGCACCTTTAACACTATTCCAAATGTCGCCTATTACGCTCATATTTCCATCACCTTGAAGTTGATCTCCTAATATACCTTCTAGCCACCCATTTTCTGTAGCAGCACCAAATAATCCTGTTAATCCTGACCCATCCAGTAAAGCACCAGATGTATTCGCAGCAGCTCCTACAAGCCCGCCAGACTGCCCTAAACCACTTTGTAGCCCACCACTAAGGATTGATCCTAGATCTCCTCCCTGAAGAGCACTGCCTGCGGCTCCCGCTAGTGTCTGACCTAGTACACCCCCACCAAAGCCACCACCACCTCCTAGATAGGCTGTAGCACCCGATGTGGCTATATCTTTAAGTCCACCACCAGATATGCCTGTTTGTACTGAACTACCTATAGCAGCCCCTAGAGGGCCAGCAGCAAGGCCACCAATAGCACTTAATGCTAAAGGAGCAAGAGTACTCGCAGCTAAGTTAAGACCTGTCTTCTTTCTACTACGCCCTTGTCTGTACTGGTGTGCAGCACCTACAACCTGACTAGCAGCATCAAAGACTTTATCTTTCTTTCTAGCCTGATCAGTAGTAAGACCAAACATACCACGTTGATTCTCAGACATCTGATCATATGCAGACTGTTCTACAAATGCTCCATTAAGCATCTGACCTGATACTTTCTCACCACGCTCGTTAGTTGTGCGCTGCCTAGACTTAGGCTGTTTGCTTACAATTCCATAAGCGTTCTGTGGGATATGACGGGCTCTAGGTTTAGTAGTAGACCATGTAATTCCTGCACCGGGAGCAAAACCAGACTGATACTCTGTAACTTGTTTTTTCTTATAGTAAGATGCACTACCATCTTCGTTTTCAGTAAACCCTAAGTTACGCTTCTTTAACTGGTCTTGCCTAGCAAGCATGAAAGGATCTTGATTACCTTGAGTAAGTCCTGCATACTTTAGATAGTGATGAGTGTTTCCACCTCCGCTAAATGGAGTGATCTGCTGCTGTGCTAGTTTCTGCCCTCTACCTGCAAATCCTTGTGCATATCTAGCAGTCTGCATGTAGTCAGAGTTAGTCCATAGATCGAATGCTCTGTCTGTAGTAGCCATATCCACGCCTTGCTTTGTAGCAGCGTGTCGCCATTTATTACTACCGGCTAAATTACTAGCAGTAGTAGTTACACCAAAGTCAGTGAACTTCTTGTATTGTAATTCAGTACTCATCCTAGTACGACCATAGACATCCATGTGGCACGTTGATGCCCTATAAGTGAACTCTGTCCACCTTCAATGCCTACGTCTACATTAATGCCTCTATTATGGTTACATTTTAATTGAAAGTAATCACCCGGCTCTACATCCATAATACCTGTAGTAGCACCGTTAGACATAGCTTGTGAGAAGTTACCACTCTGTTGATTTACTTGTGAAGGGATAAATCCCGGAACTTTTTGTAATCTCGTTACAGCTGCATTTGTTGCATCGTCCCCAGCGGCATTATTATCAAAGATACTGTTACCATCTTTATCAAACATCTCTACAAATACGCAACGCATAGATAGAAGAGGATCATTAGTTGATCCACCAAAATCCCAACCAAGGTTAAAGGCTAGTTGAATACGTCGAGCATCCGCAGGTACTATTAGTCTATTGTTTGTTATGTCAGAGATACCTTGTGTATCATATCCGATTTCCTCAAAAGTAACTAGTGTTTCATTAAATCCTGTAGTAATTGTTTGTGGAACTGTCTTCTGTATAAGCGCACCACGATAAATGGTACGCTCCCTGTTATTGTTAAACCAATTCGCCCACACATAATTCACCATGCCGGTCTTTGGATCGACCATTGGTATATGAGTTGGTGCAGGCTCTAGTTGTTGTGCCATGTTTAGTGTGTCCCATGTGAAAAGCTAAATATCCATTTCTGTAAGAATACTTTTGCTTTCGTATCAGAAGTAATCTTAAATGCACGTTGCTGGCTTGAACCAGCGGCTTTAACATTAAATTTATAATTTGAGAAATCTATAGTACGAGTAGTATTAAAAGTACCGTAGAAATCATCAGACCAACTAATTTCGATATCAACAGGATCAGCACTACTTTGTCGATGTCCAAATGTCCCTTCAATGCCTATCTCTCTCCAGAATTTTCTGTGGTGGGAACCTAATGTGAAATTAGGGGAGGTTATTGTCCATGTAATAGCAACTGGAGCAGTGGGTACTCCGTCATCGTCTGAATCTGAAGAAGGGTTATCCTCTGCAGTACTTGCTAGTACTGGTAGAAATTGTATAAGTTTGCCTTGTACTGTCATAGCTCCACCAGATACGGCAGAGTCTATAATGAATGGGTCAAGGTCTGCATCCGCAGAAGACCAATCGTACATAGCCCCATACTTTACGTCGAATATAAAATTTTCTTTTGCTGTGAAGTCTGTGTCCGATCCAGAGTTCTTAGCTGTGTTTATCTGCCCAATGTGAATCAGGTGTCTTGCTTCCATACTAAAGCCTGATAATGTAAGGGGACGTGAACCTAGTGCTAGAGCCTCAATCTTAGAGTTGATTCGCTCGTCACTTATCTTTTTTATAGTAAAGTTGTTACACGTATATAATGCAAAGTCACTACCTTCTGAGACTCCTACAAAATACAAAGTGTCTTCTATCTTAGTTACTTCACCAACCAGACCAATATTATAAAATATATCTTGTCTGCGGGTTAATGGAGAAGCTGTTGGGTTTCCATTATCATAGAAGAACTCAATAGAGCGTTCTCCAAAGACAACAATGTTATCGTGGTGTTTATGAATAAACAATCCACCATCAAAATCCCTTTCTGCGTTAATTACGTTCAAGGCGTTCCATGTTCCTAGATCACCTTCGTTAGAGTTATATAAATCACCAGAAGTAGTTAATATATAACCCCTGCCATTTAGATATACAAATCCACCAGCTAATGTGATACCTAAAGTATCTACAAGAGCATGCGTATGATTAGTCAAGGTTCCAGCAGAACCATTAGCATTATCATATTCTATTAGCATGTTATCATTAGATGGGAAACCTACATCACCATCTGCAATAAGAAATGCAACTTTTCCTGAATCAGTTCGATCAGTATATACTTTGTTATCCCCATCAGGGAACTTAGCAAAGGTTGTTGCACCAGCTGATGCTGTTACAGGAATACCACCAGCTCTTTTAGGTAAACTAGAAATTACTGCACCAGTAACTACCATCTCTTGATCAGCTACACGAATAACTGCACGACCTGTGCCTGTACCTGCTGGTACGTCACCACCGTGTGATAAAGCAAATAGAGTATCAGTTACAGTACCGCCTATGTCACTGTCCCAGAAACATACTGAGTCAATAGTACCTGACCAATCTTCAGTACCAGTACCCGCAGGTATCTGGCCTATGCCTGTTTCAACAGTAGCAGTATCTCTAGTAGCGTTTGATATAGTAGATGTTACTAATGAATCACCAACAACTCCTACACTAATTGTAACTGTCTGTGCTCCTGCACCAGCCGCATGTCTTACACATAGAAAGTAAGTAGTACCGGCTACAAGAGTAGAGGAATTACCAAAGGCTGACCCAGTGCCGTTCTGTACAAACATAGCTGCACCAGAAGTGAATATAGATAGTCCTGCGGCTCTAGCCCCACGACTCATAAGTACATGAACCCCTGAGAGATCATCTGCTGTCGGTTTAAATAAACAAACAAAAGAGAAGCCAGCGGTAGTATTCTGTGTTATTGTAGAAGAATCTGTAGTAGTTAGTACAGCAGTTGTATCATCTCCAAATAGTTTAGCGTAGTCATACTCCTGAGGTATAAGACCCGGAGCATCGACCATTAAGGTTGTAGTTGCATTATATACAGCAGCAACGACACCAGTACCAGAGTTAGCTGCAGAATCACCTGTAGTGTCTACAAAGTCACCCATCTCCCAGAATATCTCTGGGTTATTATCTAATAGCTCTTGTTTGAAGTCGTTACCAATTAAGGTAGCGGTATCATGTAACATCTCTGACCGTTTAATAGCTGGACGCTGCGTAGCGTACGCTGCTTGAGAGTTATCACCCCATATGATCATGTTAGACAGGGATGGGCCTGCATCTCTACGTACAGATGTATCTATGTATGTGAAACCAGTAGGAGGGGAACCTGAGTTAGAATTAAACGTATAAGGTATATTCGTTTGATCAAAGGTCTGTAAGCCCGTTACTATTGGTAATGCTTGATGTTGTACGGCCATATTATTGTACTGTCTGGTCAGATGGAACTATTCTAAAGCTATCTTCTCTGTCATAACCATAGGCTATGTCATATGCTTCTGCTGCTGCCATCATCGTAGCTTGTATCTCCTGAGAAGGTACACCAAACTTACGATGTACACGAACGGCTAAACCTAGAGCAATAGCATTCTGCCATTCTTGAGGGTATGCAGGGTTGTTTGTAGCTGCATCTAAATCATCAAGGGTATCTTGTACCCATAATGTGTAATAAAACGACGCATCGGAAGGACTAGGCCATGTGCGTACACGTAGGAAGTCCAGCTCAGGGTTCTGGTATATCTGTACCGGCACACCTGTTGCGTTCTTATTAGAAAGGGATACGTAATCTTTACGTGTAATTAGGTCTAAAGGTATATCTGTAGCACCTTCAGTTGTGGATTCTCTACGAGTACCATCTAAAATCTTCATAGGACGGTTAGCTAGATCAGTAGGTTGATAGAAATATACTACTGCTCCATTATCCATAGTACCAACAGTAGCTACATCAATAGGAACTACGCCTAAAGTACCTACTGCTGAGGCTGTAAGGGACTCTAAATCGTTATCGGTTGTCTTAACTAAGATGATAGTACCATCTACTATGCCAGTAGTACTGGTTAAGTTGATAGAAGTAGAACCTATACCAGCATCACCAGACAAAGTAGTCTGTGTAAATGCATTTACATATCGTGCAGTTGATCCTAGTTTGTATTCATTAATTGATTTGGCTAAGAATAAGTATGTACGGCTTACAGCAAATAAGTTTACTTCGTCTGCTTGCCATTGTTTAAGCATTAAGTTAAGTGATCTAGCACATGATGTAAGTTGTAGTGCTGATGGAGTTTCTCCTATATCAAGAACACCAATCTCTTCAAGTGCCTCTTGGATAAGGTCATCTCTTGTTACTGTAAAATCAATTGAATCGGATAATGCCATGTGTGTGTCCTGTTATATTCGAGTAACTAGTACGTGTATATCTTCTGTTTCAAAATTAGCGGTAGTGTTTGGGTTCTCAACTCCTATATACACAAAGCCATTAGTGGCTAATGATAACTGTGCAACTAATGTAGTATTCTTATTAGAAGATGAAAAGTCATTAGAAGCTTTTGTAAGTGTCAGAACTTGTGCGTGTGTTGCTGTTTCCGTTGATACAAACGTAGCTGTAAAGGTAAAGGTTGTTGTTGCTGTTACTGTAATTGTGTATTCGTCATCATAGTTAGTACTATCTTCTATGATTATTCTGTCACCAGTAGTGTACCCGTGTACTGCACTTGAAGTAGCTTCAACTAAACCGCCTCCTGCATCAACGAATCCTGTTATAGTATTTGCAGAGTTGCCATTTACTACAAAGAAGTTAATTCCTATGTTAGTTCCTGATGCTATTGCACCAGTAATCGTAGATATAACAGAAACGATAGTAGTATCTACTCCATCATATTGTGCTGTTCCTGCTGCATCTGTGGTGAACTGTTGGTTACTTACTTCTACAAAGGTAGCGTTTAACCTCTGTACTTGTCCTGTTGTCATAACTGTAGCTACACCACCTTGGTCTAATGCTCCAAAGTCGGCACTAGCGGGAAGTATTTGTGAGATAGGTATACCACTATCTTGTAGCAGCTTACCTGTAGTTGTGTCAAATGTAGGGATATGTTCATCTACTGCGGAAGCTGGGCCTACCATGTCACCTAATGCACCTCCTCCACTGAAGCCTGACCAAACTACTGGTGCTAGACTTACAAGAGCATAATAACTTGCTGGGCTATCTACTCGAATTACTTTATTAATGTTCTCTGTTATCTGCCATGCTGTGTCTGCATCTCGTGCAGCAACAGTAGCATAGCTGTTAGCTGATAGGGCGTGGATTTCGTCTGCTGTTAACGTTTTATGAAAACTCATACTGGGGGCTCCTGATCTAAAACTAAATTCCCCTCATTGTCTGATATAGTGTCTCCCGCATTGGTTATTAGTACTCGATTCATTCCTACTGTACTTGTTACTAAGTCCTCGGTTATAATCTGATGTAAATCAGTTGCTACCCAAGGTATTAAATTTGTTGCATCTGCTAATAATGAGAAGTCTTCGTCACTTGATAGGGAGAAATAGTGAAACCTTATTGGGTTTCCTTCTAAGAATCCTATGAAGGGTAGATTAATCTCTGTGTTTGCAGGGAAGTCTGATGCTGGGTGTAGTCGATCATAAATTAACTCTCCACCAAGTTCTGCAAAATTGTTTATCGCTACTTGCATACGTACTGGCTGTGTTGCTGCCGTACTGCCTGTCATAAAGTATATTGATTTGTTTAAGATTCCAACAGGGGGATTACCTGTGAAATTAGCTAGAGTACCTGTAAACTCTCCTGCGGTACTTGGATTAGCTATTTGCCTAATTAGTAATGGCCCCGGTTTAGTAAACTTACATGATAACTCTGGGCCTGTGTCGCTGAATACAAGGTGAGGTATGATACCTATTTCAACAGATTGTACTGTTTCTTGTATTAACCAATCACCACCACTTTCTAGTGCAGTGTTTAGTCCTACTTGTACTGTCTCACCAGAGACTTGGATACCTGTGGTATTCCATACTCCAGCTGTTCTAAGTTGTACTTCTACGTTTACTTCGCCTATTACATCAGGTACTAATCTGATAGACCCATCTGTGCTTTCGTTTCCCTTTACGTATATAACATCGGAAGGGTTAGTAAAATTAACATGTGGTGAGGAAAGTCTAAATGTCATCCAAAACTCCAAATGCGGTACGCGACTGATGCCCCCGTACTAAGTAAAAGCTCTCTAGTAATTACTTCTAGTTGTACTCTTTCACCCGGTAACACTGTACCGAATGTTTCACTTGCATTTAACTTAAAGCTAAGGTTATCTGTTGCAGAGTCATTAGCTATTGTAATCTGTCTTGTTTTAAGTTCAAACGTAATAGTAAGTGTGCCGTTCAGTGTGCCTTCATCAGCTTTAAAGTTGGCATAAACCGTTTCATAGCCCATACGTTATCTCTCTTGTTTGCCTTGTTGCTTTAGCACCCAGTTATATATCTCTTGCGATTGTTCAACAAGAACTTTCTGATCTGTCTTAATTTCCCTAACTTTCTCTGCATTAACTGCAACGTTAAGTTTGTTTTCTTGTACAGTGTTATTAACATGCGTAAACATAGTTGTGTTAACTCCTGCACTGAGAGTAGCTACTACTGCTCCAGCTATTATTACTTTAGGGCTTACAAAATCCATATTATCTTATCCCGTAGAGTTTAAATACACTATCCGCAGCAAACCCATTTGCATCAGCTGCTAATCCTGAATCTAATAATGTAAATCTAAATGAAGGGTTAGCTCCAGCAGTTGTTCTTGCAGCAGACCCTCTCACGTTTATCCATATTGGGGTTGCACTATAGAAAACACAAGTCCAGTACATCGCTGTAAACTCTGTTGCTACGTTAGGTCGCATTATAGTAAGAGTTCCTTGAGCTTTTTCACCAGAGCCATTACCCATCAGATTACCTGATGTTAAATAAAAGCCGTTTGCTGTAGAGTCTGAGAAACCTGAAGGGGCGTTAGTGGTGCCTAGTATACGAATAGACGCCTCATCATAATCAGATGCGCCTGCATCGTACGTACTTCCTGTACCTACTCTTCCATATAAATAACGTGAGTCTGTTACAGGAGCTACATTAAAGAAATCTATTTCAAATCTGTCATAATCAGAAGTAAGTAGATCATCAAAGTCTACATTTAGTTCTGCACCAACAGTTGTAACAGTTGATAGTAATACTCGTCCGACATTTAAACTCATGCTTTGATCTCTGTTATAGTAATAGAGGAAGCACTCAAACCACTATGTCTTCGTGCTGTGTTTGCACCATTATATGTAGTAGTACCAGCAAGACTAGAACCTGATCGTACTTTAAAAGTAGTAGCACTTACTGTGCCTGCTACCATCCAATGTGTTAGTACGTTCTGGTCTTTGTCGAAAGCAGTAGTAATATTAGTTGTTACCGCAGCTAGAGCATTTGCTGTGCTGTCTTGGAATAGCGCTGAACTTATTAAAGACAGCGCAGTAGAATGAGATAAATTCATAATTACCTCTATCTTTAATAAATTAGTTGTGGACTTAGGAGTTATAGCAAGGGTCAGGTATTCATCACCCTCAGTGTTCTGAGGTATAGTGTCGTCGTAAGGAAATACTGTCGTACCAGTATTAACTTCTCCGTCCATTACATTAACTACTTGTACTACTGAACCAGCAACTAGCTGATCTTGTCCTACTGTATCATCAGAAGGCGTACCTATGTTTACAGGCTTACCCATAATATAGATGTTAACATTGTCTGTGCCAGTAGAAGGGGCAGTAGTAAAGGTTATAGTAGAAGTAGAGCGAGTCCAATCATGTTGTATCTCACCACCAACAAATGCTAGCACCTGATTATCAGAGTTTGGTACTGTTACTAAATCAAAGGCTACTGTAGAAGCATCCCCACTAAATGTTTTTAGGGATACGTTGTCTATCTCTGGGCCTGATCCGATATAAGGCATCTTATGTTGCTACTCCATATACTCTAACTGTGCCAGAGGCAGTGTTACCAGAAACATAGTAGTATGATATATCAGTAAAACTAGTTGTTCCTGCAAATTTACCTGCGTTTCTAAATGAAAGAAGAGCCCCAGCTGAAGTAACATAGTATCCAGTTGCTATCATCTTTGTTTCTATTGAACTAGAGAACGGATCAAATACGTCCATAGTAAATGATATTCCTTCTCCTGCTACATTACCAGCAGTATCAGTATACGCAGTAGTGAATTGACTTCCAAGGAGAATAGAGTTATGCGTTGCTGCTCTAAGCGCGGAATAATTATAAAATGCAGATGAGTCTGGAGTACCTCCCGTACCGAATCTAAATGCTGAATATGTTGCATCCGTAACAGGAAGAACATCTATAAATACTAAATGATACGCATCGTAGTCAGCTGAGAATATACCATCTAAATCTACTGTAGCACCACTAGTTATAGTGAATGTATGAGTAAGGGTCATGCTACCAGCAGTCGAAACTGCGGGATCAATTTTACCTGCGGTTATTGCTTCATCAACTACTTGGGCAGTGTCAACACTTGCATTAGCAGGAGTTTTAGTTGTACCTACTCCAATGAAAGGCATTACGTTATATATCCTAAAGTGACTTGACAAGATACAGCTGTGTCAGATTGAACTTGGAGTTGGTCTAGGTTAGCCATAAAAATTGCTTTATCTACTGCGTAAGATTGTCCCGCAGGGATAACTAAGTTAGTAACAATAGACCCTACAGTGGTTGCATCATCTAAGAATAGGTCTACTTCTATTTGAGTAGTTAATACATTAGATAAGATTATTGTTGAAACGATAGTCTCTGCTGAAGCAGTAAAGACAGTTAGTAGACCAGTGCCTACTATTGTGCCATATACTACTCTAGTTGAATCGCCTGAAACTGCCATATTTTATTCCTTTATGATAGAGCTAATACTAGCGCTATTACTGTTCCGATTCCTACACCGCCACCGCCTGCAGCTTGCATAGAAGGTAGGGCGTCTGCACCGTTAGATGTCAGTACTTGACCTGATGTTCCTTGAGCTATAAACTCATATCCGTTATCAGCATCATTTTGTGCAATCAGCTGACCAAACCCACTAGCTGTAGGAGTTGGTATAGTTGCTGCGGATATTGCTGCCGCTGCTTCACTAGCCGCTGCTGTTACTACATCAGCTGCCGTACTAACTGCATCTGCTGCGGTACTTACCGCGTCTGCTGCTGTAGCCGTAGCATCTGCATCCGTAAGGACTTCATCTGCCGCTGTCGCTACTTCACTTGCTGCTGCGTTATTTTCACTTACTAGTGCTGCTGCTGCCGAAGCTGCTGCCGCTGCTACATCTATCTGTCCACCTACAAGTGCCTGTACTTCATTGTTTAGGTTAGTAAAGTTTTGATCTAACTGTGCTGCTGTTAGAGGAGTTGTTTGTGCTTGTCTTAAATTAAGTAATGCCATTATTCTAGTACATCCTCTTCTGCGAAGTTATCACCTACAATAGTTCCGTCTAAGTAATCACCAAAAGAGCCTGCTGGTACAGAGTTATCTACAACGAAAGGGTCGTCTACTACATTACAGTCTACGATACAGCAGTCAACTACTGATGATGTATACGCATTACAGAATGCTGCTACGAAGTTTTCTATTGGTACAGGGCGTAATGGGTTACTAGGTGTGATCTTGTCCTTACGTCCACGTACAAAGTCTTGTGGTTGTCTTGTTTCCCAATCTTTGTGGCATACCCAGAAGTTCTCCCAACGCTTTTTGCCTTGAGAAGCTCTAAAGTCAAAGCCACAGACATCACAGGTGAACCAATGGTTTCCTGCGTCATATCCGGGGGACTTACCATGTGCCATTATACAGCCCTAAAGACTACTACTGAGAGAGTACCTGATGCAATATCTACTGCACCCGTACCGGGATTGTGATATGTTACTGTTACTGTGTCAGCTGCAGTTACTTCTGCATTAAGATATACTGTGTCAGCTGCTACCATTCCAGAATGGAAGGCCATAGCTATATCAGTAGTTACTGCATCTGTGACTGTTACTGCTTGTGACTCAGAAGCGTTAGCTGCAATAGAAGACGGATCATCTGTGACAGACCCTATTAATATCTTAGGGCCAACAGAGACATCGCCTGCGGCATCTAAGATTACCATAGCATGCTCATGTGATGCTGTAGTTGATTCTAGTGCGTCTAAGCGATTAAGAAGGGTATTAAGTGCGGTCATGAATGCTGCTGTGATAGCAGTGACCTTAGTTGTGAATGTGGTGTTCTGTGACCAAGCCATATGTTACTCCTTTATGCGAAGTAAATTAATGCTTCAGATACCGATGCTCCTAAATCTACGAATAGATTAGAGACATAAATTGGTGGATCGAAAAATAGAGGGGCTACTAGTGGGGATGTTACATTAGCCACTTTAGAAGCAGTTACAGCAGTAGTATCATCGTATAACGCTGTTACAGCAGTACCACCAGTGAGCTGTATACCAGCTACTAGATGCTTACCATTGAATAACGTATCGGCAGTAATCCTGCGTACTTTAATAGTATTAGACATGAATATATCCTATGTGAAGGTAAAAGGGGAACCGTACCGTTAGGAAGAGGGCTCCCGCGTATTTACGCTATTGTTACGCCTGCGATAGTTGCAACTGAACCAGCTACAAAGATACTAGTACCATCAGATGAAAATTCCACCCAATCGCCTATAGCATCTGCTGCTGCATTAAGAGTAACGGTATCTGCCGCTGTCGCTAGTTCCACTGTGGATACTTCCATAATAGAGCCTTGGATTTGGCCTGCTGTTTCTGCAGTTAATACATAGTTAGTAGTTGCAAATAATGCTCCTACTATAAACTTAGTTTTCCATCCTTGAGTTGGTGCTGGAAGTGTAATTACTACACCAGCTGCCGCGTCTAAGATGTATGTCTGTCCGTTTGATTCATCTGCAGTAAGAGTTTTCGCTGCTGCGATCCCACCTACGTCAGTTGATAGACGCATGCTAGATGCACCTAATTTAATTGGGCCTGCGAAGTGAGTACCTATTGGATAATTTTTTACTGACATATTATTCTCCTGCCATGTCTGGCGTCAACTTCCCTTTATTGGGAATCTATAGTTTAAAAAATAAGGGCACACATCCTATGCAATGTCGTTTAAGACTGAGGTGCTGATACCTAGTCCCCTTACGTATTACTTACTTACGCTCCGAAAGAACCGAACAAACCGCGTGGGTCAGTCCAACCAACAGAATAACGCTCAGTAGATTTAAACTTAGCATTTTCTGTATCAAAGTCATTATCTTCGCGGAACTCGATAGCTCTACGTTGGAATAACTTCATACCTTCTTGGATGTTAGTACGAATGAACCATGCATCTGGATCAGTTAAGTAATGGTTGACTTTAATTCCACCCGGGAATTTACCCATAGCGCGCAATGCGTTAAGGTCGTTGTCAGCAGTACCTACTCGTCCACCAGAGTGTAAAATACGCTCGGCTTCAAAGACTAATTCAGGTGGTACAATTAAGCACTCAGGCATTACAGCGATACGTAGACCACGATCATCAGTGTAGTCCATGATATCAATACATGATTGCTCTAAAGAAGCTTCTGATAAATCAGCAGCAGTAGCTAGGGTATTAGACCATGTGCCACCAGCGTGATTAGGGTGAGAAGCATTAAGTAACGTTACGCCATCACCACCAGTATAACCAGCAGTAGCAGCACGATTGTATACGTTAGCTACGATGTTTTCTTTAGTCTGACGCATAGCGAAAGCAAGTGCCTTAGAACGACGCTTACCAACTACATCATACAGATCATCTTCAAACATCTCACGAGTAACGATAAATCCTTTACCGAATACAACGTGTGTGTAACGTGTTAAGAAAGCTTGACTCTCAGTATCATACTGAATACTCGCGCCTTCCCGTTTGACGGTCGCAAGGCCGAAACCTGACTTACCGACATCTTCTTCGTATGCTCGTTTGCTGTCTTCGACATCCACTAGCATTGACCACTCTTCCATGTGCTCATTATAAGCATCACCGTACCACTTGTTTACACCGGGGTAGAGTGCTTTTCCGAAGTTGGAACTATTAATTGGGGAACTCATATGTTAATCTCCTAGATTATACACCAACGCCAGAAGTCTGACGATAGAAGTGTTCAGTTATTTGTACAATCCACTTACTGTTAGCCAAAGTAACATCGTTATCTGCCGCTTTATAAGGACGAATAAGACGTAGTTGGTTAATAGTACTGGTGTTCACGTTGTTGATTTCGTGTGCTGAACGCCCAGTAGTTGTGGAACCCGCACCAGCTACAAACGGTGCATTTTGTCCTTGATCAGCAGCCGGTATAATACCGTCAGTTTGAACGAGGAATAACTGATCAGGATCGTCTATAATCAACACTGATCCAGCAGTAGATGCTGGTAAGTAACCCGGATGTTCAGTTACACCGATGTTGTTGTTAGACAAGAATCCATCTTCTTGAGTTGGAGCTGCTACTTCTACACCACCACATACACCAATAATTAAATTGGTTGCACCAGCAGTTGCAGGTGTTACATTACCATCAGCTTCGAGTGCCATAAAGTCACCCGGAAAAATTGCAGTAGCGTTTGATGCATCTACATTATATGCATTCATCTTAGCAACTACAGGAGCCCCAGTAATGGAATCAATAGCAGTAGCACCATTAGGTCTATCTACATTAGCCATATTTAATATCTCCTATGATATTATTATTATTATTGAATAAGGAGAGTAAAGTTCCCCTTACAGTTAAGTTGGTTTTCCACCTTGAGTAATACCAGTAATACGGGAGGGTTTGCTTTTCCCTTGTACGCCTGCTATTGCATCATAGGTGTCTTCGTCATCATAACCATCACCAGAGTTTCGGCCCATGACTGCATCTTCTCGAGCATCAATTTCATCGGCTTTTTCTTGCTGGTCGGCATCGTACCATTCCTTCCTAATTTTCATTAGGTAGTAATATTTTCCGTCACCGTTAGCTAGTATTCTGACAATAGACCCGCCTGCGAATTCTGATTTATAAATACTGTCTTCACCTATACCCGATACTTCATCGGCATGAACCAGTACCCAATCTTCACGCATTCTCATCTGAATGTCCGCTCCTGAGTCTTTAGCATCTAAAACCCATCGGTATTCAAATTCTGGATCTTTTCCATGAACTGCAAGTTTTGATCTATGCTGTCTTACCTTAGTACGCTTACGCTCCGTATGGTACTCTGGGACTGCAGTAGCCGTTCTTTCGCCTTGTCCTTGGGTTCTCTCTATATCGCTCATTGTATAACTCTCCTAAAAATTTAGTTTAAAGACCTAACCGCGCTCTTGCATCTGGTCTAAATAATCTTGCACTGGTACATTACTTCCATCAGCCATTTTACGAATCATCTTCTGTTCTTCAAACGGAAGTGAATCAATAGTAACTTTTGGAGCATTCTGTAAGTTTCGTTGGTTAGCAGTAACCTCACCATTTGGTTCCACAATACTTGGTGGTGGTTGTCGCACATTACCTTGATTAGGGATAGGTGCTGGTGCTTCACTATTAAACTTATCAGGATACATTACCTGCAATTTATTTTGTACATACACTAACGCCTCTGCGGGTGTTGGCTCAGGGTTACCCTGTGCTTGTTGCCCTCGGTAGAATGATTGTGCAAGAGTGTCAGTAATCTGGGTCATTTCCCAATCAACAGGTGCTCCTGCATCTATTCTATCTTGTGTAGCATACCATGAATTCTGCTCTTCAAATTGATAGAACTCATCAGGGTATGTTACTTGAGCTACGTCAGCTACACCGGCTTCTCGCTCGGCATCAGTATTTACTACTGTAGTTTTGAACTTTTCAATCTCATCATCAAGGTCATTTACCTTGTCACCATCTCCAACAGAGATAGCATCTGCACGTTGTTGCTTCAATGTGCCTAGGACTTCTTCCGTGTCCTTATTCAGAATTGTTTGGTTTGTTTCGGCCATTGCTTCCATAGCTGCTTCAAGCTTTGCCATCTTAGCGTTCGCTTTAGCTAATGCGCTACTTTGTGCATTCATCTTTTTCATAATAGGCCCACGAGCATTAAATTCTGCTGCGTCTACCCACTCTGCAGGATCACCCCGCCAGTGGTCTTTAGGAGCCCATCCATCGGCTCTAGCCTTGTCTATTGTTGCAGTGTCTTGTGCTACTGCTGCTGGTGCAGCTTCAACAACTGCATTATATCGGTCTATATTAGCTGGATTACCTTTCGGTAGGTCTGCCTCTGTAACTGCTGGTATCTCTACCGGTGCTTGGTCATTCTCTGCCATGTCTAGCTCTCACTTTCTGGGTTAAAGGCATACTCTGTCATCTCAAATGACGGATTCTCACCTTTAGTTATGGTTACTTGAATATCCTTGTCATTAAGAAGAACAAACTTTTCACCTGTCTCTGGATCGTTGACAACTGCTCCTGCGTAGCGTGGGAAGAATACATTATCTCCTACGGCTGCCCAAGGCTTGCCTTCAAAATTAGGCCCAAAGCATTCCCATGCAGTTGACCCTACTGATATCACTACACCGATTTGTACAGCGGCTTCAGCAATATCTTCATCATCGTGTACTACTTCAAAGCCTAACTTATCAAGCTCCGTTGTACCCGCTTTCTTCACTAACTGATTCTGTTTCACCAGAACGTAATGTCCGTTCGCTTGTAGCATCTTGTCTTTCCTCTCTCAATTCTTCTAACCACGTCTCTCCAGATTCTAGGTACGCTCTAATCTGTCCAAACACCTCTATCTTCGCCTGTGCTAACTTTATTGCTTCTCTATCCATTCCATTTGTGACAAAGCCTAAAGATAACCCAAGTAGATCTGCTTCTATAGTATTGATCAATGCCATCGTTAAAGGGCTATCAAACCAATCCTGTACTTCTTGTTCGTCTGCCTGTTTGTTTAAAGTTCCTGCGTCTTCGACACGTTTAAGTAAGTGATGTTCAAGTAGTTCCTCAACTGCTACTCTAGGCACTCGGAGCCTCCTTAGCTTTCATAAGTGATGTCTCTTTCTCTAATTTAGCTGCTTCTTTACCTAACTTGTTAGACTCTAAAGCAGTCTTCATATTTTCTACATTCTCTTTACGTTCACGCAGTTGACCGTCCATCATTAACTGCATTTCGGCTAACTTAGCAGTGCCTTCCATAGTGGCAATTTGAGCCATCTTATACTGCATCTCTGCTAAATCTTTCTGTGCTTCTGCTTGAACTTTCTCTTGATCATTCTGCAGACCCATTTGATCCATAGCTTTCTGATGTTCAAACATTTCAGTTTTCAGCTGTAGCTCTAATATCTTAGGATCAGGCTGAGGCTCTGGCATCGTCATAGCTTCTTGCATCTCTTGAGGAGTGTAACCTAACCGCTTCAAGCGTGTCTTAGCGACGAACTGAGGGTTCACTTGACCCATCTGTACTAATTCACCTAAACCTTGTTCTTTCATTTGTAGCTGTACATCCGTGATCATATTTGGATCCGAGGCTACTTTAATGTTCAAATCATCTGTATTATAATCTTCTTGGAGCATCTTAGCATCTTCTCCAGAATCTAAGATTACTTCCATATGTGCTACATCGTGGTACTGCTTATTAAGCATAAATAACTGCTTATGTTCCTTTCCTAACGCTCTATGTATACGTGCGAAAATCCCGGTGAATACCTGCATACCTTGTTCGACCATTGCCTGCGCTGTTGTAGCAGCAGTATTCTGGCCGGGGTTCTGCCCTTGCATCATTTCGGTGACTGATGAGATTTCCTTACCAGCTTGTATAAGCATCCCCAACAACTGGAATAGTGTCGAACTTGGATCCTTTACAGGTAATGGAAATATGTTATCCCGTAACGCAGAGCCCGTAGCATTCACAGACTTCCACTGTCCGGGGGTAAGAGCCATCTCACCTCCTTTCATTTTCACACCACGTCCTACAAAGCCACCTTGCAGGGTCGCTAGTGTGCCAGCGTCGATTAACTGATTAATCAGCGTATTTACTGAGCCGTTAATAGGCCCAAGTAAGTGACCAAAGCCTAAACCATGCGTATTAGACATAGGGTTAGGAATGAAAAAGTAATCTGTATAGAAGTTCGTAGGTTTAATTCTAAGAACTTGGTTCTTATCGTCTGTTTCAACCCCTTCGCTAACCCAACGAGGAGAAAGGGATACTAATTGACCGTCTACAGCGTGAATAAGTGCAATATAGGGCTCACGGTATCCATCACCATCAAGATCAAGATTCCAATGAACTTCGTAGAATGTGAAAGGGACATCTTCTTCAATGCCATTCTCTTGCACATTTGCAAGTGTTTTCTTATCTGCATCACTGTCTGTTTCAATGCGCTGAGCTGATTGGTTGACTTCAAGAATCCTGCCCCTCATCTCTAGTTCTTTTACTTCATTAGTTGACATAGTAAGAACTTCTGTTCTGCGCGCGTTTTCACTTGATTTCGCGTCAAAAGAGATAATCATGTCTTGTGGTACAATGAAGCGTGACGCGGGTCGACCAAGACCTACGCTATAATATCGTTTTCTGTGTGCTTGACCAGAGATAGGTAAAGTGAGTAAAAGTCGATCTAAATCATCAACCCAATCCTCATCTTCTTCCATACACTGGTAAGACATGTGTGCTGCTACTCTCTGCGCTCGAAGTGTCTTAGTTCCGTCCGGGTCGCTGCCTTGAGGTGCAGCTTTAACTGGTTGTCCCGAATTAATAAAGGCAGGGAGGGCTCTACTATTGAATTGCATAGCAGCTGTAGTAATAAGTGGAAATTTAACATTAGAACTGTTTCTCCAAGGAAAGTTCTTAGATTCCATAATCTGTGCAGCAAGCTTCAGACCTTCTGTGTTCTGGTCTATCCAATCACTACGAGATTCGATGTCAGCGTTAACCATCATCAATAGATAGCTTCCTATAGCGCTACGCGAGTCGTCGTCTAACTTCTCAGCTATGTTACCATTTTCACTTGGTTGCTCATAATTGAGCTTTAGTGCTACGTTATCGTTATAAGCCAAAGTTAGTATCCCGTGTATATGTTACGGCCACCGTCATCAGACATGGCCTCATTATATTCATCATAGTATTCTTCATCTTCTACATCGTCTTGCGTAGGTGCTTCGAACACACTATCTAACCCTAAGAAGATCATCGACATAGCATCAATAATGTCCTTAAACGGCCCAGAAGGAAACTGCAGCATCTCTGTAAGGAGATCAGGCCACCAAGTAGCCTCTGTATCAAACTCTACTCGTTGCGCTCTAACGCGACCCTGTAAGGGTCTAGCTCTAGCTAGCTTATCCTGAGTAACAGGAATAAACTCAATATTAGGGTATACGTTTCTAGCATCCATCTCACGATATAATATCGGGGACATTGTACGTGCTATATTCTCTTGCTCACAAAATAAAACATCGGGCTTCCATTTCATCTGAAGCTCGAATATTGTGTCAATTATCTCTAAGGTATCACCTCGGAATTTACGAACGTCTACTACACGCATCTGGTCATTGGAGTTTATCCCAAAGACAACCATAGCGGTAAAAGCGCGCTTATTCTTCTCACTGATTGCTAAATCAATGCCTACGTAATAATTCCAAGGGCCAGCAGTTTCATCGTCCAGTGGTAAAATGTCGTCCTTTCTAAAGAATGCTGACTCAACAGCTAATGGGTTATTAAGGTATTCTCTGGCATATCCTTCTGGATAACCTTGTCCTAGGTAACTCTTTAGCTTGTTATGTAATCTTTTCTCAGTCCACATCGTAGGCCATAAAAGACTACTAAAGTCAGTAGGGCCGGGATGAGCTCTGTATAACACACTATGCCAAGGTTCATCTTCCAGCGTAGTGTACATCTTTAAATCTGTGTCTACCGTTGCTTCGTGGTTAGGATCGGGTAGCAATCTATATAAGAGGCTATCGAAGTGAAGGACTGTGCCTACAACTCGTACCAAGGCTGACTCAGACCCGCACGGGAGAAGGGCATTTTGAAACCAAGCACGAAATTTAGCTCGTCTCTCTTCATTCTCGACTGCTTCATCATTTTCGAGGTCGTCGCAGATAATGAGGTCTGGGCGTGTGTTGCGCCACTTAAGCCCCCGCATTGACTGCTCAGCACCCTTACACGATATTCTGAATTCATACGGTACATTATCTGTTCCCACCATTTGAACAATAACGGTTTCTTGATTATCTTGTACAAACTGCGTAATACCAAACATAATACGTAGTTTTTCGTTTTCTTCAAGTTCCCGCTTAATGTCTGCTAGGAACTCCTTTGACTGTCCAAGAGTATCGGAAACAATTACTCCGAATTTTTTGAACCTGAAAAGCATGGCAGCAAGCATGAACGTGTGTGTGACAGCCGTACTTTTGGCATGTCCTCGAGGCGCAGCTACTGCTACTTGAGGATGGTCTGAACACATGTAGTCCCATAATTCTAAGTGGAAGTCAGGTGTGGCTTTACGGCCATCAAACTGCTTCGCAAGGAACTTTTCGCTGAAACCATGTATTAACTCTTTGGTTAACTTAAAATCACTCAATTTTAAACCTTCTTATATTCTTTATTGAACATTTAGGGATAGTCACTGTTTCAGTGTACTTTTCTTCATCCCAATTCCAATAAAAACCAAGGGTTATATCTTCCGGGTCTTCATGGATTATAATGCCGGCATTTTCAATATATGCCGTTTCTAATCTCTCACCGTGTTCTAATCTTTTAGTGGATGTTGAATCTTTCCAGCGTACAAACGCGATTCGTTTCATTCACTATTTCTTCCGGCCTTTACTGCCTTTCTTTACAGTCTTCTTATATGGTTGCTTTTTAACCAAACTACCCATAGACCCTTTCTTCTTGTTAGCTACTTTTTTCATTTTTAGTATTTATCCGCAGCGTCTGTAGTACGCTTGTGGCCTTTTCTAATAGATTTAATACCTTCTTTAATAATAGAGGTAGTAGGCTTCTTCTTTTTCTTAGAAGAGGTAGTTGCCGTAGCTTGTCGTGCTCTACGTCGTTCTGATCCTGCTATAGCCGCGTCAATCGCGTCATCCATTTTACTACCCATATTATCTCTTCTTTTTAGTTAATATTGAACTTAGCCCTTTGCCTTTAGAGCTCGTTGGCTTTTTAGCCGAACTACCGCTTACTGATGTAGCACCGTAGGTTTTTCCTTTCTTAACTGGTCTTACAGGCTTAGAACTAGGCTTTCTTGCTACAGCCTTCGCAGTTCTTGTTAGAGGAGCTGCTCGACGTTTAGGAGCACTTTTAGGTGCTTGTGCGGCTTTAGCCTTCCTAGTTTGTACTGCTTTTGTTCCTCTTCTTCCACTACCTGATAGCATGCCCATAATTTATTCCTTATTGTTAAAAAAGTTAGGGGGCAGAATGCTCATACGTCCGTTCTGCCTTTTCAACCCTACGCTTTACAAAACACCTTGCCGGGTTTTATTTTGTTATGTTATTGATGGAGAATTTAGTATACAATTACAAACTCCACCATTATTCCTACATGCATCACATTGTGTATCTTGAAAGATTACATGTGGGAGTACCTCATTACGTACCCAATCCTGCTTTCGTTCTAATTCTTCAATTCTTTGTTCAAGGCGTCTAATTAAGGTTAATGCTGCTGGATCCATTATTTCTTACCGTCCTCATCAATAGCATTCAGTTGCTTCTCAGCGGTCATCGCCTCGGATAACGCTGTTAATTCATGTCGTAGCTGATCCATTATCTCTCTAGGAGATTCTATCTTCTCAGTACGAGAAGTAGGCTTACCAGTGGCTAATTGTAGCTTATCCCACATAATAGCCCAAGTTACTGTCATTTCCTTAATAGGCACTTCGTGCTTCTCAAAGATCTTCATTTTAACTTTTCTTTCACGACCCGTTTCGGGGTTCGTTTCCATATATTCTTCCGTACCTATCTCAGTGGTTCTGCCTTCAAGCATCTGCCTCTGGATAATCTCTAGGCCCCTTTCGAGCCCATTCCTGAGTCCTGCTTCGAGTTTTCCGTCAAGTTGGAGCTTTGCACTTTGGATGGCTTCATCCCACCAACATGTTTTATTTTTCCATTGTCGGATTGTGGGAGCGGGTATACCTGTCGCTTTGGCGGCCAAGAGTGACGACCCTGTAACAACATATGCGCTTACCGCTTCAATCTTTCTTTCAACAGAGTGGTTACTCTGCGGATGATAGATGTGTCGGATATTAAATCTATCACTATAAGAGAGCTCAAGATCACTAGGGCTATACAAATCATCGTTTACTGGTACTCCATGTTCTGGTTCGAGTTCAACTAGTTCGTGGTTTATTCTATCGCTTCTAGGTTTAGTCACTAGTCAGTTTCCTCCAGACGCAACTCAGGCAAAATATAATATGAATATAATATATATAATAATAATATTAATATAATACTTTATTCATCTTAGGAGCGCCTGCGACTCCGAAGGAGCTAGCTCCATCGCCTCGTCTCGACGACTCTTATACTAAGAGATTCGTATTCTATCGAAAAAATAATACTAAACGTATACTATTTGTACAGATAGACTAACGATTATCCGTTTTGAGACTCCTAATCGTCTATTATTTGAACAGCTTTGAAACTTTGAAATTCTGTAATTCCTGTAGGGTGGGAACGAGATACCTGACCCAGTTGCCAGATTTGACCCCAAAGGGAGGATCTGTGTAGGCAAATGCTGGGTATCAGTCAGTGTATCTTCGTAGGGAGGGCAAAAAATATACACACAAAACCTGCATTGATTTGCAAATAGTTGTATCTTTAATGAGAATGAGTTGCATTTAGGTGTTTTCAATTATCAAAAAATTTATAAAATCCGGTGGCATAGGCTCCGTGACTCTAAACCCAGAACCAAAATTTGCCCCCACCCCCCATTAGAGATATGTCAA
>TARA_R110000787_G_scaffold84610_1_pt1 | contig 31957 bp, 32 predicted proteins | sample TARA_R110000787 | Tara Oceans TARA_R110000787 (sample SAMEA4397920) | marine metagenome | biome: Polar Biome; feature: [DCM] deep chlorophyll maximum layer (ENVO:01000326); material: water (ENVO:00002006), including particulate matter (ENVO:01000060) such as... | depth 35 m | reverse complement strand
GTTTATATACCACTTGGAAGAATTTCATTTGCAGATAGTATTGTATCGTTTAATATAGGAAACCCTCTTCCTTTTAAAAAATATAGCGATAGCTCACAAGCTTTAAACGAACCTAATTACACATCATATAATAATCCAAATTATGTATCTCTTGGATGTAAAGGGATCCTTACAGTAGCTTTTACAGATAACGGATTTATGAATCTAATGGGAAATGATTTGTATATTTTTGAAGTTGGACCTTCAAAAGAAGCCGCTAAAATAGAAATATCTGAAAATGGAGATGATTGGATTTTTGCAGGAAATATTACCGGCGGAAAATCTATTTTAGATTTAGAAGATCAAAATATTTCTTCAGAAAAAGTTTTTTACTTTGTTAGAATAACTGACCAAAAGGAAGTTTGTAATAGCAAAACTGCTGGTGCAGATATTGATGCCGTTGGCGCTATTAATTGTGTTATCAAACTAACATTTAATACTGAATTACTTTTTGATTTTGACAAACATGAACTTAGATCATCTGCAGATTATATATTGCAAAGACTTTCAGAAACTATTCAAAAAGTTGAAAATGCAACAATTTTAATTGAAGGTCATACCGACAGTGATGGAAAAGGGGAATATAATTTGGCTTTATCTCAAAAAAGATGTTTATCAGTTGAAAAAGAATTGAAATTCTTATTAGGAGAAAAAGCAGCCTATGATTATAAATTAGCTTCTTATGGTGAAAATAAACCTAAGGCCTTAAATAATTCAGAAGAAAATAAACAATTAAATAGAAGGGTTGAAATCACCATACTTCCGCCACAAAGTTACTATGAGTCTATAGACAATTAAGTCTTCAGTTTTTTCTTTTTTGCAGCAGGAAACAATACATTATTTAATATTAAACGATAACCAGGGGAACTGGGGTGTAGCTCTAATTCTGTTTTAGCATCTCCTACTCTATGCTGATAATCCTCAGGATCGTGACCTCCATAAAAAGTAAAAAATCCTTTTCCTTTTATACCATGAATATATCGAGCCTCCCCATTTGTTTTTTGTTCGCCCATAATTAAAACATTTGCTTTAACCTGTTCTCTTGCATACGATGTAGTTTGCCCCATAAAACCTTTTACTAATGAAGTGTGATTCTGCACTAACATAGTAGGAATAGGATCCCATTTCGCAGAATAATCCATCAATGTAAAATAATCTGTTTCTTTATTAATTTTTCTTTTTGAAGTCATATCAATTGATGAAAACTCATAAACCATAGGGCTTCTTTCCAGTATAAAATCTTTAAATGCAAACGTATTATTATAATCAATTTTACTTTGATATCCTGGTTCACTTGGATCATCGTCAAACATAGCTTCACAAATGTCTATTCCTTCTGCGGCTAATGCAATATCAAAACTATCGGTAGCACTGCACATTGCAAACATAAATCCACCACCAACAACATAATCTCTTATTTTTAAAGACACATCTAACTTAAGCTGAGAAACTTTACTATATCCCAATTTCGCTGCCATTGCTTCAGCATCCTTTTTATTTTTTATATACCATGGTGCTGCTCTATAGGCCCTATAAAATTTTCCATATTGCCCCGTAAAATCTTCATGATGTAAATGCAACCAATCAAATAATAATAATTGATCTGTCAATACTTCCTCATCGTAAATTACAGTGTATGGAATTTCGGCATAAGTAAGCACCATTGTTACAGCATCATCCCAAGGTTGATTTCCTTTTGGAGAATAAACAGCAATTCTAGGAGCTTTTTCAAGGACAACTGATTCCATATTTTGAGAAGGACTACTTATCAAATTTAATATTTCTTCAGTTTTTGAATTCGATAATACTTCAAAAGATATACCTCTAATTTGGCATTCTTTTTTAATTTCTTCGGTATCCGGTAATAAAAAAGAACCACCTCTATAATTTAATAACCATTTTACTTTTAATTGTTTTTCAAGAGTCCAATAAGTTATTCCATAGGCTTTAAGATGTTCCGTCTGACTTTCAGCATCCATAGGTATAAGTATATAGGATGCAGAAACTGGAAAACTGAATAGAATGATAAAGAGTAAAATATAAAAATGCCTCATAAGGCTAAGATACAGACAAAATTTAAGCCGAAATAGTAACTAAGGACTTAAAAAGACTATTTAACACAAATTTTTGAAAAGAATAAATATTGCTATAATGAAGAATTAAAATGGCACATCATCATCATTACCAGATGGAAAATCGTTATTCATCGAACTACCAAAAGCTTCATCTGGTGATGCAGAAGGATTTGCTTTGAAAGTATCATCGTTTGCAGCAGCATTCATTCTTGAATGGAATTCATTTGAAAAGTTAAAATCATCTAAATCTTCAAACTTACCTAGATGTCCTAAGAATTTTAATCTAATTTCATCCAAACCACCATTACGATGTTTTGCAACTATAAACTCTCCTTGACCTTCTGTAGGGCTGTGCTCATCATCATCCCATTCGTCAATTTTATAGTATTCAGGTCTGTAAATAAATGAAACAATATCTGCATCTTGTTCTATCGCTCCAGATTCCCTTAAATCTGATAATAATGGACGTTTTGTTCCTCCCCTAGTTTCAACCGCACGAGAAAGTTGTGATAAAGCTATTACTGGAATGTTTAATTCTTTAGCTAATGCTTTCAGGTTTCTTGAAATAGTAGAGATTTCTTGCTCACGATTTCCACCTTTTTGTCCACCTCCAGCAGTCATTAATTGAAGATAATCTACCATTATCATTTTAATTTTATGCTGTGAAGCTAACCTTCTAGCTTTTGCTCGTAAATCAAAAATTGAAAGTGATGGTGTATCATCTATAAATAAAGGTGCTTTTTCAAGGCTTTTAACTTTAACATTTAATTGTTCCCACTCGTGCTTTTCGAGGTTTCCAGTTCTTAATTTTTCTGAACTCAATCCAGTTTCTGAAGAAATTAAACGAGTAATTAATTGAATTGATGACATCTCTAAAGAAAAGAAAGCCACCGGAATATTATGTAATACCGAAATATTACGAGCCATAGATAATGAAAAAGCTGTTTTACCCATACCAGGACGAGCTGCAATAATAATTAAATCACTAGGTTGCCATCCAGAAGTTAAATTATCTAATTTTGTAAATCCAGATGGAACACCAGATAAACCTTCCTTATTAGCAATTTCTTCAATTTTTTTCTTTGCTTCAATTACAAGGTCTTGTGCGCTTATAGTTGATTTTTTAATATTTCCTTGTGTGATTTCATATAACTTAGATTCTGCTGTATCCAGCAAGTCGAAAACATCGGTACTTTCATTGTAAGAATCTTCAATAATTTCATTCGAAATTTTAATCAAACTTCGTTGAATATATTTTTGAATAATAATCCTTGCATGAAACTCGATATGAGCAGAAGAAGATACCTTTTGAGTTAACTGAATTAGGTAAAAATCACCTCCAATTAAATCAAGGCTTTTTAAACTTTTTAATTTTGATGAAACAGTTAATAAGTCAATTGGAAGCCCTTCTTTAAACAGTGTAAAAATGGCTTCGAATATTTTTTGATTAGCAGAATTATAAAAAACCTCAGGATGTAAAATATCTATTACCTCATCTACTCCTCGCTTATCAATCATCATCGCGCCCAACACAACTTCTTCTAAGTCAGTTGCTTGTGGAGGTATTTTTCCTTTCTCTAACGAAATGACCTGAGATTGTTTATTAGAATAAGAAGTTTGAGGTTTAAGTTTTTCCATTGAGCGAATGTAAATAAAATTGTAGGGTTCGGTTGTATAAAATCATTAATCTAAGTTAACCATTCATTAACAATTTAACTGTTGAAAACTCCAATAAATTGTTAATAAGCATAAAAAAATCCGAAAAGTAATTTTCGGATTTCTTTAAAGGTTTGTTATTGTTGAAACTAAGAATTAAAGACACCCATTTCTGAATATTTTTTCATCCTCGTTTTAACTAATTCTTTTGGGGATAAGTTCTTTAATTCTTTATATTCTTTTGTAATTGCATTTGCAACAATTTCAAATGTTTTTTCACGATTACTATGCGCTCCTCCAAGAGGTTCTTTTACAATTAAATCGATCAATTTTTGTTTTTTCATATCGATAGCTGTAAGCTTTAAAGCCTCAGCTGCTTGCTCTTTATATTCCCAACTTCTCCAAAGTATAGAAGAACAACTTTCTGGTGAGATTACAGAATACCAAGTGTTTTCAAGCATTAAAACTTTATCACCAACTCCAATACCTAAAGCACCACCACTGGCTCCTTCACCAATAATAATAACAATAATTGGTACTTTAAGACGTGTCATTTCTAAAATATTTCTAGCAATTGCTTCTCCTTGCCCTCTCTCTTCTGCTTCAAGCCCAGGATAAGCACCTGGTGTATCGATAAGTGAAACTACAGGTATGCCAAATTTTTCAGCAGATTTCATTAACCTCAACGCTTTTCGGTACCCTTCTGGATTAGACATTCCAAAATTTCTGTACTGTCTTGTTTTGGTGTTATATCCCTTTTGTTGACCGATAAACATAAATGTTTGATCACCAATTTTCCCCAAACCACCGATCATTGCTTTATCGTCTTTAAAATTTCGATCTCCGTGTAATTCTAAAAAAGAATTGCCACAAATAGCTTTTATATAATCTAAAGTATAGGGTCTATTTGGATGACGAGACAACTGAACTCGTTGCCAAGGTGTTAAATTTTTATATATATCCTTTTTAGTTTCGTCTAATTTTTTTTTGATTTGAGCGCAGGTATTAGAAACGTCGACATCGCTTTCAGTTCCTATTGCACAAGCTTTTTCATATTGCTCGTTTAACTCTTTAATGGGTAATTCAAAGTCAAGATATTCCATAGTATCTAATTAGTATTATTTGAATAATAGTTCACAAATATAAAGGATATTGTTTGTAAACAATCAATCTTTTTTTCTTGTTTTAATAATTCCGTTTAAGACAACCGTTATTAAAATAATTATTGCTCCTAAATAAAAAGTAGGGCTCATGTATTCTTTTTCACCTAAAATCAATAGTGCTAATAAAATTCCATAAACAGGTTCCATATTTGTAGTTAGCATTACTGTATATGGACTAATCCATTTCATCACATGAACAGATGCTATAAAAGCATAAGCAGTGCATATAGAAGCTAAAATCACTAAATAGGTCCAATCACTTCCAGATAGCTTAAAGAATGACACATCAAATCCATCTGTAAATAATATATATAGGGTAATAAACAATACCCCAAATAATAATTCGTAGAACGAAATTACTGATGCATTGTGATTTTTCACCATCATTCCATTAAATATTGAAAACAAAGCCCCTAAAAAAGAAGCTAATAAGGCTAGCAATATTCCGTATAAATATTCTGATTCAACTTTAAAAATAATATACAATCCTATAATTACAATTAATCCTAAAATGACTTCATAATTAATAATTTTTCGTTTAAAAAAGAGAGGTTCTAATAATGAAGCAAAGAAAGCTCCTGTAGACATCATCGCTAAGGTTATTGATACATTAGAAACTTTAACTGCACTAAAAAAAGCTAACCAATGCAAGGCTATTATAAGTCCTACAAAACCAAATTTTAATAGAGATCGTAAAGAAATTTTTAACCTTCCTTTGTTGTAAATTATATAGATTAATACAAATAAGGATCCTAATAACATACGATGCCATACTAACGGAACTGCATCTAACGTAATTAAATCACCTAAGACAGCAGTAAATCCCCAAATGAAGACTATAAAATGTAAATGGAAATAATTTAAAAGCTTATCGTTTTGCATTTCGAAGTAAATATATCGCCAATATTGCAAATACAAAATTAGGAAACCAACTAGCGACAATGGGTGAAAAATCACTTTGTTGAGCCATCGTTCCAAATATTTTATCGAAGAAAATAAAGATCATTCCTATACCCATTCCAATGGCTAAATTAGCTCCCATTCCTCCCCTTCTTTTAACAGAAGAAACAGCAACAGCTATGATGGTTAATATGTAAGCAGAAATAGGTAAACTCCAACGTTTATATCGCACCATTTCATACCTATTAATATAAGAAGAACCTCTTTTCTTTTCTCTTTCAATAAATTTATTTAGCTCTTTATAATTTAAAGTTTCTGCAATGTACTTTACCGGAGTTAAATCTTCTAAATCAAAACTAAAAGTAGTATCTTTTTTAGCTTGAGAATCTAAGATATCTCCATTTTCAGTAATGGTTCTTTTTAAGTATTTATATAATGAATAGGTACTGTCTGTTTCATTATAAATTATTTTATCAGCTTTAATCTTATATTCAAGCTGGTTTCCATTAAAGTGTTCTAAGGTAAATTTTTCGCCTGTTTTATCCTTTACATTAAAGTAACTTACGTAGATATAATCATTGTCATTTATTTGTCGGTATACATTGGTTTGAGTTCTATCGTTTTTTCCTTTTTTTATATACTTAAATATAAACTCATTAAACCCTTTACTGGCTAGAGGAGCCAAGTACATTCCCATAATTAAAGCTCCAATACAAACAATTGTTGCTCCAATGATATATGGACGTAGAAAACGATAATAGGAAACACCACTACTTAAAAAAGCAATTACTTCGGTGTTATTTGCTAGTTTCGAGGTAAACCAAATTACGGAAAGAAATAAAAATAAAGGAAACAATAAGTTAGCAAAATAGATCGTAAAGTAAATGTAATATTCAACTACCTCTAAAAAAGGAGCTTCATTTTGCAAAATTTTATCAATTTTTTCTGCTAAATTAACAGTGATCCCAATAGGTATGAAGAGCAATAATAATAAGGTAAAAGTACCTATATATCTTTTTAATATATATCTATCGAGTATGCTTAACATTTATTACAACCTATTATCCATTTGTTTTACCATCTTACTTTTCCAAACTCCAAAGTCCCCTGCTAATATATGCTTTCTCGCTTCACGAACCAACCATAAATAAAACCCAAGATTATGGATTGTTGCTATTTGCCTACCTAACATTTCATTAACTGTAAAAAGATGGCGCAAATAAGCTTTACTGTATGCTGTATCAACCCAGGTAATATTCATGGAGTCGATTTCAGAAAAATCATCTACCCATTTTTTATTTTTAATATTTATAGAACCAAAAGCGGTAAAAAGCATTCCGTTTCTACCATTTCGGGTAGGCATCACACAGTCGAACATATCAATTCCTAAAGCAATATTTTCCAAAATATTGATCGGAGTTCCAACTCCCATTAAATACCTAGGTTTGTCTTTTGGAAGTATTTCTGTAACAACAGCGGTCATTTCATACATCTCCTCGGCAGGTTCTCCAACAGAAAGACCTCCAATTGCATTTCCTTCTGCTCCAACAGATGCAATATATTCGGCTGATTGTTTTCTTAAATCTTTATAGGTACTCCCTTGAACAATTGGGAAAAATGTTTGCTCATAATCGTACTTTAAAGGAGTTTTATCTAAATGAGTTAGACAACGTTCCAACCAACGATGCGTCATATGCATCGATCTTTTTGCATATTGATAATCGCAAGGATAAGGAGTACATTCATCAAAGGCCATGATAATATCTGCACCAATCGTACGCTGTATTTCCATCACATTTTCTGGAGTAAACGTATGATAACTACCATCGATATGAGACTTAAACTTAACCCCTTCTTCTTTAATTTTTCTATTTGCTGAAAGAGAATAAACCTGGTATCCTCCACTATCGGTAAGGATATTACGATTCCAATTCATAAATTTATGAATACCTCCAGCTTTTTCTAAAATTGTAGTTGTTGGTCTTAAGTATAAATGATAAGTATTACCTAAAATAACATCTGGATTGATATCCTGCTCTAATTCTCTTTGGTGTACACCTTTAACTGTTCCTACTGTGCCTACAGGCATAAAAATTGGTGTTTCAATAACACCGTGGTCTGTAGTAATAGTTCCAGCTCTTGCTAGGGTTGAAGTATCAGTTGCTTTTAAATCGAATTGCATGGTAATATTTTAGGCTTCCTATCTTAACTAATAAGAAGGAGCAAATATAAAATGATTTGTGGTTTTAAAGAGTAGAAGTAGAAGGTATAATTTTCTTTTAACAAATTTCATTTCTTTCTGTTAACTAAATGCCCTAAATCGTTAATAACTGACTTGAATTCCATTTTGACCAAGGAGATCAAAAGTCTATTTTTGAACCAGAAAAATAACAATATGCCAGATATTAATCACTTAAATGATTTAGTTGTACAAGTACGTAGAGATATTTTACGTCAAGTACATAAAGTAAACTCAGGACACCCAGGAGGTTCTCTAGGATGTACCGAATTTTTTGTAGCTCTTTACCAAGAAATATTGGAGCGAAACCCATCTTTTGATATGGACGGAAAAGGAGAAGATCTTTTCTTTTTATCAAACGGTCACATTTCCCCTGTTTTTTATAGTGTTTTAGCTCGATCAGGATATTTTCCTGTTGAAGAGCTTAATACTTTTAGATTGCTAAACACCCGATTACAAGGACATCCTACTACTCACGAAGGGTTACCGGGGATTAGAATTGCTTCAGGTTCTTTAGGACAAGGGATTTCTGCTTCGATTGGTGCAGCACAAACCAAAAAGCTAAATAATGATGATCATCTAATTTATACCTTATGTGGTGATGGAGAATTACAAGAAGGACAAAATTGGGAAGCTATAATGTATGCTGCTGGTAATAATATTGATAATTTAATTGTTACCATAGATTACAACAAACAGCAAATTGACGGTTCAACAGATTCTGTACTTCCATTAGGAGATTTAAGAGCAAAATTTGAAGCTTTTGATTGGGAAGTAATTGACATTGAAAACGGAAATGATTTGGAAGCTATTTTCAGTGGAATGAAATTGGCTAAAGAAAAAACAGGAAACGGAAAACCAATTTGTGTTTTACTACATACTGTTATGGGTAATGGTGTTGATTTTATGATGCATACCAATGCTTGGCACGGAAAGGCACCAAATGACGAACAATTAGAAAATGCATTAGCACAAAACCCTGAAACTTTAGGTGATTACTAAAGATACAATAAGAGAAAACCATATGAAAAAATATATAGACACCGGAAAAAAAGATACTAGATCAGGTTTTGGCGACGGACTAACTGAATTAGGTAAGTCCAATGAAAATGTAGTTGCTCTTTGTGCGGATTTAATTGGATCCTTAAAAATGGATGATTTTAAAAAAAATCACCCTGAACGTTTCTTTCAAATTGGTATTGCTGAAGCAAATATGATTGGTATTGCAGCAGGAATGACCATTGGAGGTAAAATTCCTTTTACAGGAACTTTTGCAAATTTCTCAACAGGAAGAGTTTATGATCAAATACGCCAGTCTGTTGCTTATAGCGATAAGAATGTGAAAATTTGTGCATCTCATGCTGGATTAACTTTAGGAGAAGATGGAGCTACTCATCAAATACTAGAAGATATTGGTTTAATGAAAATGCTTCCAGGGATGACCGTAATCAATACTTGTGATTACAATCAAACCAAAGCAGCTACTATTGCCATAGCATCCAATAATGGACCTGTTTACTTAAGGTTTGGAAGACCAAAGGTTGCTAATTTTACTCCAGAAAACCAAGTTTTTGAAATTGGTAAAGCTGTAAAATTACAAGAAGGAAACGATGTTACTATTGTTGCTACAGGACATTTAGTTTGGGAAGCTTTACTAGCTGCAGAAACATTAAACGAACAAGGAATTTCTGCAGAAGTAATTAATATTCACACCATCAAACCACTTGATGATGAAGCCATATTAAATAGTGTATCTAAAACTAGATGTATTGTTACTGCAGAAGAACATAACGTTTTAGGTGGTCTAGGAGAAAGTGTTGCTAGAGTGTTAGCAAACAACAATCCAACGCCTCAAGAATTTGTAGCGACTCAAGATACTTTTGGGGAATCTGGAACTCCAGAACAATTAATGGAAAAGTATGGATTAAATGCGAGCGCAATTTGTAAAGCAGCATTAAAAGTGATTGACAGAAAATAAACTAATCATTTTTTACCTATAAAAAAAGCCTCGAAATTCGAGGCTTTTTTTTATATATTATATTGAACTATTTGTTTCTATAGTTCGTCATCTAAATAATCTGCAACTCCATCATTATTTGCATCTGTAAAGACTACAGTATAAACTGTTACAACTCCAGTATCTTCATTTGTTTTACGCTGCATTTCAACTTCATTCTCTTCAAGCTCTGGATCAGCATCACCTGGGTTTAACTCATACTCGTTTGCTACTACCTCATGCCTAGTTAATCTACCATCACCGTCATCATCTGTATCAGCAAAATTTGGAATTCCATCACTATCAGTATCATCATCCAACTCATTTCCATTATCATTTAAATCTTCAAAAGAAGATAAAACTGTATCTAAATCTTGATCAGATTTTTCTTTAGAATACAAGTGGAATGTAAATATTAATTGAGCATAATATTCTATAGGACTACCATTTGGAGGTGTATTGTAATAACCTAATCCAGAAGGTACAAAAACAGCACCTATTCCATAATCATCAAAAGTTAATGTACCATCTGGATTTTCTGTAAAATCAGTTGCTCCATTAAATTCTATAATAGTTTTTTGTAAACCATCTATTACTTGTGTTAAATCAAATGTTATAGGAGAAATAGAGGAATCTACTAAAAGTCCATCTTTTAAAATAGTCCCTTCGTAACTTACGGTTGCTAAATCTGTAAACTCGGCTCTTTCGCCTGCACCTTGTCTTACATTTAAATAATATAATTTATATTCTACATCAATATCAATAAGATCTGTTACCATTTTAAAAGTAACTTGACTCGTTAATGGTGTTTTAGATGAATTTTCCCCAGAAATGGTATCAAAAACAATTCTGTAATTGAAATCTGAAGGTGGATTTTCAAATTCCTCGTAATTATAAAAATGAGTATCTAAATACTCCTCAACTTCTTCTTGAGCAACTATAACTTCGTCACTCCTTTCATGAGGTGGAATAACTATTACTCCATCATCGTCATTATTACATGAAAACATCACAATCAATAAAGTAGCAATCGGTATTAAAAATTTAATTTTTCTCATATTTATTTTTTTCAAGTGGCGAAGATACGATTTTACTGTATTTTTACATTCCAGATTAACATCAATTTAATAAATGAGGGTAGATAAATATTTATGGTGTGTTCGCTATTACAAGACAAGGAGTATAGCGACTCAGGCATGTAAAAAAGGTGCTGTTAAAATTAACGAAAAATCTGTGAAGCCATCAAGAGATGTGTATCCTGGCGACACTTTAATAGTTAGGATCAACCAAGTACATTATCAATTACAAGTACTTGATTTACCTCCTCACAGAGTAGGCGCTAAATTAGTGGGCATCTATAGAATGGATACTACCCCAAAAGAAGCTTTTGAAAAAACAGAATTGCTCAAATACGCTAAAGATTATTACCGTAAAAATGGAACTGGTAGGCCTAGCAAAAAAGATCGAAGGGATTTAGAAGATTTTTCAGAATCTACTTCTGATGATTAAGCTCTCATTTACTATCTTTGAAAAAACTTTTTCTAATGACTCAAATTGATAATATAATTCTGGATAAAAAACAAATCGATCATAAAATAAGACGAATTGCATATCAGATATATGAAAACAATGTTTCTGAAAAAGAAGTAATTATTGCTGGTATTTTTGAGAATGGATATTTATTTGCTCAGAAAATAAAAACTGTCCTTGAAAAAATATCACCAATTAAAGTTACGATGTGTAAAGTAATTATTGATAAGAAAATCCCAACAAATCTCATAAAAACCTCCTTAAAACCTGAAGAGTATAAGAATAAGTCGTTGGTTTTAGTTGACGACGTTCTTCATTCTGGTACTACTTTAATTTACGGAATTAAACATTTTTTAGAAGTACCTCTTAAGCAGTTTAATACGGTTGTTTTGGTTGACAGAAATCATAAAAAATACCCAGTAAAAGCCGATTTTAAAGGAATTTCTCTTTCTACATCCATCAATGAAAATATATCGGTTGTTTTTGAAAAAGGAAACTATTTCGCTCGATTGGACTAACTATTAATCTTATTTTTAATTTCGTCTACAACCTCTGTAACTGAGAGATTGTCTGTTGTTATTATAATTTCAGATTGATTATAAAAATAAGATCTTTCAAAAAGATGTTTTCTTATAAAATCGTTTAGTATTTCTTTAGTATTTAAGTGAGAGATTAAAGGTCTATTCAATCTTTCATTAAAAAGTCTTTCGGTTAATTCCTGATTAGAGGATTTTAAATAGATCGTTATAGTATTTTCTGAAGATTTAATAAATTCCATCATATCTCCAAAACATGGAGTCCCTCCTCCTGTTGCTAAAACTATATTTGAATCGTTAGTTAATATAGTTTCTAGAACCTTTCTTTCCTTCTTTCTAAAAAAGATTTCCCCTTTTTTAGAAAATATTTCAGGAATAGGTAGTTGCTCTTCATTTTCAATAGCTTGATCTAAATCTATAAATTTATAGTTCAAGGAAGTTGATAATTGTTTCCCAACAGTAGTTTTTCCACTCCCCATATAACCAATTAAAACTATTTTCATATGTCTATATATTTTATTTTTTTAGGGTCACATGCTGTTTATTATTAGTCATTCCCTTGAGTATGAATGACTTTAACATGCCTGTTTTATGTTAAATTTAGAGATGTAATTGTTTCATAATGAAGCTGAAAAAATAATATTCAAATTTAACTTAAAATTGCTTTGAAATATAGAAATAATGATAGTATATTTGCACCCGCATTCAGATAAAACTTTATTGTTAGAATGACGACCTGGTAGCTCAGTTGGTAGAGCACCTCCCTTTTAAGGAGGTGGTCCTGGGTTCGAGCCCCAGCCAGGTCACTAAAAAAGTCGAGCATTGTGTCTCGACTTTTTAGTTTCTAAAAAGCACTAATAATACCGAGGTGCTGGAACTGGTAGACAGGCATGGTTGAGGGCCATGTGTCCTTATGGATGTGTGGGTTCGACTCCCATTCTCGGTACTAACAAACTTGTATAGCTATTGTTAATCAATACATTACAGGTTTTTTTATTTGTATTTTCTTCATCCCATCTAAACAAACTAATAAATAGCACCTTCTTTTGGTCTATTTCGCCAATAATTACAATTTAGATATTCAAACAATTTTGAAGCTAAAATCTCAGATAAGACTTAATTATGATTAAAAATTAAAGGTTACCCCTTTCAAAGTGATCCAAACCAACACAAGTTAATTACTGCCAGTAAAAAAGGATATCTTTAATATAAATATAGTAGTAAGCCAACTATAATACTAGAACTATTAGCAAAGGAACTGCCAAAGAAAAACTGGAGATTGTTTTTAGAAAGAAGAAAAACATTATTCCATAAAAAACTCATTATACCTTATCAATGCATCACGTAATACTTTCGCATTATCGTGCCCCTCAATTAATAGCACTAATTTCTCTCTGTTTTTTTTCTTAAAGTCACCATTGTTTTTTCTAGTAATGCGATGGACGTCTACATTTATATAACTAATATCTTTTTTTTTAATTGATAAATTACGAAAAGTACATTCATCACTAAAATCATAAAATCGGTGCCATAAAGATTTTTCAGGATGATCTCTATCTACATAATTAAGATCTAAATAGTTTTGGTTAAATTTTGCTAAAAATTTATAATCACCATCTCTATCGAAAGCATATTTATCAATTATCTCAATTATAACTGCCTTTGTTTCCTCGAGATTAGTTTGTATAGTTTTACTAATTAATTCTTCATTTACATTATTTAATACAATTTTAGAGACCTCCCCTTTAGAGATAATAAATTGAGGTCCTTCTAAATTATTGAATTTTTTATATTTAATATTTTCTACACTTATTTCCGTAACTTTAGATATTATGGAATCCCCGTTTACCATATAAATAAGATCTTGCGAATGACTAAGGGTGGATAAACTAAAAAGAATTACCAATAATAGAACTGCTTTTTTCATTTTGTTGGTTTTAGGTTTAAAAACATGATAATTGTAAGTTATTGCTCAATAGAGTTTACAGAAAAAGATTGTAATGTGTTTTCTTGAATAATTATGTCAAATTCAAGTGGGTTACAACAAATTTGACAATCTTCAATAAAGTTTTGATGAGCAACAGATGAGTCAATCATTTTTAATTGATTTTCCCAGCAATGTGGACAGTCAAAATAATGTTCAATCATATAAAAATATTTAAAGAGTAAAAATAAATATAAAAAAAGAACCTTTTTAGCATAACAAAAATTATTTAAGACCTATTTCTTATAGACTACTTTCAAGCATTCTAATGCCTTATCTTTTTTTGTTTGACAATAGCTGTTGTAAAACGCTTTATATTGTTTGTATGGTTAAATAAATTGCATTAAAAAAGGCTATCAAACTAATGATAACCTTGACGCTTATTAAAGGGAGTTTTTTAATGTAACTATTAAATTTCGTCTCGCACCCTCTTAATAGATGCCATATATATCATTGAAAAAGTTTCGTCTTTTAAAAATTCAGTAAGTTCAGGTTTCATTTTTTGAACCTTTTCAGTTAAGGCAATCATCTTTTCATTATTTTTATGATTGTCGGGGCTTTTTTTCTTTATTCGGATTACCTCAATAAATTTGTCCATCCATTTTCCGTAGCGAATCATAAATTCTTGTTGCTCAGGATTTAATTTTAATATTTCTGAATTTTCATTGAAATTTGCTAAAGCATTTGGAGCTACCATAGAAGCTGCAGCAGATAAGCCAAGAAGTTTTACGAATTTTCTTCGTGAGGATTGTGGTTCGGACATTGATTTTAATTTTTAAAAAAACACATATAAACTGTTACTACCATTTTAAGTTGTTTGGTAAAAAGAAAGCCCACCCATATTTTGAAACAAAACATAAATACGTAAAAACAAATTTAATATGAATAGGCTAATCTCTTTCATTAACTATCTAGAATTGTCGAGTTAATTTTCAACTATGACGAAAAAAAATTATCTTGTTATTTCCCCGAACAGTAATGAACTATAAATTTATAAATAAATTAATAATTACACTATGATATTAGTCATACTAAATACATACCCTCCAATTAATGTAATTAGTTAAAAATACCTTAAATCGCTTGTGTATTAGCTATGTAGTTTCCAAATTTTTATAATTTTCAACAAAAGTTGAAGCAAAAAAATGTTATAAATAAAAAGCTGAACAATCTTAAGATTGTTCAGCTTTTATTATTAAAATTTAATCCACCTATTATAGTTTAATTTTAGGATTATATTTTTTTAATTATTACTCTTTTAAAGTTCGCATATGGTTTACTATTAACCATCTATCTTCATCGTCTGGCATTTTTTTTGTGTATTCTGGCATATCATCTCTACCAAATGTAGTCTTGTAGAATAACTCCCCATCTGTTTGAGCTTGAAATTCTTCCGTAGAAAAATCTCCTAACTCACCTTCTTGTTCATTCGCTTTTGGTCCATCTCCATATCCTTCTTTTCCATGGCAAGACTTACAATGCTTTGCGTATAATGATTTTCCTATATCAGTATCTGTATCTGGTGCTACAGGATTTTTCATGTTTACGTATTTTTCAGGTACTTCCCATTTTTCTTGAACAATAGAAGTAAAAGAATATAATACAAAAGAAAATACACCAATGGTTGCTAAAATTTTAAATGTTTTCATGTTTTAGATTTTGATATTTTAAATAAATTTACAATTAAATATATAATTAGTCCCCAAATTCCAAAAATTAACAAATTTGGAAATATAAGTAAGAATATAGGAGTTTTGTCTCTAGTAGACCACATCGTCCTTTCATTAAAAGTTGATTCGTCAACTATAGGTGTTCCAATAGAAGATTTAATCAATGCTTTTACGGTACCATAATCATCACTATCTTTTAGTACTACTTCGAAGATTAAGTTTCCATTAACTCCAGGGATTCCTTCTTCTATAGGAACCAAAATCGAACCATCATCGTCAGTATTATTAAATTCTTTTCCAAGAATTAAAGGTCCAAATAACCGTTGAACTCGAATTGTTAAACCTTGCTCTACAATTGGAATATGCACTCCCAAATCTGTTAAAGTCGCTTCCACATAATTAATACTATCCTTAACTACTATTTTTGCTGTGATTTCAGCATTTTTAAAGCTTATTCCTTTTTTAGCTCTTTTAAAAGTTTCATTTCCTTTAAATGTAAATAATAAATTAAAGGTATTTGAAGAATCTGTTTGAATGGCATTTAGGTTTTCTATAATAAATCTACCTTTACCATTATGATTAGTTATTAATTTACCTAATTCTATATTATCATCTTCCAGTTCATTAAAAACAAATATTTCAATATCTGAAACATTAACATTTTCCTTATCAATTTTTGAAGTAGCAACAATATCAACATAAGATACGCTATCCATTATCTTATTATATTGCGCTTTTAGTCTAACTTTATTTTGTGCATTTAATGACTGAAAACTTAAAGCAAACAATAATACACTAAGTAATCCAAGAAAATTAAATCTACTATTTAATCGATTTTTCATAGCCTAGTTATTTATATCGGTTTCTAACAATTTTTTTTCTTCAGCAGTTCTTTGAATTGGTATTACAGGTAAGTAACGTACCAAAAGTGTAATAATTAATAGTGCTGCTGCTAAAGTTGCAACCGTAATTATCCATTCATGCATACTAGGAAAGTAATGACGCCAAGATTCTGGAACGCCTTGTATAGGCAAAAAAGGGTGTAAAAGGGTTGGTGTTATTATAATATAACGTTTCCACCAAGAACCAATTACCACTACTAGTCCAATAAAAAACATAGGCAATGGTTTTCTTCCCTTTTTAAAAAGTAATAGTATAATAGGAAGTATTAAACCTACAATAGTTACCAACCAAAAAATATAAGAATAGCTTCCTGTAAATAAAGTTTTTAAATGAATATCTTCTTCTTTAGAGGGTGTAAATGCAGGGATTAAATATTCATTCATATTAAAATAAAGATAAATAATACAGGCTAATGATAATAATTTTCCCAATTTATCAAAATGAAAATCTGTTATATAACTTTCAAGACTTTTTGTTTTTCTTACTACATAAACTACAACTATTAAAGCTCCAATACCAGCTACAAATGCACCTGAAACAAAATATGCAGGCATATTGGTACTATTCCATCCTGTACGATAGGTAGTAGAGAACAGTAATGCATCAATAGTCTGCAACATAATACTCACCGGAATGATCATTAATGCGATTATCCTAATAGATTTTTTTTGAATTACTTTTTGAGTTTTATTCCCAACCCAATTTAATGACAACATTCCATAAATCTTACTTAACCTAGGTTTCTCCTTTTTAAAATAATTTTTAAGAATAGCTAAATCTGGAAGTAAAGGAAAATAAAGCAATAGAAAACTTAATACTATTGTGGTTGGAATGATTATCACATCCCAAGTAATGGGTGATTGTAATCTTGCATAAATAAATAGATTTAATAATCTATCAGGTCTAGCCATATCAATCATAATGGTAACACCTGCCATTACAATGGACGCTAAAGTGATTATTTCAGCAATTCTAACTAATGGAGTTCTCCATTCATTTTTCGTTAGTCTTAAGACAGCAACTATTATAGAACCTACAAAACTTGTAGCAACAAAAAATACAAAATTTGATATGTATATACCCCAAAGAGCATAATCTCTCATATTGGTTACAACTTGCCCTTTTATTACCTGGTCTATATACGCGATTATTCCCAAAATAATAATTACTACTAATGCGATAGTCCAGATGACACCAATTTTGTTAAACTTTTTAGGTACTAGATCATTTAGTAAAGTATTGTAATTTTTCATGATTATTCAGGTTTTTTAACAGATTGGAATTCATCAAAATCTTCTAATCCATCTTTAAAATCATCTGACCTATTTTTAGGTGGCAAATAATATACACTAGGTTGTGTATTTAATCCTTCCATTAATCGATAACCAGCTTTATCTTCTAATAACTTACTTAATCGTAAAGTTTCATCGCCATTAGTTACTGTATCTTCATATTTGTCTCCAAAATAAAATACTCCATTAGGACAGGATGTTACACAGTGCGGCAATTCTCCTTTATCAATTTGATGAGGACAGAAATCACATTTATCTACAGTCCCCTTAACACTGGGCATCCCAGCATGTTCCGGTGTTGATGTATGTTGTTCGGTCATATCCATATTCATAGTGATTTCACCTTGATCAGGTTCTTCCCAATTAAATACTCGAGCAGAATAAGGACATGCTGCCATACAAAATCTACATCCAATACAACGGTCATTGTCTATTAAAACCAATCCATCTTTTCTTTTAAAAGTAGCATCAACAGGACAAACCGTAACGCAGGCTGGTTGATCACAATGCTGGCAAGTACTTGGCATCCAATAAGGCGCAGTGTTGTTAGATTCTTGCATCTTATACACTTTTAACCAAGCATTTTTACCAGTGATATGATGGTGTTTATTACAAGCACTTACACATTTTAAAGCATTTTTACACCGTGCTAAATCGATTACCATTACAAATTTCCTATTAGGAATTCCTTCCCTAATCTTTTTTGCGTCTAATGGTAAATGCAAGTCATTTGCAGGTTTAACATAGGCTTTATCTATTTCTACTATTTCTCCTTCAGGTGAAAGTAATTTTACTGTTTCTCCGGTTTCTTCAACATCATCTTTTTGAAAAGAAGCAATTGCTAAAGCCGTAGCTGATAATGCACCTAGAGCAATTCCTTTTTTAAGGAAACCTCTCCTGCTATTTTTGTTGTTATTATCTTGTTCTTCCATCTTTTAAAGAAATAGTATTTAAATTATTACAAAAAAAAGGGTTAGATATTTTTTTAAAGTGACCTAACCCTTTTGATTAATTAGAATTTTAAAAATTTCTAATTAATAATAAAACAATCACTTTTTAAAAACTGTATAGTCTAGTTATATTAAATCCTAGCATAATATTACCATCAAAGAAATCATTACTGTTATACATATAATTGTCCTGAGATACAATACCATGGTAATTTGTTACAAATATTTGGAAAGCATGAGAAGAGGTACCAAACTCAACACCTAAACTAATACCAGGGTGAGGATTGTCTTTCATAAACTCAGTTAAAGGTTGACTGTAATCAATTAATACCGCTGTATTAGGAGTTATTTTATATCGCCCTCCTAAAGAAAATGCCAACATATCATTTCTCATCGTGTTCTTTACTACATTATAATGAGAAAGACTAAAAGTTCCAGACATAGAGAATTTAGAATTAAATCTTCGAGACAAAATCAATTGATTAAAGAATGACCACCTGTCTGATAGATATTGGAAATTCTCTTTTGATCGTGCATCCACTGTCCAGTTTGCATAATATGAAACACTTAAAGGCATAGCTTCAGAACGAGTTTGTCTTAATATAGCAACCTTTACATTAAAATCTTGATATCGATTATTTTTAGTAGTACCAAAACCAATAGTTACTCTTTCATGAATTCCATAAGCCAATCCAAGTCTAATATTAGAATTACCCCAAATACCAGCCATATCATTTTTATCATTATTAAATTCCCCAAATCTATGTTGCATTTGAACCTCTAACCCTTTTTTATTAAGAACAACATTAGATGGATTATCTATGATATAAGAACTTTCGAATGCAGCTCTTTCTAATTTTTCTTTTACTTTTTTTGGTATCGAATCATTTTCTTGATTTTCTCCATTTTCTTGTGAAAATGCAATAAAAGGGAGCATCAAAAAAACAAAAAGTATTGTTATATATTTTTTCATAATTGTTTTCTTAAAAGTTAATTATTTAAAGCTCCTTGGTTAATCCAATCTCTTACAAGATTTATTTTAGATGTTGGCCAGGCAGATCCTGGAGGCATTAATTCGACACCATCATTTATAAGTGATTTGTATAGAATACTTGTAGCTGCATCTTCTGGATTAACATATCCATTTAATAGATTTTCATATGAATTATCTTGCATATTAGGCGCATCTCCACCTTCTTTATGACATCCTGTACATTGTACCCAAAGTGGTACAATATCATTTTGGTATGAGATTAATTCTGGATCTGGACCATCTGGGTCACCAGGATTATAATCTTCATCTGGAAGTGCATCGTAATAACAAGATCCAACAGCTAATCCCAAAATCACCACCATTATTAATCGAACTATTTTTTTCATTTTAAATGTTTTAAATTAAATGACCTTATCTTTTTAATTAAAGAGTGTAGATTAATTTTTAACCTACACTCTTTATAAATAAGACTATTGTTCTATTTTCATTGTTAAGAAATTAGATTGACCATGTGCTATTGCAGCATTGTTAAATATTGCTAATCCAAATGGGATTTCACTTCCTATTGCAAATTCTGCATCTGTAGGATCGTTTGTTATTAATTTTCTTTTAATTTCTAATTGCCATCCAGAACCAACATGTTTGGATCTTACTTGTACTTCAGATCTTTGATCATTTCCTTGTCCACCTGGGTTTATTATTACACTTGGCATTCTTCTGTTACCAAATCCTTGAGAATAAGCAGGATCTCCATTAGGGTTTATTGAACCTCCATCGTAAGTTAACGTACCATCAACAGCTACTGCACTTACTGCCTTTGCTGTCCCATTGTCAATTTCAGTTTGTTCAATCCAATAATAATTATCTCTATTAGGAATTACATATTTAGGCCCACTTAAACCAGTTGCCTCATCTGTAAATTTCATACTTGTACTATATGGAGAAGTTCCTTCATCATTTTTTCTTCCATTAGCAGTAGCATAACCATTATCATCTTCCCATTGAACGAAACCATCATCACAAGCTTGTGCTAATTGATGTCTGTCTCTTTTCCAATGCCAAAAATCAGTTAATTCACCTTCATTTTTCATATAATGTCTAGTCACTTTATTACCCGCATCTTCTTCATTATTTCCTGTTAATACTAATGAACCGTGACAAGAAACTGTACAAGTTCCTCCTGCAAATCCTTCTGGATATGCACCATTTACTTTAATAGGAAACATAAAGCCAAATTTGTCTTCATAAAACTTATCGTTTTTATGATTGGCATATTTATTTTCTTGTTGCCATTTACTAGTTACTTCGTTAAAAAACCAAGATTGTCTGTCTTTACTATCTGTATCATCTTCCCATTCGAATAGAAGATATAAGTATTCACCATCATGACCTCCTCTTAAAGAATAACTATAAGCTTCTCCTGTATAAGGATCCATTAAGTCGTTAGGCTCTAATGAAACATCAAAATTACTTGACCCATTTAAAGTAATAACTCTATCTCCAGCAGAAGTTACTGTTGCTGAATTTAGTAAAGGTCTTGCTTCACTCCAAACCGCATCTATATCTCCATCGAAGTTAGGAGCGGTTGAAAATTTCTTTACTAACAATGTATCTATACTATATCCTATATCTGGAGTACCAGTATCAATACCACTATAGTCGGGGGCGTCATCATGGGTACAGTTTACAAATAGTGTAGCGATAAAAAATGTCGCGATAAATAATTTAATTGTTTTCATAATTAAAGGTTTAAGATGTAATTTTAAGTTTTAAATTCTATGTAAAAGTCTGTAACTTTTGTTACATATAAAATGACTTTTGTCATATAGAAGGTTATTTAATGTTTTATTTATTATAAATAAGAAACCGCAATCTTTATAATAACAATTGCGGTTTTTAAAAAAATCATCAAGAATAACTGTTCTGTACTATTAAAATATTTTAATCTATTGCTTCTATGGAGTTTCTAATTAAAGCTTTAGAATAAGCAGGGTTATGAATACCTTCACTTTTATCTTCGGTAACAAATAAGTAGTTCCAAGCAGCTTGTGCTTCGGTAATAGTAAAAGTTCCAACTTGCGGGTGACCTTCATGTATAATACCTGTTACTGTTCCATCTTGACTCACTACATTTTCTAATAATCCAGCTAGTACATTTAGATCGCTAGCTAATCCTTCAACACCATTTGGTACTCCCGAAGAGTGACACGATACACAGGCATTATTTGTTGGCCACATGGTATGACTTCCATCCATTCCGTTTGTAGTTTCTCCCATATGACAGTTAACACAAGATGAACCTGTTCTATGCGCTGCAGTACCAATTCCTGGATAACTTTGAGAACCTTGTAATAAAGAACCCTGTATTCCTTCTAACATGGTTGATTGTGGTCCATGGTGAGGTCCCCAATGTTCACTTGTTATAGAGAATGTTCCATTACCATCATTTTCTGGTCCAGAGCTTCTTGGTTGGTGGCAGCTAATACAACTATTACTCGTGTTTCCATAATCAATATGATACGTTTCGTCAACTATTAGTTGTAAAGGTTCTTTATTTCTTAGTGCGTAATCTGGCCCATCATTTTCAAAATCTAAAGTTTGATGAGTACTATGACAAGAAGTACAAGAAATAGCAGTAGGTAAAGGCACAGTATCTTGAACTGCTCCGGTTTCCATAAACTCAATATATCCTTGGTTTGTATGACATTGAGCACAATAAGTTCTGTTAGTATATTCTGCTAAATATTGCCCATTATACATTACAGTCTGAATGCTATGTAATGATAAAGTATACGAAGCTGTTATAGAATCTCGATGACTATTGTTGTGACATCCTACACAAGATGCTGTTCCATCAATTCCATCTGTTCCATCTGCTCCGTCATTTCCATTTGCTCCATCTACCCCATCAATTGGTTTGTAAGGGTCATGCGTACATTGAATAAATAATAAACTTGATGCTAATAACACCAATAGTCCTAAAGTGTTAAATTTTTTCATAATGATTATTTTAATTTATACTGCTAAATAGTTTAGCTGTATAAAAGTCTGCAACTTTTGTTACATATAAAATGATTTTTATCATACTTTCGCTTAAATATCAGCTGTTTATGAATAATTTAATGGAACTTTTATAGTTATTTATTTTTAATTTCAACAAGGAATACAGCTATTACGATAGATACCGCTACAGGTGTTTTTGACTTTTAGCGATGTTTTTTTAGGTTTTTTTACTAATAAAATAATTCCACGTTCTAAATCTTATTTTCAGAAAATATATTAACTGATTACTCAATCAAGTAACATTTAACATTGTATTTTTCTTATAAATTCTGTATCTTTATAATTAACACTAAAAAAAGACACTTATGAATAACGATGAAAAAACAACTCGGATTTATACAGGATCTGCAATCGAAGCTCAGCCATTAATTAATAGCCTAAATGAATTGGATATCAACCCTATTATTAGAGACGACCATCAAAGTGGTATATTAAGTGGCTTTGCAGCTGGAGTACCAGGGCAAATAAGAATGTATATAAGAAATGAAGAAATAGCTATTGCTAAATCTGTGTTAGATTTATTTGGGAAAAATGTTGAAGAAGATTAGTATTATTATGAATACATTTTGGTACGGAGCTCTTTAATTTTATCATCACTCATATACTCTTCAAAGGTCATATAACGGTCAATAACTCCTTTTGGTGTTAACTCTACCACTCTATTACCAATAGTTTGTGCAAACTCATGATCATGAGTAGTTAGCATAACAGTTCCTTTAAAGTTTTTTAATGTATTATTAAAAGCCGTAATAGATTCTAAATCTAAATGATTTGTAGGTTCATCTAATTTTAAAACATTAGCACGAATCATCATCATTCTACTTAACATACAACGTACTTTTTCACCTCCAGATAAAACATCACACATTTTCAAGGCCTCTTCTCCACTAAATAACATTTTACCTAAAAAACCACGAATAAAAACTTCTTCTCGCTCTTCTTCCGTTTGTGCCCATTGGCGTAACCAATCTACTAAGTTAATTTTCTTTTCGAAAAATTGTTGATTGTCTAAAGGCAAATAACTTTGTGAAGTGGTGACTCCCCATTGAAACTTACCGCTATTTTGTTTTAGATTACCACTAACAATTTCATAAAAAGCGGTGGTGGCTCTTGAGTCTTTTGAAAATAAAATTACCTTGTCTCCTTTATCTAAATTTAAGTCGATATTATTAAATAATACTTCGTCATCGATTTTAGCCGATAATTTTTCGACATTTAATATTTGATCTCCTGCTTCTCTTTCTGAAGTAAAAATAATCGCTGGATATCTTCTACTCGATGGTTTAATTTGTTCTATATCTAGTTTTTCGATCATTTTTTTACGAGATGTTGCTTGTTTCGATTTTGCAACATTGGCACTAAAACGGGCAATAAACTCTTGTAATTCCTTTTTCTTTTCTTCCGATTTCTTGTTTTGCTGTGCTCTTTGTCTAGCAGCTAATTGACTACTTTCGTACCAGAAGGTATAGTTACCACTAAAATGAGAAATCTTACTAAAATCAATATCACTAATATGAGTACAAACCGAATCTAAGAAGTGTCTATCGTGAGAAACAACAATTACACAATTATCGTAATTAGCTAAAAAGTTCTCTAGCCAAGAAATCGTTTCGTAATCCAAATCATTGGTAGGCTCATCCATAATTAAAACATCTGGATTCCCGAATAAAGCTTGAGCTAAAAGCACCCTCACTTTTTGCTTACCATCCAAATCTGCCATAGAAGTATAATGTGAACTTTCGCCAACTCCTAAATTAGATAACATAGTAGCTGCATTACTTTCAGCATTCCAACCGTTCATTTCTTCAAAAGTTAGTTGAAGCTCCCCTATTTTCTCAGCATTTTCATCCGTATAATTCTCATAAAGTTTATCAATTTCAGACTTTACTTTAAATAAATCTTTATTACCCATAACTACGGTTTCCAAAACCATAAATTCATCAAAAGCATTGTGATTTTGTTCTAAAACCGACATTCTTTTTCCTGGCGCTAAATGAACATGGCCTGAAGTTGGATCTTGTTTTCCAGAAATTATTTTTAATAATGTAGATTTACCCGAGCCGTTTGCACCAATAATGCCGTAGCAATTACCTTGAACAAACTGAGTGTTTACCTCATCAAATAATATACGTTTACCAAATTGAACCGATAAATTAGAAACTGAAAGCATAGTCTTTTTCTTTGTAAAATTTGGCGCAAAAGTAACTATTTAAGTCAAATTAGAGCATTATAAATATTTTAATTTCTTTTAACTCGTTATTAACAAAATGATGGTCAGTAGGTTTTATTTTTGTTAGATGACTTATTTTGCTCATATGATTAAAAATCTATTTCTGTTATGTACTGTTTCGATTATTATTTTTTCTTGTAAAAACAAGGAAGATGATACTCCATTGTTTACTTATGTCGGTGGAGAAATAGTAAATCCTAAAGGAGATTACGTTGTTTTTTATAAGGATGAGCAATTTTTAGACAGCGTTAAGTTAGATGCTAATAATCATTTTATATATAAAGCAGAAAACATTAAGTCGGGCCTTTATTCATTTAGTCACAAAGAATATCAAGTATTTTATCTAGAACCTTCAGACAGTTTAATGCTTCGGGTGAATACCCTAGATTTTGACGAATCTCTTTCTTATACAGGAGTTGGTGCAGAAAAAAATAATTTTTTAATGGAAATGTTTTTGCATAATGAAGAGGAAATTGAATTAATGCCCAAACTTTATAAGTTAGCACCTATGAGTTTTGAAGAAAAATTAGATTCCCTTAAAAACATAAGGTCTTTAATTTATAATGAATTTGTATTAAAAAATGACCCAGACGATAAATTTAAAGAAGTAGCAGAAGCAAGTATTAATTATGATTATTATTCGAAAAAAGAAATTTATATAACTGCAAACGAACGTAAAAAGGGATCGGATAGTTATTTTGAAATTCCTGAAAACTTCTATACATATAGAACTGCCATAGATTATGGAAGTGAAACACTGCGGTCATATTTCCCTTATTATCGATTTTTATTTAGGTATTTTGACAATTTAGCTATGGAAGCTAGTGATGAAACAGATTATTACGCACGTAATTCGTTTGATCATAGTTATCGTAAAATTGAATTGATAAATAAAACTGTAACCAATGACTCTTTAAAAAATAGTATGGTAATGAGTATTGCAGGAAGGTATTTATTAAGTTGTAATGAAAGTGAAAGTCAGGAAAAAATACTAAATCTTTTCCTTAAGACTAATTCAAACAAAAAACATCACGACGAAATAAAAGACCTTGCAAATGCTTCTATGAAATTAACTCCGGGAAATAAAATCTCAAACCATATCTTAATTACTACAGAAAATACCATTAAAGATTTACAGGCTATTATTAAAAACCCAACAGTATTATATTTCTGGTCTAGCAAATCAATGAATCACAGTAAGAACATACACTATCGTGTTTCTGAACTAAATTCAAAGTTTCCTGAATATGACTTTATAGGAATTAATACCGATTCTAATTTTAATAATTGGATTTCAATTATCAATAAATCTGGATTTAAAAAAGGTCAAGAATTTCAATTTGAAAACACTTCTAAAGCGGAAAAGGAATTGGTTATTTATACGGTAAACAAAGCTATCATTATTGACGAAAACGGTATCATCATTAATGGCAGCACGAACCTCTTCAATATTAATATTGAAGAAGTCCTTCTGGGATATTTAAACCAATAAAGTTTTAGAATTAATTTCCTTTATTATAGTCTGCTAAAAATTTAGCCAAACCAATATCTGTTAATGGGTGATTTAACAACCCTTCAATAGACGATAATGGTCCAGTAATAACATCTGCTCCAAGTTTTGCACAATCGATCACATGCATTGTATGACGTACAGAAGCTGCTAAAATTTGAGTTTCAAATCCATAGTTATCGTAAATCAAACGAATTTCTGCAATTAAATTTAATCCATCTGTTGAGATATCATCAAGTCTTCCAATAAAAGGTGAAACATACGTTGCTCCTGCTTTTGCAGCCAACAAAGCCTGCCCAGCAGAAAACACTAGCGTTACATTGGTTCTAATTCCTTTATCAGAAAAATATTTTGCAGCTTTAACTCCATCCTTAATCATAGGTAATTTAACTACAATCTGTTCATGAAGACTTGCAAGCTCTTCCCCTTCTTTAACCATTCCATCAAAATCGGTAGCAATCACCTCTGCAGAAACATCTCCATCTACAATATTACAAATTGCAACGTAGTGCTTTAATATATTGTCACGACCTGTAATTCCTTCCTTTGCCATTAACGAAGGGTTGGTAGTTACACCATCTAAAACCCCTAGGTTTTGAGCATCGCGTATTTGATCAAGGTTAGCAGTATCAACAAAAAATTTCATAGAATTGGATTTAATTAGTGAAAAAAGTATGTGTTATTTTCCGCAAAAATACATAAGTAATAAAGGTGATGAAACTTTTAATATAAAAAGTTACGAGTTATAAATGTTAATAAGAGTAATAATGGGTTTTACTTCAATTTATAATGCTTCATTAACATTTTTTCATACCAGTTACTAGGTAAAATTCGTTTTAAAACAATAGAGAATTTCTGAACTATATCTCCTTCTTTATAACGTACACGAGGGGCATTTTTATTAATAACTTTTAAAATTACATTGGCTAACTCCAGTGGGTTATTTCCTTGGGTTACATGCGCATTCATCATTTCCAATGTATTGCTATATGCATCTTTATAAGGAGAATTCTCTAAAACAGGTGCATGATATCTTCCAGCGGCTATATTAGTAGCAAAATCTCCTGGAGCAATATTGGTCATTTTAATACCAAATTGTTTGATCTCTATTCTAAATGCTTCTGCTGTAATTTCTAAGGCTGCTTTGGTTGCGGAATAAATTCCACGGTAAGGCAAGCCCATATATCCGGCAATAGAAGTAACATTAATAATCAAACCACTTTTTTGCTTTCGCATTTGAGGCAGTACTGATTTTATAACATTAATTGGTCCGTGAACATTAATATCAAAAGCTTTTTTAATTTCTAATTCGGGAGTTTCTTCAATAGGACCTGTAATACCAACTCCTGCATTATTAACAACAATATCTAACCGTTGTTCTTTCTTAATAATAGTAGCCACTACTTCTTTAATAGAATTAGGATCGGTAACTTCCATTTTTAAAAGAGGAAAGGAAACATCATTACTATATTTTTCAGGATTTCTGCTGGTACCATATACCATAAATCCCTTTTCAGATAACAATTCTCCAATTGCTCTCCCAATTCCTGAAGATCCACCTGTAACTAATACTACTTTTACCATTTTAGCAAAGATATGTAATTGAAAGTTTTGATTTAAAACATCTAAATTCCGGGTACAAAAAATGGCAAGCTACCTACATCACACTGCTACGACCGTCTACCCTTGCTGCGTTCCCACCCTGGGGGATTCAACAGGAGCTAGTTGTGTAGGACTTGCCGCTGCAAAGATACTGCATTTTACATTTTTAACAATCTTTTCTTGTAAATTATTAAAGAAATATTATAGTTGATTAAGCCATTGTGTATTACATTATAATTTAATCAAAATTTAGTCGAAATTTTCGGTATTTACCCCATTCCTAAAAGAAGAATCTAAAATTTTATCGAGATTACCTTTAGGGTTATAGCAAAATTGATGAAAATATTAAAATGTACTATGGGTTTGATTAATAATAAATACCTTGCGGAAAAATTTATTAAAACAATGAAATTATTTAAGCTACTCCTACTTACCAACTTAGTGCTATTTTCTTTTATTAGTTGTGAGGAAAAAGTTACTTCAGCTAATGAATTATTTGAACTTACCATTAAAGATGCTAAAAAAACCTATACTCCTAAGGATCGTTTTTCAGTATCTGTAAATAACAAAAAGAATAGTACTATCGATTCTGTTGTCTACTATATGAATTCGGAAAGAATTATTTCTTCAATGGATATTTCAAAAAAAATGATCAACCTTAAAAATCAAAAATTAGGAAATAGATCATTAATTGCGAAGATTTATTCTGAAGGTTCTAAATATGAAGTTTCAAAAAAAGTTACGGTGCTTTCTTCCATAACACCTAAATTATATACCTATACTATTTTAGAAGAATATCCTCACGACACTACAGCTTATACACAAGGGCTTGAGTTTTCTAAGGACACCTTATATGAAAGTACTGGACAATATAAAAGTTCGACCCTACGGAAAACAGATTATAAAACCGGAACAGTACTTACTAGTATTCCGTTAGCAGATGCTTATTTTGCGGAAGGCTTAACTATTTTAAATGATAAAATTTACCAATTAACCTGGAGAGAGAAAACAGGCTTTATTTATGATTTAAAAACCTTAAAAAAGACAGGTTCTTTTGTTTACGGGAAAAGTTTAGAAGGTTGGGGTTTATGTCATGATGGAACCAATATTTTTAAAAGTGATGGAACACAAAAAATATGGAAACTGAATGCAAACACACTCGCTGAAGAAGACTATATCGAAATTTACACCAATTCTAGTAAAATAAAATCGGTAAATGAATTGGAATGGGTGGAAGGAAAAATATATGCAAACATATACCTTAAAGATGCGATTGCGATAGTAGATCCTAAAAATGGAGCTGTTGAAGGTGTTATCGATTTAACTACTTTAAAAAACAAAGTAACTGTTACCAATCCAGAGGATGAAGTACTTAACGGAATTGCTTATAAAGGAGAACCTAACATTCTTTATATCACAGGTAAAAATTGGAACAAGCTGTTTAAAATTAAAATTATTGAAAAATAGGGTTTATTCTAAAAGCTGTCATTAAAAACCTGTTTACTCATTAAAAACGACCATTCCCTAAATGGTCGTTTTTTTTATGGTATTAATTTTGGTTGTTTGTAATCAATCTTTAAAACCATTATTATGAAAAAAGCAATTACCATCTGTATTCCAGAACCATGTCATGAAGATTGGAACAAAATGACACCTACCGATAAAGGAAAGTTTTGTAGTGAATGTACCAAAGAAGTTTTCGATTTCACAAAAGTTACCGATGAAGAATTGGTAAAAAGAGTTGCTAATAACGAAAAAGTGTGCGGACGATTTAATTCTTCACAACTAAACAGAGAAATGAAGCTGGAACGTAAAAGCGGATTTTCGTTAGCGCCAGTGGCTGCATCATTTTTACTGCCATTTACATTATTCGCTTCTTCTAAAAAAGAAAACACAAAAAAAGACACTCCTATTTTTAAAGAGTATAAATCCCTTTATATAGGTAGCTTACATAAAGTTGCAGAAAATAAAATGCAAATTACAACTACTGGTAAAATTGTTGACGAAAATGGAAAGCCCATAAGTAATGTAATAATTTATGTAAAGAATACTGAATTAATCGAATTAAGTGGCCTCAGGGGAGATTATAAAATAAAATCTGCTAATGATGAAATACTTGTTTTTGAAAAAGAAGGATTTATTTCACAAGAAATTATAATAAAACGAAACTCTGAAATTAGGGATATCGTCCTTAAAAAGGTCGTTATAACATTTTTAGTTGGAAAAATTTCATCTCATGAAAAAGATTCTGTTATAACAAAAAAACAAGATTTAAATAAAATTACCATAAAAGGGGCCGTAGTAGATGATGCTGGATTGCCACTTCCTGGTGTAAATATTATTGTAAAAGGAACAACAATTGGCACTCAAACAGATTTTGACGGGAATTATAAATTGGAAGCAGAAAAAGAGCAAATCTTAATTTTTTCTTATGTTGGGTTTAAAACAGAAGAAGTAACACTTTCCAATATCAATAATAAAATTGATTTACAGATGCAAATGAGTGAAGAACTAATGGGTGAAATTATTGTTCTTGGTTATGCAGTAACAGATGACTCCTCTAGACTTATGGGTTATACTAATTCCAACTATGATTCAGAACCAACTGAATGGCGGGAAAAAGCACAAACTTCTTTAGACAATGAAAAGGAATTCTCTAGGATTAAAAGAGAGCAAAAAAAAGAAGCAAGGCTACAAAAAAGAAAGAATAAATAAAATAATCTTTATTCTTTCCAGACTAATGACATCAGTATATAAAGTATAATGATAAAAGGAATAGCAATAAACTTTAATAGGATGATTGCAAGGATGCAAATTGCTAGAAATGCATAACGAATCTTATTGGAAGCTACATCCCAAGTTTTAAACTTTAAAGCAAACAAAGGGATCTCAGCATTTAACAAGAAAGAGCTAATGATGGTAACACCTATTAAAAACCATTGATTAAAAATGATACTTTCTATAAACGGTGTGTATTGAAATTGAAATATTAAGGGTAAACTAATAATTAATAATGTATTTGCAGGAGTCGGCAAGCCAATAAAAATATCGGTTTGTCGACTATCTATATTAAATTTTGCAAGTCTATAAGCAGACGCAATGATAATAAGCATTCCAATAAATGGAATAAAACTCATACCATCTTCTAAACCATTAATGATTTCTGCATTTTCAAACCCTGTTTCTAGTACTTGTGGTACGATTGCTTTATTAAGTAATTGAAACATTACCAATCCAGGCACTACACCAAAGCTCACCATATCTGCTAAAGAATCCAATTGCTTACCAATTTCACTTTGCACATGAAGCAATCGTGCTGCAAGGCCATCAAAAAAGTCAAAAAACAATCCAATTATAACTAATAAGGAAGCTATTACTAAATCTCCACTTACAACAAATAAAATGGCCAGACATCCACAAAGCAAATTTAGAGATGTAATTATATTAGGGATGTGTTTTTTCATACTATAATGGTTTTATTTTGTAAAAATAGAAAAGTATTTTCGTCTATTACAATATGTACCGCATATTATAGTTTATTATTTTGTAAGATTTAAGATATTTGCCCAAATTGTAAAGCTTGAAGAAGAAAATAGTTATTAGTTTATTATTTATTAGCATTATT
>TARA_R110000787_G_scaffold79277_1_pt1 | contig 32049 bp, 36 predicted proteins | sample TARA_R110000787 | Tara Oceans TARA_R110000787 (sample SAMEA4397920) | marine metagenome | biome: Polar Biome; feature: [DCM] deep chlorophyll maximum layer (ENVO:01000326); material: water (ENVO:00002006), including particulate matter (ENVO:01000060) such as... | depth 35 m | reverse complement strand
ACATCTCGTGAGGGTTCAGGCGTGACCGATCCAGACCAACAGCAGCGGCTAAAGCAGCTAGAGGCAAAGATCGAAGCCGCCAAGCGCGCGCAAGCGCCGAAACCTCGGGTGGATGAACACTATTCCCAGGCCTCGCTTGCCTGGCGGATGGTAATCGAACTTTGCGCCGGTCTCGGGATTGGTTTTGGCATCGGATATTCGCTGGATTGGTTCCTTGGAACGCTCCCGATATTTATGGTGCTGTTTGTAATGCTGGGCCTCGCGGCGGGAGTGAAGACAATGCTCCGTTCCGCGCAGGAGATCCAGGAAAAGAAAGTGGCCGAAGAGGCCGACGAGGATAAAGGGGCCTGAGATGGTTGCAGAAGCAAAAGGCGCAGAGGCGGGCGGATTGGTTTTCCACCCGATGGACCAGTTCATCGTCGAGCCGTTCTTCGGCGACGGTGCAGTATCCTGGTACACGATAACCAACTCTACTGTATGGATGGCCATCGCCGTGCTGGCAGTATTTGCGTTGCTGGTTATGGGAACTTCGAAGCGGGCAATCGTCCCGACGCGAATGCAGTCGGTCGCCGAACTGGCGTATGGCTTTATTTACAAGATGGTCGAAGACATCTGCGGTAAAGAAGGTGTAAAGTACTTTCCCTATATCATGACCCTGTTCATGTTTATCGTGTTCTCGAACTTCCTGGGTCTGTTGCCAATGGCATTCACGCCCACTTCGCATATTGCTGTGACGGCGATTATGGCATTTGCGGTATTCTTTGCCGTGACGATCCTGGGTTTTGTCAAGCACGGCGCGTCGTTCCTCGAGCTGTTCTGGGTATCCAGCGCGCCTCTGGCGCTCCGTCCGATCCTGGCATTGATCGAAGTAATCTCGTATTTCGTACGCCCGGTAAGCCACTCTATTCGTTTGGCTGGTAACATGATGGCCGGTCACGCCGTTATCAAGGTGTTCGCAGGTTTTGCGGCGATCGCGGCGATTGCACCGCTGTCCGTTGTTGCCATTACCGCGATGTACGGGCTCGAGGTTCTGGTGTCGTTTATCCAAGCTTACGTGTTCACAATTCTGACGTGTGTCTATCTGAAAGACGCGCTTCACCCGCATCACTAACAACGGGCGCTGGTCATTCTGACCTGCTCCACTTCATCACCTCAATTCCATCGTAAGGAGAATTCTCATGGAAGGCGATATCGTACAAATGGGCGCATACATCGGCGCGGGTCTGGCATGCATGGGCATGGGCGGCGCGGCAGTTGGTGTGGGCAACGTAGCGGGCAATTTCCTTGCCGGCGCATTGCGCAACCCTTCGGCAGCTGCCGGTCAGACTGCCACACTGTTCATCGGCATCGCCTTTGCAGAAGCACTCGGGATCTTCTCGTTCCTTGTTGCCCTGCTGCTGATGTTCGCCGTTTAAGCGTCAGACTGACACTTCCTTACGCTTCGGGCAGCGGGCTTTGGTCCGCTGCCCATGGGATTTGACCGTTTTGACAGGAGGCCAGCATGGCAACCGAGACTACAAATAGCGACGGCCTTGCTGACGTGATGGGGGTACAATCCCACACGCCGGCCGATACCGCACCTGGCATGCCTCAACTGGATTTCACGACCTTTGGCAATCAGATATTCTGGTTGATTATAGCGTTGGTCGCGATCTATTTTATCCTGTCGCGCGTTGCCCTGCCGCGTATTGGCGCTGTTTTGGCTGAACGCCAAGGCACGATCACCAATGACATTGCTGCTGCCGAAGACCTTAAGGTCAAGGCGACAGAGGCAGAAGCCGCATACGACAAGGCGTTGATTGAGGCGCGCGCGGAAGCGCAGCGTATCATCGCGGCCGCGAAAGCGGATATTCAAGCAGATCTTGCCAGGGCGATGGCCGAAGCAGATGTGGAAATATCCGAAAAAACCGCAGAATCTGAAAAAGCCATCAGCGAAATTCGGGCAACCGCCATGCAGAATGTCGAAGTAGTGGCCAAGGATACTGCCGAAGCGATTGTTGTTGCTTTGAGCGGTTCGGCTGATGCGAAAACTATTTCCGCGGCGGTTGATGCCCGGATGAAAGGATAAGCCATGCGTTTGACTTTCTCAGCACTTATTGCCGGTATGGTCGCATCGCCAGCATTCGCCGCTGGCGGGGCTTTCTTTTCGCTGACAAACACCGATTTCATCGTTTTGATGGCATTCATCTTGTTTGTAGCGGTTTTGATTTACTACAAGGTGCCATCGGTTCTGGCGGGCCTGCTGGACAAGCGTGCAGATGGGATCAAATCCGAGCTCGACGAAGCTCATACGCTGCGTGAGGAAGCTCAGATGCTTCTGGCCAGCTACGAGCGTAAACAGCAGGAAGTTAAGGATCAGGCAGACCGTATCGTCACCGCCGCAAAAGCCGAAGCAAACGAAGCTGCGGATCAGGCACGGATCGACCTTGAGAAATCCATCACGCGTCGTCTTGCCGCCGCCGAAGAGCAGATCGGTTCCGCTCAGGCTGCCGCTGTGAAGGAAGTTCGCGATCAGGCGATCGTGATTGTGATTGCCGCCGCGAAGGAAGTTATCGCCAAGAAAATGACCGCCGCTGAAGGCAACGCATTGATCGATAGCGCGATCGCAGAGGTCGATGCCAAGCTGCACTGAGCAACCTGCAAGCTAGATTGATTAAGGCCTCGGATCGCTCCGGGGCCTTTATTTATTCATGCACCGGCACGTACGCCAAAGCAAGGAAGGTAGATTTTCGCTCTAGGTTTCGTGCTGGAGCCTCTGCCGCGCCACTTCCTCGTTTCGTTCGGCCTTTTGATGGTCCCTAAGCGCGTTTTCAACGTAGGTAAGATGGGCCTCGACCGCAGTGCGGGCGGCTTCCGGATCCCGCGATTGGAGGGCATCATTGATGCTCCGGTGCTGATCAAGCAGGGCGGATCTGGTCGTACGCTGCTTGAACATCACCTGCCGGTTATAAAACACCCCACCGCGCAACAGATCATACATTGACCGCATCATATGCAACATGACCACGTTATGGCTGGCTTCGACGATGGCCATGTGAAATTGTGCGTCCAGCTGCGCTTCTTCATCGGGATTGCGCTTTTGATGCGCCGCTTCCATCTTGGAAAATACCGTTTTTATGACCAGAAGATCGGTATCCGATCCCAATCGGGTTGCGCGCTCTGCGGCAAGCCCCTCCATATCACGCCGGAACGACAGGTAATCAAACACCGCTTCATCATGCCGCCCGAACAGGTCGATCAAGGCAGGCGAAAATGCCCCGCCCAACACATCCGCAACATATACCCCTGCGCCAGGCCTGGATGCGAGCAACCCACTCGCCTGGAGCTGAGCAATCGCATCCCTCAGAGAAGGTCTGGAAACAGCGAGCCGTTCGGCAAGTTCGCGTTCCGCAGGAAGTCTTTCGCCCGGCCGCAAGATACCACGCAGGATCAGCTCTTCGACCTGACGCACCACGGCATGCGATAATTTTTCGGAAGATATGGGGCGAAAGGGCATGATATTATCCTTGGATTGGTCAAATTATATGACCAATGGCTACAAGCGGCAATGCGATTTTCCGCTGGCTCGTCGTATGTTAAGGGATCGTTAAGTGGCGTTGACCTACGGTTTTTCGATGAAGATCATCGCTGTTTTAGGATTTGTTGCTTTGATAGGTAGCGGTTGCAACACCCCGGGTCCGTATTTTCGCGGTATTGAACCTGTTCGCATCACGGTTGAAGGGTCGGTATTTGATGTACGTGTCAGGGGGGAAACCGCTGAAGCCATCCGCATCAATCCCGAATATGCACCGCGTTTCGGCGTAATCAGAGACCGGGCGAGTGTCGCGGCAATGACGGTGAGCGGGTGCAGGGTCAAGGAAGTGTTGGGCGATCAGGCGTTGGCGATCATCCGGTTGGATTGCGATCGGGCTGGTCGAAGGCGGCCATCATGAACGAAGGATGACCGGTTTCGGCCGTCGCATCGGGCGCGTAACGTGCAAAGGGGGCGGATTGCCACGGCGGTGCCGGAACAATCTCTTGTGGATAAGCAGTGCGTGATATGCTTCTTGTTGTGTGCATAGGTTGACACGGCTTGGTGAACCCCGCCACCCTGTCCCACTACTGGAATCACACGGGCAGGGCACAGGTTGCGCTTTTCCAAGCTTCGACTAACTGGCTTCAAGAGCTTTGTAGATCCTACGGATCTGATTATCGCTGACGGCTTGACCGGCGTCGTCGGGCCGAATGGATGCGGTAAATCCAACCTTTTGGAAGCGCTTCGATGGGTAATGGGTGAAAACCGGCCTACCGCGATGCGTGGAGGCGGCATGGAGGATGTCATCTTTGCCGGTGCATCGACCCGTCCGGCCCGAAATTTTGCCGAGGTTGCTCTTCACATCGACAACACGGAGCGGTTGGCCCCGGCAGGCTTTAACGACGCCGACCAAATCGAGATTATACGTCGGATCACCCGGGATGTCGGTAGCGCCTACAAAGCCGCTGGCAAAGATGTTCGGGCACGTGACGTACAGATGTTGTTTGCAGATGCGTCGACCGGTTCGCATTCGCCTGCACTGGTACGCCAGGGTCAGATTGCCGAGCTCATCAACGCGAAACCCAAGAACAGACGACGTATTCTGGAGGAAGCCGCCGGCATTTCCGGACTATATGCCAGACGGCATGAAGCCGAATTAAAGTTGAACGGTGCCGAGGCCAACTTGACTCGCGTGGATGACGTGATTGAGCAACTGGCCACCCAGCTTGCCCAGCTAAGTCGTCAGGCCCGACAGGCCGCCAGATATCGCGAAATCGGCGATGATCTGCGAAAGGCCGAGGGTATGTTGCTGTATCGGCGCTGGCGCGAGGCAGATGATGCACGGGCTGCGGCTGCGGGCGATCTGCGTGAACGCGTCACACAAGCGGCTCGGGCAGAGGCTTCCGTCCGGCTGACGGCAAAAGAACGTGAGTTGGCGGAAAATGCACTGCCCTCCCTGCGTGAGGAGGACGCGATCGCGGCGGCGGTGTTGCAAAGGCTGCTTACCGAGCGCGACAGTCTGGCCGAACAGGACACCCGCGCCAAGGCGACGATTGCAGCACTGGAGAAACGCATTGCGCAGCTTGGACATGATATCGACCGAGAAGCAGGTCTGAACCGCGATGCCGTCGAGACCATAGAGCGTCTGGAATGGGAGGCCCGCGAGCTTGAGAAAGCGGGCGCAGGACACGCAGACACACTCGAAGCTGCCGCTGACGCCGCACGTGAAGCCGCAGCCGCGCTCCAGGACCACGAGGAAGAGCTTACATCGCTGACAGAAGACGTAGCCCGGCTGGCGGCGCGTCATGGATCCGCTGAACGTCTGCTTGCGGATCAGCGCAAAACCCTGGGCAAATCCGAAGCCGAGGCACTCAGGGCCCGGCAAGCCGTGGAAGAAAGCCAAGCGGCCTTGGCCAAGGCGGTGAGTGATTTCAACGTTGCAGAAACCGCTGAAACCCATGCGGTTGAACAGGCGGCAAGTGCCGAGGAAATACTTGCCGAAGTGGAGGAAGCCCGCGCAGAGACACAGCACCGGGAAGCTGACGCCCGGGTTGAACGGTCCGAAGCGGAAGGGGAAATGAATGCCTTACGGGCCGAAGCCGGGGCGTTGGCAAAGTTGGTTGAGCGCGACACAGCGGAGGGCGGCCAGCTTCTGGATCGGTTGCAGGTCGAGCACGGCTTTGAAAAAGCGTTGGGCGCCGCACTGGCCGACGATTTACGTGCGCCAGAGGTCGATATCGACGGTCCTTCTGGGTGGGCGGCTCTGCCCGAGTATCCATCGGTGCAGCCTCTTCCAGCAGGCGTCACTGCATTGACCTCTCATGTTTCAGTGCCTGATGTATTGGTCCGCAGGATGACCCAGATCGGGTTGGTCGACGCGGATGACGGTCCTCGGTTGCAGGCGTCGTTGCAACCTGGTCAGCGGCTGGTTTCGCCCGAGGGCGATTTGTGGCGGTGGGACGGTTACCGGGCGTGGGCTGAAGACGCGCCATCGGCCGCGGCCCTACGGCTGCAACAAATCAACCGGCTTGAGGTGCTGAAACAGGCATTGGAACAAGCAACCCAACGCGCGGATGGCGCACGTGACGCGCATGAGCGACTGCAAGATACCCTTAACGCGCAGACCCAAGCAGACAAGCGGGCTCGCGAGGCGCGCCGGGAAGCCGATCGCGCTGTTGCCGACGCAGGCCGAGCGTTGAGCCGCGCCGAAGCGGACCGCAATCTTGCCGAGGGGCGCCTGGAAAGCCTGGGGCTTGCTGTCGCACGTCACGATGAAGAAGCATTGGAGGCGCGTCGGTCAGTTGTCGAGGCCGAACGGGTGTTGGCGGGGCTGGGTGATGTCAGCAAAGCCCGCGAGGGAGTGGACGCTTTGCGGATGACAGTCGAGGGCGCGCGGATCGCGATGATGTCACGCCGGTCTGCCCATGATGAGCTTCGCCGCGAGGGGGACGCCCGCCTTAGGCGTTCGCAAGAGGTGACCAAGGAGCTGAGCGGCTGGAGGCATCGCCTCGAGACTGCTGACAAGCGTAGCGCGGAGTTGATTGAACGTAAGGCGGCTTCTCAGCAAGAATTGGAAACAGCGGCCTGTGTTCCTGCTGACATCGCCGCCAAGCGTGACGAGTTGACCGGAGCGATCGTGACAGCCGAAAACCGCAAGGCCGAGGCTGCCGATCAATTGGCGGCCGCTGAGACCACGTTGCGAGAGGCGACGTTGGCGGAACGAGAGGCTGAGAGGTTGGCATCGGAAGCTCGCGAAGCGCGCGCCCGGTCCGAAGCGCGTACCGAAGCGGCGAAAGAGACTGTTGCGCATGCGGCTGACAGGATTTCCGAAGAGCAGAAGCTCACCCCCAACCAACTACTTGGCAAACTGGGTCTTTCCCCCGATCAGATACCCGGAACCGAGGCGTTGGAAACGGACGTCAGCCGGTTCAAGCGCCAACGAGAGGCATTGGGGGCGGTAAACCTGCGGGCCGAGGAAGATGCGAAAAGCGTGCAGGAAGAATACGATAACCTGACCACCGAAAAGACCGACCTGACCGAAGCGATCCGGACGCTTCGAAGCGGGATAGCCAGCCTTAACCGGGAAGGGCGTGAACGGCTTTTGACGGCGTTTGAACAAGTGAACAGCAACTTCTCAATGCTGTTTCGTCACCTTTTCAATGGTGGCGAGGCCAATCTTGTCATGGTGGAATCCGACGACCCGCTGGAGGCCGGGCTGGAGATCATGTGCCAGCCTCCCGGGAAGAAGCTGAGTACCCTTAGTCTGCTGTCGGGAGGGGAGCAGACATTGACCGCGATGGCGCTGATCTTCGCGGTGTTTTTGGCAAATCCGGCTCCGATTTGCGTGCTGGATGAAGTTGACGCGCCGTTGGATGATGCGAATGTCACGCGGTTTTGCGATCTGTTGGACGAGATGTGCCGCCAGACCAACACACGGTTTTTGATCATTACGCACCATGCTGTGACGATGGCACGGATGGACAGATTGTTCGGTGTGACGATGGCGGAACAAGGCGTCAGCCAGCTGGTGTCGGTCGACCTGAAAAAAGCCGCGGCGATGGTAACCTAAGGGGTAGGGTCGCATAGCATCCTGCATTGCCCTGTGTGGACGCTTGCAAGTTGATGGATAACCGCCGCGCTGTTGATTGTTTCTATTTCGCCTCCAACCGCCCGCGGTCATGCGGTGCAGAAAAATCAAGGACTGGGTTGATGGGAATGATGCGATGGGGGTTAATCATATCGTGGCTATAGTGATAGTGGCGCACGATATGGTCAAAATGCACCGTTTCCGCGATCTGGGGGATTTGATACAGTTCGCGCGTGTACGCCCAGATATTGGGGTAATCAGTGATCCGCTTGCGATTGCATTTAAAGTGCAGATGATAGACCAAGTCAAAGCGGACCAACGTCGTAAACAGCCGCCAATCAGCCTCTGTCAGTGTTGATCCGGTCAAATAACGATTTTCCGCCAAGATCGATTCTATCCAGTCCAGACTATCGAACAGCGGATATACCGCGCTGTCATAAGCCTCTTGGCTCGTGGCGAATCCGGCCTGATATACGCCGTTGTTTACAGTGTCATAGATGCGATCGTTAAGGGTCTTTATCTGATCGCGTAAGGGCAGGGGCCAATAGTCATCCTCGTTACCCGTCACTGTGTCGAATGCGCTGTTGAACATACGGATGATTTCGGAAGATTCATTAGACACGATCGTATTCTTCTGAATGTCCCACAAGATCGGAACAGTCGCACGCCCGCTGAATTTTGGCGCAGCCTTGGTGTAGATGTCGCGAACATACCTATCACCGAAAAGACTGTCTCCGGTCGCGCCGTTGAAATCAGTATTAAAGGTCCATCCGTCTTCGAGCATATCGGGGTGCACGACCGACACGGAAATATGGTCTTGCAGCCCTTTCAAAGCACGGAAGATCAAGGCGCGGTGCGCCCATGGGCAGGCATAGCTAACGTAAAGGTGGTAGCGCCCGGATTGCGCCGGAAAACCAGCGTCTCCGGAAATTCCAGCGCGGCCATCCGTGGTCACCCAGTTACGAAACTTGGCGGCGGAACGTTCGAACTTTCCGCCGGAAGCTGCCGTATCATACCATTTGTCCTGCCATTCGCCGTCGACCAAAATGCCCATACATATTTCCTTCACATGTTCGGGATAAAGCTAATGTCAAAGACCAATTTAGCCATACGCGGTGGCGCACATCGGGTCTGCAATGGCGCACGTCAATGGCGCACGACGGAAAATATTTTCGAGAATCTCTTGATTTTACCGTGGGGTGCGCCACGCTTGAAGTTACAACAGTTCGGGGGGATGCTGTGGAAATTGCACTGTCAAAAGAAATTCAGGCGGGCTTGGAAGCTGCCCGTACAGAAAGCCTGCGCAAAGCTTCACGGTTACGCGTCGAAGTCGACGGGACGTATCACCGGGTACTGCGTTTTTGGTCGACAGGGTTTTCACTGAAGGCCGAAAACGCACCCCAGTTGCGGGGGCTGGTCGATTTATACGATGGATCGATACATCTGTTTCAATGTCTGGTCATCGCTGTGGATGAAGAAGACGGGGAAATGCTGTTCGAATTCAAACGTGCCACGAAGGTTTCGAACAAAGCCGCATTGGATTTCGAAAAATCAGGTGGAGCGCCGGCGGGGCTGATCACCGCCAACGCCTTTTCCTGAGATTACTGTAGGTCTTTAAACGCGTCACGAAGCCTCGCACAGGCTTCTTCGACACGGGCGCGTGGCGTAGCGATATTGAAGCGCATGAAGCTTTCGCCTCCTTTGCCAAAACTCGCCCCGTGATTTGCAGCTATCTTGGCTGTTTTTTCAATGCGGGAGGTGACCTCGGATTGCTTCATCCCAGTGTTCTTGAAATCCACCCATGCCAGATACGTCGATTCTAGCGGCATCGATTCCAGGCCTGGTATCGCGTTGATCGTCGCGTCGAACATCTTGCGGTTGCCATCGAGATAGATCACTAGTTCGTCCACCCATGCAGCACCTTGTTGTGAATACGCTGCGGTTGCCATCACTAACCCGAACGAATTCGGTGAAAGCCCCATCGCCGCCATGCGTTGAGCAAAGATGCTGCGTAATTTTTGATCTGCGATGATCACATTACCCGAGTGGCAGCCGGCGATGTTGAATGTCTTGGTCGTGGCTGTCATCATTACCAACCGATCCTCTATACCGTCGATAAGTGCCATAGGGGTGTGATGGCATCCTGGCATAGTCAGATCGTGGTGAATTTCATCCGATACCAGCACCAGATCGTGTCGTTTTGCAAATGCTGCCACCTGCTCCAGCTCGGCTTTGGTCCAGACCCGTCCGCCGGGATTATGCGGCGAACAAAAAACAAGCATCGATTCGTCGCCATTCATCTGGGCGTCATACGCTTCGAAGTCCAATTCATAGCGGCCATTGTTATTGACCATCTCGCATTCCACAACTTTGCGCCCCGAAGCAGTAATGATACGTGCGAATGCGTGATATACCGGCGTGAACAGCACAACGCCGTCACCGGGATTGGTAAAGGCATCGACACACATCGCGGTGCCGTTCACCAACCCGTGGGTGGTAAAGACCCATTCGGGGTCGATCTTCCAACCATGCCTGTTATCCATCCACCACTGGATCGCATTCAGATATTCACGGTCATCCCCGAAATATCCGTAAATCCCATGGTCAAGCATGGATTGCAGAGCGTCCTGCACCACGGCCGGCGGACGAAAATCCATGTCTGCGACCCACATGGCAATACCGGTGTTTGCGGGGACGCCGTAGATAGGCTCCATCTTGTCCCATTTGGAGCTGTGGGTGCCTTGCCGGTCGACAATTTCGTCGAAGTTCATTCGGTGCTCCTGTCAGATTTGGCGGCCACGCTATACGTAATCGACATGACCGCAAGCCCCGAGGTTGCAGCGGAGGCTGCGTTGTCCTAAATCAGCTTTATGAAACGCAATATCCTCCTTCACCCCGACCCCCGGCTGAAAAAGCCCTGCGCGCCCGTTACCGAGATGACGGATGAGTTGCGCAGTCTGGCAGATGATATGTTGGCGACGATGTATGATGCGCCGGGCATCGGCCTTGCCGCGCCCCAGATTGGTGTGCTTAACCGTTTGATCGTGATGGATTGCGTTAAAGACGAAGCCGAAGCACCGCGCCCGATGATCATGTTCAACCCCGAAGTGATTGCATCTTCCGACGAGTTGAATACCTATGAAGAAGGGTGCCTATCTATTCCTGACCAATACGCTGATGTGACGCGACCGGCAGACGTGGATGTGCGCTGGATTGATCGCGATGGTAACGAACACACCGAGACGTTTACCAAGCTTTGGGCGACCTGTGTACAGCATGAGATTGATCACCTTGATGGTAAATTGTTCATTGATTACCTCAAGCCGCTGCGCCGCCAGATGATCACACGAAAGATGGCGAAGTTGAAACGCGAATTGGCTCGCGAATGAGCGTGCTCGATATCGTTTTGTGGCCAGATGCCGGCCTTTCCACGCAATGCGTGCCGGTCGACGCGATTACCCCTGAGCTAGAGCAACTGATCGCTGACATGTTCGACACGATGTATGCAGCCCAAGGGCGTGGTCTTGCCGCGCCGCAGGTTGGGAGGACGGAACGTATCTTTGTGTTCGATGCCAACTGGAAATCCGGCGTGCCGTCGCCTGTCGTCTGTGTGAACCCGGAAATCCTCAGCGTGTCAGAGCAGCGTGTAGAGGGCGAAGAGGCTTGCCTGTCTATCCCCGGCGTTCCTATGAAGATTTACCGAGCGTCAGAGGTAACTTTGCGCTGGACGGATACCCGGGGCATGCACACCGAAAGTTTCAGCGGCGCGGAGGCGGTGATCGTTCAACACGAAAATGATCATCTTGACGGGATCGTTATCTATGATCGACAGGCTCAGGGCGGGGTACAATGACGGTTCGACGCATCATTCCGTGGCCAGATGCCTGCCTGCGTACCATTGCCGCAGAGGTGACGGAAATCACCGATGAAATCCGCACGACCTGGGACGATATGATCGACACGATGGATGCAATGCCGGGGGTTGGTCTGGCGGCCCCGCAGATCGGCGTGATGCTTCGGCTTGCTGTGGTCGACGCTTCGCAGGGCCGCAATCGGCGCCTCAGGCTCGCCAATCCGGTTGTGGTGGATGCGTCCGCGGTGATGAATGAATATGAAGAAGCAAGCCCGAACCTGCCTGGGGTGTCGGCCAAGATAAAGCGACCCCGCGGAGTGACAGTTGAATATCTAGATGAAACAGGTTCCTTGACGCGGCGTGATTTCGTCGGGCTTGAAGCAACCAGCGTACAGCACCAGATCGATCACCTGGCTGGCCGGATGTATTTCGACAACTTGAGCAGAATGCGGCGTGACATGTTGTTGCGCAAAGCCAGGAAGACCGTAAGCTAAATTTCACAAAGCCCCCCGGGGAGGACTGTATGCGTGTCATTTTTATGGGAACCCCCGAGTTTTCGGTGCCGGTGTTGGGCGCGTTGGTAGAGGCTGGCCATGACATCGCGTGCGTATACTGCCAACCCCCACGCCCCGCCGGGCGCGGCAAGAAAGATCGGCCCAGTCCGGTGCAGCTTCGCGCTGAGGAATTGGGGTTACCGGTGCGGCATCCCGCTTCGCTAAAGACCCCCGAAGCTCAGGCGGAGTTCGCGGATCTGGATGCGGACATTGCTGTGGTGGTGGCATACGGTCTGATCCTGCCGCAGGCCGTCTTGGATGCACCAAATCATGGGTGCCTGAATATCCACGCCAGCTTGTTGCCACGCTGGCGCGGGGCGGCCCCGATCCACCGGGCCATCATGGCGGGCGATGCGCAAACTGGCGTTTGCATCATGCAGATGGAAGCGGGGCTGGACACTGGCCCGGTGCTGTTGAGTGAGACCACGCCGATCGGATTGCACGAAACGACGACCGAATTGCACGACCGTCTAAGCGCTATCGGGGCACGGCTGATTGTAGAGGCTTTGCAAAAGCTGCCGGACCTTGTTCCCGAAGCGCAGCCGGACCAAGGCGTGACCTATGCATCGAAGATCGACAAGAGCGAGGCGCGTATCGATTGGTCACGGCCTGCGGTCGAAGTTGATCGCTTGATCCGGGGGCTGTCGCCTTTTCCTGGCGCGTGGTTTGAACATGATGGTGTGCGCATCAAGGTGTTGCAATCCCGGCTGGACGATGGCGATGGCCGCACCGGAGAGGTGCTGGACGAGAGTTTGCGCGTGGGGTGTGGTCAGGGCGCGGTGAAGCTGACGCAGTTGCAACGCGCGGGCAAAGCGGCGCAGGATGCAGACACGTTCCAACGCGGGGCCCAGATTGCGCCAGGCACCATGCTGAGCGGGGGATAGAACATGTTTCCGACAATGATCGGTACTGTTGTGATCGCTGGCATCGTTGGCTATGTCGCGGAAAGAACCGGCTTTACCCGGAACGGTTATCTAGCGTCGATCATCATCTGCGTGGGCGGTGCATTCCTGTTTTATTTCGTGCGCCTCATGTTCGGTATCGGATTTAGCTCAGCCGGGCTGAATGCCATCGCTTCGTCGATTGGCGCACTGATCATCGTGCCGTTTCATTGGCGGCGAAAATAGCCTCAGACGCGCGGCGGCCGGCTTTTGTACACTGGCAGGTGCCAGCCGAAATACAAAGATCCTGCCCGCAGAACCCATGTGACACAGGCCCCGATAACCAGTGCTGTAGCCGCTTCGCCGAGTATGGCGCGTGCGGCGATCGCAGCTGTCGATCCGGCAAAGGCGGCGGTGACATACAGTTCGCCCTGTTTAAGCACCAAAGGAACCTCACCCACCACGACATCGCGCATCAATCCGCCCATGCAACCCGTTATGATACCCATCAGAACCACGATTGTCGGCGATTGTTCAAGCGAAAGCGCGACGCCGGTGCCAGCCGCCACGGCAACGGCCAAGGCAAAGCTGTCTAGCCAGATCAATGCGCGATATCGGCTTTCCAGCAAATGTGCGGTGAAAAATACGATCAATGCCGCAAGAACGCCGACGCCAAGATACATGGGGTTGTTGATCCAGAAAATCGGATCACGGTCGAGCAACAAGTCGCGCAATGTTCCACCGCCCAATGCAGTGAGGCAGGCAATGAACGCAAACCCAACGAGATCGAGCTGGGCACGACTTGCCACCAGCGCACCAGTGATTGCAAAAACCAGAACCGATGCGTAATCAAGCAGGCCGAGAAGCGTCATTTGCCCTTGAACGGTGCCATGCCGGCCCGCGCCAATTCGTCGGCACGTTCGTTTTCTGGGTGACCAGCATGACCTTTGACCCATTTCCAGGTGACGGAATGGCGGGCGTTTGCTTCGTCCAGTCTTTGCCAAAGCTCGGCATTTTTCACTGGTTTTTTCGCAGCGTTTTTCCAGCCATTCTTTTTCCAGCCGTGAATCCAGCCGGTGATGCCGTTTTTGACGTAGTTGCTATCGGTGACGATCGTGATTTCGGTAGGGCGCGCCAACGCTTCCAGCGCGCTTATCGCGGCCATCAATTCCATTCGGTTGTTAGTGGTGTTGGGCTCCCCACCTTTCATCTCACGTTGTTTGACGACCTTGTCGCCCTCCATCGCTTGCATCAATGCTCCCCAGCCTCCAGGGCCGGGGTTACCTGAGCAGGCTCCATCGGTGTATGCAATCAGCTTCGCCATGCGCGCAGACATATCTAGTCCGGGCAGGCGGCGTCCAGCCCCTATCGTACTCTAGGGCATGAACTTTGATCCTTGTGCCGGCCCATCTGAATAGCAGTGACGCATTCGTGTGAGCCGCATAAACGTCACTGGCAGGGGCGGCTTACAGGAAAACTGCGGTCCCTAAGCAAATCAAGATAATTGCCGTCAGCGGAATGCGTAGCTTCATCCACCAGTCGGGGGCCAGGCCCCACCGCCAAAAGGCAAAATCCAGCACCAATAAACCGGCAAAACCGAACATAAGATTGAACCCCGCACTGACGGGGCCACCACCTGTCATGAAAAACACCCAAAGCGCGGGGACGGCGGCAAGCAAATACCCGGTGGTTGCGCGTGGTCCTTCGACCTTGGTGGCGAAGCCCCACAGTATGCCCGACATGAATGCCAGGATTACCGCCCCGTAAAATAGCTGTATATATGGGCCGACAAACCGTCCGCCCAATGTCGTGGCAGCCCAGAGCGCCAAAGATTGATTTGCAGAGGTCAAAGCTCCCCAGACAAAAGGGATCAGGCTTGCCAGCCCGATCCACAGCGGAGCCCGGGGCACATCTGTCATGCCGATGCCCGCAACACGCGCGGCACTTTGAATTCTACGTTTTCTACAGCAGTTTCGACCATTTCTATGGTAACATCATACCGGTCCCTGAAGGCATCAATGACCTCGTTGATCAACTGTTCCGGGGCCGACGCACCTGCGGTGATGCCCATGCTTGCGATACCTTCCAGGCTACGCCAGTCAATATCGTGTGCACGCTGAACGAGCTGTGCGTACCCACAGCCGGCGCGTGCACCGACCTCGACCAAGCGGCGGGAATTAGAGGAGTTTGGAGCACCTACAACCAGAATCGCGTCGCATTTCGGAGCCATCGCCTTGACCGCTTCCTGGCGGTTGGTGGTGGCATAGCAAATGTCTTCTTTGTGGGGCCCAACAATCGAAGGAAAGCGCCGGTTCAGCGCCGCGACGATTTCCGCAGTGTCATCGATGCTTAATGTGGTCTGCGTGACGTATGCCAGCTTGGCCGGGTCGCGGACTTGTACCGTTTCTACATCGGCCGGTGTTTCGACAAGCAAAACCTCACCTTCGGGAAGCTGCCCCATGGTGCCTATTGTCTCGGGGTGGCCGGCGTGACCGATCATGATCATCTGCAACCCGGCTTCGGCGTGTCGTTGGGCCTCTATGTGTACCTTGCTTACCAAAGGACAGGTCGCATCGACATACACCATATTCCGCGCTTCGGCTTTCGCAGGCACAGCTTTTGGCACCCCATGCGCCGAAAATATCACTGGCCTGTCGTCGGGGCATTCGGACAGTTCTTCCACAAACACCGCACCCTTGTCGCGCAATCCGTCGACGACGAATTTATTATGGACAATTTCATGACGCACATACACCGGTGACCCCCACTTTTCGATCGCCATCTCGACGATCTTGATGGCACGGTCGACCCCGGCGCAGAACCCGCGCGGAGCAGCAAGATATAGGATCAGGGACGGTTTGGGCATGGGTGACTCCTTGCGGTGGGCCATAGGTAAGGTCTCTGCTCGGTGGGGTCCAGACCACGGCTAGGCGTAATCACGCCTGTGAAGCTGCGAAAAATCGCTTTTATCTTCAGAAAACTAAGATTTCCCCATGAATTTTAACATCTTAACAATTTACGGGAGAGTGGTATGGTCCGAATCGCTTCCCTAGGGTAAACTGGGGCATGCGAAGCGTGAATTACTAGCGACCGCGAAAGGCATTTTCAGATGTTCTGCCCGTGTTGTCAGTACATGATGGCACGGGTTATTTTTCACTCATTCTCTTCCCTGGGCGGACGGCCAAGCACATCCCGTAAATCTTCGAGCTCAATGAAATTGTCGGCTTGCCTGCGCAGTTCGTCCGAAATCATCGGAGGTTGGCTGCGGATGGTGCTGACGACGGATACGCGTACACCCTGCCGTTGCAGGCTTTCCACGAGGGGGCGGAAATCGCCATCGCCGGAAAAGATAACGATGTGATCAAGATGCGGAGCAAGCTCCATCGCATCGACCGCCAGTTCGATATCCATGTTGCCCTTCACCTTTCGGCGACCCATGCTGTCGGTATATTCTTTCGCAGGCTTCGTTACCATCGTGAAACCATTGTAGTTCAGCCAATCAACCAACGGGCGGATCGGTGAGTATTCTTCGCTCTCCAACAAGGCTGTATAATAAAAGGCGCGTAAAAGTTTGCCTCGGCGCATGAACTCTTGACGTAGCAACTTATAGTCTATGTCAAAGCCCAGGTTCTTTGCGGCAGCATACAGATTTGACCCGTCGATGAACAACGCCAGTCGTTCGTCTTTGTAAAACATTATCGACCTCTTTTTAAATGCGTCGTTATCCAAACGTCGGCGCGTGAAATGTAGAATAAATTCATAATGTTTTGTATTCGTACATATTACAATTTGTGTATGACTAAGGATTTTTTAAGGGGCGGCAAGTGAAGACAAATACTGCGAGTGGCAATGATCGGCCTACCAAAGACAACATTGCCCTGATCGCACTGGGAAGTAATCAATTGTCGGTTGCTGGCGATCCCAAGGATACTGTCTTGCAAGCAATGGAAATTATAGAAAATTCAGAGGCCGAGATTCTCGCGTGCAGTAAGCTCTATACAACCTATGCACACCCTAGTGGGTCGGGTCCAGATTTTATCAACGCGGCAATAAAAATTTCAATTTCTCAATGCCCAGAGCAAATCCTGAATTTTTTACACAGAATCGAGACAAGGTTTGGGCGTGAGCGTTTGGTCCGATGGGGTCCTCGAACCATTGATCTTGACCTGTTGGCCGTTGATACAGAGATTCGGCCTGACGTTGAAACCTATCTGCATTGGCGACGGCTCTCGGAAATTGAACAGGCACATCAAGCACCCTCCGAGCTGATTTTGCCCCACCCCAGATTGCAAGACCGCGCGTTTGTTCTGGTTCCTTTGGCAGATGTTGCGCCGGAATGGGTGCATCCGGTACTAAAAAAATCGGTACGCGAGATGTTGAACGCTTTGCCCGCAGAAGATAAAAAGGGCGTGAGACTGGTCGAATAAGCCCTTGTAAATTGGAACGATGGCTTCTAAATAGTCGGCTTCTTGAAGGATTCATGATTGGAGCATCCCTATGGCCCGCGTCACCGTCGAAGATTGTGTAGATAAAGTGCCAAATCGGTTCGAGCTCGTCATGCTTGCCGCGCATCGTGCCCGTGAAATTGCTGCGGGATCTCCGGTGACCGTGGATCGCGACAACGATAAGAACCCTGTTGTATCGCTTCGTGAAATTGCTGATGAAACCCAATCGGCAGATGATCTTCGTGAGCGTCTGATCGAAAGCAACCAGCACCAGATTGAGGTCGATGAACCCGAAGAAGACGCAATGGCCCTGCTTATGGGTGGCGAACAGGATAAGCCTGAAGAAGACAACATGTCTGAAGAGATGCTCTTGCGGCAGTTAATGGCGGCACAGGGGCAGGGCTAACGCCCGCGCCCTGCGGGGCAATAAGGCAGGACAGGCATGAATACCGCCGACATTACGGCTGACGACCTTATCGCGCTTGTCCGCGCCTATAATCCTAAAACAAATGAAAATCAGATTCGTCTGGCCTTTGACTATGGCCAGCGCATGCACGAAGGCCAGTACCGTCATTCTGGTGAGCTTTACTTTACGCATCCGGTTGCCGTCGCCGCAATTCTGACCGAACAGCAGCTTGATGATGCGACAATCATCACGGCGCTCCTTCATGATACGATCGAAGATACCAAGGCGTCATTCACGTCGGTAGAAGAGATGTTTGGCCGCGATGTCGCCGAATTGGTAGACGGCGTGACCAAGCTGACGAACTTGCAGTTGAATTCAACTGAGACGAAGCAGGCCGAAAATTTCCGCAAGCTCTTTATGGCTATGTCCAAGGATCTACGCGTGATCCTGGTCAAGCTCGCGGACCGGCTCCATAACATGCGCACCATCAAGTCGATGCGCCCCGATAAGCAGATTCAGAAGGCCCGCGAAACGATGGACATCTATGCGCCACTTGCGGGCCGCATGGGTATGCAGTGGATGCGCGAAGAGCTTGAGGATCTCGCGTTTCGGGTATTGAACCCCGAAGGGCGGCAGTCGATCATCCGGCGCTTCATTACGTTGCAGCGCGAAACCGGCGACGTGATTCAGCGGATCACTGGTGACATGCGCCACGAGTTGGAGAAGGCAGGCATCGAGGCTGAAGTCTTCGGCCGTGCCAAGAAGCCCTATTCGATCTGGCGAAAGATGCAGGAAAAAGAGCAATCCTTTTCCCGTCTGTCAGATATTTATGGTTTCCGGGCAATTACGAACTCCGAGGATGAATGCTACCGTGCACTTGGTGCCATTCACGGACGTTGGCGGGCCGTTCCTGGCCGGTTCAAGGATTATATCAGTCAGCCTAAATCGAACGGGTATCGCTCGATCCATACCACGGTTTCGGGCCGTGACGGCAAACGGGTCGAGGTCCAGATCAGGACCCGCCAGATGCACGATGTTGCAGAATCCGGCGTTGCGGCGCATTGGTCGTATCGCGACGGGGTTCGGACCCGCAACCCGTTCGCGGTGGATCCCGTCAAATGGGTCGCACAGTTGACGGAGCAGTTGGACTCCGAAGAAGATCACGAAGATTTTCTCGAGGCCGTCAAGCTTGAGATGTACGCGGATCAGGTGTTCTGCTTCACGCCCAAGGGCGAAGTGGTCAAGCTGCCCCGCGGAGCGACCCCTATTGATTTCGCCTATGCGATTCATACGCGGATCGGATCGGCCTGTGTCGGTGCCAAAATCGACGGCATGCGCGTGCCGTTATGGACGCGCATCAAGAATGGTCAGTCCATCGAGATCATAACGGCACAGGGCCAGACGCCGCAGGTGACATGGCTTGACATCGCGACGACCGGCAAGGCGAAGACCGCGATCCGGCGCTCGCTCCGCGAGGTCGACAGGGCCCGGTTTGTTAGTCTGGGCCGAGAGCTCGCGCGGTCCGCATTCGAGCAAATGGATAAAACCGCAACCGAAAAGGTCCTGCGCACCGCCGCGCGAAATCTACGGCTTGCCGACGTAGAAGATCTGTTGGCCCGGCTGGGTTCGGCCGAACTGACGGGGCGCGAAATTGTCCAGGCGGTCTATCCCAATCTCCAACCTAAACCTGGTGAACAGATCGACAAAAAGCGGGCCGTTGTCGGGCTTGAGCCAGGCCAGTCCTATGACCGTGCCCCGTGTTGCGAACCTTTGCCCGGTGAACGCATCGTCGGGATTACCTATCGTGGCAAGGGTGTCACCATCCATTCTATCGACTGCGAAAGGTTGTCTGCCTACGAAGCTCAACCCGAGCGGTGGTTGGACCTGCGCTGGCATGATGGTCCGCACCCGTCGGTTTACGGGGCGACTCTGGACCTGACCATCGGTAACGGGGCAGGGGTGTTGGGGCGAATCTGCACCTTGATAGGTCAGTCAAAGGCCAATATCTCGGATCTGGAATTTTTAGACAGAAAACCCGATTTTTATCGATTGTTGATCCATGTCGAACTTCGAGACATCGAGCATCTGCATTCCCTGATGCCGACGCTCGAGGCCGAAAGCGAGGTGGCCGAGATCAGTCGATACCGCAATATGCAGCAACCAAAGCAAGGCGAAAAAGGCGCATAACCCGACCACGCAGCTTAGTGCCAAGGAAGAACCATTGATATTTAAACGCCGCGATCCAAAGCCGACATTGCGCGCCATGGCTGAATTCATGTGGCCGCGTGGCGGATGGACGCGTGCGTTTCACTATGTCAAACACCGGATGCGGCGGCTTCCCGACACGCCCGAGCGTATCGCGCGCGGTATCTGGGCGGGCGTTTTCACGACCTTCACGCCGTTTTACGGCCTGCATTTCATCGTCGCCGCGTTGATCTCGCGGGTGATGCGCGGAAACCTTCTTGCGGCATTGATGGGTACCTTTTTCGGTAATCCGCTTACCTATGTTCCTATCGGGCTGTCATCGCTTTCCATGGGGCACTGGATCCTTGGAACCACGATGGTGGAAGGTGAAAACCGATCTTTCGGCGGTAAGTTCTTTGACGCCGGTCATGATCTTTTGGGAAATCTCGTGGCAATTTTCACCAGCCGCGATATGGACTGGACCGGGCTTGCAGTGTTTTGGCGACAGGTGTTCTATCCGTATCTTATCGGGGGTATCGTTCCCGGAATGATTTGTGCAACGGTCGCCTATTACCTATCGGTTCCGTTGTTGCGCGCGTATCAAAAACGCCGCAGTGGGGTGATAAAGGCGAAGTTCGAGGCGCTCAAGAAAAAGGCTGCGGCGAAGGCTGAAGCAAAACGTGGTGCAGAGCGGTCATTACGAGAAGGAAAAGATCATGGCGGCACAAGGTAAGCTTAGACTCGGAGTTAACATCGACCATGTAGCCACGGTCAGAAATGCTCGTGGTGGTGCCTATCCCGACCCTTTGCGTGCAGCGCGCGCCGCACAGGAGGCCGGTGCCGACGGCATCACGGCCCATCTGCGAGAAGACCGCCGCCATATTACCGACGCAGATATCGAAGGGTTGCAAGAAGTCCTGAACGTGCCTCTGAACTTCGAGATGGCCGCGACCAAGGAAATGCAGACCATCGCGTTGCGCCATAAACCTCATGCGGTTTGCCTTGTCCCCGAAAAGCGCGAAGAACGCACGACTGAAGGCGGATTAGAGGTCGCGCGCGAAGAAAACCGTCTGGCTCATTTCATTGCACCTTTGCGCGAAGCGGGCTGTCGCGTCAGTATCTTTATCGCCGCAGACCGGCGTCAAATCGAGGCGGCAAATCGGATAGGTGCCGAGGTTATCGAACTACACACCGGGGCCTATTGTGACGCCTTTGCCGAAGGGCATTGGGAGGAAGCACAAAAAGAACTGCAAAAGCTTGAGGAGATGGCACGCTATGGGCATGAGCTCGGTCTGGAGATCCACGCGGGCCATGGCCTCACGTATGATACAGTGTCGCCCATTGCCGCTTTTCCGCAGGTTCAGGAGCTGAACATCGGGCATTTTCTGATAGGCGAGGCGATTTTTCTGGGTCTTGGTCCGGCCATACACGAAATGCGCCGTCTGATGGATGATGCGCGTGCTGATTAGAAAACCTGTCAGGTAACAGGGCCTGAAAATGCAAACCGTGGTCTGCGCATGAAGGCATATCGAATCCCAAAAAGAACAAGGGCGTCCCTATGATCTTAGGTGTCGGAACTGATCTGGCCAATATTGAGCGTATCCAAGGAACGCTTGACCGCTTTGGGGACCGGTTTCGGAACCGGGTATTCACGCAGGTGGAACAACAAAAAGCAGAACGTCGTCGCGATATAGCTGGCACCTATGCCAAACGTTGGGCCGCCAAGGAAGCCTGTTCCAAGGCGCTTGGAACCGGGCTGAGAATGGGAATAGCCTGGCGTGACATGGCCGTTAGCAACTTGCATACAGGCCAGCCCGTGATGGAGGTCACAGGATGGGCGGCGGAACGTCTGGAGCAGATGACCCCGGCCGGACACGAGGCGATAATCCATGTCACGTTGACTGACGATCATCCCTGGGCGCAGGCATTTGTGGTGATTGAAGCCGTGCCTACAACGTTAAAAACACCTTAACGGTAGCATCGTGCCCTATCGGGGCGTGCACAGGCATGGCTTTGCTTGACTCGCGCTGATGGTGGCCGCATGTAGCCATCAAACAGATTATCAGGAGCGCCCCTATGGCCGCCAAGGAAAAGACCGGCAACGCATTTGTCGAAACCATCAAAACAATCGTCTATGCTCTGTTGATTGCGGGCGTGTTTCGGACACTTTTCTTTCAACCATTCTGGATCCCCTCGGGATCAATGAAAGAGACCCTTCTGATCGGTGATTTCCTTTTTGTGAACAAAATGGCTTATGGCTATTCCTACGCGTCCTGCCCCAGCATAATGATCCCACGATTTGGGATCGAGGTGGATGCAAAAGATATTTGCGGCGTATTTGATGGCGACAATACCAGGTTGTTCGGGTCGGAACCAGAACGCGGTGATGTTGTCGTGTTCCGCCACCCAGTGTCAGGCCGCGATTATATCAAAAGATTGATCGGACTGCCCGGTGACAAGATACAGGTGACCAATGGCGTGGTCAGTATTAACGGGACAGCCGTCAAACTGCGTGACGACGGGGTGTTCACCGAAGAGATGACGAGACAAGGCCCCCAGGGGATGCGTCCACGTTGCGAGAATGGTGCCGTCGGCGAAGGCGGGGAGTGCAAGAAATCCCGTCAGATTGAAACATTGCCGAATGGGGTCGAACACGCGATATTGAATATTGGCAACCAAGCGTCCGATAATACCGGGGTCTATACCGTACCCGAAGGGAATTACTTTTTCATGGGCGACAATCGCGATAACTCGGCCGATAGCCGTCTTGCCCAACTGGCGGGTGGGGTCGGGTTCGTGCCGTTCGAAAACCTTATCGGCCGCGCCGACCGGATTGTATTCAGTTCGGCAGGACGGTCCATGCTGTTTTTCTGGACGTGGCGCAGCGACCGTTTCTTCAAAGCAATCAAGTGAAGCTGAGCGCGGATCTCAAGGCTTTTGAAAGCCGCATCGGGTATCACTTTACCAAGCCCGAATTGCTGAATCGCGCGGTGACACATGCGTCGATGTCATCGGCCAATCGCGATGACAACCAGCGGCTGGAGTTTCTGGGCGACCGGGTGCTGGGTCTGGTGATGGCCGAAGCGTTGCTGATGCTTGATCCGGGTGCCACCGAAGGGCAATTGGCCCCCCGGTTCAACGCATTGGTCCGCAAGGAAACTTGCGCCGATGTGGCACGCGAAATCGAAATCGGTTCTGTTCTCAGATTGGGGCGGTCCGAGATGCTGTCCGGTGGTCGCCGCAAGCAAGCTTTGCTTGGGGATGCGATCGAGGCGATTATCGCCGCGGTTTATTTGGATGCCGGATTTCCGGCGGCCAAGGATCTGATCCTGAGGTTGTGGAATGACCGCATTCACACGGTCAAACAAGATGCGCGTGATGCGAAGACCGCTTTGCAGGAATGGGCGCAAGCACGAGGCTTTCCGCCCCCGGCATATGTGCAGACCGACCGTCAGGGACCGGACCATGCACCGTTGTTTACGATAAGGGTGCAGATCGAAAACGGACACAATGCCGTGGCGGTTGCACCTTCCAAGCGCCAGGCTGAACAATCCGCGGCAAAAATGTTACTCGCACAATTGGAGAAGAATTCATGACCACCCGGGCCGGCTTTATCGCCCTGATCGGTGAGCCTAACGCGGGCAAATCCACGCTGCTGAACCGGATGGTCGGCGCAAAAGTATCAATTGTTACGCATAAGGTGCAAACCACCCGCGCCCGTATCCGCGGAGTTGCGATGCACGATGAAAGCCAGCTGGTTTTTGTCGACACACCTGGTTTGTTTCAGCCGCGACGCAGGCTTGACCGCGCCATGGTTGCGGCAGCCTGGGGGGGCGCTGCGGATGCGGATATCGTAATTCTTCTGATTGAGGCGAACCGGGGAGTAACCGAGGGTGTCGAGCGCATTTTGGAAGGCCTTGCCAATATCGGACACAGTGGCAAGGTGGCGCTGGCGATAAACAAAATCGACCGCGTTGAAGCGCCGGTCCTTTTAGGCCTGAGCAAGGACATCAACGAGCGCTATCCGTTTGCGGAGACTTTCATGATTTCCGCCGAGCGCGGCCATGGCGTAGATGCCTTGCGCCAGTGGCTGGCGACCGAAGTGCCGCAAGGTCCGTGGCTTTACCCGGAAGATCAGATTGCCGATTTGCCGATGCGGATGATCGCCGCGGAAATGACTCGAGAAAAGCTGACGCTGCGGTTGCATCAGGAGTTGCCCTATCAGTTGACGGTGGAAACCGAAAACTGGGAAGAGCGCAAGGATGGATCGGCACGGATTGATCAAATCGTCTATGTGATCCGTGACGGGCACAAAGGTATTGTACTGGGGCAAAAGGGCGAAACCATCAAATCTGTGGGCAAGGCAGCGCGTGAGGAGCTTGAGGAGTTTCTGGGGCGCAAGGTGCATCTGTTCTTGCAAGTCAAGGTGCGGCCGAACTGGCTGGACGAGGCCGAACGCTATTCGGAAATGGGGCTGGACTTCAACGACGGCAATGTCTGACTTTTTGGCTGATCGACCCTTCGGGGAGGATTTGTATCCATTTGGAAGGTGAGTGATGCCATGTCTCGACTGACGGCGCGATTTTGGGTAGATGCGTATCTGGCCCGGCTTAGGGTCTATGACATTCCCGCGTTTGTCGTGGCCCACGGCGACGACACCGGGGGGGCGGTTTTAGTCAAGCTAGCGACCCTGGACGGTAATGCATTGTTGTTTCACAAAGGCTTTGACCTGGAGACCGGCGAGCGCGTTTGGGTCGAGTTGGCGTCTGGATGCGAGGCCGACGTTGATGCGTCTATCGAGAAGCAACGGGGATTTGACCCTGATGTCTGGGTGATCGAGATAGAGGACCGGCAAGGCCGCCATCTGTTGTTCGATGAGGGGTTGAGGTGATGGAGTGGCGCGAACAGGGGATTTTGCTGAGCGTGCGACGACATGGGGAAACGTCGACCATTATCGAAGTGTTTACTCCGACCCAAGGTCGACATCTGGGGATTGTACGCGGCGGTACGAGCCGCAAGATCGCGCCCGTTTTGCAGCCGGGAGCCCAATTGGATGTCGCGTGGCGTGCTCGACTGGAGGAGCATATAGGGGCATTTACGGTTGAACCCGTGCGCAGCAGAGCGGTGGTGGCTATGGGTGATCGGATGAGCTTGGCGGGGCTGAACACCGTGACGGCGTTGCTTTCATTCGGGCTCCCGGAGCGTGAACCGCATGTGCCGTTGTACCATAGAACGCAATCCTTGTTGGACTTGCTGGGGCAGGGCGACCTGTGGCCTCTGGCTTATCTGCATTGGGAATTGAGCCTGTTGGAAGAACTGGGTTACGGGTTGGATTTGAGCCGCTGTGCCGTTACCGGTGATCGGAAGGGGCTGGTGTTCGTATCGCCGAAGTCAGGCCGGGCCGTCACCCAGAGGGGCGCGGGGGAATGGGCGGATAAACTGCTGCCGTTGCCGGCGGTGCTTCTTGGAGAAGGTGATGCCAGTGATGCTGAAGTCGCGGCGGGGCTCAAGACCACGGGATATTTTCTAGAGCAGCATTTGGCGCGCGGTTTGGGGGGGAAGCCGTTGCCCGAAGCGCGTGCCCGATACATCGATGCGTTCAGTCGCAAGCGCTGAAGCGTCGCATGCCGGGGGCGCCCCAGCGTGAGGGCCGTCGTTGGAAGAACGAATGGGCAGGGGGCACCGGACATCAGGGCAGTGTGTGTGCGAACGGATTGGCGGTGCGCCCCTTCTGCCCTTAGCCAAGCAGGCGCCGCGCAATGACCTGTGCCTGTATTTCGGCAGCCCCTTCAAAAATATTGAGGATGCGGGCATCACACAACACACGGCTAATCTTGTATTCCAGTGCGAAACCGTTGCCCCCATGAATTTGCAGGCCATTGTCTGCAGCGGCCCAGGCGACGCGCGCGCCCAATAGCTTGGCCATACCTGCCTCGACATCGCACCGCCGTCCTTCGTCTTTTTCGAAGGCGGAAAAATAGGTCAGTTGGCGGGCGATCATTATCTCCACTGCGATCATGGCAAGCTTGGACGAAACCCGCGGGAAGCTGATCAACGACTTGCCGAACTGCTTACGGTCGATCGCATACTGCATGGATATGTCGAGCGCCGATTGCGCCACGCCGATTGCACGGGCCGCGGTTTGGATACGTGCGCTTTCAAACGTCTCCATGAGCTGTTTGAAGCCCTTACCCTCTTCGCCGCCAAGCAGATTTTCGCCTTTGACGTCGAAGCCATCGAAGCCCAGCTCGTATTCCTTCATCCCACGATATCCGAGAACCTCGATCTCGCCACCGGTCATGCCAGCCGAGGGGAAGGGATTTTCATCGTCACCTGGAAGCTTTTCGGCAAGGAACATCGACAGTCCCTTGTAATTTGCCGTATCGGGATCGGTGCGGGCCAGTAGCGTCATCAGGTGAGTGCGGGCCGCGTGGGTTATCCAGGTCTTGTTACCGGTGACCTTGTAATTGTCGCCGTGCTTGACCGCACGGGTGCGCAGGGCACCAAGATCAGACCCGGTATTCGGTTCAGTGAACACAGCGGTCGGCAAGGTTTCGGCGCTGGCGATGCGGGGTAGCCATTTGGATTTTTGCGTATCGGTGCCTCCTGCCAAAATCAGCTCGGCGGCGATTTCAGACCGGGTGCCCAGCGAACCGACGCCGATGTAACCGCGCGACAGTTCTTCGGAGACCACACACATAGAGGCTTTGGACAAACCCAGCCCGCCGTATTCTTCGGGGATGGTAAGGCCGAACACGCCCAGTTCAGCCAATTCGTTGATGACCTCGATCGGGATCAGCTCGTCTTTGAGGTGCCACTCGTGGGCAAACGGCTCTACCTTTTCTACCGCGTAACGACGAAATTGTTCGCGAATCATTTCCAGCTCATCATCGAGGCCGGTGCGACCTACGGTGATGTTGGCACTGTGCTCTTGCATAAGTTCAACCAGACGGGTGCGCGCGGCTTGGGTGTTGCCATGTTGTATAAGGGTCTGGATTGCGGAATCGTTTGCGCATTGCTGATCGCTCTGCGCCAGTCCAAGATCATGCAAGCGCAGCATCTCGCCCTGGTTCATTGCGATGCCACCGAAAATCTGCGCCAGATATTCGCCGAAACCGATCTGGAAAATAAGCTGTTCGACTTCGGTGAAATTGTCCTCGGCAGAGAGTTTTTCAGCCCAAAGCTGCATTTGTCTGAGTGCCTGCACATAGGTTGCCAACCATGCAAGGCCATGAGCGGCTGTCTGGTTCGCCTCTATCAGGTCGTTTGATACCCGACCCTCGTGAGTTACGGTCCGACGAACGGACGCCGTGGCCTTGTCAAGAACGTCATTCACGGGAGGCAGCGCGTCTGCCGCCAATTTGAGGAGGTCGCCAAGAATGATTTGCGAGCCTGTCATTGCGTGTTGTCCATCATGTGCCAATTCAACGGTCCCTTTTTCAGCTTGGGACTGACATAACCCTTTCGCAGGTGCAGCACAATAAAGATACGTTTATAAGCGGTAATTTGATCGATAATTACGCGGATGAATTTTCGTGCGCTCAGTTGGATTGTTGATATTAGAGACAAATGGATATGTTTTTCAGTTTCATCACGCCCGAACAAATGATGTTCGCCTTCGCCATTGCCATGGTCGCGGGGTTCATCAAAGGGGTAGTGGGCTTTGCCATGCCGTTGGTTCTGATTTCGGGCTTGATAACCTTCTTACCGCCCGACGTCGCCTTGGCCGGCTTGATCCTGCCTACGGTCACGACCAACCTGTTTCAGGCTCTTCGTCAGGGTGTCAGGGCCGCGTGGGCCTCTACGAAGCTGTTCAAGGTATTCCTGATCGCGGGAGGGGTGGCCCTTGTTGCATCGGCGCAGATGGTACGTTTCTTGAATGCGCAAACGATGTTGCTGGTCATTGGCGTGCCGATAACGTTTTTTGCTCTTTGGCAAATCACGGGGCGCAGTTTCACTCTTGCCCAGCGGTCATCAAAAATCGAGGTTTTGATCGGTGGATTCGCCGGGGCCATCGGAGGTGTATCGGGCGTATGGGGCCCCCCGACGGTGGCATATCTGACGGCCCTAGGGACGCCCAAACACGACCAAATGCGTGTTCAGGGCGTGGTCTACGGGCTTGGTGCCATTGCGCTTATGTTCGCGCATATCGGGTCCGGCGTTTTGAACCGCGAAACGCTACCATTTTCGATTTCGTTGGTCCTGCCGGCTTTGGCGGGCATGTGGTTGGGTGCCCAGATCATGGATCGAATCGACCAGGCATCATTTCGCAAGGCAACGCTTTTCATTTTGTTGGTGGTGGGCGCAAACCTGGTCAGACGCGGACTGTTTGCTTGAAACTACTGCCCTTGCCGGCTGACGGTGACGCCGGAGACATCTTCGATAAATGTAACGATGCGGGTTTTTACAGCATCATCCTTTATCGCGGCCAAAGCGCTGACAATTTCCACGCTCGGGTCTGATTTTGGTGTTTCGCTCTGTTCGTCATGCAGGCCTTCGAAAAAATACGAAGGCGTCACGTCAAGTATCTGGGAAAGTTCAAATAGCCGGCTTGCAGCCACGCGGTTGGAGCCGATTTCGTACTTTTGAATTTGTTGGAAAGATAGATTCAACTTCTTGGCGACATCGGTTTGGGACAGTCGACGCAATGTTCTAATTTGTTTTAGCTTTTTCCCGACATGGATATCTACTGGGTGGGACATGTCATTAATACCTCTGGTTGTTATTGGGATAGTCATCCCCAAAACTCTCTTTACGATCAATTGGATAGTTTCGTTCAATTTCAGGTTACATATGTACCATTGATGTATTATACAATCGTTATCGATGTATTATTTATTTACCGTCAGAGACTTTTATGAGCGATGATCTCCAGAACGTTGTGGACGAGGTGGGCGAAAGCAAAGTTCCGGCTTTGCTTTATGAAATGATGCGTTCCTTCACCGTTCTGGCCAGAACGTTGAACCTCAGCCACACGGTGCGTGAGCTTAACAGCACGCGCCAAACCGTCCGCCGTCATATCGCGCAGCTTGAAGAACTGATGGGGGCCACGTTATTCGCTGTCGATGACCGCAGATATCATCTGACGGCGCGCGGGGAAGAAGCTTTGCCCGAAGCGTTGGAGATCATGGCGCGGTGCAAGACCTGGGCTTTGGGCGATCTGCGCAGTGTGGGCGGATTGATGCGATTATCGCACGAGCATCCAAACGGCTGGGCTTTCTATCAACAGCAACAGTCGCTGACCCAAATCTGGGGAGAGGAATCGCCCATTCTACGCAAAGTGTTCCATGCTTGGTGTTCCAGCCGGGGAGAACTTGAGCATCCGGAGTTTCAGTCCTTGCGGCCCTATATATTGGTTTATCGCGATTCGCCGCACGGATGGATCTGCACAGAGCTGGGGCAAGAATCGTTTTATACCAAATGGTGGGGGTGGAAGATTGCGCGCAGCAGTATTGGACGCCCGTTGCGACAGTTCCCGGGAGGCTCGGAATTTGAGGCGATGTTGACCGGGCCCTTTCGGGAGGTCCGGGCAAATGGCGGTGTCCGATTGGACGAAGTGGTCACGCAGATTCCACGACGTGAGGGTGAAAAACCTACACCCTTGGCATATAAGAGACTCTTGTTGGCCAGTCGTTTTCCTGACGGAAGCTTTGCGTTGATTGCTGCGATCGACAGATCACGGGTGATATCAATCTCTGGCCTGGACCAAAGCACGCTTGCCGCCATGCCTGCCGATGCCGTCGTGTCAATTTGAGGTGCTTCATGAAAGGCAAGCCAGACTCATAAAATTGGGTTAAACTTCGAACTCTATTGGATCGAAGGAGACCGCAAGTGACGTTACAAAGTTTTCAAGACGATCAACGGTTCGCAGCAAATTGTACAGCGCTGCTACAGAGCGCGGGGATTACCGTAACCATCGGTTACGACTTTGACAGCTATAGGAAAATTCTTGGGAAAGCACGCCCGGACCATGTGCTCGGCATGCCGTTCGACCCTGAGCTGCATACCCTTACGCAGAGAAATGCGTTTTGGGTAATCGGGCACAACAGCAAGGGTGAAGTCATGCACACCCAGGCGATGCGTTTGCTGGATTTGCAAGGGGCCAACCTCGCCGAATATATGCGGTGCTCATACAAGGACTTCCCGCCGCCTGGTGTGGATATTGATTTGCAACGCTCGCGTTACCGTCCCGGGCCGGGCGCGCACCGCATCTCGGGTCAGGTTTGTTATCACGGAGAGTTTTGGGTTGGCACCACGCCGCGTGAATTCCGCAATGTGGGGCTATCGTCCGTGTTGGGACGATACGCATTCTGGCAAGCGATTCAACACTGGAAGCCGGACCATGTCGTCGCTTTCATGCAAAATTCAGTTGTCTACAAAGGGTTTCCCGCGCGGCACGGTTACATGCATACCGAACCTGGTGCACTGCATTGGTTCCTGACCGGACAAGACGTGCCCATCGAGGGTTTCATGTCTTATATGGGAAGCGATGATTTGCAGTATATACTGGATATGCCGCTTTCTGGCCTGGCAGCCTGATCGTCTTGTGCAGAAGCCGCGACATCAAGCGGCTTCTGCTAAGGTGATGGCTATCAACCGATGGCTGCAGCTTTTACGTCTTCGTCGATGTATGGCATGTATTGCTCGAAGTTTTCCGAGAACATTTTCACCAGTTTGGCGGCCTGGCGGTCATAGGATTCCGGATTGTCCCATGTGCGGCGGGGATCCAACAGAATATCCGCAACCCCTGTGACCGAAACCGGTACCTCGAACCCAAAATTTGGGTCTTTGCGATATTCTACACCGGCAAGCGACCCTTCGAGCGCTGCGGTTAATAGTGCGCGGGTCGCCTTGATCGGCATCCGGCTGCCGGTACCGTGTGCGCCGCCTGTCCATCCTGTGTTGACCAGCCAGCACGTGGCACCGTGGGTCGCGATCTTTTCACGAAGTAGATTGCCATAGACCTCGGGGCGGCGTGGCATGAATGGTGCGCCAAAACAGGTCGAGAACGTAGGCTCCGGTTCGGTCACTCCCCGTTCGGTGCCCGCGACCTTGGAGGTGAAGCCAGACAGGAAGTGATACATTGCCTGCGCCGGGGTCAGACGCGCGATGGGTGGGAGCACGCCGAACGCATCGCACGTCAGCATGATGATGTTCTTAGGGTGGCCGCCGGTCGCTTTGGTCGATGCATTGGAGATATAGTGCAGCGGGTAGGCGCAACGCATGTTCGCTGTCAGGGAGTCGTCATTGAAGTCCAGCTCTTTGGTCTCTTCATCAAAAATCATGTTTTCGATGACGGTGCCGAACTTTTCGGTGGTCGCATAGATCTCAGGCTCGGCTTCGCGGCTTAGGCTGATTGTTTTGGCATAGCACCCGCCTTCGAAGTTAAAGGTGCCGTGGTCTGACCAACCATGTTCGTCATCCCCTATCAACGTCCGGCCCGGGTCGGCCGACAACGTTGTTTTTCCCGTCCCGGACAGACCGAAGAACACTGCGGTATCAACCGGATTGCCGGTAGCGTGATTGGCCGAACAATGCATCGGCATGATATCTTTTTCAGGCAGTAGATAGTTCAAAAGCGTAAAGACGGACTTCTTGTTCTCGCCCGCGTATTCTGTGCCCCCGATCAAGATCATTTTCTTGTCAAAATTCATGGCGATCACGGTTTCAGACCGGCAATCGTGCTTTGCCGGATCGGCGGAAAAACTGGGGCAGTTGATCACGGTGAAATCTGCAATGAAGTCATCCAGCGCGTCACGTTCTGGCCGGCGCAGCATGTGACGGATAAATAGTCCATGCCATGCCAACTCGGTGACCATACGCACGTTGATTGCATGTCGCGGGTCGGCCCCACCGATCAAATCCTGCACGAAATAGTCGCGCCCTTCCATGTGGGCAAGCATATCGCGGTAGAGCGCGTCAAACCCTTCGGGTGACATCGCGGCGTTGTTATCCCACCAGATTGTATCTGCGACACTCTCAGTTTTAACCACATGTTTGTCTTTGGGAGACCGGCCGGTGAACTTACCTGTGGTAACCAGGAAGGTTCCCCCCTTGCCAAGCGTCCCTTCGTCACGTTGCAGCGCAGCTTCGACCAGCGCGGGTTCGATCATGTTGTAATAGAC
>TARA_R110000787_G_scaffold9028_6_pt1 | contig 32050 bp, 33 predicted proteins | sample TARA_R110000787 | Tara Oceans TARA_R110000787 (sample SAMEA4397920) | marine metagenome | biome: Polar Biome; feature: [DCM] deep chlorophyll maximum layer (ENVO:01000326); material: water (ENVO:00002006), including particulate matter (ENVO:01000060) such as... | depth 35 m | reverse complement strand
GTGATGCGCGCCGTGCCTGGCCGAACCCAGCCCGCGAACGCGGCCGATACCCGTTCCGTTGCCCATCAGAAACCCTTTCCGAAGATATAGAGCCACAGCAGGGCGGTCACGGCCAGCGACGCCGCGAAGGTCGCGATCGACCAGCTCTTGTTGCTGCGCAGTTCATACCCCGCGCCCAGATCCAGCACGAAATGGCGCAGACCGGAGAAAAGATGCTGGAAGAAGAACCAGCTAAGGCCGATCATCACCAGATAGCCGATCGGCGAGGTGGCGACGGCAACAAAGGTCGCATAGGCTTCCGGCCCGATGGCAGCGGCCATCAGCCACCAGATGAGGCCCAGCGCACCAGCCGTCGCCAGACCGTTGCCGGTCACGCGATGGATGATGGAGACGGTCATGGCCGGTCCCCATTTCCAAATGGTCAAATGCGGCGAGAGCGGCCGGCTGTTGGATCGCGCCATATCTACCCTTGTCCCTTATATTCCTTGATCCCGCCCCCCTTAAGAGCGAACGCGCAGGAGGGCAAGCCGCGCCGGGCAGGGCTGCCCCAATGTCCGTGCCGGATTTGGGCGTTTGCGCATAAGAAGTGATTAACCAAATCACGCTAGGACAGGCTGAGAGTATCGCACATCCCACCAACAGGGGCCGTCCAGCCATGTCGTCCTTCGTTTCTCCCGCCGAAACCGCCTCTGACTATGTGGCGGGCATTGACCCCGACGGGACGATTGCCCGTAACGCAAAAGAAATCGGCCTGTTGATCGAGGCGGACATCGATCAGGTCGCGGCGGCATTCTTCGACAGCTATATGCGGGAAACCGGGTTGATCGATCGTCTGGCCCAGTCCGTGATCGACAAGATCCGGGCCGAATCGCGTGTTTATGCCACCCATAAGCTGATGCATTTCCAGGAGGCACGCTGGACCCGCTCTGCGGCCGATTGCGTGCGCCACGCCCGCAAACATGGCGTGCCGGTGCGTTCTGTGCTGGTGGCCGTCGGCAAGGCCAACGACACGATCATGAATTTGCTGTGGGAACGGTGCCGCGACGATGATGCGCGCCTGCGCCGGTTGATGGCCACGGTCCTGGAAATCAGCATGCTCGACGCGGGCTTCATGAGCAACGTGCTGTCGTCCGATCAGGCCGAAGCGCAACGCGCTGAACGGCAGCGTTATGGCACCTTGTTCGAACAGCGGATCATGGGCGAACTGGACGGCGCGACTCGCCTGGGCGAATCGCTGCGCGAACAGGCCAAGGATGCGTCCGCCGCCACACGCGGCATGCTGGGCAAGGCGTCGGAAGTCGCCGCCGCCGCCGAACAATCGGCGCTCGCGATGCGCGAAGCGGCCCGCACCTCCGCTGGCCTTATCCGCGCGATCGACGATGCGCGCACCGAAGTCGAGGGCGCTGCCGGGGTGGCCCAGCGGGCCGCGCAGCAATCGGGCGATGCCGTCACCATGTCCGCCACCCTGTCCGACCATGCCAAGTCGATCGAATCGATCCTGGGCCTGATCCGCGACATTGCCGGCCAGACCAATCTGCTCGCGCTCAACGCCACGATCGAGGCAGCGCGCGCGGGCGATGCCGGGCGCGGCTTTGCCGTCGTTGCGCAGGAAGTGAAGAGCCTCGCTAACCAGACCGCGCGCGCGACCGACGAGATTGCAAGCAAGATCGCCGACATCCAGGCCTCGACCCGCCAGTCGGTGGAAACCAACGAACGCATCCGCGACACGGTGGGCGAAGTGCAAGCGAGCGCCGAGCGCATCCGCCATGCCATGGACGCGCAGGCGCAGACCGTCACCATGATCACCGCCGCCGTCGATCAGACCGCGCTGGCCGCCGATTCCATGTCGACCACCATTTCGGCGATCCGCCAGGACACCGAAGTGGTCGCGTCGGAAATCGACCAGCTCGAACGCGGCTTCGTCAGCGTGGAGGGCAAGCTCGCCAGCCTGCGCAATGCCTCGACCGACTTTGGCCGCCAGGTCGCCTGACACGACGCCTTGGCCCGTCATAGCGCTCCGTTCATGAAACCCGCATAGGTAGAGCCAATGGATCCTGACTTTCGTCAGGATGACGCAGAGCTTAAGGATCGGCCGCCAAACGCTTCCCCTCCCTGCCCTGCTGCTCTAAAGGCGGGAGGATGAACGATGCTACCACCCCAGCGGTTCAAAGCTGGAAAGTCACCCTGCCCTGCACCCGCGCCGAGGCCGAAGCGCTGGACGGGGACATTGCCGCCTTTGCGATGATGGATCGGCCGCCCGTGCTGATGACCAGCGAGGCGGAACCCGATGACGAGGATGCCTGGCGGCTCGACGCCTATTTCGAAGGCAAGCCCAGCCCCGCCGCGATCAAACTGCTGCGATCGATGGTGCCAAGCGCCGCGCGGACCAAGCCAGTCGTCGAAGCGCTGCCCGACGAGGATTGGGTGACGATCAGCCAGCAGGGTCTGGAACCGGTCACGGCCGGGCGCTTCCATGTCCGCAATCTCGCCAGCGATCCCGAACAGCCCGGCCAGGTCAACCTGCTGATCGCCGCCAGCCGCGCCTTTGGCACCGGCCAGCATGAAACGACCGCGGGCTGCCTTGCCATGCTCGACCGGATGCGCCGGGTTGGCATGCGGTTCGGCAATGTTGCCGACATCGGCACCGGCACCGGGCTGCTCGCCTTTGCCGCGCTGCATCTGTGGCCGCGCGCCTATGCCACGGCGTCGGACATCGATCCGGTCGCGGTGGAGATCAGCGCGGAAAATGCGCTGGCCAATGGCATGGCCGTCGGTCGGGGACAGGGGCAGGTCGCGCTCTACGCCGCCGCCGGGGTCGATCATGCCGCGATCATTACCCGCGCGCCCTATGACCTGCTGATCGCCAATATCCTGGCCGGGCCGCTGATCGAACTGGCCCCCTCGCTCTGTGCGATGGTCGAGGAAGGCGGCACGATCCTGCTGGCGGGCCTGCTCAACGAACAGGTGGACGCCGTGCTGGCCGCCTATCGGGCGCAGGGGATGCGGCTGGCCGAGCGCGCCGATCGGGGCGATTGGCCGACGCTCAGGTTACGCAAGCGGCCCGTCATCGGCTGGAAACGCCCCCGCCGCCTCAACCCCGCCGCGCGCGGCGAAGCGCCCGGCTTCGGCAGTATCTAAAGAGGAGCGCCGCCATGACCATCACCCGCCGCATCACCCTGCATGATGGGCCGGACGGCCCGTTCGAAAGCATGGCCGTGGTCGATACCGCCGCCGGGCCACAGCCGGGCATATTGCTCTTCCCCAATGTGCTGGGCACCAAGGAGGCCGACTTCGCCTATGCGGAAAAGGTCGCGGCGCTGGGCTATGCCGTGCTGGTCGCCGATGTCTATGGTCAGGGCAAGCGCACCACCCGCGCCGACGCCAATCCCGCGCTCTATATGAACGCATTGAATGCCGACCGTGCCCTGCTGCGCAATCGGGTCAATGCGGCGCATGATGTGCTCAAGGGGCTGGCCGAGGTCGATGCAGCGCGCACGGCCGCCATCGGCTTTTGCTTCGGCGGTAAATGCATCCTCGATCTGGCCCGCAGCGGCGCGGACATTGCAGGCGGCGTCAGCTTCCATGGCGTCTATGATGCCCCGCCCTTCGCCAATGCGACGATCAGCGCCCGGTTGCTGATCTGCCATGGCTGGGACGATCCCATTGCCCCGCCGGAGTCCATGGTGGCGCTGGCGCATGAACTGACGGCGGCAGGCTGCGACTGGCAAATCCACGCTTATGGCCGCACCGGCCATGCCTTCACCGACAAAAGCGCCAATATGCCCGAAAAGGGGCTGGCCTACAGCCCGGACGCCGACCGGCGCAGTTTCCGCGCGACGGTCGATTTCCTGGGCGACCTATTCGGCTGATCAAAGCGCCTCGATCATCTCGGCCAGCACCGCGAGGCAATCCCTGCCCAGTTGCATGGAGCGCGCGGGCGACCAGCCGGTTTCGGCGTCGGGCAAATCGTCATTATCCTTGAATGGCATTTCCAGCGTCATCGCCACGGCGCCGAATCGCTCGGCAATCTGGTTGGTGGACATGGCGAGGTTCGCGCGGCCCGCTCCCGCAACCGGATAGCCAAGGCGCGTCTGGAAATCGGGCGTGCGCGCCGCCAGCGTGTCACGATAGCGGTGATAGAGCGACACTTGCCGGTCCGTGATCGAGGGGATGCCTTCGAACCCGGCGATGAACACCGCAGGGATCGCCTCATCACCATGAACGTCCATGGCGAAATCCACGCCGGTCGCATCCATCGCGTTGCGGACCAGCAGCACTTCGGGGCTGCGTTCCATCGACGGATCATGCCATTCGCGGTTAAGGTTCACCCCCACCGCATTGGTGCGCAAATGGCCCCGGCGGCTGCCATCGGGGTTCATATTGGGGACGAGGTGGATGGTCGCCTGCTGGCACAGTAGCCGGGCGACCGCATCCTCTTCGTCGGTCAGCCGCTCCAGCGCGCCTTCCATCCACCATTGCGCCATCGATTCGCCGGGATGCTGGCGGGCATAGAGCCACACCTGCTTGGGACCATCGCCGATGGTCAGCAAGTCGACCGGCTGGCCATCCAGCGTCAGCCCCAGTTCGCGATGCGCCACACCCGGCTGGCAGGCGGCAAAGGCGATCAGGTCATGGTGCCGCTCCATCGAATAAGGCGCGAAATAGGCGACCCACACCACATTGGCATCGCTCGCCAGCCGGATGGTCAACGTGCCATCGGCATAGCTGGTATCGGCCTGGGTCCAGATTTCCCGGTCCTCGCTCACCCGCGCCTTATAATCGACCCAGCCGTCGGGATAGGCCGATCCGCCGCAATTGACGATCGCCAGTTCCACCTCTTGCCCTGCCGCCCCGGCAACGCGGAAGTGGAACCATTGATAGAAGTCGCTCTGATGATCCGTCACGATCTCCAACTCGGCGCGCGCGCCGCCGGGGGTATCGGTAATGGAGAGGATGCGAATATTGCCGCTGTCAAAGCCGCTGGAAATGGAAATGGTCATTTGACGGTTATAGTCCGCCCCGATTCGCCCGGATAGCCCCCGATCAGGGCACCCGCGAGCTTTTGTGCGGCGATGCCCGGCTGCGCGGCGGGCGTGCCCTGCCGCGCTTCGGTGAAGGCGCGGCCTTCCCAGATCGTCGCCGAATCGGACCGACGGCGCAGCTGCACATGCAATTGCGTGGTCACCATATCCTTGGGCTTGCCCGACAGGTTGATGCCTACGCCGACACCCATGCCGGAAAAGCCGCCGCTGCCGATGCCGCCGCCCACACCGACGCTGACGGGCTTGCCGCTGCGGTCGGGACCGGTGGGGCGAAAGCTGCGCTGGAAGCTGACGAGCGCGACATACTCGCTCGTGGCACCCGGCGCGACGCTGGTGAAGCCCACCCGCTGCCATTCCTGCGCGACGGCGACGGCATAGGTGCGGAATTCCAGGCTGATATCAGGATTGCCGGGCATTTCCTCCACCGCGACCGTACCCGTCCGGGCGGGATTGCCGACATGGAACCGCGTGACTTCCACAGGCGGCACGGCGGTTGCGCACGCGGCCAGCGGCAGGGCAAGGCAGGCGGCAAGGATCAGGCGATTCGGCATCGATTTCACTCCAACGGGGCTCTCCACCGATAAACGGCGCGGCCAGCTATATTCCCTCCAACGCGCAAAGCCATGAAGTTGCTGCATGACGGGTGAACGGCGGCAAAAGAGCGCCCGTCACCCTTGACTTTGGCCCGCCCCACCCATAGGGGCAGCGCTTCGATTTTCCATCACAGTCAGATTCACCAAGGGCCGATGCCATGAAGATCCGCAACTCGCTCAAGTCGCTCAAGGACCGCCACCGGGACAACCGCGTGATCCGTCGTCGCGGCCGCACCTACGTCATCAACAAGACCAACCGCCGCTTCAAAGCCCGCCAGGGCTAAGCATAGCGGTCAGGATGGTGCCGTTTCCGGCGCTGTCCTCAGCCATCGGACCAACAAGTCCTTTCAGAGCGCCCGATCAAGCATGATCGGGCGCTTGATGCGTTTGCGCGCTGGGTTGGGAATATGCGCGGCTTACCCCATTTCCGTTCGGGCTGAGCCTGTCGAAGCCTCTTTCTTCTTAAAAAGGAAGACCCTTCGACAAGCTCAGGGCGAACGGAGACGGAGAACTTGCACGGTTGTTGGTGCCCAGGTGCAAATCCTTCTCCCTTAAGGGAGAGGGCTGCGAAGACTTGGCAGCGTGCTGCCTGGTCGTAGCTGGGTGAGGGTGTCGCGCGCCAACGGCCATTCCGCACACCCTCATCCAACTCCGCCTAACCTCACTCCGTTCGGTAAGGCTGCGTATCCTTCTCCCTCAAGGGAGCAGGACCGTTATTCCCGCCCCTTCAATTCATCGCCCTGCACCGCGGCGACATGCAGCACATTGGTCGAACCGGGCGTGCCGAAGGGGACGCCGGCCAGCACCACGATCTTGCCGCCCTTGTCCGCCATGCGATGCCGCAGCGCCATGCGCCGCGCCTTGCCGATCATTTCCTCGAAATTGCCGATATCCTTGGTGCGGATGGCATAGACGCCCCAGGTCAGCCCCAGCTTGCGCGCCGTGTCGGTACGCGGGGTCAGCGCCAGGATCGGCGCGGAGGGCCGCTCGCGCGCGACACGCCGCACCGTGCTGCCCGATGAGGTGAAGCAGGTGATGACGCTCGCGCCCACAACAGTCACGATATTGCCCGCCGCTTCGGCGAGCGCGTCGGCGGTGGTGGGATCGGGCTTCGTCTCGGTAAAATGCAGCCGCGCCAGATAGCCCGGATCGCGCTCAACGCTGTTGGCGATGCTGTCCATCATCGCGACCGCCTCGACCGGCCAGTCACCCGCCGCCGTTTCCGCCGACAACATGATCGCGTCCGCCCCGTCATAGACCGCCGTCGCCACGTCCGACACTTCGGCGCGGGTCGGCGATGGCGACTTGATCATCGATTCGAGCATTTGCGTCGCAACCACCACCGGACGGCCCAGCCGCCGCGCGGTCGCGACGATCTGCTTCTGGAGCGGCGGCACCGATTGCGGCGGCAGTTCGACGCCCAGATCGCCGCGCGCGACCATGACGCCATCGGCCATCTCGACGATTTCCTCCAACCGCTGCACCGCCGACGGCTTCTCGATCTTCGCCATCAGCGATCCGTAGCCGCCCATCAGCTTGCGCGCTTCGGCCAGATCCTCGGGCCGCTGGACGAAGCTGAGTGCGATCCAGTCGCACCCCTGTTCGATCGCGAAGCTCAGGTCACGTCGGTCCTTTTCGGTCAGCGCGGGCACGGGCACCACGACGTCGGGCACATTCACGCCCTTGCGGTTGGACAATGTGCCGCCGACCTCGACGATCGTGTCGATCCGCGCCTCGCTGATCGCCTGCACCCGCAGCACCATCTTGCCATCGTCCAGCAACAGCCGGGTGCCGGGCACCAGCGCAGCATAGATTTCGGGATGGGGCAGGTTGACGCGGCGCGCGTCGCCGGGCGTCTCGTCGCGGTCGAGGATGAAGGGCGCGCCCTTTTCCAGGATCGCCAGACCCTTTTCGAACGTGCCGACGCGCAGTTTCGGCCCCTGCAAATCGGCCAATATGGTGGTTGGCCGATGAAATTCATTTTCAAGTTCACGGATAACAGCGATGCGCGCGGCATGATCCTCCGGCGCGCCATGGCTCATATTGATGCGGAAGGCGTCGGCTCCGGCGATAAACAGCGCGCGGATCATCTCCGCGCTGTCGCTCGCGGGGCCAAGGGTCGCGAGAATACGCACCTTGCGCGAACGGGGCGGTAGCTTCGTCATATCTTCTCCTGGCCGTCATTAGGCGCTCCGCACTTGCCGGAGCGTCGTTATGGGGTATCCGTGCTGCACGACAGGATGATGTAGATCAGCGAAAGGGTTTCACGCCGATGAACGACACCATAGTCACAGATGCCGTTGCTGCAACCGCCTTCCGCCGGTTGGTGGCGCATTTGCAGCACCGGACCGACGTGCAGAATATCGACCTGATGGGCAGCGCGGGCTTTTGCCGCAATTGCCTGGCCGACTGGATCGCGGAAGCGGACGGCAATCTGACGCGGGACGAGGCCCGCGCAATCATCCACGGCATGCCCTTTGCCCAGTGGAAGGACCAGCATCAGGGCGAGGCCACCCCGGAACAGATCGCCCGGATGAAAGAGAGTGTGGCGAAGAACGCCGACACTCACTAGGACGCCCTCCAACCGATTCACATTTCCTCTGGAGACACGATCCCATGACCGAACCCAACGTCGCCGCCGACCAGCTACGCCTCTTGATCGAGCGCATCGAACGGCTGGAAGAAGAGAAAAAGGGCATCGGCGACGACATCAAGGACGTCTATCTGGAAGCCAAGGCGACCGGCTACGACCCCAAGATCATGCGCCAGATCGTCCGCCTGCGGAAGATGCAGCCGCATGACCGGCAGGAAATGGAAGCCATCCTCCAAACCTATCTGTCCGCGCTGGGCATGGAGTAAGACTCCACCTCCGTTCGCCCCCCGTTCGAGCCAGGGGCAGGCTCCGAGCTTGTCGAAGGGCTCTGCTGAGCGTAGCGAAGTGTCTTCACTGCGTTCAGGCCAAGGCTTCGACAGGCTCAGCCCGAACGGGATCAGAGGGAGAGCGCAAATGTCCGAGATCATCGTCAGCACCACCAGCCGCCTGGAAGGGCGTCCGGCCAAGGAATATCTGGGCATCGTCACCGGCGAGGTGATCGTGGGGGCCAATCTGTTCCGCGATTTGTTCGCCAGCGTGCGCGACATCGTCGGCGGCCGGTCGGGCGCTTATGAGGACGTGCTGCAACGCGCGCGCGAACAGGCGATTGGCGAGATGCGGATGCGCGCGGCAACGCTGGGGGCGAACGCGGTCGTCGGCGTCGATCTTGACTATGAAGTGCTGGGCGCCAACGGATCGATGCTGATGGTATCGGCCTCCGGGACCGCGATCCTAGTGTAACATTGCGCATGGGCGCGTCGCTCGCTAGAGAGCGCGCTCGTGTTTCACCAGAAAATGTCAGGAGAAGGCCGTGGCCGGCCATTCCAAATTCAAGAACATCATGCATCGCAAGGGCGCGCAGGACAAGAAGCGCTCCTCGATGTTCTCCAAGCTCAGCCGCGAAATCACCGTCGCCGCGAAGATGGGCATGCCCGATGTGGACATGAACCCGCGCCTGCGCCTGGCGGTCAACGCCGCCAAGGCCCAGTCCATGCCCAAGGACAATATCCAGCGCGCGATCGACAAGGCGATCGGCGGCGACACCGACAATTATGAGGAAATCCGCTATGAGGGCTATGGTCCCGGCGGCGTTGCCATCATTGTCGAAGCGCTGACCGACAATCGCAACCGCACCGCGACCAATGTCCGCACCGCCTTTTCCAAGAATGGCGGCAACCTTGGCGCGTCGGGCGCGGTCAGCCATGGGTTCGACCGCGTCGGCCTGATCACCTATCCCGCCAGCGCGGGCGACGCTGAAACGATCTTCGAGGCGGCGTTGGAAGCGGGCGCGGAGGATGTCTCGTCCAACGACGACGAGCATGAAATCTGGACCGCGATGGACGCGCTCCATGAAGTGTCCAAGGCACTGGAAGCCATGCTCGGCGAAGCGGAAGGCGCGAAACTCGCCTGGCGGCCGCAGACCACCACCGAAGTCGACGAAGCCAATGCCGCGACGTTGCTCAAGCTGGTCGACACGCTGGAAGATGATGATGACGTCCAGACCGTCTGGGGCAATTATGAAGTGTCCGACGCGGTGATGGAGAAATTGGGTTGATTCAATAAGCTACACCCCTGCGAGGGGGCATTGCGAAATATTGGCAACCACATAGTTCATCGTCATTCCCGCGTAGGCGGGAACCCATCTCCCACCTTATCGGCTTGATCTTAAGGTTCGGAGATGGATCCCCGCCTGCGCGGGGATGACGGAATTTTGAGAATGGGGCGAGTTCGCGACATTCTCCTCAAAGATGAGGGGCTGGATTTGCCGTCATGATTCTCCTCGGCCTCGACCCTGGCCTGGGCACCACCGGCTGGGGTCTGATCGCCGCTGACGGCAACCGGCTCACCCACCTTGCCAATGGCCAGATCAAGACCGACAGCGCAATGCCGCTGGCGACGCGCCTGTTGGCGATCGATCTCGCGCTCACCGACCTGATCCTTGAACATCGGCCCGATGGCGCGGCAGTCGAAGAGGTGTTCGTCAACGTCAATCCGCAATCCACGCTCAAACTGGGGCAGGCGCGCGGCGTCATCCTGCTGGGCGCGGCGCGCTCGGGCATGGAGGTGGGCGAATATGCCGCGCGGCTCGTCAAGAAATCGGTCGTGGGCGTCGGCAACGCATCGAAGGACCAGGTGCATGCGATGGTGTCGCGGCTGCTGCCGGGCGTGAAGATCGCCGGGGCGGACGCCGCCGACGCGCTCGCGGTCGCGATCACCCACGCCCATCACCTCGCCAGCGCCCGGCGCATCCCAACCAAGTGACGGGGACGGCGCGAACCGCCCCCAGCCCGCCTTACTGCCAGTCGAACGTCAGCGGCGCTTCGCGAAAGGCGAAACGGTCGAGATGGTCGGCAACGACCTGCTTGAACCGCTCGACATCCGCGTCGGCCTTGGGCTCAATGGTCACCACCAACGCTTCCGGCTCCGCCTTCATGCGGATCGGTCCCATCGGGAAGGGGATGAGGCCCTGCTCGGCGTCGAACGTCACGTCGAACTTATGGCTCCAATGTTTGCAGAGTTGTTGGAGGTAACGGCTGGCATTGGGGGTGGGGACGTGGGCTGTCAGGGTCATGTCAGAACCTTTCGATTTTCGTGGCGGCTTCGTCGATCAGGGACGCGACATCGAACATGGTCTGCTTGTCCGCCCCTTCCTTTTCCAGTCGTCCGCGAACCGCGATCATCAGATTATGCATCGCCCGGCGCACCGGCGCACCATCGGTCCGCTCAGCCTTTTGCGCCAGCGACGCGATCCGTTCCATGACCAGCGCCAGGGCGTCGGCATTGTCGGCCAGATAGGCGGTGCCCTCGTCGGTAATGGCGAACAGCTTGCGGCTGCCCTGCCCCGGCTGTTCGGCGATCAGATCCATGTCGGCCAGCAGCGTCAGCGTGGGATAAACGACGCCGGGGCTGGGCGCATAGACCTCGCCCGACAGGCTCTGGATCTCGCGGATCAGGTCATAGCCGTGGCGCGGCGTGTCGGCGATCAGCGTGAGCAGGATCAGCTTGAGCGCGTCATTGTCGAACAGCCGCCGCCGTCCTCCACCCCGGCCCCCGCCACCCATGGGGCCGTCGCCAAAAGGACCGCCCCGGCCGCGCCCGAAGACGCCTCTCCCGAAACCGCCCCCGTCAAAACCATCGGGGCTGAGAAATCGGCCATGGCCGTGGTGGTGGCGACCATGGCCGCCCTGTGTATGTTGGAAGTGCATCATATGTCTTTCACTATGCTTCATGATGCATTGCGATATATCTTAAAAAGTCCGGACGTCAAGAGCTGCGATATATCTTTTCTATCTTAAGAGCGTCAGAGCGTCGCGAAATCGATCGGCGCGTGGCGGTCGAGCAGGCGCGAATGATCTTCCAGCGGATATTTGAGGCCGCTCGCACAATTGAACAGCAGCGCCCGTTCATCCCGGCCGATCAGCCCTTCGTCCAGCGCCCGTTGGTACGCAGCAAGCGTCGCCCCACCCTCCGGGCACAGCAACAGGCCGTCGTCGCGCGCGACATCCCGCACCGCCGCCGCGATCGCCGCATCGGACACCGCCAGCGCCGCACCACCGCTCGCGCGGACTGCGCGCAGGATCAGGAAATCGCCGACCGCGCGCGGCACACGAATGCCCATCGCGATCGTATGCGCATCCTCCCAGCGGTCGGCAAATTCCACGCCCTGGTCGAAGGCGCGAACGATCGGCGCACAGCCTTCCGCCTGCACCGCGAACATTTTGGGCCGCTTCGATCCGATGAAGCCGATCTGCTCCAGTTCGTCGAACGCCTTCCACATGCCGATCAGGCCGGTGCCGCCGCCAGTGGGGTAGAAGATCGCGTCGGGCAGTTCCCAGCCCAGCTGCTCGGCCAGTTCCAGCCCCATCGTCTTCTTGCCCTCGATCCGATAGGGCTCCTTGAGCGTCGAGAAATCGAACCAGCCGCGCTGCTTGGCCCCTTCCCCCACGATCGCGCCGCAATCGTCGATCAGGCCATTGACGCGATAGACCCGAGCGCCCTGCGCCGCGATTTCTCGCACATTGATTTCGGGCGTATCGGCGGGACAGAAGATGATGGCCTCCATCCCCGCCACCGCCGCATAGGCGGCCAGCGCCGCGCCGGCATTGCCGTTGGTCGGCATCGCCACCTGGGTCACCCCCAATTCCTTGGCCATCGACACCGCCATCACCAGCCCGCGCGCCTTGAAGGATGCTGTCGGCAAGCGCCCCTCATCCTTGGCGAGCAAGGTGCCACCGCCCAACCGCTTCGCCGTGCGGGGCAAGGGGATTAGCGGCGTCGCATTTTCGCCCAGGCTCACGATGTTAGCGGTCTGCCGAACCGGCAGCAATTCGCGCCAGCGCCACAGGTCCATCGGCCGCGCATCGAGCGCATCCTTGGTCAGCGTCGCCCGCACCGCGTCCAGATCATAGCGCACCAGCAACGGCTTCCCCGCCGCCGACAGCCCATGCAACTGGTCTGCCGCATACTGTTCGCCGGTAAGCGAACATTCGAGATGGGTGACGAATGTCGGGCGGTCCGTGGTCAGGTTGAGGTCGTGCAACACAATAATCTCCGTTCGGGCTGTCGGGACGAGCCGCATGTCTCGTCCCGATGTCGAAGCCCCGCCCTTCTTTTCAGAAAGTGGGGGCCTTCGGCAGGCTCAGGGCGAACGGGATAAACAATCCGGTTTGCTTATTCCGGTGCTTTCGCCACGCTGACCAGCGCCGGGCGCAGCAGCCGGTCCTTGATCATATAGCCCGCCTGCATTTCGATCAGGATCGTGCCGGGCGCGGCGTCGGCGGACGGGGTTTCCATCATCGCCTGATGCTTGTTGGGGTCGAGCGGCTGGCCGACCGACTCGATCTTCACGATACCGTTGCGGCCGAACACCGCTTCCAGTTCGCGGCCGGTGGCTTCCAGCCCGGCGACCAGCCCCTTGAACTTCTCATCCTCGCGCAGATCGGCGGGGATCGCCGCCAGCGCGCGGGACAGATTGTCGGCGACGGACAGGATATCGCGGGCAAAAGCGGTCGATGCATAGGCGCGCGCGTCGACCAATTCCTTTTCCAGCCGCCGTCGCACATTTTGCGTGTCGGCATGGGCGTAAAGAATATCCTGCTTGGCGGTGGCGAGTTCCGCTTCCAGCGCGGCGATGCGCTCCCCCTGGTCATCGGCCACGGGTGCATCCTCCTCCGGCAATTGATCCACGACTTCGGTATTTTCGACGTTCAGATTTTCTTCGCTCATCTCATCAATCTCGACAGCGTTTGTGCAGTGAAATCCACCATGGGGATCACCCGGGCATAGTTCAAGCGCGTGGGGCCGATCACGCCGACGACGCCGACCACCCGGCCGTCCGCGCCACGATAGGGCGCGGCTATGACCGAAGAACCCGACAGGGAAAAGAGCTTGTTTTCCGATCCGATGAAGATTTTGGTCGCGCTACCCGCCAGCGCGCTCTCCAACAGGCGCGAAATTTCCTGCTTCCCCTCCAGTTGCTCCAGCAATTGCCGCACCCGTTCCAGGTCAGCGGCAGTGCCATCGTCGATCAGATGCGCCTGCCCCCGCACGATCAGCACGGGCCGGTCATCGGCATCATGGGACCAGATCGCAATGCCGCGCGACACCAGCTCGCGCGCCGCGCCGTCGAGCGCACTGCGTTCGCTCTCCATCTCCTGCGCCAGCCGGTCGCCCGCCTGCCGCAGCGTCAGACCGGCAAAGCGCGCCGACATGAAATTGGCCGCTTCGTTCAGCATCGACGGCGTCACGCCGCGTGGCAGGTCCAGCACGCGATTTTCCACCGACCCGTCCTGCCCGACCAGTACGGCCAGCGCCTGCCGATCGTTCAAGGACACGAAGCCGAACTGGCGCAACACCGGCTCGCGCCGGGGCACCATCACGATGCCCGCGCATGCCGACAGGCCCGACAGCGCCGCCGTCGCCGCCGACAGCGCTTCCTCGATCGGCCCGCTTTCGGCGAGGCCCGCTTCGATCGCACGCCGTTCCTCGGCCGATGGCTCGGCCGCCTGCATCATCCCGTCGACGAACAGCCGCAGCCCCGTTTCGGTCGGCATCCGCCCGGCCGAGGCATGGGGCGCGGCAAGCAGGCCCAGCTCCTCCAGATCCTGCATCACATTGCGGATCGACGCGGGCGACAGGTTGAGCGTCGCCAGCTTGCTTATGGTGCGCGAACCCACCGGCAGGCCGGTGCCCAGATAGCCCTCCACCACCAGGCGAAAAACGTCCCGCGCGCGGTCGTTCAGTTCGGAGATGGGGGTGATCGACATGACTATGATGTAAGCGCCCGACGCGGCATGCTCAAGATCGCCGCCCATGCGCCGGTCATGGCGTCACCGCCTTGGGATTGAGCATATGTTCGACATCGAGAATCCGGGGCACCGCCGCGATCGCCACGCGCAACGGGCCATAGCGCGCATCCATGCACCCCGATTGATATTCCAGCCGGGTCGCCGCCTGGCCCGGCCGCGTCCATTCGATCACATAGCCGGGCAGGTCCGTCGCGAACCGCTCGCATTCGGTGCCATGGGCGATCTTGCGGCTCGTCCCGGCCGCCGGTCGATGGGGGGCCAGCGTCGCCACCAACCTGCGATATTGGGCTGGCGTTATGGTGAAACGGGTCGGACCCGGAACGGAGGTAAAGCGTTGCGGCTCCAGCAGCCCGGACCCGTCCGGGGACACATGCAGGCTATAGGTCGGGCAACTGCCAAAGCAGCGCCCGGCGGTGAAGCGGATGACATCACCCGCTGCCCTGGGCGGCTCCAGTCCCGGTTCGGCCGTGGCACATCCTGCCAGCAACAGCGGCAGCGCAATCAACATCGTCTTCTTCATATCGCCTCATACGCACTTATTGTCGCCATGACACTGGCAACACACGCCGCCGGGCGCTAAGCGCCGTCACCATATCGTTTTGGAGAAATATTATGCGTCCTTCCGGCCGCGCGCCCGACCAGATGCGCGACATCACCATGGAGCCAGGCTTCACCATCCATGCCGAGGGCAGCTGCCTCATCAGCTTTGGCGATACGCGCGTGCTGTGCACCGCGTCGGTCGAAGAAAAGGTGCCGCCCTTCCTGCGCGGCAAAGGGTCGGGCTGGGTCACCGCCGAATATGGCATGCTGCCCCGCGCCACCCACACGCGCGGCAGCCGCGAAGCTGCCAAAGGCAAGCAGTCGGGCCGCACCCAGGAAATTCAGCGCCTCATCGGTCGCTCGCTGCGCACCGTCGTCGACATGAAGAAGCTGGGCGAACGTCAGATCGTGATCGATTGCGACGTGATCCAGGCCGATGGCGGCACCCGCACGGCGGCGATTTCCGGTAGCTGGGTCGCGCTGCGCATCGCGGTGGACAAGCTGATGGCGTCGGGCGCGCTCAAGGAAGACCCGATCATCCAGAAGGTCGCGGCAATCAGCTGCGGCATCTATGAAGGCACCCCCGTCCTCGACCTCGATTATGCCGAGGACAGCAATGCCGAAACCGATGCCAACCTCATCCTGACCGGCGACGGCAAATTCGCCGAAGTCCAGGCCACCGCCGAGGGTGCCGCCTATGACGAGGAAGAACTGCTCCGCCTCCTGCGCCTCGCGCGTATCGGCTGCGCGAAGATCTTCGCCGCCCAGGATGTCGCCACCGGGCGGTAAAGTCCAGCGCATACATCTATTCGTCATGCCAGCGAAAGCTGGCATCTCCCTTTTCTTTTGACGCCGATGCAGCGAAAAAGAAGTGAGATCCCAGCTTTCGCTGGGATGACAGACAATGTTTTAGGGTAACATCATGACCGACCAATTCGGACAGGAACAGGCGATCCGCAAACTCGCCCCCGGCAAGCTGGTGATCGCCAGCCATAATGCGGGCAAGGTGCGTGAAATCGCTGCCCTGCTCGGCCCCTATGGGATCGAACCGATCTCCGCCGCGTCGCTCGACCTGCCCGAACCGGAGGAAACCGGCACCACCTTCATCGCCAATGCGGAACTCAAGGCGATGCAGGCCGCGGACCTCTCCGGCCTGCCCGCGCTCGCCGACGATAGCGGCCTGTGCGTCGAGGCGCTGGGCGGCGACCCCGGCCTCTTCTCCGCGCGCTGGGCGGGCGAATCCAAGGATTTCGCGCTGGCGATGCAGAAGGTCTGGGACGGGATCGAGGCCAAGGGGCCGGATGCGGGCCATGACGCCCATTTCATCTGCGCCCTCGCCCTCGCCTGGCCCGACGGGCATATTCAGGCGTTTGAGGGCCGGGTCGATGGCACGCTTGTCTGGCCACCACGCGGCAAGCAGGGCTTTGGCTATGACGCGATGTTCGTGCCACTCGGCCACGACATCAGCTTTGGCGAGATGGACCCCGACGCGAAACACGCCATGAGCCACCGCGCCGACGCGTTCCGGCAACTGGTCGCGGCGGTTTTCTGACCGACCCCACGCCCCGCGTTACCGCGCGGGCACGGCTTTCAGCGTCGCCTGACCGATATGCCAACGCAATTGGCCAGGCGAGGCTCCGTCCACATCATTGACCCGCCGCACGATGTAATCGCCTGCGAAGCGCTGGACGGTGCCGTTCTGCAATTGCGAGTCCACCGTCACCGGCACGGTCTGATAGATCGACCCCGCGCCTGCGCTACCTGGCTCTACGTCGCCGATCGTCACGCGCGTCGACCGGGTATTGGCAAAGCCCGCCTGAAAGGCCTGCAATGTCTGGTTCGGCGGGCCGTCATCCCCCCATTGCGCCCAAGCCGTGCCATAGTCCCTGGCATTGATCGCGGCATAATAGCGCTGCACGACGGCGATTGCCGCCGCCGTGCTCTTGGGCGCGGGGTCGCATCCCGGCATCGGGTCGCCCTTCCCGTCGAACAGGGCGCAACTGCGCGCAATCTCATCCTCGATCAGGGCACAGCTATTAGCCGCATTGCAGGGCGGATGCGTCGCGGGCGACACGTTGCGGCACAGCTTGACGCGCTCGGCGGCTGCCGCCGATCCGATGTCCGCCGCGCAAGACAAACGCTGCGGCGCGGAGGCCGCCGTGGCGACGTTCATCGCATTAGCGGTTTGCGGTGCCTCTTCCGCTTCGGGGCTTGCAACCATAGGCGCTGCGGCATCATTGCGGCCTTCTGCGACATCGGGTTGCTTGGGCGCACCACAGGCGGCCAAGCCGATCAGCGCATAGACGGAAGTCGCCCATACCAGCTTGGGGTAGCGCATCCTATTATCTCCTGCAGCGGTCCTGATCCTGTTCAATGCGCCGTCCCGCTATAATATCCATGCGCGCACCGGCACCCTGCCTGTAGCCGCGCCAGCCAAAAGGCTTTACGACGCCATCCCAATGTCCTCCATTACTTCCGCCACCGACGCGCAAGCGCTCTATATCCACTGGCCCTTCTGCGTGTCGAAATGCCCCTATTGCGACTTTAACAGCCATGTTCGCGATGGCGTGGACATCGACGCCTGGCGCAGCGCGCTGCTGGCCGACATGGCCTATGAGGCGTCGCTGACCGCCGGGCGGCCACTCTCGTCGATCTTCTTCGGCGGCGGCACGCCGTCTTTGATGCCGCCAGCCCTGGTCGAAACTCTCATCGCCGCCGCGCAGGATCATTGGGGCTTCACCCCCGACATTGAGATCACGCTGGAGGCCAACCCCAATTCGGTCGAGGCCGCGCGCTTTGCCGATCTGGCCGCCGCCGGGATCAACCGCGTTTCGCTCGGCCTGCAGGCGCTGGAGGATGAAGCGCTGCATTTCCTCGGCCGCGCGCATGACGTGGCCGAAGGGCTGGCGGCGCTCGCCACCGCACAATCCGTGTTCGACCGGGTCAGTTTCGACCTCATCTACGCCCGTCCCGGCCAGAGCGAAGCCGCCTGGCAGGCCGAACTCACCCGCGCGCTGGCGTTCGGCACCGGGCACCTCTCGCTCTATCAACTGACCATCGAGCCGGGCACCCGCTTCGCCACGCTCGTCGCGCAGGGTAAGCTCACCCCCGCCGATCCCGATCATGGCGCGACCCTCTATGAACTGACGCAGGCGATGACGTCCGCGGCGGGCATCCCCGCTTATGAGATCAGCAACCACGCCCGCGCCGGGCAGCAGAGCCGTCACAATCTGATCTACTGGCGCTATGGCGACTATATCGGCATTGGCCCTGGCGCGCATGGACGGCGCGGCGGCATGGCGACACAACGCCATCGCAAGCCCGAAAACTGGATCGGCGCGGTCGCCCGCAACGGCCATGGCAGCCAGAGCGAGGATGCGCTGGCCAGCGAAGACCGTGCGCGCGAAGCGCTGTTGATGGGCCTGCGGCTGCATGAAGGCGTGGATCTGGCCCGCATCGCAGGCCAATCGGGCGTTGCTCTATCGCGGCTGGTGGATGAACACGCCGTAGCGCAACTGACCGGCATCGGCCTTCTCCGCCAACACGGCACCCACCTGCAAGTCACCCCCGCAGGCCTGCTGCTGCTCGATGCGATCCTGCCGCAAGTGGTGGCGATTTAGAAACGGAACCGTCCCATCCCCGTTCGTTTCGAGCGAAGTCGAGAAACCCATGAGGAACGTTTCTCGACTTCGCTCGAAACAAAGCCAGTTCTTATGTTATACCAGAATGCAATGAGGGCGACCCATAAAACTCCTCCCCCTTGAGGGGGAGGTTGGGTGGGGGTGTACTACCGCTTGTGCAGACGCTCGGCTTCGCCTCGCTCCCCCTCCCCTTGATTGGAGGCACGTGACTCCAATCAATCCTCCCCGCTGGGGAGCGGAGATGAGTCGCAATCGTCGCACGTTGGTATTTACGGCTGCTCGGTCGGCGCGGTCTTAGGCGCGGGCACCACATCCTTGCTCGTCATGGCGACGGCAGGCGGTCCCTTCTGGATCGCGGCGGCAAGCTCGCTGACGGGGGCGCAATCGGCCTTGCACAGCCCTTGCGCCTGCGCCAGCACCTCTTTGGCCCTCGCCACCGCGCCCTTTTCGACCATCGCCTCGCCCTGTCCCGCCAGCGCGACGACATCGGTGGGATCAAGCAGCAAGGCTTCGCGATACAAACGGATCGCCTTGCCCTGCAAACCCTGCGCCCGCGCGACGGCGGCGAGTTCGACATAGGCGGCGCGGTTGCGCGGGTCGATCGCCAGCGCGCTTTCCAGCGCGTCGGTTGCGCCCTGCAAATTGCCCGCCTTGCGCGCCGTCTCGCCCGCCTTCTGCCATTCGACCGAGGCCGGGCTGATCTGGCTATCGGGCCGCTGGCTCAGGCCCATGCTCGACACCGTGGTCAGGACAAGAGCGAGGGCGATCGAGGCGGGGGTAAAACGCATAACTATCTCCAGCCATGTTTCAGGCGCTGATTCAGGCACAGATTTTGGCCAAGTCTCGCGATTTTGCGGGCGCTTGTCCATGGGCTGATTTACGCGACCGTCCGCCGCAGCCGGGCAAAGAAAAAGCCGTCGGTGCCGTCATGGCCCGGCGTCAGCAACCAGCCCGCACCATGTGCCCGGCCGAGCGGCAGATCGATCGCTTCCGGCGTCCACCCGGCATGTCGGCGCAGGAACGCGTCCACTTGGGCTTTCCCCTCTTGGTCGGTCAATGCGCAAGTGGCATAGATAAGTGCGCCGCCCGGTGCCAGCAAGGGCGCGGCGAAATCGAGGATGCGAGCCTGTTCCGCGACCAGCCGATCGAGCCGCGCGGGCGTCAGCCGCCAGCGCGCTTCGGGATTGCGCCGCCAAGTGCCCGTGCCCGAACAGGGCGCATCGACCAACACGACATCGACCTGCCCGTTCAGGCTTTCCAGCCCATGCGCCTCATGGCTCTGGTCCAGCAGCAATGTCTCGATGAAGGTCGCCCCGGCCCGCTGCGCGCGTGGCCCCAGCCGCGCCAGCCGCGACCGGATGGTATCGGCCGCGATCAATGTCCCCTGCCCCGCCATGGCTGCAGCCAGCGCCAGCGTCTTGCCCCCCGCTCCGGCGCATAGGTCCACGACCGTCATGCCGGGTTGCGCACCACAGGCCAGCGCAATCGCCTGGCTGCCCGCATCCTGCACTTCGACCAAGCCGTCCTTCCACGCCGCATCCTTTTCGACCGGATAACCTTCGGGCAGGCGTAGCGCATCGGGCAGCGCCGCAATCGTCGCGGCGTCGGGGAATAAGGGCGCGACCGCTTCCGGCGCAGCCTTCAACCGATTGACCCGCAGGTCGACCGGCGCACGGCCCAGCAACGCGTCCTGCTCGACCGGCGCAGCGATCAGCGGCACCAGCCAGCCCGGCACGCTTCCGGCCACAGCGCCGACCTCGCCCGGCTCGATCGGCAGCGGCGCATGGGTCGATCCGTCGAATAGGGTTGCCAATTCCGGCTGCTCGTCCGCCAGCCCGATCATCGCCTCCCGCCCCGTCTCCGGCCGCTCGCCCGCACGGCGGATCGCGTCATAGACATGGTCGCGCACCGCCCGCCGATCGCGCGACCCGGCATAGCGCCGCTCCTTGAAATAGCGCGCGATCAACGTATCCGCCGCCGGCCCACCATCGCGCGCCGACGCAATAATGGCGTCCAGCAAATCGATCGCAGCCTGGATACGAGCAGAGGGGGTCATGACGACTTAAGCCCCTCCCCTTCAGGGGAGGGGTTGGGGTGGGGGCTCGCCTCATGGCACAGCGTTTGGGGCACGCCCCCACCCCCAACCCTTCTGACGAGGCACGTGACTCGTCCGAACCTGAAGGGGAGGGGCTTTTCTATCATATCAGCGCGTCGGATAATTGGGCGCTTCCCGCGTGATCGTCACGTCATGGACATGGCTTTCCGACAGCCCGGCATTGGTAATCTGCACGAAGCGCGCGCGCGCCTGCAAATCCTTGATCGTCGCGCTGCCGGTATAGCCCATCGCGGCCTTCACGCCGCCGACCAGCTGGTGGATGACATCCTTGGCCGGGCCCTTGAACGGCACCTGGCCTTCAATGCCTTCGGGAACCAGCTTCATCTGATCCTTGATATCCGCCTGGAAATAGCGATCGGCCGACCCCCGCGCCATCGCGCCGACGCTGCCCATGCCGCGATAGCTTTTATAGGCGCGGCCCTGATAAAGGAAGGTTTCGCCCGGCGCTTCGGCCGTGCCCGCCAGCAGCGACCCCACCATGACGCAACCCGCGCCCGCCGCGAGCGCCTTGGCGAGGTCGCCGCTGGTGCGCAGCCCGCCATCGGCGATCACCGGCACGCCCTGCTTGGCGGCTTCCTCGGCCGAATCCATGACCGCGGTCAATTGCGGCACGCCCACGCCCGCGACGACGCGCGTGGTGCAGATCGACCCCGGCCCGATGCCGACCTTCACGCAATCCGCGCCCGCGCCGATCAGCGCCTTGGTCGCTTCGGCGGTGGCGACATTGCCCGCGACCACCTGCACATTGTTGGACAGGCGCTTGACCGCTTCGACCGCCGCCGACACTTGCTTGCTGTGGCCATGGGCGGTGTCGATGACGATCAGGTCGCATTCCGCATCGATCAACGCGCGGCTGCGCTCCAGCCCCTTTTCGCCCACCGTCGTCGCCGCCGCGACGCGCAGGCGGCCGGTGCCGTCCTTGGTCGCCTGCGGATAGGTGACCGCCTTTTCGATATCCTTGACCGTGATCAGGCCGACGCAATGATAGGCCTCGTCCACCACCAGCAATTTCTCGATCCGGCGTTGATGCAACAGGCGCTGCGCCTCTTCCTGCCCCACGCCGACCTTGACCGTCGCCAGATTATCCTTGGTCATCAATTCGCTGACCGGCTGGGCCGGGTTCTCGGCAAAGCGCGTGTCGCGGTGCGTCAATATGCCGACCAGCTTGCCGCTCGCCTCGACCACGGGAATGCCGCTGATCCGGTGCCGCTTCATCAGCATCTGCGCGTCCGCGAGCGTGGCGTTGGGCAGGATGGTGATGGGATTGACGACCATGCCGCTTTCGAACCGCTTGACCGCGCGCACCGCGTCCGCCTGCTCCTCGACCGACAAGTTGCGGTGCAGCACGCCGATGCCGCCCAGCTGCGCCATGACGATCGCCATGTCCGCTTCCGTCACCGTATCCATCGCCGACGACAGGATCGGGATGTTCAGCTTGATCGCCTTGGTGACGAACGTGCTGGTGTCCGCCTGGCTTGGCAGCACATCGGATTCGCCGGGCTGCAACAGCACGTCGTCGAAGGTGAGGCCGAGGCGGATTTCCATGGAACAAGCCACTTTCTGCTGCGGGGTCTGCAGCAGACCCCAGGGGTTTTGTGGCGGCCCATGTAACCACTCCGCCCCGATACGGCCAGTCCCTTTGCGGGATTTATTGCGGGGCGGTGGGGTGGCGTGTGGTGGGGGTTTACGGATGAAGGAGGGGTGAATTGGAGACAGTCTGCCTTGGTGGAATTTCCAAGGATTGCGGACGATCCATTTGAAATTCTAGGTTGTTGGCATAGTAAAGCTAACCGTGGCTAACATCGGTGGAATAGGTAAAGGCGATGGACATTCGCAGTTTTCGGGCGGAATTGTCGCAAGCGTTTCAATCTGAAGGCTTTGTCGAAGAGCGCCTGTTCAAAGGTGCTAATAAATTTTGGATACAACGATCATCTGGCGAGATCGTGTCCTATTTCGCCCCCGACGCGCAACGCAGAACTTGGGGGTTTCGACTTTTAGGCGTCGTGGGCATCGATATTCCCGCTCTTCGGCAGTGGTTGAACCAACACAAGCCGGGATCGAAGAGTGGTATTTTTCAGGGCGGCTTCGTTGGCTACTACACAGCGAACGACGATGTATTGGGCGATTTTCAAGTCGAACATGGCCTACCGGTTCCAGCTGACCTATGGGTCGGGCTCATCAAAGACCGGCTTGACCGCATACCGCAATCTTTAACCGGGCTACTCGAAACCTATCGAAAAAATAGGGAGGAACTGGGATGGCTGGCGCACCCACATGAGAAGGCAGCTTGGGATTTTCTCGTAAAGTGGCACGAAAGTCGCGATCCTGCTCTGCATGTGCCGTATCGATTACCAAACGGCCAAATCGTTTAACGGCGGCAATCGGGAACCCGTATTACTGGCCTAAGCGGCAAAAAATGGTCGTCCATTACCATTCCTCCTTCGTCATGCCGGGCTTGACCCGGCATCCCGCTTTTCTTCGCGCAAAAAGCGGGAGGCCTGGATCAAGTCCGGGGTGACGATTTAGGCGACGTCCCCTTTCGTCATCCTCCCCTGGCAGGGGAGGTGGATGGCCGCAGGCCAGACGGAGGGGTGTCACGCTCTCAACAGAGAGACGCCCCTCCACCACATTCGGTCATCCCTTTGCCGGATGCATTGCGCGGCTTTCCACGACGTTGAAAAAGACTACTACAAACCCGCAGCCCTGCGCGTCAGCAACGCCAGATCGCCAAACAACACTTCATCCACCACCTTGAAGTTGAAGCAGGTCTTCCCCTGCCGCCGCTTAGCCAACGCTGGCGACACACTCTCCGACAAGGCCGCATCCGTATAAAGCGGCATCAGATGATAGGCGACATAGCTTTTCTTGATCGTCACCGTGCCGAACCAGCCCGGCTGTCCGGTCTTGGGATCAACGGTAGCGGTGCGCACGACCAGATCGCCCGCCTTATCCTTGCCCACTACCTGCCCCGGCGCATTGTCCAGCATGACGGCGCGCAACCGCGCATGGATGTCATCGAACGCCGCCATGATGCGCCTCCCCCATCGACACGAAAAAGGGCACCACCTCGCGGCAGCGCCCTCCTTTTCAAACCTTCACCGCTTACGCCCCGGCGGGAGACGGATCGCCGAACGGTCCCTTGCGCTTGCGCGTCTTGGGGATGTACGATCCCGCCGCCGGAATGACCGAAGGCTTGATCGTCGTCCCGTCATCGCGGGTGATCTCGCCCTTTTCGAGCAGCGCCTTGATCTCGTCACCGCTCAGCGTCTCATATTCCAGCAGCGCATTGGCCAGCAGGTGTAGCTGCGCCTCATGGCCGGTCAGCAATTCCTGCGCGCGATGATAGCCCTGCTCCACCAGCCCACGGATTTCCGCGTCGATCAGCTTGGCGGTCTCGTCAGACATATGGACGCGCTGGCTCTGCGAATAGCCAAGGAAGGTCTCGCCCTGCTGCTCTTCATATTGCAGCGGCCCGAGCTTGTCGGACATGCCCCATTGGGTAACCATGTCGCGCGCCAGCTTGGTGGCATATTGGATGTCACCCGATGCGCCGCTCGACACCTTGTCATAGCCGAAGATGATTTCCTCGGCGACGCGGCCACCCATGGCGACGGCCATGTTCGCGTGCATCTTGTCGCGATGATAGCTGTAGCTGTCGCGTTCGGGCAAACGCATCACCATGCCCAGCGCGCGGCCGCGCGGGATGATCGTCGCCTTGTGGATCGGGTCCGACGCTGGTTCATGCACGGCGATGATCGCATGGCCGGCCTCATGATAGGCGGTCATCTTCTTCTCTTCGTCGGTCATGACCATGGAGCGGCGTTCCGCCCCCATCATCACCTTGTCCTTGGCCGATTCGAACTCCGACATGGCGACCAGCCGCTTGCCCCGCCGCGCCGCCATCAGCGCCGCTTCGTTGACCAGATTGGCGAGGTCCGCGCCGGAAAAGCCGGGTGTGCCCCGCGCGATGGTGCGTGGTTCGACGTCGGGCGCCAACGGCACCTTCTTCATATGAACGGCCAGGATCTTCTCGCGACCCTCGATATCGGGACGGGGCACCACGACCTGACGGTCGAAGCGGCCCGGCCGCAGCAGCGCGGGGTCCAGCACGTCGGGACGGTTGGTGGCCGCGACGATGATGATGCCTTCATTGGCCTCGAAGCCATCCATCTCGACCAGCAACTGGTTCAGCGTCTGCTCGCGTTCGTCATTGCCATTGCCCAGGCCCGCGCCACGATGACGACCGACCGCGTCGATTTCATCGATGAAGACGATGCAGGGCGCATTCTTCTTCGCCTGTTCGAACATGTCGCGCACGCGGCTTGCGCCGACGCCGACGAACATTTCGACAAAGTCGGAGCCCGAAATGGTGAAGAAAGGCACGCCCGCCTCGCCCGCGATCGCGCGGGCCAGCAGCGTCTTGCCGGTGCCGGGCGAACCGACCAGCAAAGCGCCCTTGGGGATCTTGCCGCCCAGGCGGGCGAACTTGGTCGGGTCTTTGAGGAACTCGACGATTTCCTCCAGCTCTTCGCGCGCTTCGTCGATGCCCGCGACGTCCTGGAACGTCACCTTGCCATGCTTCTCGGTCAACAGCTTGGCCTTGGACTTGCCAAAGCCCATCGCGCCGCCCGCGCCGCCGCCCTTCTGCATCTGGCGCAGCACGAAAAACGCGATGCCCAGAATCAGCAGGAACGGCAGCGACTGATAGACGAGGATCATCCAGAAGCTCGGCTGCGCTTCGGCCTGGCCTGAATATTTGACATTATTCTGGTCGAGCAAGCCGGTCAGCGCCGGATCGGCCACCGGCAGCGTGGCGAAGCGATCGCCATTGGCGAGCGTTCCGGTGATCTTGTCCGGCGCGATGGCGACGTCCTTGACCTGGCCTTCCTGCACCTTGGCGCGGAATTCCGAATAGGCGATCTCGCTGCCACCGGCCCCTGTCGGCCGTTCGAACATCGACACGAACAACAGCAGGGCGACGATCACACCCGCCCATATCATGGCGCTCTTGATCCAGGGATTGGTCTGCGGGTCTTTCTCGTCGTTCATCTGCACTCTCTTTCACCCGCCAAGATAGGGCGCGTCCGCAAAAGCGCAAGCGCGCCCGGCCAGGTCAAATGCCGATCAGATAAGGGGCCGCCCCATAGGCTAAAATGCGCGGCGGGGCGGGGCGGGATGCAAGGTCCAGACAGCCCCCCCGCTCAACAGCCAGTCGCCCAGACTCGCCCGCCCCCCTGCCTGCGCCGCGCCGATCGCCCGGGCGATCGTATCGCCGCGCTGCGTGTCAGAGCCCGCCCGCTCCAGCATCACCAGCAGCAACCGTCGCAGATATTCGCGCGGCAGGTCGGTGCGATCGAGCGCCCAGCCGTCGCCCTGCGCCCGGACATGCCGTTCCGCCAGCGCACACACGCTCCAGTCGAGCGCCGCCTCCGCTTCCGCCAACGCCCCCGCGCTACGCGCCGCCGCCTGCGGATCGAGCCAGTCCGCCCCTGCCAGCGCCGCCCGCATGGCCGCGCGGTCGAACCGCAAATCGCTATTGGACGGATCATCGACATGCGGCAGCGCCTGCGCGCGCGCATAGGCTAGCAAATCCGCTTTGCGCGCCGCCAGCAGCGGCCGGATCGCCCGCCCTGATCGCGCCCGCACCCCGGCGAGTCCTGCAACCCCCGATCCCCGGTTGAGCCGCATCAGCATCGTTTCCAATTGATCGTCGGCATGGTGCGCGGTCATGATCCAGTCGATCCCCTGCGCCACCCGCCACGTCTCGATCGCGGCATAGCGCTGCGCCCGTGCCCAACCCTGCACATTGCCACTGACCGGTGCGTCGGGTTTCACGATGCTGTGGGGAATGGCCTGCGTCGCGCACCAGCCCGCGACCATCGCCGCCTCATCGGCGGACGCCGCCCGCAACCCATGGTCCATCGTCACCGCCGCGACCCGCCCTGCAAAGGCCCGCGCCGCCAGGCTCAGCAGCGCCATGCTGTCCGGCCCGCCGGACACGGCGACACCGAAACGCACCCCTTGCGTTTCTCCGATGATCGCCTGCGTCGCGGCGATCAGCCCAGCCTCGTTCAGCTGCACTTCGCCCTGGTGCGGCCCTGCGCCATCATGCCGCGCAGGCTCGACGACAGGCTTTCGCCATAGACCTGCTCCAATTCCGCATAGACTTTGCAGGCATCGGCCGGCTTTTTCAGCTGGATCAGCGCTTCGCCGAGATAAGCGAGGCTGTCGGCCGCACGGTCGCCGCGCGGGCGCTTCTGGTAATTTTCGTAGAAGGCGACGGAAGCGAGCGCGGGCTTGCCATCGTCCAGATAGGCGCGGCCGAGCAGGTTGGCGGCGCGGCTGGCCACCGACGCGGTGCCATATTTGTCCACCGTCGCCTTCAACTGGCCCTGTGCTTCGGGATAGAATTTGGCGTCCCACAGGCGAAAACCGTAAGTATAGGCGTCCTGCGCCGCGTCGCCGGTGTCAGGCCGCTCGACCGCCGCCACCGCCATCTTGCGTTCCTCGCTCGCTGGCGCAGGCGCGGTCGGTCGAGGCGCGGCAGGCCTTTCTGCTACAGGGGCCGGATCCTCGGCTACCGGCGCGCCAACGGGCGGACGGACAGCCACCGGCGCTTCGACCGGTGCCATGCGCGCGTCATTATCTGCCTTATATCGGGTAAAGGCCTCTTCCAGCTGCTTGAGCTTGAAGCTGTTTTCCTCGACCTGCCCCGTGATGGAAGCCAGTTGCGATTCCAGCGCCCCCACGCGCGCGGTCAGGTCGGCGATCGGCGTCGAAGACGGTGATCCCGGCGCGATGCTGGGCGTCGTCGGCCGGGTGATCTGCGCCTCGATCGGGGTTCCAGCGGGAAACACCTTGCGCTGCACCGCGCGCATTTCCTTTTCCAGCCGGTCGACCCGGCCTTCCACCGTCTGCGCCAGTGCGGGCGGTGCGACCGCCAGCAGCAACGGCGCGCTCCACGCCATGGCAGATGTCGCGAATAGGACGTGACGCATGATGTTCCCCGACTAACTCTTTGACTTTAACCATAAGCCGTTATTTCGCGCGGTAAAGCGCGACGTGCGTGGCTATTGGGGCGTCGCCACGCCGCTGCCTGCCGGTGCCGTCGCGCCGGGGGCCGCGACCGGGGACGCCGTGGGGGGCGCGGCGGGCGCGGTCGACGCCGCCGCGTCGCGCGCCAACAGCGCCTCGGCGCTGACCGGCACGTCGGCGATGGTGCGATCGGCCTCGCCCAGCGGGGGCACCGCCTTGCCACCGACGGTGACCGACAATGCCTGCGGACGGCCGGTCAGGATCATCGGGTTGCGCGCAGCGAGTGGCAGGGCAAAGGTCTCGCCCTTCTTCATCAACCCATCCTTCAACCGTTCGCCCGCCTCGTCATAGATGCGCAACCACACATCATCGACGGCGGTGAACACGACCGGCTGTGCAGCGGGCGCAACCGCCGCCGGGGGTGCCGCGGCAGCCGCAGGGCGCGTCTGTTCGCGGGCTGCGACCTCTTCGCTGGTGGGCGGTGTGAAGAGCTGCATGCGCCAGATGGTAAAGCCCGCCACCAGCAGGATCACGATCGCCGCCGCCGTCCAGGCGAGCGCGCGCGATGGCACCCGCGCGGGATCGGCCGGTTCGAACATCTCGTAGCGGTTGGCGCTCAGGTCCGCGCCATGCACGCCCTGCCGCACCTGCGCGGCGATCTCGACCTCGTCCAGCCCCACGGCACGGGCATAGGCGCGGGCGAAACCAACGGCATAGGGGATGCCCGGCAGCGCGGCATAATCATCGCGTTCGACCGCTTCGAGCTGGCGCTGCGCGATGCGGGTGCGCGTGGCAATATCGGGCAAGGACAGCCCCATCGCTTCGCGCGCCATGCGCAATTTTGCGCCGGGTGTATCGGGCTGCCTATCCGGTGCGCTACCAGCGCCCGGCTCCAATTCCATTTCGTCTGCCATGCTGCTCCGCGACCTTAGAGTGAGGCCTTGTCTCACTGTGGGACGGGCGTTGTCAACGGCGGGAAGCGCCTCTTTTCCTCTGTTTGGCCCTTATCCCAGTTCGATATGCCGTTCGCTCGCCCATTGGGTCAGCCGCGCCCGTATATCGCGCTCGCCACTGTCGAGCAGGTCGCGCATCAACGCCTGCACCTCGCCCGCGTCGATCGCGCGGATCATCGCCTTGACCGGCCCGACCGATGCCGGGGTGATCGACAGCCGCCGAATGCCAAGGCCGATCAGCGCCATCGCTTCCAGCGTCCGCCCGCCCATCTCGCCACACACGCCGACCGGCACGGCATGCGCCTGGCAGGTCCGCACCACGCGATCCAGGAACCGCAGGATCGCGATGCTCAGCCAGTCATAACGTTCGGCGAGCTTGGGATGGGCGCGGTCGGCGGCGAACAGGAATTGCGTCAGGTCGTTGGTGCCGATCGACAGAAAATCCACGCGTGGCAATAAGATGTCCAGCACCTCGGCCAGCGCCGGCACTTCCAGCATCGCGCCATAGCGCACCGCGATCGGCAGCTTCTTTTTGCGCGCCAACAACCAATCGCGCTGACGCTCGACCAGCGCGCGCGCCTCTTCATATTCCCATGGTTCCGACACCATCGGGAACATCACATAAAGTATCTTGCCCGCCGCCGCCTCCAGCAGCGCGCGCGCCTGCGCCTTCATCAGCGCATCGCGATCCAGCGCCAGCCGCAACGCGCGCCAGCCCATCGCCGGATTATCCTCATGCTCGTCATCCTCGCGCTGCATATAGGGCAGCGCCTTGTCCCCACCGATATCCACGGTGCGGAAGATGACGGGCCGGTCGCCTGCCGCGTCCAGCACATCCTTGTAGAGCCGCTGCTGCTTCTCGCGCTGGGGCAAGGTAGCCGACACCAGAAACTGGAACTCGGTACGGAACAGCCCGATGCCATCGGCTCCCACCATGTCGAGCGCCTGCGCATCCTCGCGTAGCCCGGCATTGACCATCAATTCCACCCGCTGCCCGTCAGCGGTGACCGACGGCAGGTCGCGCATCGCGGCGAACTCGGCGCGCCGCTTCTGCGTCACGTGCAGCTTATTGTCGAACGCCTCGTCCATGTCCGGGGTCGGGCGGATCAACAACGCATTGGCGTTGACGTCCATCAGGATGAGGTCGCCCTCATTCACCAAATGGCGGATGTCGCGCACCCGGCCCAGCACCGGCACGCCCATGGCGCGCGCGACGATGGTGACATGGGCGGTCAGCGATCCTTCCTCCAGGATCACGCCCTTCAGCCGCCGCCGATCATATTCCAGCAATTCGGCGGGGCCAAGGTTGCGCGCGATCAGGATCGCGTCCTGCCGCAACCCCATCTGCGCCGCCGTGCCCAATTGCCCCGACACGATCCGCAACAGCCGGTTGGCCAGATCCTCCAGGTCGTGCATCCGGTCGGACAGCAACGGATCGTCAATCTGCCGCATCCGCATCCGCGTGCGTTGCTGCACCCGCTCGATCGCCGCCTCGGCGGTCAGGCCGCTGTCGATCGCTTCGTTGATCCGCCGCGTCCAGCCCTCGTCATAGGCGAACATCTTGTAGGTTTCCAAAACCTCCTGATGCTCGCCCTCCATGCCGAACTCGGCCGCGCCGGTCATCCGGTCGATCTGCTCGCGCATCTTGGCAAAGGCGGAAATGACGCGCGCGCGCTCCGCCTCGGTATCTTCCGCGACGGTATGTTCGATATGAACGCGCGGCTGGTGAAACACCACATGCCCCCGCGCCATCCCCATCACCAGTTGCAGCCCGTGCAGCAGCGTCGTGCCGGTATCGGTCACGCGCAACTCGGTCTGGCCATCGTCGGCCAGTTCGGCATTGGCGATCAGCTCCGACATCACCATCGCGACGGTCTGGAGCGCCTCTATCTCCACCTCTTCATATTTGCGCGGGTCGGCATGTTGCACGCACAGGACGCCGATCGCCCGTTCGCGCCGCACGATCGGCACACCGGCAAAGCTGTGGAACAATTCCTCCCCGGTTTCGGGGCGATAGCTGAAATCGGGGTGGGACGCCGCTTCGTCCAGGTTCAGCGTCTCGACATTGGTGGCGATCAGGCCGACCAGCCCCTCGCCCATCGCCATGCGGGTGACATGCACCGCTTCCTGCTTCAACCCGCGCGTCGCGAACAGTTCCAGCACGCCCTCGCGCACCAGATAAATGGAGCAGACTTCGCTCGACAGCGACTCGCCGATCACCTCGACCACCTTGTTCAGCTTGCCCTGCGCGCTGGTGCGCGACGCCATCACCTCCTGCAGGCGGATCAGGATCTGGCGGGCGGCGGCGGCGGGGGTGCTGGGCATGGCTTCATGCGCTACCAGATGCGCGGCCCGCTTTCCAACGCGATTCATGCCGGAATGATGACGGTTTGCGTTAATCGCGTGACGCCATCCGGCATATAATTGCAAAAATCACCGTGCGGCATTGCGGAAATGGCGCTCTGCTTCGTCTGATGCAATGAAGTTTCCGTTTTCTGGAACAGAGGGGACAATCGACATGACGATGATGCTGGACAAAGAAGCCAAGGACGATCTGATCGGGCGCGGCTATTCGCGCCGTCAACTGGCCGAGGTCGCTGCGCTGCTGGGCGCGGGCGTCGCCGCCAGCTCGCTGCTGAGCGGCGCTGCCCTGGCGCAGCAGCAGGCCGGGCGCGGCATCAAGGGCGCGGTCCGCATCGGCGCGAACGAATGCTGGACCGGCCCCTTCCCCGCCGGTGTCGAAGCGATCGCCGAGGCTGGTTCGCTTGGCAACTGGTATGATCCCGACAATTATCGCGGTGAACTGGTCAAGACCGTCGCCACCGTCGAAGGCATCCCCGAAAGCCATGTCATGGTGTGGCCCGGTTCCGGTGGCCCGCTGGTCAGCAGCGTCGCGGCCTATTGCTCCCCGACCAAGGGGCTGGTCACTGCCGACCCGACCTTCGAATCCGCTTGGCGCACCGCCGACTATATGAAGGCTCCCATTGCCAAGGCGCCCCAGGCCATCGGCCAGGGCCATGACGTCAAGGCGATGCTGGCCGCCAACCCCAATGCAGGCCTCTATTATGTCTGCACGCCCAACAACCCGACCGGCACGGTGACGCCGCTCGCGGACATCAAATGGCTGCTCGACAACAAGCCTGCCGATTCGATGCTGTTGGTGGACGAAGCCTATCTGCACTTCTCCGATGCGCCGAGCGCCGCCAGCCTGATCGGAAACCGCAAGGAC
>TARA_R110000787_G_scaffold100627_2_pt1 | contig 32056 bp, 26 predicted proteins | sample TARA_R110000787 | Tara Oceans TARA_R110000787 (sample SAMEA4397920) | marine metagenome | biome: Polar Biome; feature: [DCM] deep chlorophyll maximum layer (ENVO:01000326); material: water (ENVO:00002006), including particulate matter (ENVO:01000060) such as... | depth 35 m | reverse complement strand
TATAATCCTCCGTTATTACGAATTTAGTCCATTATTTTGATAGGTGAGTTATGAAACGTACATTCCAACCAAGCGTGATCAAGCGTAAACGTACTCACGGTTTCCGTGCTCGTATGGCAACTAAAAAAGGCCGTCAGGTCTTAGCTCGTCGCCGCGCTAAAGGACGTCATCGCCTTACTGTATAATCAGTAGATTGCGATAAGCATGGCTCATAGTGCTTGTTGTGTTTCTATTATTTATAGATTGCGATAGTCAATCATCACAACTGACACTTAGCCATATATTAAAAGCGCCCACATCGGCGCTTTTTTTGTCTCTATATTTTGTTATTATTTCTACTATCGTTATCATCTCTTATACTAGGTTGTACTATGTCTAATACTCCTCCAACGACACTAAATGCTCGCTTTACTAAAGAGCAGCGTTTACTCACGCCTGCAGCCTTTCGTGAGGTCTTTGACGCGCCTGAGCGTAAGCTACATCAGAGCCATCTGATGGCGTTTGTGCGTACTAATACTCATGAGCAGCCACGAGTCGGTATGGCGATCACCAAGCGCAAAGTCCCTACGGCAGTTGCGCGAAATCTAATCAAACGTCAAATACGTGAACAGTTTCGAATAAAAGCTTCTAGTTTAGAAAATAAAGATATTGTTTTTATTGTTAAAAGTTCCGTTAAAGGCTTAAGTAATAAAGAAATAAAAATGGAAGTAATTAATATTTTTAAAAAAATAGAAAAAAAATAACATGAATTTTTTTATAAAAATAATAAATAAATACTTATATAGATTAATATATAATTTTATAGCTTTTTATCAAAAAATAATAAGTCCTATATTACCTGCTCGTTGTCGATATTATCCAACCTGTTCAAACTATGGTAAGCAAGCTCTAGTTTGGTATGGTGTTTGGAATGGGAGTTTACTGTTATTAAAACGCATTAGTCGCTGTCATCCATTAGGGGGACATGGAATTGATTTTGTGCCTCTACCTTTGGCTTCTTATCGTTATCAATACTTGTCCCGTAATCTAGTAGCTCATGGACAGTTTCATGGTTTTTATGTTTATCGAGATAATCATGGCTATGTTACTCGCCTAAATCATATGATGAAATTGACCTAAGACGTAAGCTTTACTAGGCGTTTCAGCATATCTACCTAGTTACCCACAAGTTATCCACACTGTTGGTATCATTTAGAATCGTTTTTTAGTAAAATGATGAACATTTTATGTGATTGACTGCTGACATTACCGTTCACTATCTGGGCCAATGCTGTGTGGTGGTCATAACACATGCCCTAGTTTTTTTATTCCCTAATTTTTTAATCTAGGAAAGGTTTATGCAAAAGATATTTCGGGTGATGATCATCATTGCGATGTTAATCACCGCTTATCTGCTGATTTTGGCATGGCGTGATGATTATGCAGATGCCCCAGCTGTAGACACGGTGCCAGAAACTGCAGCTTCAGTAGGAGCCGATATTCCTTCTACTAGCGGTGCAGCAGGTGATATTCCAGTACAGACGCTACCTGTCGACAACGGTACAGTTGATAGCGCTGTGACTGCTACACCTGCTACTGATGCAGGACTAATCACAGTCACTACTGATCGTTATGACATCAAAATCAATCCAGAAGGCGGTGACATCGTTTATGCTGCGCTAAAGCAGTATGATGCGACCCTTGATAGCGATAAGCCTTTTGTATTGCTAGAAAACAACAGTAACCGCGTTTACGTGGCTCAGTCTGGTCTGATTGGTCAAAATGGTATCGATACTGCAGAAGGTCGTGCCAAATACAGCCATACCGCTAACAATTACGTGATGGAAAAAGGCCAGCAAACGTTATCAGTGCCGCTTACGTATAAAAAAGATGGCGTGACAGTCACTAAGACTTTTACCTTTACACACGATAAATATCCTATTGATATCAGCTATAAGATTCAAAATGCTTCTACAGCGGCGTGGCAAGGTCAGATGTTTGCGCAGCTAAAGCGTGATGATAGTAAAGATCCCGGTATGTCTGATAAAGGTGCGCTTAGTATGGCAACCTATTTGGGCGGCGCTTGGGGTACACCCGATGATCCCTATAATAAGCTGAAGTTTGGTAAGTTTAATGATGGTGAATTGACCACAACCAGTGATAAAGGTTGGGTTGGCATCGTACAGCATTACTTTGTGTCAGCATGGACGCCTGAAAACTTTACTGGTAAATTCTTTAGCCGCGAAACCGGTGATGATTACTTTATCGGTTTTAACAGTCAGCCTGTCAATGTTGCACCAAACAAGCAAGTAACCTTAAATGCGACGCTATACGCAGGACCAAAGGTACAATCTGAGCTTAAGGATGTAGCAGTAGGGTTAAATCAGACGGTCGATTATGGTCTGTTATGGCCAATATCAAAGATATTGTTTGGTATTTTGGATGGCATTCATAAAGTCATCGGTAACTGGGGCTGGTCAATTATTCTATTGACTATCTTAGTGAAGCTGGCATTGATGTGGTTCTCAAACAAGAGCTATTACTCAATGGCGAAGATGCGTGCGATTGCACCGCGCCTTGCTGCATTAAAAGAAGAGCATGGCGACGATCGCATGAAAATGTCGCAAGAAATGATGGCAATGTACAAAGAAGAAAAAGTCAATCCAATGGCGGGTTGTTTGCCGATTCTAATGCAAATGCCGATTTTCTTAGCCTTGTATTGGGTACTGGTTGAGAGTGTTGAGCTACGTCATGCACCGTGGATTTTGTGGATTCAAGATCTATCAGCGATGGATCCGTGGTTTATTTTGCCACTATTAATGGGTGCATCGATGTTTATTCAGCAGCAGCTTAATCCACAGCCAGCTGATCCGATGCAAGCGAAAGTCATGAAATTCTTGCCGATTATTTTCACCGCGTTCATGCTGTTCTTCCCAGCAGGTCTAGTACTATACTGGACTGTGAATAACTTATTTAGTATGACGCATCAATATATCGTCAATAAAAAAGTAGAAGAAGAGCAAAAGCTTCGTACGGTTAAGGTACTGGATTAATCATTTAATAGTTTAGAAGTTCAAAAAACCATCGCTACGGCGGTGGTTTTTTTATGGCCTTAATGTCATATCTGGTATGAATACCTACTTAAGACTACGCCATAGTCGCTGCAGTCAAGCTAGATGATATTGGAAAAGACTTACAATGAGGAGATTACGCTCTTTAAAGATTGTTTTGTCAGTGTGCGTTAAGCCGTCTATAATGGAGTTTTTAGTTATTGAGAGTGCTTGTGTATTCCCAAGAGTTGGCGTTAGCCGCCCCTGAGTCATCAAAAAATCTCGGTTTTTCGAGTCTACCTACCATTGCCGCTATTGCTACACCGCTTGGACGAGGTGGGGTTGGGGTTATTCGTCTGTCTGGCACACGTGCGTATAGCATTGCTTGTACGCTGACAGGTAAGTCAGCATTTAAACCGCGCATGGCGAGCTTCTGCCGATTTTATCAAGCAGATGGTACGGTTATCGATGAAGGGTTGGTGCTGTATTTTAAGGGTCCGCACTCGTTTACTGGCGAAGATGTGATTGAACTGCAAGGTCATGGCGGCATGATTTTGCAAAATCAGTTGTTGGCACGTGTGTTTGAGTTAGGGGCAAAACAAGCAAGTGCTGGAGAGTTCTCTTATCGTGCCTTTGATAATGATAAGTTGGATTTGGTACAGGCAGAAGCCATTGCAGATGCGATTGATGCTACCAGCGCCGCCGCTGCTAGCAGTGCTATTCGGTCACTCAGCGGCGAGTTTTCACAAAAGATTAATCAGCTACTTGAGCAGTTAATTCATCTGCGTCTGCATGTTGAAGCAGCCATCGATTTTCCTGATGAAGAAGACGTTGATTTTTTATCAGATGGGGTCATACAAGGTAAGCTTGAACAGACACAAGAAAAAATCCAGCAGGTCTTGGCGACTGCTAAGCAGGGACAATTATTACGTGATGGTATTCATGTGGTATTGGCAGGTAGACCTAATGCTGGTAAATCAAGCCTGCTCAATCGCTTGGCAGGGCAAGAGCGTGCTATCGTCACTGATGTGGCGGGTACAACGCGTGATACACTACAAGAAACCGTTGTCCTCAATGGTTTGACGCTACACTTGACTGATACGGCAGGCCTGCGCGAGACAGAAGACACGGTCGAGCGTATCGGCATTGAGCGCGCGCGGACAGCGATTGCTCAGGCAGATATGCTGTTAATGGTTTATGATGTAACCCGTGATCTTGAAGAAGAAAGTACCCCATTACAGCTCGCTGAGCAGCTATTTGGCGAGCTACCAGAAGCCAAGCGCTTGTTAATTATCGCTAATAAAAGTGATTTATTAAACAATAATAGCAGCAAAGAAATAACCTCTATTTCGCAACAACAGATTCATAATCGCGGTTACGAGCAAGTTAACGTTTCATGTGAAACAGGCGCAGGTATTGATGATTTAGTCGAAACTCTGTGTGCCAAAGTAGGGTTTCATCCACCCGAAAATAGCCTGATTGCTCGTACGCGTCATTTAGATGCATTAAGAAGAACGGCCGAATATTTAGCAGAAGCTCATGAGCAGCTAACCGTTTTTAAAGCGGGTGAGTTAGTCGCTGAAAGTTTGCGTCAAGCTCAGCATAGTCTGGGCGAAATTACCGGGGAATTTAGTGCAGATGATTTGTTGGGCAAGATTTTTGGCAGTTTTTGCATTGGTAAGTAATCTTATTTACGGTTATAAATTTGAATGATGTAGCTGTAAAGATGGGATTATGACTCGTTTAATAGTGCTTCATATAAAGACAAGGAAAGCCGTATGCATTGCCCTTATTGTAATGCGTCAGAGACAAAGGTAATCGACTCGCGTCTTGCTGCTGAAGGTGCGCAAGTGCGCCGCCGACGATCTTGTAATAGCTGTCAAGAACGCTTTACTACCTTTGAAGTGGTCGAAGTGGTGATGCCGCGTATCATTAAATCAAGTGGTAAGATTGAGCCTTATGATAATGATAAACTACGACGCTCAATTTTATTACCATTACAAAAACGTCCTATTACTATCGATGAGCAAGAAGGGATGATTAGCCGAATTGAAAAGCGTGTACGGCAAATGGGTGAGCGTGAGGTCAGCAGTAAAGTCTTAGGTGAAATCATTATGAGTGAGCTTAAAACGCTTGATGATGTTGCGTATGTGCGCTTTGCTAGTGTTTATCGTGACTTTCAGGATATTGATGCTTTTCATCAAGAGATTGCCAATATACGCCCTAATGATAAATAACATTGAGTTAAGGTTTTGATGCTTTCTTAAGCCTATAATTTTATGTGACTTCATGAAACCATTGATGATAATATCTCATCATTTATTAAGCCCTTTTTTATGTCAAATTTAGACCATTCTCAAGATGCGAAAGACCGCTATTTTATGATGCTTGCTATCGAGCAAGCAAAGCTTGGCTTGTATACCGCTCGACCCAATCCTGCTGTAGGGTGCGTCATTGTTCAAGCAGAGGAAGTTGTCGGTCAAGGCTTCCATCCTAAAGCCGGTCAGCCGCATGCTGAGGTATTTGCTCTAAAAGATGCTGGTATAAGAACAATTGGTGCTACCGCTTATGTCACTTTAGAGCCTTGTAGTCATACGGGTCGTACGCCGCCTTGTGCAAAAGCACTGATAGAGTCTGGCGTCATACGGGTTGTCGTTGCTGGGCTAGATCCAAACCCACAGGTGGCAGGTCGCGGTGTGAAATTGTTAGAACAAGCGGGTATTGAGGTGACGGTTGGTATCCTTACCGCGCAGGCAGAAGCGTTAAATAAAGGTTTTCTAAAGGCCATGCGTACCCAAATGCCTTATGTCAGGCTTAAGATTGCGACCAGCCTTGATGGTCGTACGGCGATGGCGACAGGTGAATCAAAGTGGATTACAGGTCCAGCTGCGCGCGAAGACGTGCAAAAACTGCGTGCGCAAAGTGGCGCTATCATTACTGGTAGCGAAACGGTTATTGTCGATAACCCTCAGTTAAATGTACGCTCTAACCAACTAAGTATAGCAATTGAACAAGTTCCACATCCTAAAGTGGTGATACTTGATAGGCGAGGTCGTTTAAAGCATGATCTACAGTCTGACTATCAGTTATGTCGTCGCCCAGATACCCTGTATTGGCGTGAAGATAATTTAAGAGAGTTATTAAGGGTATTAGTCACTGAGTATCAGTGTTATGACGTATTGATAGAAGCAGGTGCCAGTGTTGCTGGTAGCTTCTTACAACAGCAATTGGTAGATGAGTTGATTGTGTATCAGGCGCCATGTCTGTTAGGGCAAAAAGCGCGAGCGATGGTTGAAATTAACCCCTTATCGCTAGCGCAGCAGTTGCGTTTTGATATTCAATGTCATGAACAGCTTGGTTCTGATCTAAAATTGACCTTATTACCCATTTAATTGTTAATTATCTATCCACATTTTTAATGCAAGATATGATGGTTAGGAATAAATAATGACTACTAATATTAGTTTCACATGAAACTGTGTATAACTTTGTTCCACATGAAACTTTTGATTTTGATTAAATGTTATTTATATAGATAAATTATAGTAAAATCAAATACTTGCATAGTAGCGATTAGATATATAAATATTGAGTCAAAACAATATTAATTGTGGATAACTTGTTAATAACTAAGGCTTTTAAGCTTGCAGGTAAGTATTATCCATTACTTATCCACAGTTTATCCCGAAATATATGTGATATAGCACGTTTATTGCTGAGAAAAGCTATGTATAACGACAATAAAATAATGAGAAGAGGTTGATATGTTTACCGGAATTATAGAAAGTGTGGGAAAGGTTAAGTCGATGCAACCTACAGGCGGCGACATTCGCTTGACTATAGAGTCTGATGGCTTAGATTTTAGCGATGTGAAGCTTGGAGACTCTATAGCTTCTAACGGTATCTGTCTGACGGTTGTAGATTTCGGTCGTAATCATTACTCCGTTGATGTTTCACGTGAAACTATGGCGCGAACAGCGTTAGAAGATTTGAAACCGGGGCATATTGTCAACTTAGAGAAGGCAATGCTACCGACTACACGTTTTGGTGGGCATATTGTCGCAGGTCACGTCGATGGAGTAGGGGTCGTTAGTAAGTTGCAAAAGGATGCACGTTCTATATATATCGAAATTGAGATACCAAAAGAGCTGGCGCATTATACAGCGACGAAAGGATCTATTACTCTTGATGGTATTAGCCTCACGACTAACTTAGTGCGTGATAATATTGTTTCACTCAATATCATTCCGCATACAGCTCAAGTGACCAATATTGCACAGCATTGGTTGGTAGGAGACAAGGTCAATGTGGAGGTAGATATTGTGGCTAGGTATTTGGAGCGTTTATTAAATAAGTCGCAGGAAGACACTGCAAATATTAGCCCGCAAAGCAATATTACTGAAGCTTTTTTAGCAGATAATGGCTTTATGAAGTAAGTCATATTTGATACAACAGTCTTATCTTACTGCAAATTTTATATTAGCAGTAAGTGAGAAGTATGGAAGCTATCTTTTTTTGGCATGGTTTTGTGTAAGTGATCACTAACATCCTTTATGAGTTTTAGTGGTATTTTTTAGGGTTTAATTAGTGCTGTTAAGACGTCTTGTAGTTTATCCTTATTAATAGGTTTGGCTAAAAACTCATCCATACCTACCTTTAAGCACGCTGAGCGGTCTTCTTCAGTATTGTTCGCTGTAAGTGCAACGATAGGAATATCATCACCTTGCGCTCTAATTGCCTGAGTTGCTTGCAATCCATCCATCACTGGCATCCGGCAATCCATCAGAATAAGATCAATCTCTCGACGCTGCGCTTGCAGTATATCTAATGCTTGCTGACCGTCTTCTGCCACCACGCTACGATAACCAAGTTTGGCGAGCATTTTGCAGGCAATTTTTTGATTGGTAGGACTGTCTTCTACCACTAAAATCAGAGGTGAGATGATTGCATCAGACCTATTATCTGCTGACACTACAACGCTGTCGTTATACTTAATATCTGCTGCTTGTATGAGTATCTGTCTGGTAGGAAGTGTTAAGCGCAGTAGCTCAGAGAGCAGTAAATTCACATCTAGCGGCTTGGTTAAAAATCCATCACATCTATCCAGTAGTATAGAAGCGATACGGCGCTCAGACTTCATACTGAGTAATATCTTTGGTAGCGATACATTAGCCAATAAGTGATTTAATGTATGCTGTCTGTCAATATTGCTAGATAACGTATTTGCTAACTCTTCTTCTTTTATTTGTTCCTCTACCATATTGGCATGGATGCTTTTTTCATCTTTCATCTTTGATTGATTAGATAAAGCAAGCGTAATGCTTTCATAATAATCGTAGTCGAGGAGCAATATTGGAGCAAGTGTACGCTGGTTTTGCATCAGTTCGTCGTCGAGCTGCTGTAGGGTCACGCTATCAGTAGACGTAAAAATAGTGACTGTTATAGATAAATGGGTACATAGGCGTTTTAGATGTTCAGCGGCAAGTGGCTGATTGATGATGGCAATAAGATGCAATCGCGTTAACTGTTGATTGAGATGGTAGATGGGTTGGTAGTTTGGATTTTGGCAAGGCAGATAAAGATCAAAGGTACTTCCAATATCAGGTGTGCTGTGTAACTCTATAAAACCACCCAATAATTTAGCAAAACTATGAGCAGTTGTTAGTCCTACATCTGCTTGACTGACTTGAGTATGAATTTGGCTGGCTTTTTGCGAGTAACTCGACTGGTCTAATTGCGTGTTTCCTAGTTGAGCTGTTTGATTAAAATAACTATGAATTTTATCTCTCTGGGTTGTCTCTAAGCCAATGCCACTATCTTGAATACTAAAGCGAACCCAGTCATGCGCTGGGTTTGTTTTTTTATTGGTATTATTAGGCACTAATTTATTAGTTGCACCGTTCACTAAATCATTAACCAGAATGGTATTTTTGGCTGATAGTTGTTCTGTATTCACAGCTTCAATCGTCAGTACAACGTAACCTGAACTGGTATATCTAATAGCGTTATCCAGTAAGTTACGTAAGATTGTCTGCAGACGTTTATGGTCGGTATCAATGAGGCGAGGGCAATCAGGCGTGAAAAAGTATAGTAATTCAAGCCCATGTTGTCTCGCATCTTTTGTGACTAAATGACTGACATGTTGCCCTATTTTATAAATGTCGACAGTTTCAATATTCAAACGAGTTTTTCGAACTTCTATCTCCCCTATATCCAGCATCTCGTTGAGCATAATAAGCATAGCATGACTGGTTTCAATCAGAGTATTGACAATCTGATGCTCTTTGACAGTCAAAACGCTAGTATCAATCGGTTCCAAAGTATCAATCATAGCCTCTAATGGCAGCCGTAAGTCATGACCCATCGTTGATTTGAGTGTATTAAATTCATCGAGTTGTCGCTGTATTTCTATATTTTGTTGCTGCAGCTGTTCGTTTTGACTTATCAAATCATTAACATTATTCAGTAAGACTGTAAAACCGTGAACCTGACCATGCTCACCAAACCACGGGGTAATATGTAGCTGATAAGCTTTTTTATTAGCCAGCCCATGTACCATAAACGTACGCGTAACACGAAGATTTTCTAGTTGTTGCAGCAGTAACTGGGTAGATTCATCTTCAGTAAAAACAAAATCTGTTAATTTATAATTGCTGTCATTTTGAAAGGCAGTAGAGAATACTTGCTCAAAACGTTGATTAAAGAAGCTAATTTGACCTTGTCTCATAACCATCAGCATCGGTAGTGGGGCATGATCAACCAAACGCTCTAGGCGATGCTTTAGAGTGGTAATATGACGATGATTGTTATGCAATTGATAGTTAATCCGACTAAGTGCATGACCCAATTGCAAAAATTCAGGCGTAGATTCTTTGCTGACAAACGGTGGTGGTGTATACGCCTCTTTTGCATGACTGCTTAAGTTGTCGGTATAAAGCAGTAACTGTACCCAATTGGCGCGGCGTTTTAAGGTATATAGTAGTGCCAAAGTAAAAAACATGATGGCGGTCATTAAAGGCAACCAATAGCGATAAGATACCCAGTTAATATTGAGCGGCTTATGACGCAAAATGGTATAAAATTTATGACCACTTTTAAGCTCGATGGTCCCGACTAGTTTTTCGTTGGATAACGTATAGGTGCTATGAGTATTCTTATTTGATAATAGCGAAGTCTCAATGCTTGGAAACATAATTCCCGTAAATTCAGGTTCATCAGCTTCAGTTTGATGGTAAATGAAAGTTTGGCCGGAGGGCATCATAAAAATCAGCTGATAACTGATTCCTGCCAAAAAAGGCTTCTCTACTATCTTTTTAACGGCGGGGTTTATAGGATTATTAAGCTCGGAAATCTGATACTGCAGGGTATGAAACGTCTCTACACTGTGCTGCTTACTCTCATTCTTCATTTCATGAAACATGATGAAATAATACAATGACAACATGGCAAGTAATGTCAAAGTATAGAAAGCCAACAGGCGTTGCAGAGACTGAAATTGTGGCATAAAGGCATGACCCTAAGTCGGCATAATAATACACAGTAAATTTAAAATGGTTTCGTTAGATTTTACTGCTATATTCTTTATTATTAGCCTACAACAAAGCAATAAACAATATTGATAGCTAGCTAGTATATGACAATGTGAAAAATGAGACTGAATCTTATTGCTATTATAAAGATAATCAGGCGCATTAGTAGCGCTTGATTGTGGCTATTACAGTCATGGCACAACGCTACAAACTCCCCTATAATAGCTTTATTACTTATTAATACTGCCTAACTATGACCACACTTGCTTGTACTCCTGATGTATCTCTTAATAATGATAACTTTAAACCGACGTGTACAGAGCCGTTAAGAGTGGTATTTGCTGGCACGCCTGAGTTTGCCGCCGTGAGTCTTGAGGCATTAATCAAGCAGCAACAGGCATTGAATATCAGTATTGTAGCGGTCTATAGTCAGCCTGATCGTAAAGCTGGCCGCGGACAAAAGCTGGCGGCATCTGCGGTCAAGCAAGTAGCATTGGCACATGATATCGCTGTTGAGCAGCCAGAGACTTTTAAAAAATCAAGTATAGAAGGGGTGACAGCAAGGCAAACCTTGAAAGATTATCAACCCGATGTAATGATTGTTGCTGCTTATGGGTTGATTCTTCCTATTGGTGTCTTAAATACGCCGACTTATGGTTGCTTAAACATCCACGCCTCATTATTACCACGCTGGCGTGGTGCAGCGCCTATTCACCGCGCATTATTGGCGGGTGATAGTGAGACTGGCATTACCATTATGCAGATGGATAAAGGGCTTGATACTGGAGACATGCTTTATAAAGTCAGTGCTAGTATTGAGTCTGATGATACGGCTGCCAGCCTACATGATAAAATGGCTGAGCTTGGTGCGACCGCCATTATTACTGTGCTACAAGATTTACCACACTATCAAGCTCAGGCTATAGTACAAGATGACAGTCAAGCCAATTATGCTGAAAAGTTAGTCAAAACTGAGGGTGAAATTGATTGGACGCAGTCTGCCACTGTGATTGAACGACAAATTCGTGGCTTAACTCCTTGGCCTGGTGCTTATACCTTTTTGGCAGGTCAGCGTGTCAAAATTTTAGCCAGCTTGCCTGTGAATGCATCGCAACCAACCGATAAACAAGCAGGTACAGTTATTAGTGTGGGACGCAAGGCGATTTTAATCGCTTGTGGTCATAACGATAATATTGATATTAATATAGACGCTAATACGCTGCAAGCCAGTACTTTAGCGATCACTCAGCTACAGTTTGCAGGTAGCAAACCTGTGAGCGCCGAACAAATCTGCCATGGCAATCAGCTCAATGATGGCGACCAGTTTAGTAAAGAAGCGAAATAACTCCATTTAGATATACTTAATCCAAATCGCACAAGACGCTAACTATTAGACGTCAAGGAAATTCAATTTAATGAGACAAACCAGCACTGCGCCAAGAAACAACAAGCTCAAACCATCAAGCAACCTTATCATGAATGGTAGCGTCCGCGTTCGCGTCATTCGTACTTTACTGGCTATTCAAAATGGTCAGTCGCTTGCAAGCGTCCTTGATCCGTTACTAAACAGTTTGCATGACGGTGATAAAGGTTTTGCTCATGCGTTATTGCTAACCACGTTGCGCCAGTGGTATGCCCTTGAGCGTCTACTCGATAGTCTGGCTGATAACTCGATTGATGAAAAAGAAGTACGTACGACGATTCAAGTAGGTTTGACGCAGCTGCTCTATTTGCAAGTGGCTGACCATGCGGCAATTCATGAAACGGTTGAAGCAGCAAAAGAAATCGAATTTGCGCATGCGACGGGTTTAATCAATGCCATCTTGCGTAAGGTTGCTAAGAACCCAAGTAAGTTCCGTAAGAAGTGTGATAAAAAACACAGCTTACCGAATTGGCTTGCCTATCAACTTAAGCAAGATTGGAGTGAGCAGTATGAAGATTTGATGCAAGGTTTACGTCAACCTGCGCCGATGTTTTTGCGAGTGAATACAGCGGTTACCTCGGTAGAAGATTACCAGCAAGCATTAGTAGAATTTGAAGTTGAAGCAGATTTGGTTGAGCTAACCAGTGGTTTACAACTTGAGAAATCGTCGGCTACAGCGACATCTAATAGCATATTAACCCAAGGGTTAAGATTGCATCAAAGTACCGCAGTCAATGCTTTGCCTCAATTCGCTGAAGGCGCTGCTAGTGTACAAGATATGCATGCTCAGCTTGCAGCGCCGCTTATCCATAATGCTCTACTTAATAAACTGAGTATTAAAAACAATGATACAGACGGCGATGTAGATACAAGCAACGACGAAGTCCGTATTTTAGATGCTTGTGCCGCGCCCGGTGGTAAGCTTGCTCATTGGTTAGAATTAATCAGCTCAAATGAGTCTTCGTTGTTTCACGTGAAACAAGATAATGCTGAAACGTTGCCTGTGATTTCGAAAGTGAAGATTACTGCGATAGATAATGAAGCGCCACGTATCGAGCGCATTCATACTAATTTACAGCGCTTAAATTTAAGTCAGCACGACTTGAAGCAAGCTGAGAAAAACATCGAGCTCAATATCGTCTGTGCTGATGCGACGACATGGCAAGGGGCTGGTAAGAAAAAGAGCAAGCTCGTATTTGACGCTATATTGCTAGATTCACCTTGTACGGCGACTGGCGTGATTCGTCGTCATCCTGATATCAGTATCTTGCGTACTGAAGAAGACGTCGAACAAACCGCACTTTTGCAAGCCGATATCTTGCATAATCTATGGCCACAACTTAAGGTTGGCGGTTACCTGTTATATGTTACTTGCTCTATCCTAAAGCAAGAGAACGTCGAGCAGATGCAGGATTTCATGACTCATTATAATAATGTAGCAGCTGTTGAATTTAGCGACGGTTGCAACTGGGGTATCGAACAAGCGATTGGTCGCCAGTGCTTGCCCATTGATAGCGAAAGCGGTGATGGTTTTTATTATGCCTTGCTGCAGAAAACTGCTGAATAAACCGTTTCAACTAATAATCTCATTGTAGACAGGACAATCTAATGAAATATATCAGTACCCGTGGTCAGACAGCGCCGATGGATTTTAGTGATGTGTTATTAATGGGTCTTGCACCAGACGGTGGTTTGATGTTGCCTGAGCATTATCCGAATATTGATAGTGCGACGCTTACTGAGTGGCGCGCGCTGAGCTATCCACAGCTTGCGATGGCGATTATGCAGCGCTTTGCGACTGATATTCCTGCGACTGATTTGCAGGATATTATTGAGCGCACTTATACCGCTGATATATTTGGCTCTGATGAGATTGTTCCTGTTCGCAAGCTTGAAGACAATTTACATATTTTAGGCTTGTCGAATGGTCCGACACTGGCATTTAAAGACGTTGCCATGCAGTTTTTAGGTAATGCTTTTGAATATGTGCTCAAAAGAAAAGACGCGCGTATTACTATTATTGGTGCAACCAGTGGCGATACGGGCAGTGCAGCAGAATATGCACTACGCGGTAAAGAAAATATCGAAGTCTTTATGCTGTCACCGCACGGCAAAATGAGCGAATTTCAGCGCGCGCAGATGTATAGCCTGACTGATAAAAATATCCATAATATTGCCATCGACGGTATGTTTGATGATTGCCAAGATATCGTCAAAGCGCTACAACAAGATGCTGATTTCAAAGCGGCTTATAACTTAGGTACAGTTAACTCGATTAACTGGGGTCGTATCCTAGCGCAGATTGTTTACTACTTTAAAGCTTACTTTGCCGTGACTTCAAGTAACGATGAAAAGGTTAGTTTTAGTGTGCCATCAGGCAACTTTGGTAATATTTGTGCTGGTCACATTGCACGTGAAATGGGTCTGCCAGTTGATCGTCTAATCGTCGCGACTAATGAGAACGATGTACTGAACGACTTCTTTAATCAAGGTGCGTATCAGCCGCGTCCGACTGCCAAAACCTATATTACTTCAAGTCCTTCAATGGATATCTCTAAAGCTTCTAACTTTGAGCGTTTTGTTTATTTGTTATTAGATAAAGATAGCGCGCGCGTTCATGAATTGTTTGAAGGTGTGAAATCTGGTCAAGGTTTTGATTTGCCTGATTTGATGGAGGCGGTCAATACTCGCTACGGTTTTGCAGCAGGTAAGTCGACCCATAATGACCGTTTACAAACCATTAAAGCGCTTTATGAGCAGCATGGAGAGTTGGTTGATCCGCACACCGCTGATGGTATCAAAGTTGCTAAAGAGTTACAGCGCGAAGGTGAAGTGATTGTTTGTGCCGAAACAGCATTACCGGTTAAGTTTGCCGATACGATTGTTGAAGCAATAGGTCAAATAGATATTGCTCGTCCAGCCCATACTGAAGGTTTAGAGAGCTTACCGCAACATGTGGTGGTGCTTGATAATGATGCTGAGTTGGTTGCTGAGCAAATCCGTCAACAGGTCACGCCAAATCCTGCCTAGTCGATTTTATTTTTAGTTAATTGTTAAAATGAATATCCAGTTTAAGGTTACGCTATTGTAAAAAAGTGTTTATGATTGTGTTATGGTGGATATAATTGTAATATTAGAAATCGCGTCAGTAGGTCATCGGTTTACCAGACGCTTTTTTAGCAATCATACCTGTCACTCATATCAGTCACTAACACTGAATAGCTGCTCTATAGACGTTATGATAAGGTGCTATAAGTCTTTATTTTTCCTTAATTCTTTGTTGTTATTTTTAAATAAAGGTAAAATAAGCCAACTTAAGTAGCCTTGATTATGGCGCTAACAGCGTTACATATTGTGGATATAACCATGAAGATGAGCTTAAAAAATATCGTAAAAGCGCTATTGGTGACAACCTTTAGTGGTGCAATGCTGATGAGCACCGCCCACGCTAATAATCCACCGCCGACCATTAAAGCGGATGCGCCCAATCGCTATATTGTCAAAAAAGGCGATACTTTGTGGGATATCTCAGGACGTTATCTGGATAGTCCATGGCGCTGGAAAGAAATTTGGGCGACCAATAAGCAAATCAAAAACCCTCATCTTATTTATCCTAATGACGTTCTGATTTTATGCGTCATACAAGGTAAAACTCTGATCGGCGTTGATACGGGCGAGGGTTGTGCAGGGATTGAAAAACAGTTAACAGGTAATGTGGTGACTACGACAGTCGCTGTTACCTCTGCTGTCAATAGCATTCCGCCGATTCCTTGGTCTGCCATTCAGCATTGGCTTGATAAGACACTGATTGTCAATCCGCAAGATTTTAATACCACGCCTTATATTCTAGCCTCTAAAAAAGGCAATTTAATTACGGCTAGTGGTGACAAGGTTTATGCCAAAGGCGTGCCACTGCTTGTAGGTCAACGTTATGGTATCTACCGTGAAGGCGAGATGTATATCGAGCCAAAAACGCAAAAAGTCATTGGTTTAGAAGTCACACAAGTGGCAACGGGATTGGTTACGTCTACGGCAACCAATGGCGTGACGAGCTTGCAGCTTATCGACAGTTACGGTAAAGAAGTTCGTGAAGGCGATCGAGTATTTGTTGAATTAGACAATGCTATCCCACCAGTCTTTTATCCGACGCCTGCAACCGTTAATCGCGGTGGTATGATTGTTCGTGTGATGGATTCTATCAGCTCAGCTGCCAAAGGTAGTGTGGTGGCAATTAACTTGGGTCGCATACATGGTGCGAAGCCGGGTGATGTGTTGACTGTTTATCAAAAAGGCGCAGTCATACGTGATATCAAGGACAATGATACACCGGTACGTTTGCCAAGTGAGCCAAGCGGTATGGTGATGGTGTTCAATAGTTTTGACAATATCAGTTATGCTTATGTACTTGAGTCTGAGCTGCCACTGAGCATTGGTGATCAGCTGTTGCCACCTCCTTATTTATAACCCTGCCTTAAGTTTTAGCGAGCAGATCTTAAATAAGCCTATAAGAGTCATACGATGATGACGGTAGCCACTTTTACTTTATCAGATGAGCAGCGTGCAATACTGGCGCTGTGGTTTGAGTTAAATGCGTCATTATCCTCTTATCATAAACTCATTCATAACTATGATAGTGCGCAGCTTGCGTGGCAAGCTGGCGTAGAGTCGTGGCGTCAATTAGGGATTCATCATAGCCATTTAACTCGTCATGAACACCCAGAGAAAACGCGCGCCAGCATCGATACCATTCAACAAGCATTGATAGAAGAGAAGTACGGTCTATTATTTGCCGACCAACTTAATTATCCTGCTCAATTGTTAGAAATCTACGATCCGCCGCCGCTGTTATTTTATCGAGGTAATAGTGAATTGTTGCGTTGGGCGCAAATCGCTATTGTTGGCAGTCGCAAGCCGACGGTACACGCACAAAAAATTACCTTTGATATGGCACAGTATCTTGCACAAGCAGGCTACGTCATTACCAGTGGACTTGCCATTGGTGTGGATAAACGTGCCCATCTTGGCGCATTGGCACAAACCGATGTAGCGTGCCAAGGTCGGACAGTCGGCGTTATGGGGACGGGCATTGATGTTAATTATCCCAATCATCATGATCGTCTGTTTAGCCAAATTATTGAGCAAGGTGGTTGCATCATCAGTGAACTATTACCGCATACGCTACCACATAAGCATACTTTTCCACGTCGCAACCGCTTGGTTGCAGGGTTGAGCCTTGCGACCATCGTCACTGAGGCAACGATTAAAAGTGGTTCGCTAATTACTGCGCGCCTCACATCCGAGCAAGGCAAGCAAGTTTTTGCAATTCCAAGTCATATAGACAATAGTAATGCTGAAGGGTGCCATCATCTAATACGTGAGGGTGCGACCTTGGTTTATCATCCTCAGCAAGTATTGGATGATATCAGTGTGCAATTGCCAAGCCAGTCTAAGCAGCATCAACTTGATCATAATTCAAAAGCACAAAGTCTTGATAAGTCAGTATTTAAGCAGTCTGCTACCATTAAAAAAACAATAAAACCTCAGGAAGTGAAGCCAGCGCCTAGTATTACTGTACCTGAGCATCTAACCACCTTGTTTGAAAAGTTGGACTGGCATGGTCAAGATTTGGATGCACTTATCCTTGTGACTGAGCTTGTGCCCGCACAATTGATTGGGCAGTTGATGGAGCTAGAGCTATTGGGCGCAGTGACGGTCCAAGGTGGACGCTATTTACGTATTTAATGATACTGATGTTTTTAAATATACTTGCAGCACTGCATTTTTTGTAAAATAAATTCACGCTATCTCTTTTCATTCTCTTTGTTCTAAAGGCATTATTTATGTCCTTATCTACACCTCTTATTACTGACTCTACTATACAAGCAGCTACTTGGCTTAAAAAGGGGCAGCTACTTGCTTACCCAACCGAAAGTGTGTGGGGCATTGGTTGTGACCCATTCAATAAGCAAGCAGTCATGCGGCTACTTAATATCAAGCAGCGTCCAATAGAGAAGGGGATGATTGTGGTCACTGATAGTCCCAGCCGCATTACGGCTCTGCTAGAAGGTTTGAGTATTGACCAACGTCAAAGGGTGCTTGATAGCTGGCAAGCTGATTCGAAAGACGCTACTGTCAAACAAGCGCATACTTGGCTACTACCTATTCCAAAAAATCTGCCGATTACTATTCCATCGTGGATTACGGGTACTCATGGTAGTGTTGCCGTACGTGTGATTGATCATCCATTGGTTAAGCAACTGTGCGCGCAAATGGTGTCAGTTAGCAATCCTTACGGTTTTGTCGTCTCAACAAGCTGCAACCCATCAGGAAAGCCACCTGCTCTGTCACTCATCGAAGCACAGAGTTATTTCTTAGGTGACAATGTAAACTCAAATGAGTGCGTTGGTTATCTTAAAGGGGAAACACTAGGCTATCAATTGCCAAGCCAAATAGGCGATGCATTGACAGGACAAGTTATTCGATAGTCTAATATTTAATAGCTAAAATTTCGTATCACTATCTCCGATTCTCATTACTCAGCCATAACGTCTACACTTGTCCCCTTGTTTTCATCGCGTGCTTTTTGTCACACTGATGAGAATATAATCAATAATAAGGATAATAAGTGATGAATATTCTAATTAGCGGTGGTTCGGGATTTTTGGGTAGTGCTTTTAGCCAAGAGCTCTTGATGCGCTACCAACAGATGGGAAAAGCGTTACAGATTACTTGGTTGACCCGTGATAGTAATCAAGCACATCCTAGTGATATCACAATGATGACCTATGATGAACTTGCAAATTCAGATGCATACTTTGATGTGATTTTAAATCTAGCTGGCGCAGGTATTGCTGATGCGCGCTGGAGTGACGATCGTAAAGAGCAATTGCTAGCCAGTCGAATGAAGCCGACAAAAGATATACTGGCATTTGTTGCCCGCAGTCATGTAAAGCCAAAATTGCTTGTTAGTGGTTCAGCGATTGGTTGGTATGGCAATCAAGGCGATAAACCCTTGACCGAGAGCAGTGGTTTCCAGACAGATTTTGCCCATCAGTTATGCGATGACTGGGAGCAACTGGCGCTACAAGCAACTGAGTTTGGTGTGCCAGTGACGCTTGTACGTACGGGTGTGGTCATCCATCCTACAGGCGGTATGCTTAGCAAGCTCTTAACCCCTTTTAAAATAGGTGTTGGTGGGCAGTTAGGTAATGGTCAACAAATCATGAGTTGGATCAGTCGTGATGATTGGGTAGTGGCAGTAACATTTATTATAGAGCAGCAGCTTAACGATAGTACTTTTCAGGTTAATGAGAATACGCGGACTGCTCGCCATACACCAAGCAATAAAGTCGCGAAAATTTATAATCTAACCGCGCCAAATCCTGTCACTAATCATACTTTTACCAAAACATTAGGCGCTTGGCTACATCGTCCGACCTTTTTTACTTTGCCGGAGTTTTTACTTAAGTTGATATTTGGTGAAATGTCGACACTGCTTATTGATGGACAGAAGGTGCTGCCGAAAGCCTTGCTTGATGGTGGGTTTGAGTTTAAACATCAAACGCTTAAAGAAGCCTTGGAACAACAAGCAGTAAAATAGTCCTCATCAAATCTGGCATAATAAATCTATAGTAAGCGCTATAGCTATTTCATAGACTAAAAAAGCGGATTGTTTCACATGAAACAATCCGCTTTTTTGGTTTTTATAAAGGGATAAAAACATAAATAGTGTCAGGTTTCAATAAACAAAAACTCTGTCTTCAACAGGTAAGAATATTGACGTACTATACGTGCGTCTTTGGCTGGTTAAATTTTGTTATGTGGCTTTTTATTATAGGTACGCAACTACTGGCGTTTATGACGAGTATGATATTTTGGTGGTTAATCAAACCAAAATCTCGCTTTAGTCGTATAAGTTTAGTCCTCAGTATTTTTGTGATTAATAATACTTTTCTTATCTACGGGCTGAGTGAGTTTTGGCGAGAGCGCTTTCATGTCTATCTGGCCGCCAGTATTTTGCAAGGCTTTCTGTTGTATGCTGGTTTGGTCACCGCTATCATTGCTATTATTTATACTCAGGTTTTTAAACGGAAGCTCAATAACGTATCCATTCGCGCGTTTGCAGTCGCTGTTTATACGGGAATTATAAGCTTGGCAGTATTTAATGCCTACTCTCCAGTCATTCATCATTTGACGGTAAAAACGGACAAAAACTTAGTCAAACCGATGAGAATAGCCTTAGTTTCTGATACCCATTTGGGTAGATGGTTTGGTAATCAGCAGATAGATAAAATGGTTGCGCTAATAGATGGGCAAAATCCTGATGTGGTGCTCATCGCCGGTGACGTCATGAACGACTCTACTGATGCTTATGATAAAACCAATATGCATGAGCATTTATCAAAATTAAGAGCGCCACTTGGTGTCTATGCAACTTTGGGTAATCATGATTACTCTGGTAATGAGATTGCGATTGCCGAAGCGATTGAGCGTGCTGGCATACAGGTGATTGATAATACAAGCGTATGGTTGGATGATGCTGTATTGCTGGTTGGGCGTTCAGATGCGACAGACCCTAAGCGTCCTGCGGCAGCAGATTTGATGGGTGACATTCAAACTGATAAACCAGTGCTGTTTTTGGAGCATAGTCCTGAAGCTTTAGCAGAAATAAAGGACTTGCCGGTTGATTTACATTTATCAGGGCATACCCATGGCGGTCAAATATTTCCTTTAACCGTTTTACTAAAATGGTTTACGCCTTTGGTTTATGGCTTTAAAGCAGTAAATGGTAGCCAGTTTTTGGTCACTTCAGGCTATGGTATCGGGGCGGTGCCATTTAGGCTAGGGACGCGCTCTGAGATTTGGTTGATTACTTTACAACCGACCTAATGCGCTTCAATATATTGTGATTAAATGAATTTAGCTCAGAATAAACACACAGTGCTTAAACCCCGCTCAAGGATTTCCTCATGCGTTACGCCTTTATTCTCACCATTATTGTGCTGCTAGAGCTTTTTAGCACGGGTGCAGCGCTCAGCTTGCAGTGGTGGCTGCAGCCTTGGATAGATTCTACAACTACATCGATTGCGGTATGGATAGGGGTGTTTTTAATCACTCATGTTTTATTATTACTAATCGTTACCAAGCTATTTTCTAATAGCTATCGCTGGATGAGTGGTTGGATGTTGGTAATGCATTTCATGATGCTGACTGCGGTAGCGACTGGTATATTGTATGGAGGGTCTTGGTTTTTAATCCCTTTGCTTGATAGTACGCTTGACCATTCAGAGACAATTACTACTGGATTACGCATTTTTGCGCTGTTGTTTTTTATAGGGCTATTTGCATATGCTTTATATAGCGCTTATATACCTGTTGTGCGTGAGCTGTCGATTCATATTCATAAATCTTTAAACAATCCATTGCGTATCGCGGTCGCTAGTGATTTACATTTAGGTCGGCTATTTGGTAATAAAGCCATTGAGCGGCTGCATATCATGCTAAGCAAGTATCAAGCAGATATCTTATTGATGCCGGGCGATATCATGGATGACAATACACAGGCATTTAACACTTATAATATGAAAGATAGCTTGGCAAAACTTGTCGCCAGTTTGCCATATGGTGTCTATGCGACGTTGGGTAATCATGATTTATATGGTCATGAGCAGCCCATTAGCGACTCTTTACGCGCGGCGGGCGTGCAGTTATTAAATGATGAAGCAACACACTTCAGCCATCAAGGAGAAGTGGTATGGCTTATGGGACGCTTTGATAATCACAAGCGTCAGCGCGTCGCAACGACTGAGCTGCTCGCACAAGTAAATAGTGCTGAGCCAGTGGTTCTTTTAGATCACAGACCCAGCGCTATCATCGAACACAGTCAGCTACCAATAGATTTACAAGTATCAGGACATACCCATAACGGTCAAATATTCCCTGCTAATTTTATCGTCAGCGTGATTAACCGTTTAGGTTATGGCTATGAAGCCATTGGCAAAGGACATTTTGTGGTGTCCTCAGGCTATGGATTTTGGGGGATACCGTTTCGACTAGGCTCCCGATCAGAGATTTGGATCATTAATCTTATAGGTACCAATATAGGTACTCAAATTTAAGATCAATAAGCACTCAAATATTAAAATTCTCATTAAGCGCTCAATAGCGCCCTTGTTTTTATAATTTCACGCACAAAATTAGCAAATCCTGTGATGATGTGCTGAGTTTCTTGCCCTAATCTTTGGTGAACGCTCATAAAGTGAATAAATCCATGCGGTGCGCCAAGTACCGTATGGGTTTGTACGGCTATACCATAACTCTTTAGCTGATTGGCATAAGCAAACGCTTCATCACGTAAGACATCTAATTCTGCCGCAACGACATAACTGGGGCAAACCTGTCGATTGTCCCCAAGCATCGGTGAGGTCAGGATATGCTGACGCGGTAACGGACTATTTTCTAAACAAGCGGCATCAAAAATGGCAACATCAGCATGGTCGAGTAATAGACCTTCACCATATAACTCCCAGCTTGGATAATCGGTCTCAATATCGGTCACAGGATATAATGGCATCTGTGCCATAGGATGTGGTAAACCTTGTAATATATCAAAGGTCTTTTGACCTTCATCACCTAGATCTAACCAAGCCTCTTTATTTGGCGTGATGATTTGCTGAGCCATCAAAGTAGATAATCCACCACCTGCGCTATCACCTGCTAATACAATGCGTGATGGCAAAGCACCAAATTCTTCACAATGTTCAGCCAACCAAGCATAGGCACTGATACAGTCTCTTACGGCAGCAGGGGCAGGGTGTTCAGGTGCTAAGCGATAATCAACACTAACGACCGGCCAACCCGTCTGTTCACAAATGGCATGACAAAATTCATGATGGGTATTAAGGTCACCAATACAAAATCCACCACCATGAAAAAACAATAGCACGGTCTCATCAGGATTACTGGTTTGCTCTTTTTTAAAGCCAAAACCATTATCAGAGGTCTCATTTTGATAGCAGCGAATGGTCATATCACTGTCGTCGGCATTGGCAATCGTTCTATCTTGCCAACTGATAGCGCTATCGCCTTTTTTATGAAACTGTTTTAAATTGCTAAGCAAGTTGTCAGAAGCCTGCTGCCATACTTTTGGTGCTTGCATAGCGACCGCATCTGTTGCAAAGCGTTTACGCAGCTCAGACATCTCTATCAGCTGCAAAGGCGTTTTTAGCTTGCTATTGACTGCAAGTATTAAGCGCAGATGGGCATCAACATGCAAATATTGCTTTGAAGTAGGTCCATCTAAACACTTTATCAAACTCTCAAGAATCGGCGTAGGTAAGCAGCCAAAGCTTTTTATGGCATAGTGCAGTAGATGCGGTTGATAGTTGGTCATCAGATGGTGCTCGAGTATCTTTTCTTTGATAGATAAGCTTTTATCCTCGCGACTATTTTGCAAGGCACTCTCTTCTAGATCCATTATTTCAGCTGATACATTGATATCAGTGCTTTTGGGATTCTTATCTTGTCCAAATGACATAAGATTTAGGGTCTTCACCGCTTTATTGAGTAAGGTGTTGACTGATAGTACTGTTGAATTAGACATAACACCTCTTAAAAATCATGGTGAGTACTTATTAATGGTAAGTACTCACTGTTAGTATTTTGCTAATATTTGGCAAATGTGTAATGACTGTTATGCAGTCAATTTTGATTATAGCAATCATAAAATAATCAAAAATTAAGTTGGGTATTCTTTGGTAATAGTTTGGGTACAAAGCGTAAAGGATTGGGAATAAATGACGACTTTTTGTACCTTTTGTTGGCTTAACTACATATTTATGGTTAATAAAGATCAGCAATGTGTATGCAAAATTGATAGATATCCGGCTGTTTTTTCTTTATTTGCATAGTGTTTTTTATTGGTGAGAAAAATTCCTTTCATTGGGCTTGAAATTTGCCTTCACAACCTTTATCAAGCAGCTATTGAAAGGTGATTACATATAGTTATATAAAGAACCAGTAATAAAGGTTAAGTAGGCAGTATAAGCCTATGAATTATGAGTAAATGCATTAGTAATAACCACAGAGTGGCGAGCGCTGCGTCAATTTTTTGTGTACTACATTGCATCATTATTACGACACTATTGAATTATGACGCTATTAAATTATGACACTATCAAGGAGTTATCATGAGCGAGCAAAATAACAACCACGAATCGATCGATCAAAATGTTTCACATGACAATGTCTCACATGACAACGTGGCACACGATGAGAGCATCTTAGAAGAGACTTTAAAAGAATTTGACCCACAAAATAATGCTGGTGAAGAAAGTGTCATCGAAAATGATATTGATCTTGATACTTTTAAAGCCCGTATCGCTGAGCTAGAAGGCGAAGTTAAACAAGCTAAGGAAAGTACCGCTCGTGCCAATGCCGAAACTTACAATGCGCAAAAGCGTATGGAGCAAGAGGCAGATAAGAGCAAACGTTTTGCACTACAGAAATTTGCCAAAGAGCTTTTGGAAGTGGTGGATAACTTGGAGCGTGCGATTGAAAACGTCAATGCAGACGATCCTGTTACTGAAGGCGTGAGACTGACACATAAAGCATTGCTAGATGTGCTGAACAAAAATGGCGTCGAAGTGGTCGAGCCACAAGGCGAAAAATTCAACGCTGATTTTCATGAAGCGGTCGGTATCGACGCTGATGCGCCAGCCGATACTGTTGGTACAGTCTTGCAAAAAGGCTATAGTTTAAATGGACGTTTATTACGTCCGGCGATGGTACGTGTCGGTCAGTAGTAAGTAGGACAGGCGCTAAAGCGGTAGTATGCTAAGCATATAACGTCGCCAATGTAGTCCTAGATGCTTATAGAGTATATAGGCAAAAGATATTCAGTCTTTAACTGTGCTAAACCTTATTATTAGTGAGGGTTTTCACAAAAAATCACACAAAAGGCATTATTTGCATGGCTATCGACTTGAAAAAATACATAAGCAAACCGATATAAAGCAACAAGTGACCGACTACGATCTAGTGATCGACGGTCTGATGAAATAAAATTTTATTTAAAAATAAATTAGGAGCAATTCATTATGGGTAAAGTCATTGGTATTGATTTAGGTACAACCAACTCATGTGTCGCAGTAATGGAAGGTGATAAAGTTAAAATCATCGAAAATGCTGAAGGTACTCGTACCACCCCATCGATTGTCGCTTATAAAGATGACGAGATCCTTGTTGGTCAGTCAGCCAAGCGTCAAGCGGTTACCAACCCAAACAACACGCTTTTTGCTATCAAGCGTTTGATTGGTCGTCGTTTTGATGACAAAGTCGTGCAAAAAGACATTGGTATGGTGCCTTACAAAATCGCCAAAGCCGATAACGGTGATGCATGGGTTGAAATCAACGGCAAAAAACTAGCACCACCACAGGTTTCTGCGGAAATCTTGAAAAAAATGAAAAAAACAGCCGAAGATTATCTTGGTGAAGCGGTTACTGAAGCAGTCGTTACTGTACCTGCTTACTTTAATGATTCACAGCGCCAAGCAACTAAAGATGCCGGTAAAATCGCCGGTCTTGATGTAAAACGTATCATCAACGAACCAACTGCTGCTGCTCTTGCTTATGGCATGGACAAAAAGCAAGGCGATAGCACTGTTGCAGTTTATGACTTAGGTGGTGGTACCTTTGACGTATCAATCATCGAAATCGCTGATGTTGATGGTGAGCAGCAGTTTGAAGTATTAGCGACCAATGGTGACACTTTCCTTGGTGGTGAAGATTTTGACTCAGCATTGATTGACTTCTTAGTCGCTGAATTCAAAAAAGACCAAGACGTCAACCTAAAAGGTGACTCTCTTGCGATGCAGCGTCTCAAAGAAGCGGCAGAAAAAGCAAAAATTGAGCTATCAAGTGCCCAAAGTACTGAAGTAAACTTGCCGTATATCACTGCTGATAGCAGTGGTCCTAAGCATTTGGTTGTTACTATCAGTCGCTCAAAACTTGAGAGCTTAACTGAAGAATTGGTACAACGTACCATGGGTCCTTGTAAGATTGCCCTTGAAGATGCAGGTATAAAAATCGGCGATATTGATGATGTCATCTTGGTTGGTGGTCAGACTCGTATGCCATTGGTACAGCAAAAAGTACAAGAATTCTTCGGTCAAGAGCCACGTAAAGACGTGAACCCTGATGAAGCAGTAGCAGCCGGTGCAGCTATTCAAGGTGCGGTATTGTCTGGTGAAAAAACCGACGTATTGCTACTTGATGTGACACCATTGACGCTAGGTATCGAAACCATGGGTGGCATCTTGACGCCAATCATTGAGAAAAACACCATGATTCCGACTAAGAAATCACAGGTATTCTCAACGGCTGAAGACAACCAGCCAGCGGTTAGCATTCAGGTTTATCAAGGCGAGCGTAAAATTGCGAACCAAAATAAACAGCTTGGTCGTTTTGACTTAACTGATATTCCACCAGCACCACGTGGTTTGCCACAAATCGAAGTAAGCTTTGACATCAACGCTGACGGTATCATGAATATCTCAGCGACGGATAAAGGTACTGGTAAAGCACAAAGTATCCAAATCAAAGCGGATTCTGGTTTATCGGACGAAGAAGTTGAACAAATGATTCGTGATGCTGAAGCCAATGCTGCTGAAGACGAGAAATTCGCCAATCTTGCGCAAGTGCGTAACGAAGCGGACGGTCGTATCCATGCGGTACAAAAAGCGCTAAAAGATGCGGCTGATAAAGTATCTGACGATGAAAAATCATCAGTAGAAGCGGCTATCTCTGAGCTTGAAGCAGCAGCGAAAGAAGATGACCATGAAGAGATCAAAGCCAAGCTTGAAGCATTAGACAATGCCTTCTTACCAGTTAGCCAGAAGATTTATGCTGATGCAGGCGCTAGCGCCGAAGGTATGGATCCAAACCAGTTCCAACAAGGTGCGGATAATGCTGGCGAGAGCAACCAAGCAGACGACGATGTGGTCGATGCTGAGTTCACTGAAGTAGAAGATGACAAAAAATAATTATACTGCTAATAAGTAGTTAAATAAAAAACGCATCCTTCAGGGTGCGTTTTTTTATTTCATTAATAAGATTGCAATTCACATGTCACGCTTTAAAAGCGCTTATCATCAGCACATCATAAGTCAAATTCACATGAAGTTGACCATCTTTATTTAATTCAGAAAACTGTTGCCAGTAATCTTGCTCAAATTGTTTTAGACGGGACTTGGTCCATGTAAATGGCTGACCACTGCTTGACTGCGCTTGATTGGTCGATACCCCTGTTAGCTTCATATGTTTAAGAACAGCGTAGGGATTGGCAAAAGGTACATCAAAGCGCTGAGTTAATAGTTTGATATTCTCAAAACCTACGACTTCTAATGCTGATTGCCACTCACTGATAGCTGGATAATGCAGCCCTTGACCCGTTAGTTGCTTAATTTGCAAAAAGTTATCTGGCGTAAAAGTATTAAAGACTAATTGCCCTCCTGCTCGCAAACGCTGGGTAGAGTGTTTTACAAAACTCAATGGGTTATCAAACCACTGTACCGCATTTGCACTGACTATTAGGCTGTGCTCTATCAAACTAGGGTTTATTGAGTTAGAGCCTTTGGATAATTCAATGGTTTCAGCATCGCCAATTATTATATTAGCTGTCGGTACTATCGATTGCAATATCGCTGCCCTTTCAGAACACAGCTCATTGATAAACCAGTGCTGACTTTGAACGTTCTCTGACAACAAACGTGTCATTTGACCTGTGCCTGCACCGATTTCAAATACGCTATCTTGCTTAGTACGAGCGATAAGGGCAAGGAGATGCTGACAGATTTGCGCTTGAATATGGGCATGCTGGTCATAATCGCTAGCAGTGGCAAAATGACGCGCGATGGTTTGTTTTCTTGTGCTGAGGATGTCAGGTGTAGCAGGAGGTTTCATGTTGTTTGTTGCATCCAAATAATTCGCTTAACGCTAAAAGAAAGTAGTTACTAAAAAATAATCGCATTATAAATGCGCTATCAGCCGCTGACAGTCCTCATGGCTAAGCGCTGCATTCATCACTAAGCGAATACGAGCAGTATTGGCAGGAACAGTAGGCGGTCTGACAGGTAAGGCATAAAATCCTGCTGCTTGTAGCTGCTTTGCTTTTTCGACAGTGAGCGCATTATCGCCTAGTATATAAGGCACGATAGGGGAGGCATAGCCTGCATCTTGATGAATTAACGACACGCGATATCGTTCGGGAATAGCGTCACTAAGCGTGGCGGATAACTGTGCCAAATGAAGGCGCTGCTCCGTTAAGCTTGGCATTTTTGCTAAAATAAAACGTGTCCATGCGTGATTAATGGGTGGTAATGCGGTGCTAAAAATGAGGGGGCGCATCTGATTAATTAGCCAGTGTTTGACGACATCATCACACATGATATAAGCGCCAATAGAGGCAAAAGCTTTACCAAAAGTCCCCACCAGATAATCAATATCAGCCAGTGTTTGGGTTTCTTCTGCCAATCCTAAACCTGAATCACCTAAGATACCGATAGCATGGGCTTCATCGATATACAGCTCAATACGAGCATCTTTTGCTTTTAGTTGTACCAATTGCGCCAAGTCAGCGCGGTCACCATCCATACTAAAAATACTCTCGGTGACAATGATAATGCGCTCAACACTTGAATCTGCTTGCTCAATAAATTTGGCTAAATGCTCATAGTCGTTGTGACGGTAACGATGATAGCTGACTAGCTTACTTTGGCTGAGGCGTATGCCATCGATAATACTAGCATGCACCAGTTTATCTGCCAAAATGAGCGTTTTGATTGGCAATGTCGTCAGTGCAGGCAAAATACCTATATTGGCATGGTAGCCGCTGTTGAATACCAGTACCGATTTTGATGAGGATGGGTTTTTCTTGTCTACAGCGTTTTGATACCATTCTTGTAGTTCAGACTCCAATGCTTGCAGATGTTCATCGTTACCTGTCAAGAGCCTAGAGGAGGTGGCACTCATCCTAGGTATGCTATCGACTGGAAATTGATTGAGTTGATTAAGGAAATCGCTCTGGAGTTGCTTATTACTGCCCAAGCCAAGATAATCGTTGCTAGCGATATTGAGTAATCGATTGCCTTCGCTAATCACATATCGCTCATGGTGTTGTAAGTTAGGTATCTGACGGTATTGATTCGCTGCTTTTAGCGCGTTGAGCGACTCTTGCAGACGATTGATAATAAGAGCAGTCATTGAGGTCCCTTTTTTTATTTAATCGCTTTTATTTAATCGTTTTTACTTATTAAAATGAGGTTCTGAGTAAATCGTCTCAAGAATAAGTAGGGATTATTGCACAAACTGAGTGGTTGTAACAAAAGATTTCATATATCGGCCTTTGTAACTTGAACATTGATAAACGCTTGCAAAACTTAACTTTCTTACCATTAAACACTGACAGAGTTTCTGACATGGTTTGTTACTATGTATACATCGTTAGCAAACAAGGCGATATGACTAAAAAGTTCACATGAATAAATAACTTGTTTGTCCACAGTGATTTTAAGGAGATACACATGAAAACTCTACAGAAAACTCTAATTGCATTAGCAGCCGGTTCATTATTAAGCATGGGTGCACAAGCTGCCGTTTCTTATGGCAACGGCTACACTGGTCAACCATACGTTGGTGCTAAAGTCGGTCAATTTGATTTAGACGTTGATGGCGCTGATGATCCAACCGCATATGGCGTATATGCAGGCTACAATTTCGATCCTAACTTTGGTATGGAAGCTGAATTTGTAGGCTCAGATGACGCAGATTACAGAGGCGGTGACATCGACGCAAAAACTTACGGCGCTTATGGTACCTACCGTTATGCTTTCCCAAATACTGGTCTATATGCTAAAGGTAAGTTAGGTGTTGCAAGAACTGAAATAGAAGCGACTGGTACTGCGTTTAATAACTTCTCTGACAGCGATACTAGTTTAGCTGGTGGTGTTGGTCTTGGCTACTCAGTAAACCCTAACTTCAGTGTTGAAGCTGAATATGACAAGCTAGGTAGTGACGCAGATCTTATGACTGTCGGTGCACAGCTAAAGTTCTAATTTCTTGATACTTAATCTCTTTATATTAAAGTATTAATTTATATTAAAGTATTAATAAGAACGCCCAAAATAAAAAACGATCGCTTCGGCGGTCGTTTTTTTTTGCTTTTTTTAAGCACAATATAGATAGTCTTAGTTTAAGGCAAATATGGATGCGCTTTAATACTAAGAAAGTTAATAGGATTAAGACATTGTTTTTATAGCGCTTTTAAAACGTCCTTGGAGGATGAAATGTGCTACATTGAAAGCTAGGATAACAAAGATAGGGAATAAAGCAATGATGGAGATTCTTTGGATGATTGAACCTTGGCATTGGCTGGTATTAGGCTTTTCGCTGCTGATTGTCGAGATGTTTGTGCCAACCTTTGCCAGTCTTTGGTTTGGTGCTGCTGCTATCATAGTGGCTGCGCTTGCATGGCTTCTGCCTGTTTCGGTATCCGTACAAATCATTATCTGGTTACTCCTCTCCGCTATCTTTTTGCTGGCATGGTTTAAGTTTATCAAACCTTTAGCGGTTGATCGTACTAAAGCAGGACTTGGCGGCAGTGTGATCGTTGGTGAAACAGGCATGATTATTGTGCAGCCACAGCCAGATAGAGCTGGTATGGTGCGTTTTAATGTGCCTATTGTGGGTGCCGCTGAATGGATGTGCCGTACTCGAGGCGAGCAAGTGGCAGTCGGTGATCGAGTAGTGGTAACAGATATCGTTGGTAATGAGCTGATTGTGAGTAGCATGACATCGAAGGCAGCTGTGAACCAAAATATGCGCGTATAATAATAAGGATAAATTATGGAAAGCTTTAGCATTGTTATGGTGGTTTTGGTTGCACTGGTAGTCTTTACCGTGTTTAAAGGTGTGCGAATCGTACCACAAGGGTATAAATGGGTGGTACAGCGCTTAGGGAAATATAGCCAAACGTTAGAGCCAGGTCTAAACCTTATTATCCCTTATGTCGATGATGTTTCTTACAAAGTAACGACCAAAGACATCGTCCTTGATATTCCGTCACAAGAAGTGATTACCCGCGATAACGTCGTGATTATCGCTAATGCTGTTGCTTACATTAATATTATTCGCCCTGATAAAGCGGTCTATGGCATCGAAGATTATGAGTATGGTATCCGTAATCTAGTACAAACGTCTTTACGTTCAATCATCGGTGAGATGGATCTTGATAGTGCCTTATCTAGCCGTGATGAAATAAAAATGAAGCTAAAGCATGCCATCTCAGAAGATATTGCAGATTGGGGTATCACGTTAAAGACAGTAGAGATTCAAGATATTAATCCGTCGCAGACCATGCAGGCATCAATGGAAGAGCAGGCAGCGGCAGAGCGTCTACGCCGAGCGACAGTGACCCGTGCTGATGGTCAAAAGCAAGCGGCTATCTTAGAAGCAGATGGGCGTTTAGAGGCCTCACGCCGTGACGCTGAGGCGCAGGTGGTACTGGCGAAAGGCTCAGAGGAGTCTATCCGTCTAATCACTGCGGCAATGGGTACGGAAGAGATGCCGATTGTCTACTTACTTGGCGAGCAGTATATTAAAGCGATTCGTCAGCTGGCTGAGTCTGATAACTCAAAAATGGTGGTATTACCCGCTGACATTCTAAGTACCGTAAAAGGCATGGTCGGTGATAAGCTTAAGGTTTAAGCAGCTGTGCTTTGACCACATGCTATAAGCACCACGTATAAAAATAGCCAGTGAGTATGCTAAGCACTGGTTATTTTTTTGCCTTTAACTTATCTATCATTTTTTATGAAATACCGTTTTTGAATACTAAGAATATTGAGATAAGGAAAATGATAATGACTGAGCAGAAGCTAAATATAGAAGTAATCTCAATTGTGGATTTTCCGCAAGGCAGTCCATTACCTTATAGTGTGCTTGACGCAACGCATACTAATGCTGCCTATCCTGAGAAAAATTTAGAAATACGCGGTGGCGGTTATGGCTCGGACGCTGCA
>TARA_R110000787_G_scaffold79277_5_pt1 | contig 32066 bp, 31 predicted proteins | sample TARA_R110000787 | Tara Oceans TARA_R110000787 (sample SAMEA4397920) | marine metagenome | biome: Polar Biome; feature: [DCM] deep chlorophyll maximum layer (ENVO:01000326); material: water (ENVO:00002006), including particulate matter (ENVO:01000060) such as... | depth 35 m | reverse complement strand
GAATTTTCGATAAACCCGTTGATATCAATCAACTGTCGAAAAGATCAAAATTCTCAGCGGCACATCTAGGGGGTGCTTACCACTTAACCACTATAGAAGCGAATGTGGCGGGAATGTGGCAGCAAGTTGCCGCAGTTGTGGCACACCGGTCTGACGAATCCTCTAGATGAGCTTGTCTAAAATCGGCGGCAAATCGTTCAACGCTTCGATTTGTTCATATCTGGTTTCAGGGCCGGGTGCGGGTGCAAATTCAAGTGCCCATGGGGTTCCATTCGGAATGTGCACCCCCCAGCCGCCCGCCGAAATCATCGGAACAATATCTGACTTCATCGAGTCCCCTACCATCATGCCGCGCTCGGGTCCGTCCCCATGTTGATTGAATACGCGCGCGTAGACGTCAGCGGTTTTATCCGAAACAATCTCGACCGCATCAAACATCTGGCGTAACCCCGATTCCGCAAGCTTTCGTTCCTGATCCAGTAGATCCCCTTTGGTGATCATGACCAGTTTGTAGTTTTCCCGCAGCGCGTCGAGCGTCGGCTGAACATATGGCAACAGTTCAACCGGATGGGCCAGCATCTCGCGTCCGGCGCTCAGTATTTCGGCGATGACCCTCGCAGGGACCTGTCCGTCGGTCACCTCGACCGCGGTTTCGACCATCGACAGGGTAAACCCCTTGATGCCATAGCCATAATGCGGAAGGTTCCTTTGTTCTGCGGCGAGCAACCTTTCCATGAGGTTTTCAGGGTCGGAATAATCGCGCAGCAAATCGGCCAACTTGGCCTGAGTTAACGTAAAAAAGCGTTCGTTATGCCAAAGAGTGTCATCGGCATCAAAGCCGATCGTGGTGATCTGCCGTGTCATCTTTGGCACTGCCTCTTTTCTAATTACGCTTTCAGGTTATATAGACCGCTATACGATTCACTTGAAACGACTTCTCACACAGGAGCAGCGATGCGCCTTGATGATCAGATGATGGCTGGCAAAGATCGGGATGACGACGAAACCGATCTGTTGACCAAGACCAAACCAAAAACCAAGCGGCCACCTTTATACAAGGTGCTGCTGCTGAATGACGACTTCACGCCGATGGAGTTCGTGGTACTGGTGCTTGAGCGCTTTTTTGGTCTGAATCACGCGCAGGCCTTTGAAATCATGCTCACTGTTCACAAGAAGGGGCTGGCTGTGGTCGGTGTGTTCAGTCACGAGATCGCCGAGACCAAAGTCGCGCAGGTTATGGATTTCGCCCGGCGACATCAGCACCCGCTTCAATGCACAATGGAAAAAGAAGAATAATACGTGATAGATGCACGATTGCTGCTGGCGCTTGACGGCGACGGTTTGGACCTACCCCCCGAAGGAATAATTGCTGTCTTTCACCCCCCCCTCGATGCGGATTTGCCGGGAATTGATAAAGATCGCATCCAAATCATTCAGGGATTCAAGCCGGATTACGATGCGTGGACGGCACGGGGCTATGACGTCGTGCGTAACGTCAAGGACAGGTACGCGGCCTGCATTGTCTGCCTGCCGCGCGCCAAAAACGAAGCCCGCGCGTTGATCGCCGATGCGTGCGAAGTCTGCGACGGCATTGTGGTTGTTGACGGGCAGAAGACCGATGGCGTGGATAGCATCCTGCGCGAGATGCGTACGCGGGTAACGGTGCGCGGCCCGATTTCCAAAGCGCACGGCAAGATGTTCTGGATCTCTGAACCCGCAGCGGAATTCTTTGCGGATTGGAAGCAAGGCCCGTCGTTGATGGATGGCGGGTTCTGGACCGCACCGGGTGTCTTTTCAGCCGATGGTGTGGATTTGGCGTCGGCGCTGTTGGTCGATGCATTACCTGAAAACCTGGGCGCAGAGGTGGCGGATCTTGGCGCGGGCTGGGGCTTTTTGTCAGCACATGCGTTGACCCGTGAAACCATCAAGAAGATATACCTTGTCGAAGCAGGACACATGGCATTGGAATGCGCCCGTCGAAACGTGACCGACGAGCGTGCCGAATTTTTGTGGGAGGATGCGACCACCTGGGAGCCTCCGCATCGTATGGACGCGGTAATCATGAACCCGCCGTTTCATATTGGCCGCGCCGCGGAACCGCAGATAGGGCAAGCGTTTGTGGCCGCCGCTGCGCGTATCCTGTCACCGCAAGGCAAGTTGTGGATGGTGGCGAACCGTCATTTGCCCTATGAGGCAGAGTTGAAGACCCGGTTTGTCCATGTCGAGGAAATCGGCGGCGATGCACGGTTCAAACTGTTTCATGCGGCGCGACCCTTGCGAAAACGACGCTAGGTTGTGTGATAAAAGGAACGAGTAATGTCATTTTCCATTTCCGGCAAAAGCGTGATCATCACGGGGGCGGCCAATGGGATCGGCCTGGCTATTGCGCGGCAATTTGCGGATAAAGGTGCGAACGTCATGTGCGCTGACATGGACGAAAAGGCGCTTGCCGATGAGCTGGGTGACGCCAGAGATGAAGGGAATATCCGTTTTTTCGCCGGTGACCTACGGCAGCGTCTGACCATCGCAAACCTTGTATCGGCGACGATTGACGCGTTTGACGAGGTCGATGTTTTGGTGAACGCATCGCGGCAGTTCCTGCCCACGGATGCGTTGGACAGCGACGATACCAGCGTAGAGACACTGTGGCAGGAAAACGTAATGACGGCCATGCAACTGACACAGCAAGTGGCCAAGCGGATGATCAAACAGGCTGAAGGTCAATCGGACGGTGCCGTGGGCAGCATTATCAACCTGAGCTCTATTGCGTCGCGCCATACCCGGCCTGAATTGATGGCGTATTCAATGGCAGCCGCCGCTCTTGAGCAGATGACGCGGTCGATGGCGCTTACGCTGGCACCGCATCGCATTCGCGTGAATGCCGTCGCATTCGGGTCGGTGATGAGCGGATCGTTGAAAGCCTCGGTCGCCGACAACCGAGAATGGCGCGATGATATTCGCAACCACACCCCTCTCGGGCGGATTGCGTCCCCCTCTGAGCTGACTGACACCATACAGTACCTGGCTGCGGATAGTTCGAGCTTCATGACAGGAGAGGTCGTGGTGGTTGACGGTGGTCGGTCCCTGCTGGATGCAGCGGGTGCGCCGGCGCATTAAATTGGTAGGACAGGGCGAAAAGATATGAACGACGGTTTCGAGGCAAATAAACGTCGTGCGGCAACATGGTTTCGCAGTCTGCGAGATCAGATTGTCGAGGCATTTGAAGGGTTGGAGCGCGACCACGCGTCGGGCCCGTTGACCAATGAACCACCGGGGGCGTTTGACGTAAGCGAGACCACGCGCAGCAGCAAAGACGGATCAGATGCTGGCGGTGGGTTGATGAGCGTCATGCGCGGCGGACGGGTGTTTGAAAAGGTAGGCGTCAATGTGTCGACGGTTTACGGAACTTTGGGTGAGCAGGCCCAACTGGCCATGGCTGCCCGAAAAGGTATACCCGGAATGCACGAAGACCCGCGATTCTGGGCTTCGGGGATCAGCCTTGTGGCGCATATGCAAAACCCTCATGTGCCAGCCGTACACATGAACACACGCATGTTCTGGACGCCACATGCGTGGTGGTTCGGCGGCGGTTCGGATTTAAACCCATGTATCGAATATGCCGAAGACACGGCGCATTTTCATGACCAGCAGAAACAGCATTTAGACCCGCATGATGGCGCTTTGTATCCCAAGCTGAAGGCTTGGGCGGATGAGTATTTCTATATCCCACATCGACATCGCGCCCGGGGGGTCGGCGGCATATTTATGGATGACCGGTGTTCCGGCGATTGGGAGGCCGATTTCAGTCTGACCCAGGACATCGGGCGGGCATTCCTGCCGGCGTTTGTTCCCTTGGTAAATCGGCGCAAAGGGCAGGATTGGACCCAAGCCGACAAGGATACGCAGCTTATTCACCGGGGTCTGTATGCAGAGTATAACCTGGTCTATGATCGTGGAACCAAGTTCGGGCTGGAAACCGGCCATGATGCGGACGCGGTCTTGATGAGCTTGCCACCGTTGGCGAAATGGGTCTGAACATCGGTCTGCAACGGCGGGTGCGGGAGGGGGCCAGCCCCCGTCCTGCGGACACCCCCGGGATAATGATCCATTTGGAAGATAAACAAGCAGGCCCCTTGCCTGGTTCAGCAAAGGGCCCGGTGGTCAGATAACAGATTTGACCGTTTGATTATTGGCGCGGCAGCATAACACCGTCGATGACGTGGATCAGACCATTGGATTGCTGGACGTTCGCGATCGACACCATTGCACCATTGCCATTCTCGTCCGTGAGAAGAATTTTACCCTCGTCGGTGAAGGACGCGGTAAGGATGCAGCCTCCCAGCGTGGGGATGGCGGTGCTGCCGCCGTTGTCGGTAATCATGTCCTGAAGGGCCTCGGCCATGATTGCTTTGTCGACCACATGACAGGTCAGTACTTTGGTCAGCTGATCTTTGTTTTCAGGTTTCAGCAGCATGTCCACCGCGCCTGGTTCGAGCCGGTCGAACGCTTCGTTTGTAGGTGCGAAAACAGTGAATGGACCGGGGCCAGAAAGCGTGTCTACGAGCCCTGCTGCCTTGACTGCCGCGACAAGTGTTGTGTGGTCCGCGGAATTCACTGCGTTTTCGACGATGTTCTTGTCGGCGAACATCTCTGCCCCACCAACCATATTGTTCATGTGGTTCATGGAGTGTGCATCAGCGAATGCGGCACCGGCTGTGAGTGCGAGTGCGGCGGTCGCCGACATCATTTTTTTGGTGAAAGTCATAGTAGGCTCCTGAGTTTCGAATATGTGACCTTAATGATCATGCTGAAGAAACGTGAGCCTGGTCACAAAGTTTCAAACTTTGTGATTTATGCGAGGCATTGTTGGGAAACGCGTTGTTTCAGTCACGCGCGCCAGTCAAAAAAGTGCGGACCCGCTTGCGCTAGCAGCTCGCTGGCGAGGTCGACCCCCATTTGCCCTCCCTCGACGATTGGTCCTGTACGATGCCCGCTTATGACTTCAGACCCGTCGGGGCGGAGCACTTCGCCCTGCAGATGCAGCGTGTCACCGCTGAGCGTTGCGAGACCGGCGATCGGGGTCTCGCACGAGCCATCGAGGGTTAGAAGAAAAGCCCGTTCGGCGGTCAGGCGCTGGCCTGTGGGGATGTCGTGGATAGCGGTCAGCATGGCCTCGGTGTCGATATCACCGGCACGTCGCTCGATGCCGATGGCTCCCTGCGCCACGGCGGGCAGCATATCCGTGACCTCGACCGGGGTGGCCGGTACATTTTCCATGCCGAGCCGGTTTAGCCCCGCCATCGCAAGAAAGGTGCATTCGGCCACGCCATCGGCGAGTTTTCTGAGGCGGGTTTGGACGTTGCCGCGAAATTCCACCACGGTCAGGTCGGGGCGGCGATGCAGCAGTTGCGCGCGGCGGCGCAGGCTGGAGGTTCCGACGACGGCGTTATGGTCGAGCTGGTCCAGCGACGAGAGGGTCGAGGCGACAAACGCATCGCGTGGATCTTCGCGCGGCAGAAATGTGTCAAGCAGCAGGCCGCCCGGCTGAATGGTTGGCATATCCTTCATGGAATGCACAGCGATGTCGATCTTGCCGGCCAATAATTCTTCTTCGATTTCGCGGGTAAACAGCCCCTTGCCGCCGATTTCTTTCAGCGAACGGTCTTGGATGAGGTCTCCGGTCACCTTGATGACCACAATTTCGAATGCGGCTTGCGGGATTTCGAATGCGGCGGCAAGCCGTGCGCGCGTTTCGTAAGCTTGGGCCATAGCAAGCGGCGAGCCGCGAGTGCCGATGCGCATTGGGTTTTCGGGGGTGGGCAGATTCAGTTGCATGGCCCTTCTTTAGGACGGAGAATTTGATCTGACAAGCGCCAGCAGTGCCTTGACATCCAGCCGTTACATCTTGACCTAAGAGAAAAGCCACATTGATGAGGATGACCATGTCGCAGAACACCCCTGAAACGAAAACCGTTCTGCGTGCGCTCGCAGGTGAGACCCTGCCTACTCCTCCGATCTGGATGATGCGTCAGGCGGGCCGCTATCTGCCGGAATACAAAGCGACGCGCGCGCAGGCGGGCGATTTTTTGTCACTTTGCTATAATCCTGATCTTGCCACCGAGGTGACGTTGCAGCCTATCCGGCGCTATGGTTTCGACGCGGCAATACTGTTCGCCGACATCTTGCTGGTTCCGCAGGCTCTGGGGGCGGATCTGTGGTTTGTTACCGGCGAAGGCCCGCGTCTGTCGACGGTTACGGTGCAAGCCGATTTCGAAAAGCTCAAGCCGGTGGAGGATATCCACGAAACGCTGAACCCGATCTATCAGACTGTCCGCAACCTTGTCGGGGCCTTGCCACCGCAAACCACGTTGATCGGCTTTGCCGGGGCACCTTGGACTGTGGCGACTTATATGATCGCGGGAAAGGGCACCAAGGACCAAGGTCCAGCGCATCTGCTGCGAAATGAAAACAATGAGCTGTTTGAGAAGCTGCTGGATCTGATCACAAAAGCCACGATCGAATACATGTCTGCCCAGATAGAGGCGGGCGCGGAAGTGATGAAAATTTTCGATAGCTGGGCAGGGTCGCTGCCGGGGGATGCGTTCGATAAATACGCCCTGGCCCCGGCGCGCGAGATTACCCAAGAGCTGAAAAAACGCCATCCGGGAGTTCCGATCATCGGCTTTCCCCGGGAAGCCGGAGAGAAATATATCGGTTTCGCGAAAAAGACCGGCGTGGATTGCGTGGCGCTGGATAACTCTGTTTCGGCGGAATGGGCTGCACAGAATGTGCAGGTCGATGGGTGCGTGCAGGGCAACCTTGCGTCGACGCACATGGTCACCGGGGGGCAGGCATTGGTCGACAATACACGCGCCATCGTCCAGGCATTTTCCAAGGGCCCGCATATTTTCAACCTGGGTCATGGGATCACGCCAGACGCAAATCCCGACAACGTCCAGCTGATGATTGACACTGTGCGCGGCGGGTAATTGAAATTAGATTGGCTTTGGCTCTTGACGGGGGCCAAGGCCTGTCATACTCCACGCGCCGATGGCGTTATAGCTCAGTTGGTTAGAGCGAACGACTCATAATCGTTAGGTCCCTGGTTCAAATCCAGGTAACGCCACCATCACCCCCTATCATGTTGGCAGATTGCTTTGTCGTGGATGTACCATTTGAAAGTGGTGCCCCCGGTTTTGAGCATTATAATGCTGGGAGATGTTTTTGGGTTTGACGGTTGCAAAATATGCCGGGAATACTTTGTGATATCAGCGGTTTCAGCGAGGGGGCACAGTAAGGCATATGGCGAGCCAAACGGCACCTGGCAGGCTTTGGTGCGAAATATAATGACAACGATTGCCATATCACCTAACCGTTTATCGCAGCGGACAGGAGTGTAACTTGATCTAATTCAAGAGTTTCTGTCCGAGGGTGAGGGAGACCAATGAGATTTCGGAGCAAGGCACCTGTGGGTTTATGAACCGTGCCTTCTTGACGGGTCGCATGAACCGGTCGGGTGAAAAATTGTGGGTGTGATGTGGTGAGCGCAAGGAGAGTTGTGGATTGGATTGCCAGCGTTGATTGATGATACGTCTTTCCGGATGTCAAAATGTACAATGGCTTATAATCGACACCACTGAAAAATACCGTCTATAAGAAATAAAGGGAGAAGATGATGATGAACAAAAGAGCCTTTATGGGTATCGCGGGCGCGGCGCTGGCAATAGGTCTGAGCGCCACGGGTGCTTTTGCCCAGGAAGTAACACTGCGCATGCACCAGTTTCTGCCGCCGCAAGCCAATGTACCCAAATTGATCTTGGACGTTTGGGCTGACAAGGTGGAAGCCGACAGCAAAGGCCGGATCAAGATCGAGCGTTACCCTTCGATGCAACTGGGTGGCAAACCGCCAGAGCTTATGGACCAAGCAATTGACGGGGTTGCCGATATTGTCTGGACTGTGGTTGGATATACGCCAGGGCGCTACCCTTCTACCGAAGTGTTTGAATTGCCGTTTATGGTGAAAGACGCCAGGGCCGCCAGTTCTGCTTATTGGCAGATGTTTGAAAAGCACATGAAAGACACCGAATTCAAAGATGTTCATATTCTGGGCACATGGGTTCACGGGCCTGGCATGCTGCATACCAACAAGGAGGTTCGGTCACCGGACGACATGCAGGGTTTGAAAATCCGTGGCGGGTCGCGTCTGGTGAATGAACTGTTGGAAATTATGGGCGCTACGCCCGTGGGCATGCCTGTCCCTGCGATCCCCGAAGGTTTGTCCAAAGGCGTCATCGACGGTACAACCATACCTTGGGAAGTTACATCGGCGCTTAAGGTCCCGGAGCTGGTCAAGAATCACACCGAATTTACCGGTGCTGCGCTTTATGACCTTACATTCGTGCTGGCCATGAACAAGGACAAGTACGAAAGCCTGCCCGATGATCTGAAAAAAGTGATCGACGATAATTCGGGTCTCGAGTTTTCCATCTTTGCCGGTGGTACGCAGTCCGATGCCGATGGCCCTGCACGTCAGGCCGCTCTCGATATGGGCAATAATATCATTACTCTGAACGAAGAAGAGACACAGGTGTGGCGCGATGCATCCCAGCCGATTTACGATAGCTGGGTCGCAGAAATGAATGACAAGGGAATTGACGGTCAGGCGCTGATCGACGAAGCCCGTTCCTTGATGGACGCCTACGGCAAGTAAGCGGCGGGTCTTGACCCGAGGTCTGCGGCGCAAAGTGCTGTGCCGCAGACAATTTCATCCCAACGATCTTCAAACTAAAGAGAAATTGCATGTATCGGCTGACCCAGTTCCTTGCCGTAGTTACCGCATTGATCGGGGGCTTGGTTTTATTGACCTTGGTCTTGATGACTACCGCCTCCATTATAGGTCGGTTCATCAACGGAATGTTGCACGGCGATTTTTTTCAAGGCGCTCTTAACACGCTGGCGCAGGCAGTGCTGGACCTCGGCATTGGCGAGATCAACGGCAATTATGAGCTTCTGGAGGCCGGGGTGGCCTTTGCGATTTTTTCGTTCCTGCCGATATGCCAATTCTACGGATCGCATGCCAGTGTCGACGTATTCACCGCGTTCTTATCCCGGCGCACCAACCGCTGGATCATCGCCTTCTGGGAGGTCATCTTGACCGCGGTCACATTTTTGATCATCTGGCGGCTTTACGAGGGTATGCAACGCTATATCGGAAACGGTGAAACAACGCTGTTTTTGCAGTTCCCCGTCTGGTGGGCTTACGCCGCCAGTTTTGTGTCCGGGGTCGTTGCGTGCATCGTTGCGATTTATTGCGCTGTAATCCGGATCGTTGAAGCGGTGCGTGGCGTATCCATCCTTCCCAGAGAACAAGGGGCGCACTGACGTGACCAATCTCGAACTAGGCTTTTGGTCATTTCCGGTCCTGCTTTTGATGATCTTCTTGCGTGCTCCGATCGGGCTTGCAATGTTGCTATGCGGGTTCGGGGGCTGGTTTCTGGCGATGGGAGGAAACCCCACGCCACTGCTGGCCAAGCTGAAATCAGAAACATACACAACGTTCTCAAGCTATTCGCTGAGCATCATTCCGATGTTTCTGTTGATGGGCCAATTTGCAACCCTATCGGGTATGTCGTCGGCCCTGTTCAAGGCCGCCGAAAGCTTTCTGGGCCACCGTCGCGGTGGCGTGGCGATGGCGGCCGTCGGGGCTTGTGCAGGTTTCGGCGCGATCTGCGGCAGTTCGCTGGCAACGGCGGCGACCATGTCGAAAGTGGCGCTGCCGGAATTGCGCCGCTATGGCTATTCTGGCGGGTTCTCGACGGCGACGCTGGCCGCCGGTGGTACCTTGGGTATTTTGATCCCGCCCTCGGTAATTCTTGTGATTTACGCAATATTGACCGAACAAAACATCGCCAAGCTTTTTCTCGCCGCGTTTCTGCCCGGTGTTCTTGCGGCAATTGGCTATATCATCACCATTTCGATCTATGTACGCGTAAATCCCAAGTCAGCAGGTACGCGTCCGGCGGTTCCCATGCGCGATCGCTTTCGCGCCCTGGCAGATACTTGGCCGGTGCTGGTGATCTTTTTTATCGTCGTCGGCGGGATCTATCTGGGATGGTTCACACCGACAGAAGGCTCTGCGATAGGCGCGGCAGGCACAGGATTGGCCGCGTTGCTATCGGGAAGCTTGAATTGGGCGTTGCTCCGCGAAAGCCTGCTTGGCACCGCCAAGACCACCGGCATGATCTTCTTTATCGTACTCGGGGCGGGGTTCTATAACGGTTTTCTGGCTTTGTCCGGTGTGCCGCAGTTCATGGCCGATTGGGTCGTGGGGCAGGGGTTTAGCCCCTGGTTCGTTCTGACCATCATCCTGGTGTTCTATTTGATCTTCGGGTGCCTGATGGACAGTTTGTCGATGATCCTGTTGACCGTCCCGATCTTCTTTCCCGTGATTTCGGCAATGGATTTCGGGATGAGCACAGAACATCTGGCGATCTGGTTCGGCATCCTTGTATTGATCGTGGTCGAGGTGGGGTTGATCACCCCGCCGGTTGGAATGAACCTGTTCATCATCAACTCGATGGACCGTGAAACACCAATGACCGAGACCTATAAAGCAGTTATGTACTTCGTAGGATCAGACATCGTGCGCGTGATCATTCTGGTGATGTTCCCTGCAATAACACTGTTCTTGCTGCCTTGACGGTCTTTCGCGTTCGGTAACGACCAATGCGTTGACCGACGCGGGTCCCTGTCTCGGTCGATATCGACCGAGTAAGCTTGGTCGCAACGGTATGCGAGTATGACGACTCGGCATCTATTTCCGTCATTTGATGCAGTAAAATGCCGAATGTCGCTGATCGCCTTGCGACTTTCGCTTTGTGGCGCACAATAAAGCATCCGAGTTTGGGAGGACTACGATGATCACCGCAACCGCAAATGCAGCTACGTACTTTGTAGACCGCCATCCCGAAGAGGGACGTGGGGCCAAGACAGCTTACCGCGAGATCGGGTCGGGTCGCGTGCTGACCTATGACGGGTTGTTTCAAGGGGCGGCGCAGGTTGCAGGAGCATTTGCCAAGGCTGATATCCGCGCCGAGGAACGTGCCGCAATGCTGGTTCTGGATCAGATCGAGTTTCCCCAGATATTTTGGGGTGCGTTGAAATGCGGTGTGATTCCGATCCCGCTGAACACACTGCTTGCGACTTCGGTATATGATGCAATCCTTCGCGATGCACGCGTGGCCATCCTTTTCGTTTCCGCTCCGCTTTGGGATGTCGTGAAAGGCGCAGTCGAAGGCAACCCGTACTTGCGCCATGTCGTGGTGATCGGTGACGCGCCTGATGGGACCACCGATTTCGACAATTTCATTGATGGTGCTGTGGCAAGGGATACGTTGCCGGTATCCCCCGATGAGGTCGCGTTCTGGCTGTATTCGTCCGGTTCTACAGGTCAGCCAAAAGGCGTGGCGCATGTACATTCCGCTTTGCGAGCAACGTCTGACACCTACGGCAAACAGGTGCTTGAAATAGAAGAGAACGACGTTGTGTTTTCAGCGGCCAAATTCTTTTTTGCATATGGTCTGGGCAACGCCATGACCTTTCCCCTTTCGGTAGGGGCGACAACTTTACTGTTTGACGGGCGTCCTACGCCTGATGACATGGTCAATACGTTGACGGCGGAAAAGCCGACCGTTTTCTGTGGTGTCCCCACGCTATATGCCGCAATGGTGGCGCATATGGACAAAAGCGGCCCTGTGGACGCGCCTTTGCGTACCTGCATTTCAGCCGGTGAAGCCCTGCCCGAAGAGGTCGGGGCAAGGTGGGAAAGACATACTGGCTGCTGCATTCTGGATGGTGTCGGTTCTACAGAGATGCTGCATATCTTCTTGAGCAACCGAAAAGATGACCTTGTGTATGGCACATCGGGGGTTGCGGTTCCGGGCTACGCACTGCGCCTCGTGAACGAATTCGGCGAAGAAGTAGGCCCAGGTGAGGTCGGCGAATTGTTGGTGAACGGTGCCTCGTCGGCCAGTTGCTACTGGAACCAGAGAGAAAAGTCGCGAACCACCTTCGAGGGTATCTGGACCCGTACCGGCGACAAGTACGAGATGCGCGATGACGGACGCCTGATATATTGCGGGCGTACCGATGACATGTTCAAGGTATCGGGCATCTGGTTATCACCGTTCGAGGTAGAGGGCGCGCTGGTCAGTCATCCGCGTGTTCTGGAAGCGGCCGTCGTTGCCGCAGAGGATGAGGAAGGGCTGGAAAAACCCAAAGCCTATATCGTCCTGAAAGAGGGCACCGCCGACGAAGCCTTGCTTGCCGAGTTAAAAGAGCACGTCAAAAACAAGATTGGAAAGTGGAAGTACCCACGTTGGATCGTACCCGTTGATGAGCTGCCCAAAACTGCAACAGGCAAAATTCAGCGGTTCAAATTACGAGAGGAAAAATGATGAGCATCATCTGGTCTGATCAAGCGGGTTTGCGGCTGAAGGCAGGGGGGAAATCGCTGGAATATGCGGCCTGGGGGCCCGAACCGTCTGCCGCTCCGACGATTGTTTTGCTGCACGAAGGGTTGGGGAGCGTGGCGCAATGGCGTGATTTCCCACAACAATTGGTCGATGCCACTGGTTTCGGCGTGCTGGCATATTCGCGCGCTGGTTATGGGGCATCTGATAGTATCGAGCTGCCATGCCCGTTGGATTATATGACCCGCGAAGCGACCGGCACAGTAAAAGAGGTGCTGGATACTGCGGGAATCCAACAAGCCGTCCTGTTGGGACATTCCGACGGTGCCACAATCGCTGCGATTTACGCGGGGTCGGTGTCCGACATGCGGATCAGGGCGCTTGTACTGATGGCCCCACATTTCTTTACCGAACCTATTGGGATTGCCGCCATCAAGGCGGCGGGTGATGCATATGCCAACGGCGATCTAAAGCAAAAGCTTTCGAAATATCACGCCGATGTCGATGTCGCCTTTCAGGGGTGGTATGGTGCGTGGACGGATCCGGCATTCGAGTCATGGAATGTCGCGGACGCCATTGATCACCTGCGCATCCCCGTGCTGGCAATTCAAGGGCGTGACGATCCCTATGGTACCTTGGCGCAAATCCAAGAGATCGAAACACGGATTTATTCCCCCATCGAAACCGCAATACTCGACGGCTGCCGCCACGCGCCGCAGCAGGATCAACCTCATGCTACCTTGGAGGCTATCCGCGAGTTTTGCGCGCGTCTGGACAGGATGGAACGGGAAGTCGTAAAGACCGCCTGATGTGCAGGACCGCCATCTCTTTTCCCCCGTACGCTTATGTACCGGGGCATAATGCCCGCCATCCTGAAGGCTGGTTTGACAGGGTCAAAGCAAGTGTATCAAGTGATGTGGCATTGTCGGAGCTGGACCGAACTCAGGCGTGGCAAGCGGGGCTCGCCTATTTCGACGCCGGTTATTTTTGGGAATGTCACGAGGTTGTCGAGGCCGTTTGGCTACGCACCCCCGAGGGATCGGCAGAAAGAGAGATGGCACTTGCCTTGATCCAGCTCGCCAACGCCCGGTTGAAGCTGCGGATGCAAAAACCCCGCGCTGCTGCCCGGTTGTGTGACATGGTAGAGCAGCACTTGAACAAATGCCCAAATGATCAACCGGTCCTGGGTCTGACGGTGGGCGATATGCGGGCAAGAGTGCTGGTAACGCGGGATAGCCGGACGTAGGCACTATACTGCAATATTGCTGGTTAATTGGATGGAAATCGTGAAATGAATTGGCATTATCGTGCCATTAATGCGATTGATAATTGCAAAGGCCAGTTTGGCCCCGTTTTCAAGGCGCGAGCCTGATCAAGGAGATTGCTCATGACCAAGATCATAAACTTTCAAACGGACCCATCGGCCTATCGTCATTGGAAAGTCGAATACGACGGGGCGGTAGCCAATCTGTATATGGATGTCGATGAAACCGCCGGATTGTTCGAAGGTTATGAACTGAAACTGAATTCCTATGATCTGGGTGTGGATATCGAGCTTGCCGATGTTGTTCAACGTATGCGGTTCGAACACCCCGAGGTAAAAGTTGTGGTGCTGCAATCCGCCAAAGACAAGGTTTTTTGCGCCGGTGCCAATATCCGGATGCTGGGCGGGGCCGCCCATAGCCACAAGGTCAACTTCTGTAAGTTCACCAATGAAACCCGCAACACATATGAAGCGGCTTTGGCCGACAGCGGTCAAAACTATATCTGCGCGGTCAAAGGAGCCTGCGCGGGCGGGGGGTACGAACTGGCGCTGGCGTGCAACTACATCATGTTGACGGATGACAGCACGTCCTCGGTCTCCTTGCCCGAAGTTCCTTTGCTTGCGGTTCTTCCCGGTACTGGTGGGCTGACCCGCGTGACGGACAAGCGCAAGGTGCGCCGCGACCGCGCTGATGTATTCTGCTCGATCGAAGAGGGCGTGAAAGGCAAGCGTGCGAAAGACTGGCGTTTGGTGGACGAAGTTGTCGCCAATTCGAAGTTCGACGAAGCCGTGGCTACGCGTGCCCGCGAGATGGCAGCGAGCTCGGGCAAGGCGGATGTTTCGCAGGGTATCAAACTGACGCCGATTTCCCGCGACTTTGCTGAGGATGCGATCACCTACTCCACCGTAGAGGTGACGCTCAACCGCGCTGAGAAACGTGCAACAATCGTGATCAAGGGTCCGGAGGAGGACGCTCCGGCGGACACGGATGCATTGACCGCCGAAGGGGCAGGCGCATGGATGTTGCGCTGCGCGCGTGAACTGGACGATGCGATTCTTCATCTGCGCAATAACGAAAAGGAATTGGGCCTGCTCGAATTCCAGACCCAAGGCGACCCCGAACTGGTGGTTGCGCACGAGGCCCTTTTGTTGGCCAACAAGGATCACTGGCTCGCCAACGAGATTCTCCAATACTGGAAACGAGTGCTGAAGCGGATTGACATGACCTCGCGGAGTCTTGTGGCGATCGTCGAACATGGCTCGTGCTTTGCAGGGCCGTTGGCAGAGCTGCTGTGGGCGGTTGATCGCAGTTACATGATGCTTGAAGAATTCGAAGGCGATAACCGTCCTCTTGCAACTGTCACGCTGACCGAAGGGAACTTTGGTACGTACAAGATGGGTAATGATCTGACGCGGCTTGAAACCCGCTTTCTTGGCACGCCCGAAGATATCGCCGCGCTGGAGGGTCTGAAAGGTCAGCCCTTGGAAGCCGACAAGGCAGACGAGGCGGGTCTTGTGACATACGTTTATGACGACATCGATTGGGAAGACGAAGTGCGCCTGTTCATGGAAGAGCGGGCCAGCTTCAGCCCCGATGCAATGACCGGAATGGAAGCGAACCTGCGCTTTGCCGGCCCCGAAACGATGGAAACCCGCATTTTCGGCCGTTTGACCGCTTGGCAGAACTGGATTTTCCAGCGCCCCAACGCGGTCGGCGAGGATGGCGCACTGCAACGCTACGGCACCGGAGTACGCGGCGATTATAACATGGAACGCGTGTAACGGGCGCGGATTTCGCAAAGAATCCGTCCCAAAATCTATCCAGATTTTGCCCCCTGAGGAGGAAACCAATGCTCGACCTGATCAACGTAAGCTACGATACCCAGATCCCGAATAACGTAAATCTGAGCCAGGACAAAAAGGTTCTGAAGGCGCTGGAAAAATGGCACCCCGGATACATCAACTGGTGGAACGACCTGATCCCGCAAAACTTTCAGGATTCGATGGTTTACCTGCGCACGGCTGTTTCCGTCGACCCGAAAGGCTGGGCAAAGTTTGATTACGTGAAGATGCCGGAATACCGCTGGGGCGTTTTGTTAGCTCCTGCTGTCGAGGATCGCAAAATTCCGATGGGCGAACATTTCGGCGAACCGGCGTGGCAGGAAGTGCCCGGTGAATATCGCAACATGCTCAAGCGTCTGATCGTGATCCAAGGCGACACCGAGCCGGGATCGGTTGAACAGCAACGCTTCCTGGGGCTTACGGCGCCCTCCCTGTACGATATGCGCAATCTGTTTCAGGTCAACGTGGAGGAGGGCCGCCATCTTTGGGCGATGGTCTATCTGCTGCAAAAATACTTTGGCCGAGATGGCCGCGAAGAAGCGGATGACCTGTTGGTGCGGTCGTCTGGCTCCGAAGACAGCCCGCGGATGCTGGGCGCGTTCAACGAAGAAACCCCGGATTGGCTGTCGTTTTTCATGTTCACCTACTTCACCGACCGTGACGGTAAGATGCAGTTGGAAAGCCTCGCACAGTCTGGTTTTGATCCGCTGTCACGCACCTGCCGTTTTATGCTGACCGAAGAGGCCCATCACATGTTCGTTGGTGAAACCGGCGTTGGCCGCACCATTCAGGCGACGCTCGAGGCGATGAACAAGGCCGGCATCACAGACCCTTACGACATAAACAAAATTCGCGCACTGGGGGTTATCGACCTGCCGACGATCCAGAAAAAGCTGAATTTGCACTATACGTTGTCGCTTGATCTTTTTGGGCAGGAAGTGTCGACCAATGCTGCCAACGCCTTCAACTACGGAATCAAGGGACGCTATATGGAGCAGCGTATCGACGACGATCACAAGCTGCAAAATGACACCTATGCCGTGGCCTCGATCAAGGACGGCAAAATCGTTACCGAAGATGTGCCGGCGCTGACTGCAATCAACATGCGCTTGCGCGATGACTATGTGCGTGATGCCGCAGGCGGCGTGGGGCGGTGGAACAAGCAAATCCAGAAATCCGGCGTCGAATTCCAGTTCAAGATGCCGCACGAAGGTTTCCATCGCCAGATCGGCGTGTTCAGCGCTGTTGCCGTGGACCCAGACGGAAACATCATATCGGCGGAAGAGTGGCACAAGCGCCGGGACGAATGGCTGCCGACTAAAGCGGATGGCGACTATATCCAGTCGCTGATGAAACCATGCTATGAACCAGGTCAATATGCCAGCTGGATCGCCCCGCCAAAAGTTGGGATTGATAACAAGCCGGGCGACTTTGAATACGTGAAACTGCACATGGCATGAGGCGTAAGGCAGGTTGAATATGACCTGCGCAAAGAACAAGAATGGGTGGGCTTTGGTCCACCCATCCGCACATCAACCCGCAGGAGCCGCCGTCATGAACCAGCCCGTCAAACAGCACCTCATTGATCCGGAAATCTGCATCCGCTGCTATACCTGCGAGATGACCTGCCCGATTGGTGCGATTGAACATGACGACAATAACGTCGTCGTAAATTTCGACGTCTGCAATTTCTGTATGGATTGCATCCCGGTCTGCCCAACTGGTTCTATTGACGAATGGCGGATTGTCGATACACCCTACACCTTGGAACAACAGTTCGAAATGGACGAACTGCCCGAGCAAGCAGACATCGAAGCTGCACCCCCGTCGGGCGATGAAAACGCCGCAGACCCGATAGCGGCCTTGCTGGCCGAAGCGCATAAAGGCGCGGGCGGTAAGGCCAAGGCCCCCGTGACCGCCAGCAAAGCTACGGTGAATATGTATAACCTTGGCAAACCCGCCAAGATGAAGGTGCAAGGCAACTATCGCCTGACGGATGACCCTGATCATGACGTGCGTCATATCATTCTTGACCCGGGGGCTTTGCCGTTTCCAGTGCTCGAAGGGCAATCTGTCGGGATAATTCCTCCTGGCACCGACACAGAGGGCAAGGCGCATTTACCGCGTCTCTATTCCATATCAAGCCCCCGCGATGGGGAGCGACCCGGCTATCACAACATATCGCTTACGGTGAAACGCGAGCAGCATGGTATGGCGTCAAATTACCTGTGTGATCTGGAGACCGGAGCCGAAGTTAACGTGACCGGTCCTTTCGGGGCGACATTCCTGATGCCAGGCGCGTCGGATGCGCACCTGCTGCTGATCTGTACGGGCACCGGCTCTGCCCCGATGCGGGCCTTTACGATGCAGCGCCAGCGCAGTGGCGCGACAGGTGGAATGACGATGTTCTTTGGCGCACGCACACCCAAGAGCCTGCCTTATTTCGGGCCGCTCAAGAAAGTGCCGGCAAGCCTGATGACCCAGCATCTGGTGTTCAGCCGTGAAGAGGGCAAGTCCAGAGAATATGTACAGGACCGTATCGTTGCGGAACACGATGCCGTGGCGGAATTGCTGGCTGACAGCCGTACCCACATCTACATCTGCGGCCTGCGCGGGATGGAGGAAGGTGTCGAGAAGGCGCTAACCTCAATTGCGGAAAGCATGGGGCAACAATGGACGTCGTTACGCGATTCCATGCGCGACGAGGGGCGTTACCATGTGGAAACCTATTGAATGACCCAGACGCCGTTTGTCCATGAGATCCGCGTAACCTGGGGTGACTGCGACCCGGCCCAAATCGCCTATACCGCGCGGCTGCCATGGTTCGCCCTCGATGCCATCAACGCGTGGTGGGAAGAGCATTTTGACGGTGAAGGTTGGTTCCAGATGGAAATTGACCGCAATATGGGCACCCCGTTTGTGAACCTGTCGATGGACTTTCGCAGCCCGGTCACACCGCGCCATCGTCTGCTGTGCGAAACCTATCCGACCCGTCTTGGAGACAAGTCGATCACCTTTGGGGTGAAAGCGTATCAGAACGACGTTCTGTGTTTCACGGGCAGTTTTACCTGCGTATTCACCCAAGCTGACGTGTTCAAAAGCATACGCGCCCCTGATCGCATTCGCGATGTGGTTGAGCCGCTTATCCGTTCGGACTAATGCATTTTTCTGCGAAATGTGGTTGTATGTCGCTTTCGGTGCGAATAGTTTTGCATTATCCTACACAAAGCGAGCATGATGCGAGATACCGAACATCCCACCTTAGCGGGCCAAGAGCTGATCCAACGTTTGGCGGTCCGGGTAAGGGAAGCGCGCAAATTGCGTGGTTTACCGCGTCGCGTACTGTCTGAAATGTCCGGCGTGTCGCCGCGATATCTTGCACAGCTTGAAGCAGGCGAAGGCAATATTTCCGTCATATTGCTTCAGCGCGTGGCGCAGGCATTGGATGTCAAAATCGAAATGCTTTTATCGGAACGCCCACCCTGGGATCGCGAGGTCGAACGGGTCGCTACGCTGTTCGCCAAGGCACCACAGGATATTCAGCGACAGGTTTATGCGACGCTGACCCGGCAAAGCCCGACAGCACAGCGCGCAGGAAGGATCTGCCTTATCGGTCTGCGCGGTGCGGGCAAATCCACATTGGGCAAGCTGGCAGGTGCCGCTTTGGGGCTACCCTTTGTCGAATTGAACAAAGAGATCGAGGCGGCGAGCGAGATGCCCATTGCCGAAGTCATGGCGCTTTATGGGCAAGAAGGCTATCGCGAGATGGAGGCCGAAGCGCTTGCGCGCGTGACCGAACGGCTTGACCGGATGATCCTGGCCGTGGCCGGAGGGGTGGTAGCAGACCCTACGACCTATGCGCGGCTCCTGCAACAGTTCCACACGATCTGGGTCTACACGAGCCCATCTGAATACATGCAGAGGGTCCGGGCGCAGGGTGACGTACGCCCGATGGAGGGAAACCCGGCGGCGATGACCCAGCTCAAGAACCTGTTGGATACACGCACCCCGCTTTACGAACGTGCGGATGCACAGATCAATACCTCAAATCGCCCGGTAAAGGCTTCGCTGGAAGATCTGTTGAAGATCATTCACAAGCGGCATTTCCTGGACGTGCCAACGGCGTGACGACACTGTGTTTGCCGCACGTCTTGTATGATTTGGGCACCACCTCACTGAAGCTGATAGAGGCATTGGTCGCAGCAGGGCGAACGGTGGTCGTAGTCGAACCCAACCCGCATGATGCAGCGCGCATGGGCGATATAGTGCAGCGGCGCTTGCGGGACGCTCATGTGACTGTGGGCACGGTGATCCCCGACAGATGCGCAGGGTTCGTCTGTCGCGGCTGTGATGTTACCCACGCGCCCCGGAAGACGCTGATTGTGGTGGTGGACGGGCCCGAGATACTTGGTGATGGATCCCGTCCGCTCGAGACTGTAGCGATGGATGTTTCGCACATGAGCATGGTCGAGGTTGCCTTTGGCGCTGCGTCCCAAGCCACGCGCAGCGCTGCAATAGACCTGATCGGGTTGCTCGGGTGCGCCTGTTCGGTCAGTCAACGCACGGACGTCTTTGAAGGGACAATCCTGCAAGACGCAGCGCTGGCGATGATTGATCGGTTGACGCTTGTCGGATGTCTCCCATGGGAATTGGATGAGGCGCTGGAACAGACAGGGTTCGCGCCGGGAATCTTGAAAGCACAAGATGATGTTGGGCTTGAGGTTGCCTTTGGACGTCGCCAGGCAGGAGGTCAGCACCTGTTGGTCGCCGACCGTATGGTGCGCGAAGGGCGGTTGGGGCGATCGGTCGGGGTGGGGTGGTATCGTTATCCGGGCGGCGGCGGCGCAGTGGTTGATCCCTTGATCGAAGATCTGATCGTCGAGGAGGCTCGTTTTGCCGGCATTCGGGCAGTCCCGATGACACCGGCACAAGCAGCAGAGGCTGTATTGTTGGGCATGATCAACGCGGCGGCCAAGCTTGTGTCAGAAAACATGACCCGAGAGAACCTTGACCGGCTTGCGTTGCACAAGATTGGTCTGGCGAACATGCATCAACGTGCCGCCGAGGTCAGTCTGAGCGTGCTCCGTACCAAGCTTGGAACGCTAGCAAAAATTGATGCAGACCTGTGGGGACCGGCGGATAATTTGACAAGGCTTTTGAAGACCTCGCCATAAAAAAGGGCCGCAAGATGTGCGGCCCTTTCCCAATGGATGGATGTAACTCTACATTGTCCACGCAATACGCGCGGGGTGAAATTCAAAGCCAATGTGGTGCTCGGCACCGACCAGCCCTTTTTTGGTGTGGTTGAACAAGGACCGCCAATAGGGTTGAATCGTGACACCTTCATTCTGAATCATCGCCTCACCTTCGGCCATGATCGCGCGGCGTGCTTCCACGTCGGCAACTGACAGCGCTTTGGTCAGCAAAGCATCGAATTCGGGGTTGGCCCAACCGAATTCGTTCCACGCTTCACCGGACCGATATGCTAATGCCCAAATCTGCACACCCAAGGGTCGCGGGTTCCAGTTGGTGGAGGAAAACGGGTATTTCGTCCAGTCATTCCAGAAGGTGGAGCCAGGCAGGATCGTCCGCTTTACCTTGATACCCGCGTCGCGCAATTGCGCGGCGACCGCATCAGTGGTGTCTTTGCGCCACGCGTCATCAATCGAAAATAGCTCGTGTTCGAAGTCACCCATGCCTGCTTCGTCCATCAACGCCTTTGCGGCAGCGGGGTCGACCTGGCGCGGGGGCAGCTCTGCGTATTCGGGGTGCATCGGACCAACATGATGGTTTTCTGCCACCAGACCTCGGCCTGCGTATCCCAACTCCAGCAGAACGCCGTTGTCGACAGCCATGCTAAGCGCTTTGCGTACCCGTACATCGGCATAGGGTTTCTTGCCGTCAACTTCTGCAAGCTGGTTCGGACGGATTACGATGGTAGCCGCTGTGGCTATCTCGTTTTGATTCCAGCCATCCAATGTGCCGAATACGTCGATGAACTCGCCTTCGATGGAATAGGTCGCATCAATTTCCTCTGCTTCCGCAGCCGCGACAAATGCAGACGGATCAGTGCCATAGTCGATGTATTCCAGCCGGTCTATGTATGGACCGCCGTAAACTTCGGTTCCCCACCACTTGTGATCGGTATTTTTCACAAGAACGCTTTTTACACCGACCTCAAGCGACTCTGGCAGATATGCGCCAGTGCCAACGGGATTTTCCAACATGGTTTCGGCATCGAACCCTTCGGGCACGATGGCCGCAGGATAATCGGCCATACCGGGGATCAACGTGATGTCAGGGCGCGGCAGAGCAAGCTTGACTGTGTGGTCATCCACAGCGGTGATGGCACCGTCGATCGCTTGGCCGGTTTCTTCGTCAATAAGCGTTGCAAAACGGCCAGCCATCGAATTGCCTTCTACCGATTTGTCGCACCAGCCGATAATATTACGGACAACATCGGCAGCGGTAAAGGGGGTCCCGTCATTCCAAGTGACACCCTTTCGTACATTCAGCGTGTACTCTGTTGCGTCATCATTGATTTCCCAGCTTTCCAGCAAAGCAGGGGTAAACGTGCCGTCATTTTCCCAAATCGCAAGGTACTCGAGCCAGCCTCTGGAGAAATTGGCGATCTGCGACCAGTCATAGGTGCGGGGGTCCTTAAGGGCGCGGACCTCCATCTGCATGCGTACGGTGCCGCCTTCCTTGTGCGCAGCTGCGAAAGCAGGGGCCGGCATGCCGATCATCGCATAGGCCGTTGCCGTCGTGGCGCCAAACGCGCTTGCAAGCGCCAGAAACTCGCGGCGGTTTACGGGATCTCTCTTGGCTGCTTCCGCGGAGTCCAAGATAGATTTAGGTAAAGGCTTTCCGGTACGGGTCAAAAAACTCATGTTCTTCCTCTCTGTTGGAATGACGTGCCTTCTTGAAGCAAAGACCGCCTTCGACAATGCGCATGAACAAGCCACGCAATCGGTGATACAGCTTTGCTGCTATTGTTGGCTCGCGTTAAACATAGCGTGCAAATCCGAGTGTCAAACATCGGAACCCCATGCGTCAACCCTTTGTCTTGGTGGAAACATTACGGATGTTTGCGCGAGGCAAGGTTTGCGGTCGCCGCATGAGCCTAATCCGGCAAATCCTGAAGCGCGGTTTCGAAGATATCTGTCAGCATGCCGAGATCACCGATCTGGTTCGCCATCATCAGGACCAGCCGGGCATTCAGAGTATGACTTTGGGCTTCCGTCAGCCCCTCATGTGCCGAGATTAACGCTTTGTAAAAGGTGTCGGCCTCCTCGCCGAGCTTGTCCTGAAGGATCATTGCGTGGCTCCCATGGCGCGGTTGTGGGCTGTGACGATGGCATCGACATCAGGCGTGTCAAACACCGCGCAGACGTGCCCATCGGGCCGAAACAGATAGATATGTGCGGTACCGTATCTAGCCTTGAAGCAGCCTTCGCTGTCCGCGAAGCAGGGGTAACAACTTTCCGCCTGGTCGATGCCAATGCGTTCGATACCCGTGATGTCGGGCAGCGGTTGATCGTTGGCGGTGACCAGAGTGAAACGCCCTTGGGCTTCGGTTACCAGCCATGCGGGTCCGGCCCTGCCGGTCAGGGGCGCATCAAGCAGCGCATGCCCGGGCGACAAAGGTGCAGGCCCACTGGTTTGCAGCGATGATCCAGAGAGAACGCATGGCTGCGACAAACGTCCCGAGTTGATTAGTTTGCGTGCAAAGGGATGCCTGGCCGCAAGCGCCAGTACCTGATCGCGAAAGAGCCTTTCGATAGAAGAGCGCGGGGTCATGAAGTTCGTGGCGCAGGCCGAATTAAACATGTTTTCGTCCGCGGCCTCTACGCGCTCTTCGTTATAGCTCTCAAGAAGCTCCGGGGAAGCCTTGCCTTGCAATACGAGGGCCAACTTCCATCCAAGGTTGTCGACATCCTGAATGCCGCCATTGCCGCCACGCGCCCCGAACGGGCTTACCACATGGGCGCTGTCCCCGGCGAAAATCACGCGATTGTGCACGAAGCGGTTCAGTCTTGCACAGCGAAACCTGTATACGCTCATCCAGTCGATGCGGAACGGTGCATCCCCCACAATCGCCGTAATCCGGGGCCGCACCTTGGCTTCGGTGGCCTCTTCCTTGGGGTCGGTATCCGGACCAAGTTGCAGATCTATTCTATATATGTTGTCTGGTTGCTTGTGCAGCAAGGCGGATTGGCCGCTGTGAAACGGCGGCGCGAACCAGAACCAGCGCTCCGGTGTCGCGTGATCGCCAAACGGAGAGGTTTCCATCTCAACGTCGACAATGAGAAAATTTTCATCGAATGTCTGACCGTCGAGAGCAAGCTGCATGCGTTCGCGTGTTGGGCTGCCTGCGCCATCGCAGGCGATATAGTATTCGGCTTCCAGAGGGTAGTCGCCGTTGGGGGTAGAGACCTCGAGTTTTACGTGGTCGCCGCAATCTGTGTGTGCGATGACCTTGTTCAGGAACCGAAGGTCAATGAGGTCAGAGAATTCGCGGGCGCGATCAATGAGATATTGTTCGACGTAATATTGCTGAAGATTAATGAAGGCGGGGTATTTGAATCCCATGTCGGGCTGAAGGTCGAACGCGTACACTTGGTCGCCCTTGTGGAAATTACGGCCTACCTTCCACGTGACCCCTTTGGCCAACATGCGTTCTCCGATGCCAAGCCTGTCGCATATTTCCAGGCTTCGCTTGGCCCAGCAGATGGCTCTGGATCCGACCGAAACAACGTTATTGTCGTCCAGCACCACGGTCGCTATGCCTTGCAGGGCCAGATCCACCGCCATGGCGAGACCGATGGGGCCGGCCCCGACGATGACCACGCGATGCCGGGGTTCGGCGTGGGTCAGGCCAGGGGGTAGAGTATACGGGAAAGGCGTATAGTCGTAAGCCATAGGAAAAGCCCGCCGCTAAGTTAACTTTGCAATTTTTCCCACATCTCGAGGTCGCGCTTATCGGTCCAGATACGAGGATGCGCGATCCCGCGGGCTTCGTCATAGGCGCGGGCGACATTGAACGGCAGGCAATGTTCATAGATCGCATAATCCGCGAACTTCGGATCGCATTCTGCCCTTACCGCATCCCATGCGTCTTTGAGAGACCCGTTCCGCGCGGCCACACGCGCGGCGGGGCGATAGGTGCTTTCGATGAAGTCACGGGTGTTTTCGATCGCGGTGTTGACCATGTCCCGCCCCACAAGAGCGTCACCCCGACCCGGCGCGATCGCGTCCACGTCAAACGATTTAATGGCATCCAGGGTGTTGCCCCAGTCGCCAAAGTAACCGTCACCACAATAGCATGCTGAATTGTATTCGACGATATCGCCCGTGAACATGACGTTTTCGTCAGGCACATGAACCACGATGTCGCCTGCGGTATGGGCGCGGCCCAGATGCATCAGGTCGATGCGGCGGTTGCCCAAATAGACTGTCATCCGGTCATTGAACGTCGTGGTGGGATAGGTCAGCCCGGGAATGGATTCGTGGCCTTCGAACAGCCGGGGAAAACGCTGGAACTCGCTATCCCAGTCTTCCTGGCCGCGCTCGGTCACCATGCCGCGCGCCATCTCGGACATGATGATCTGGTTGGCACCAAAAGCCGACGCACCCAGGACACGAACAGCATGATAGTGGGTCAGAACGACATGGGTGATGGGTTTGTCGGTGACCTGTCTTACCTTTTCGATAACCTTGTTTGCCAGCCGCGGGGTCGCCTGGGCCTCGATGATCATAACGGATGTGTCACCGATGATCACACCGGAATTCGGGTCACCTTCAGCGGTGAAAGCCCACAGATCCCTGCCCACCTCTGTGAAAGAGATCTGCTTTTCAGCGGTATCCCCTTGGGATGCGAATTTTTTGGACATCTGGATTCCTTTACTTTCGGACATTGCGGGGGGCCGAGTGCGGGAGCCTCCGGCGGGAGTTTATCGGGCAAAATGAAACCTGGGTCATGGAAAGGAAACGGCTGGCAGGATCGTGCCTGCGCAGGCACCGAACCCGACCCGGTAGCCACTGCCCTGGGCCCGACCGGTGAGGATCATGGTATCACCGTCTTCGACGAAGGTTCGCGTTGAACCGTCGGCGAGGCTCAGCGGGGCGGACCCGCCCCAGCTGAGTTCGAGCATGCTGCCATAGGTACCTTTGTCGGGGCCCGAAATCGTCCCGGAGCCGAGCAGGTCGCCGGTGTTCATCGCGCAGCCCGAGGAGCTGTGATGCGCAAGTTGCTGCGCCGCAGAATAATACATGGTCTTGTAGTTGGTGCGCGCAATCACTTCGTGGGTTCCGCCCGGCGGCTGGATCAGAACAGAGAGATCGATATCGAACAGCATCGGGCGGGGTTCTTTCAGGTAGTCGAGCAGTTCTGTTTCCCGTTCGGGTGTAGAGGTCCGGAACGGATCAAGCGCGGCGGGCGTGACGATCCAGGGTGAGACCGAGGTCGCGAATGCCTTGGCCTGAAAGGGACCAAGCGGTTGGTATTCCCAGGCCTGGATATCACGCGCGGACCAATCATTGAGAAGGACGTAGCCAAAGATCATTTCATCGGCCTGTGCCACGCTGACCGGAGTGCCCATATCGGTAGATGTGCCCACGACCGCACCCAGTTCGAGTTCGATATCGAGCCGTTGGCTGGGTCCGAATGTCGGCATGTCGTTGTCAGATGATTTGATCTGCCCGTTGGGGCGGTGGATATCCGTACCTGACACCACCACAGTCGATGCGCGTCCGTTATAACCGATGGGCATGTGAAGCCAGTTGGGCGGCAGAGCATTTGCCGCTCCGCGAAAGATAGTGCCGACATTAACGGCGTGATGGCGGCTGGAATAGAAATCGGTGTATTCCGATACCACCATTGGAAGGTGTAGACGGGTCTCGGACATTGGAATGAGCAGCGCAGCGACAGCAGATTGTTCTGCTGAATCCGCCGTCAGCATGGCCATGAGCCGCAGACGCAGCATCTTCCACGCGTCAGGGCCGAGGTCCATGACATCGTTCCAATAGGGCACATCGAACACCGGTGCATCGCCAAGGACAACCAGCCCAGCATTTTCAGCGGCAGCCATATCCAGCACCATGTCCCCGATCGCCACACCGCAACGGGGGTCCAGGCTGTTGGTTGAGAACACGCCATAGGGAAGATTGTTGAGAGGGAAATCGGTGTCGGCGCTGTTGGCGCTTTCGACCCAGGAGGTGAGTAGTGTCATCTGTTGTCCTTGAGTTGCGGCATCGCTGGCAAAGAGAGGTTGGGCGCCCGCGGGTCTTTGGCAGGTATCTGCGCTATTTCAATCCGGCGGTACCGTCGAACTTCTTTTCCAGGCTGTCCCAGCAATCGATGTAATCATCCTGTAGCAATGCCTCTTTGGCAGCGAATTCGGTCAGGTGCTGAGGAAAACGGGTTTCGAACATGAATGACATCGTGTGATCCAGCTTTTCCGGCTTCAGGTCAGCGTTCGATGCCTTTTCAAAGGCTGATTTATCCGGGCCATGCGGCAACATCATATTATGCAGGGACATGCCGCCGGGTGCGAACCCTTGGGGCTTGGCATCATATTGGCCATAGATATTCCCCATCAGTTCGGACATGACGTTTTTGTGATACCATGGCGGGCGGAAGGTATTTTCCGCAACCGCCCACCGTTCGCGAAACAGCACAAAATCAATATTCGCAGTGCCTTCGACACCTGACGGCGCTGTGAGGACGGTAAAGATCGACGGGTCCGGATGGTCGAACAGTACCGCCCCGATCGGGCAATAGCTGCGCAGATCGTATTTGACCGGGGCATAGTTGCCATGCCAAGCGACCACGTCCAAGGGCGAATGGTCGATACGGGATTCATGAAACTGGCCGCACCATTTAATCGTGACGGTAGACGCAGCCTCGCGATCCTCGAAGGCGGCGACGGGTGTCTTGAAATCGCGCCGGTTTGCCATGCAGTTTGCACCGATTGGTCCGCGGTTCGGCAATTCGAACTTCTGACCATAGTTTTCGCAGACGAAGCCGCGTGCCGGACCGTCCAACACCTCGACACGGTAGACCAGGCCGCGCGGGATGATCGCAATTTCCTTGGGTTCCAGATCAAGCACCCCAAGCTCTGTGCAAAACCGCAGCCGACCTTCTTGGGGGACGATCAACATCTCGCTGTCGGCCGAGTAGAAATAGGCATCAACCATACTGTCGGTGACAAGGTAGATATGACTGGCCATCCCTACTTGAATGTTGACGTCCCCGGCGCTGGTCATCGTACGCATGCCGGTAAGCCACGTCAGTTTTTCCGACGCATGTGGCAGCGGGTCCCACCGGTATTGGCCCAGACTGGTCACGTCACGCGGGATGTGCGGCGCGGTTTTCCAGTAAGGCAGGTCTATCTTGGTATAGCGATGCGAATGTTTGACCGAAGGGCGGATCCGATAGCACCACGTCCGTTCATTCTGGTGCGAAGGAGCGGTAAACGCTGTCCCTGAAAGCTGTTCTCCGTACAAGCCGTAATTACACTTTTGCGGGCTGTTCATGCCCTGGGGCAGGGCACCGGGCAGGGCTTCGGTTTCAAAATCATTGCCAAAGCCTGACATGTAATTCGCAGCCCGGCCCGTGATGCCGGTTGCTTTGGTCACGCCAGGGGTGTCGGTCTGATCGGTCATAAAAGCCTCGCTTGCAATCTCAGTTACGTTTGTAATAGTTGTTTTTGTAACTAACAAGCGATCCCATGATGTCTGATGATGATGATTTCGACTTAACGCTTTTTCTTCCGTATCTGCTGAACCAGGCGGCTGAGGCGAGCAGCATGCAATTTCAACAGTTCTATAAAGATCGATATGGCATGTTGCGAACCGAGTGGCGGGTGTTGTTTCATTTAGGGCTGTACGGGCAAATGACGGCGCGAGACATCGGATTGCGAGCCAAGATGCACAAGACCAAGATAAGCCGTGCGGTCCAGAAGCTGTCGGAGCGGCGGTTTGTGAGCCGGGCTCGTGATGATGAGGACCGACGCGTTGAACGTTTGTCGCTGACTGCGCAAGGGCGGGCCGCTTACAGGGATCTTTACGCGGTCGCCCAGCGATACGACGCCGAGCTTACAGCCGGGATGACCCATGGCGAACGCCACGCGCTGCGACAGCTACTTGTGAAATTGCAGGACAGAGGATCGACAAGCGGCGACCGAAATTCTGGCAAGACGGCAGGTAGAACATGACGGATCAAGCATGGGGTTTAATGCTTACGGTTTTGGGCGTTCTGTTCGTGGTGCCGGATTCGCTTTTTGTCCGGCTTATCGACGCGCCCGCGCTGACGATCGCGTTTTGGCGGTTGACGCTGGCGGGTGGGATGATCGGCATAGGCATTTTGGTGACGCAAGGCGCAGACCCGTTTCGCGCGGTTCTGCGCACGGGGCGCTACGGCGCGATTTACATGGTGGGGACAGGGGCAAGCGGGGTGCTGTTTGTGCTGGCAATAAGCTTGACCTCGGTGGCCAATGTGGTCTTCATTCTTGCGTCGCTACCGGTGTTCGCAACGATCTTCAGCCGTATATTTCTGGGCGAGCCTATCAGCAGACGGATGGTCATTACCATTACAGCGGTAATGTTCGGTATCGCAATCATCGCCTATGGATCAGGGCAAACCGCCCACGCCAGTATCACGGGGGATCTGGTGGCCGTTGCGGTATCGGCGCTGTTCGCCGCAGGCCTGACAGCAGCGCGGCGCGCCAAGGCGGTATCGATGGTGCCTGGCGTCGCTATGGCCTATCTTGTGGTTGCCGCTGTGATCGCGCCATTTGCAAACCCGCTGAACGTCGCCCCGGAACAGGCACCATTGATATTGCTCCATGGTACCGTAATCGTTTGCAGCTCGGTATTTCTGGCACTTGGCCCGCGTTATATCACTTCGGCAGAGGTTGGGTTGTTGGTATTGCTGGAATCCGTTTTGGCCCCTTTGCTGGTCTGGGGCGTGATCGGAGAAAACCCGGGTCAACATGCTTTGGTGGGCGGCGCAATCGTGATAATGGCACTGTTTGTATCAAACGTCATATTCCTGCTGCGCCGCAGACCGATCAGAAGTTGATTTCGACGCCGGGCAGGTCGAGCGCCTTCATCAGATCGCGCAGCTCTTGTCGGGCGGCCACATTGGATATGTTCAGCTGCTTCACGCCGATATCCTTGAGGTCCAGCAGGGTCAGCCCGCGCGGAAACAGCTCTCTGAAGATGACGCGTTCATTGAAACCGGGTGCAATACGAAAGCCGATGCGCTTGCTCAGGTTCTGAATGGCGCGTTCCATCTTGTCTTTGTTAACCATGCGCTGCGCGCCCAAGCGATTGCGAACGACAACCCAGTCAATCGGGGCCAAGCCGGCCTGCGCGCGCAGTTGGCGGGCATTCCAGACCATTTCGGAATAGACCGAAGGACCGGTGATCTTGTCGCCGCTTGCATCGGTATGGGCAAGCAGATCAAAGTCGATAAAGCTATCGTTCAAAGGCGTTATCAACGTGTCCGCAAGCGAATGCGCGACCTGGCTGAGACGTGTATGGGACCCTGGGCAATCGATCAGGATGAATTCGCTGGTAGGCTCCAGCTCGGCTACGGCGGCGCTTAACCGATGGTCATAAATATTCTCGCCCGGATTCAGGGTTTCCGGGTCGATTTCGGGAAGCTCGTGCATCTGTGGCGATGGGAGGTCAAGCTCGGCCGACTTGAGAAACGCTTTTCGGTTGTCAACATAACGCCCGAAAGTGCGTTGACGTAAATCCAGATCTAATACGCTTGTCTTGTGACCCATTCGTGCAAGAGCGGTTGCCACGTGCATCGAAACGGTCGATTTGCCCGCGCCGCCTTTTTCATTCCCGACGACGATTATATGCGCCATTGTCAACTGTCCCTTTTATTCCCCGACTTAAGTCGAGGCCACATTGCGGGCTATCTTATGGCAGGTACACGTGTTTTAAAAGCGCCCCTCTGTGCTTTGGAGGTGTTTATGTTACCAAAGCGTGGCCCGGATGACGCAGGGGCTTGAACAAAAAATGGTGCGCCCCACGTCGGGGCGCACCATTACGAATGCAGAATGATGGTAAAGCTTTAGAAGCCCAGACCAGCATATTTATTTTTGAACTTCGACACACGGCCGCCGGTGTCCATCAAGCGGGATGTGCCGCCGTTCCATGCCGGGTGCACAGAGGGGTCGATATCCAGCGCCAGTTGGTCGCCTTCCTTGCCGTAGGTTGATTTCATTTCCACGATAGTGCCGTCGGTCATCTTGACGTTGATCGTGTGGTATTCGGGGTGTGTATCGGCTTTCATGAAAACTCTCCTTACGCGTTCGCGCCAGATTTTGGCTTGTAATGGGCGTTCTCGACGATACGTGCCGACTTGCCGCGGCGGGTGCGCAGATAGTACAGCTTCGCACGACGGACACGGCCGCGACGTACAACAGTAATGCTTTCGATGTTGGTCGAGTGCAGCGGGAACACGCGCTCTACGCCTTCACCAAAGGAAATCTTGCGCACGGTGAACGAACCGGCAATACCCTTGCCGTTGTTACGTGCGATGCAGACACCTTCGTAGTTCTGGACCCGGGTGCGCGTACCTTCGGTCACTTTAAAGCCAACGCGTACGGTGTCGCCGGCACGGAAGTCAGGGATTTCTTTCCCCAGTTCGGCGATCTGTTCCGCCTCGATTTCTGCGATCAGGTTCATCTGATGCTTCTCCTATAAATGCTCGCGGTTAATCCACGAAGTTTTGCGCGATCCAAGAGCTTCGGTCTGAGTGTCGGGCCTGCCGCGGCGGCCCATCGAAGGTAGCATCAACTTTGCTTGTCGTCTGCGAATGCAGAAAAGGCTGGAGCCGCGTAAAGCGATTCCAGACCTAGCCGTCGTATAGGGGGAAGCACCGGGCGTTTCAAGAGAGTTCTGCCACGTATTCCCCTGCGCGTCAGGTCGCGAAATAGGGAGCCAGATTGCCGCGTACTCGGGCCAGTACCGTCGCCCCTTCCATATCGGGTTTGAAAGCCTGTCCGGTTATCGCCTCGTACGCGTCTATGTATACCTGCGAGGTTGCCGCGATCAAATCTTGCGGGATTTCCGGGATATCGTCCTTGTAGGGGTCACAACGGGCATCGACCCAAGACCGGATCACATCTTTGTCAAAAGACGGGGGGCGCGTGTTGTTTTCCAGTGCCGCTTCGTATCCGTCGGCCAACCAGAACCGCGAGCTATCCGGCGTGTGAATTTCGTCTGCCAAAAAGATATTGCCTTCGGCGTCGGTGCCGAATTCATATTTTGTATCGACAAGGATCAAGCCGTTCTTTGCAGCCATTTCCTGCCCTCGGGCGAAAAGCCGCAGGGAAATATCACTGATCTGGTCCCATTGCGCCTGGGTCAGCAGCTCTTTGTCGACGATCTCTTTGGCGGTCAGCGGGGCGTCATGGCCTCCATCGAATTCCTTGGAAGTGGGAGTGATGATCGGTGCAGGCAGTGCC